>Ga0181520_10002371_pt1 | contig 35075 bp, 29 predicted proteins | sample PEATcosm2014_Bin_29_FD_132451 | JGI IMG/M metagenome (GOLD analysis project Ga0181520, IMG submission 132451) | Peatland microbial communities from MTU Mesocosm Facility, Houghton, MI, USA - PEATcosm2014_Bin02_30_metaG | ecosystem: Environmental > Terrestrial > Soil > Wetlands > Peat | place...
GCTCAAAAAGTACGAAGAAAAAGCGGCCAAAACCGAACAATGGTTGCTCGAAAAGCTGGCCCGCAAATATCATTTTCGCCTCCAGCCTGCAAAGGCCTGAAGAGAGACGGTTCATGGAAAGGGAGAAACGGTTGCCGCGTCCGGGCCAATACGGGTCGTCGGGTTGGTCATGGTTCATGGGTTCAAAGCTGGTCCGACCGTTCGGCGAAAATCCACTTGCAGATTCAGGAACTTCGCCTAGGCTAAATACATGGCCTCCAATCGGAAACCCAGCGCGCATCAAAGACAAATGCGTTTCCTGATGTATTTTTTTGGGGCGCTCATGATTGCCGCGGCGGTGGGATTCATCATTTTGATCAACCGGCCGGTGGGGGGCTTTCATTATCATTGAATGAGCCCGCGGCGGCACAGCATGGCCGCCGTGGCCTGATCCATAAGGAAATCGGCAAGCGGTTTGGTGGCTTCATCCAAGGCGGCGATAGCGGCCTGTAATTTCTGCAAATTTTTGTCCAAGGCCACGCCAAATGGTTTCCACCACGCCGAGACGGATACCACTGCCAACGCCTCGGAAACTCTGTGTCCATCTGTGGTCATCTGTGGTTAAGTCCGAATCGTTTCGGCTAAGTGAAGAAGGCAAATGATGACGGGGCCACGTCCGGGGGGACGCGGCCAAGGCCAATTCCGGCTGGCTGGCCGCACTCATCCCATGAGCATGACACAGATTTGGAAAAGGTGTTAGTTAGCGGCTAACGAAAAGTGCATTTTTTCGCCTTTTTTCGTGATTTTTTTGGCGGCGGAGGGAGGAAATTGGGCTGGAGAATGAATTTCCACGGGTCGGGCTGGAGGGGCTTGGCGGCGGCGGGGGGCGCGGCTGTATGGGTTGGAGGACTGGGCGTGAGAGGGAGGCACGGGCGAAATGAGCGCCTGCATTCGTCCGAAAATTGCGCTTTGCAGGCCAGGAATTCGGCAGCATATTGAACGGAAATCGCCCGCAAAATCGTTCAATGAGAAGGACACTCTCAAAGTTAGAATTCATGCCGCTGGCGAAAGGTGCATTCGAGGATCTGACGGACTATTCAGTCGGTTTCATAAAAGCTTCATGCAGTGACCCCGGCGAGGCAGATCTCGCAGGTTCAGGGACGCTCGTGTCAGCGGACGGTTTCAAGGCGATTCTCACCGCGCACCACGTTTTGACAAATCTTCCGAACAGCGGCCACATCGGGTTGTTGACGCCGATGAGGTTCGGATCGCGGATTCATCGCTTGGCGATTGACATGCAGTACGTCCGAAAAATCCCTATCGCCAAAGGCTCGGAGGATTCCCAAGGCCCCGATCTCGGGCTGTTGGTCCTGGCTCCCGCCGATTGGGCGCGCCTGCCAAGCGGGAAGATCTTCTACAATGTGTCAAAGCGCCGTGAATTGCTTTTGCATCAACCTCCTGGGGAGAATCGTGGCGCGTGGGTTCTCTGCGGCATGGTCGGGGAACGAACAGCCGATTTATCCGAAGAAGACAAGAAGCGATACGCCAAAGGCAAAAGCTTTCAAGGAATTTGCATAAACGCCGCTCCCAGCGGGCGACGCCAAGACCGGGAATTCGATTACCGATCATTGCAGGTCGAATACAACGCAACCTACGAAGGGCCGGAGAGTTTCGGAGGATGCAGTGGAGGCGGTTTATGGCACCTGCTTGTGGGGGAGAAACCGGATGGTTCTCTCGAAATTCTTACTTCGATCCTTTCGGGCGTCGCATTCTACCAATCGGCAAAAGACGGCATTCGGAAGACGATTGAATGCCATGGTCCCAGAAGCATCTATGGAAGAGTAGCTGATTTGCTTGAAAGTTTGCGGAAATCAGGCTGATGAAGATGGCAGTTCGAATCGCCGCTGGGAGTTTTCAGTAAAAGGCAGCTTTTTCGCGCATTCAGCGAACGCGGCGATGAGTGTAAAATTAAACCAGTTCCAACCTCGAATGCTCGCGCCATAGCTGTCATCTTTTATCTCCAATTCTCGTTGATTTCGCGGGTGCATGAGGCGATTCCTGAGCACAAATGTCGCGCAAAAGCCCTCATACCCAGTGTCAAAATTGATTTGAATTTGAACGCCATGAATTCGGGCAAAGAGTTGAAGAGTCGCTTTGAGATTCTCGTGGATTGGCAGAAAAAATGGCCTCGTGGTTCCATCGCCAAGAGTTCTTGATTCCGAGACTATCTCCTTCTCCTTTTCCGTAAGGGCAACATTAAAAAAATCTGCGCTCTTTGGAATCATACCTTTCATCGCATTGAGCGTTCCCTCGCCGAGTGCGCAGACGGCACGAATAATCACACGCCGCCAGAATTGCTCATGCGTTTGGTCATTCTTGAGCCTGTATTCCGCATAACGAATGTCCGACACCAGAATTTGCAGAGTCGTGATCAGGCCCCGTAACACCTGGTATATTTCAGCAGCTTTCCTTTTGTCCGTATCGTTCATACTGCCTCACGGTTTGCGAAGGATATTCGAATGTAAAGAAGAACATGCCGGAGTGATCGCCGCCAAGCCGTCGGCCCATCGGCTCATGCCGCCAGCTTTCCCCACCGCTTTCCAGCAACCGCAAAACGTTGACACGATGGTTCCAGCGTGGCAGTCATTAGGCCTCATGAATTCCGACGCGTTAAAAATGGCACTTGAACGGCTTGACGCTGAATTTTTTAAGACTGCCCCGGCAAGAGAGGCTCTTCAAGAGAAAAGCCCGGATTCTACTCGCGTCAGACTGGAACGTCGTGTCGCTCGCGAGCCAGAACTTCGAGCAGCCGTTGACCAAGCTTGTCTGCAATGGGCCGCTGGTGCACCATGGCCGCTCACCGACCCGGAAACGTGTGTATTCCTGTGGGACCGCGTCGTTGAAGCACGGATATTCGGACAATGGCTGGTGGAACGAGGCACGCAATTTGTCGGCAAATCAGATCGAGACGTTTTGCGTTGGGTGCTTGTTGACTATTGGGTGCTTGCCGGTTTTTATCGATGGTATGCCCGACTGTGGGCCGCGCAAAGAGCAGATGGCTAACGGCAATACAAAATTCTATGTCTTTCGAAATATTTCAGGAAGGCGGGCCGTTTCAGGCCAAGAAAACCGGTCAAGATCAATATACGATGTCCGTCTCGATCCCTAAAGACGAAGATGGCCGAACCGCACGGGAATGTCCGGACCAACAGTGCTCGCCTGGCTATTTCAAGGTAACAGGAGGTACGGGATTGAAAGGCCAGACCGTCGCCTACTGCCCATATTGCAGGAAATTGGCGGAACCGTCTAATTTTCACACGAAGGAACAGATTCGATATGCCAAAGACATGGTTGCACGCGAGGCGAGAATCGGTGTTGAGCGTGCGATGCGAGAATCGTTGGGATTGGGGCCTAGCGGAAAGAGCCGGCTAGTTGACGGGATGATTTCCGTGGATTTGGAGATAGAATCTTCTCCCCCGGCACATGTCTGGCCACCGTATGAGAATATTCTGCGCCGAGACCTCGTTTGCCCACACTGTACGCTGAATCACTCGGTGTATGGTTTTGCGGTTTGGTGCCCTGACTGCGGCAAGGACATCTTTACGACGCACGTACAGGAGGAAATTCGCGTTATCGAAGCCGTCGTCGGCGACGTTGACCGGCGCGGTAAGGAGCTTGGCGTGCGAGTGGCGGCGCGTGATTTGGAAAACGCCCTTGAGGATTTGGTTTCAATTTTTGAAGCGACGCTAAAGTTGGAAATCCGCCGTTGGAAGAAAGAGAAGGGCGAGAGTGAAGCTGATATCGAAGCCGCCATGAAGAAAATCGGCAGCCGGCTACAATCGGTGTCCAATGCGGTATCGATCATTCCCGACGCCTGCGGCGGACAACCGCTCTTCCCCGCCGGCTCCGCTCATGAACAAAAACTGGACCGGGTGTTTCAAAAGCGCCATACGATCACGCACAATCTCGGCGTTGTGGATCGCAAGTACATCGAAAAGGCCCGGTCGGGCGAAGCCGCAGGAACAGAAGTGCGGGTCGGAAAAATGGAAATCGTCGAAATGGCAAAGATCACCAACACGGTTCTGGCGGAATTCCACAATCGGCTTTTCCCGCCGGCCACGAGCGCGGGAGCGAAGTAGCGTCTGGGAACTGGCGTGCGGCGCCGGTGGCTTTTTGGTCTGGGTGTTTTCCACGACGGGATGATGGCGGCGAACGCCAGTTCGCCGCTACGGGCATGCCGAACCGGTCGCAGATTGCGACCGCATCCAAACGGAATATCCGGCATCGCCCCGGAGCCTTCACCGGGCACAGCGGAATCGGGGCCAATTGGCAACCTGTGATTCTACCCCTGCGGGGTAGATAATGTTTGTTTGGACGATTACCCAGTGTAGCCGCTCCGTTGTCGCGGCAACACTGGGCTGGATGATCGCCAGCCCTACAGGCTGGCCGGAGGGGTGCCGCGCGCGGAAATCGGCGTTCCCGGCGGGAAGTTCCGGCGCCCCTGCCGGGGCGCGACGGAACTGGGGGGCGGTTCCCGGGGTATCGCTCTCGCTGGTCGCTCAACCCCGGGCTAATCTCCAGAACGCCTCCGGCGTTCAAAGGCACGGCCGAACAACGGGTTGCGCGGAGGGGTTGGGCGCAGACTGGCTGGGCGCGGTGCTAAGGATTGAAAATAATTGGGCGGACATTGAGTTTTTGCATTACCCGGCGGCGGCGGGGTCTGTTAAGTATGAGGTGTGCGAAACGTTCCACCCAATTTGTATCCGATCCGCGGGGTGATGGGGTGCTGCCACTTGCTCTACGACGGCGACAACAGCGTGCTGCTGGATACGGGGCTGGCGGGGGGGACGATTCATCTGCGGTGGCTGTTCCGGCGGCTGGGACTGCGGCCGGAATCGCTGAAGGCGATCTTGCTGACGCACGGGCATTTGGATCATGCGGGGAACCTGGCGCGGCTAAAGGCGTGGAGCGGAGCGACCATTTTTGCGCACGCGAACGAGCAGGCGCACATTGACGGGAACTATCCGTACGCGGGGGTAAACCGGTGGTGCGGGCGGCTGGAGGCGTTTGGGCGGGCGGTCACGGGGTATCGGCCGGCGAAGATTGACGAGTTTTTGTCGGACGGCCAGCGGCTGCCATATTGGGGCGGGCTGGAGGTGATTCACTTGCCGGGGCACACGCTGGGTCACTGCGGTTTTTACAGCGCACGGCACAACCTGCTGTTCAGCGGGGACATGATGGCGAGTTATTTTTTCAACGTCCACAAGCCGTGGGCGATACTGAACACGGCGCCGGAGTTGCTCGCGGAGAGCGCGGAGAAGATCCGGCGGCTGCGTCCGCGGTGGATCCTGCCGATGCATTTTGATGTGTTGGACGGGGAGCTGCACCGGCGGCGGTTTGCGAAGCTGTATGGGTTGGAGGATTGGGGGTAAGCACGGGATGATGGCGACCCTCCTTCGCTATAGCTACGGAGGGCACCCTTTTCTGCCAAGGGCAGAAGATGGTGGAGGCGGCGGGAATTGAACCCGCGTCCCAAGTCAACCAACCAGCCGCGACTACATGCTTAGCCTGGAATAGATTTTCTGCTATGCGATGCCGTCCAAGCGCGATTCGCACTGCCTAGTCCGCATGTAATATCTCGGCCAGTGGCGCGCGGTCTCCGCCACCAGCCATGCCTGCAATGGCGTTCGTCCAGTGTAGCAGGTTTCCACCGGCGAACGTCGCAGCATTAAGCTGCGAGGGCTAATTGTTCGTTAGCTTTTTAGTTTTGATACGATGATTTACGAGGCCAACGTATCGTCCTCGGCATGCCGCCTCTGACGGGTTCACATGGTCGAAACCAGTACGCCCCCACGAGGGACGTAAACATTGTCGCCTGAAATGGGGGACCGGTCAAGCAAGGGGATCGAATGAATATCGCTTGGCCAGAACGCTGCGCAAGGAGCATGTTCGCAAAAGCCAAGATAGACGACGAAACACCTCTCCATGAACCCAGAAAACATTCAACATTCGACATTCAACTCCCAACCCTGAACGAAGGCGACAGCGCAAGCCCCTTCGCTATTGGTCGTTGAATGTGGAATGTTGAACGTTTCTTTTGCAGTTCAGGGGTTCAATGCGCGAACGCTTTCGGGGAATTCTCACCCCGGCCCTCCCCCCATTTTGCTGCGCCGACTCCGCAAAACGCGGGGAGGGAGAAACGCTCCCAGCGTCTCGCGTGGAGTGGGACGAGTGTCGGGACAGGGAGGCGCCGAAGAGATGGCGGCGAACGCCAGTTCGCCGCCATGCGGCCCAGCCCCAGATTGCGGAAACGGTTGCATCGGGGCGGGAGGGGATTATGATTTTCGCATGCAATACGCCCCCGCTCCCAATCGTTATGACCGGGCCGAATTCTATCGTCGCTGCGGACGCAGCGGGTTGAAGCTGCCGGCGATTTCGCTGGGGCTGTGGCATAATTTCGGGGGCGTGGACGTGTACCAAAACGCGCGGGCGATGGTGCATCGGGCATTTGATCTGGGGATCACGCATTTTGACCTGGCGAATAATTACGGGCCGCCGGCGGGATCGGCGGAGGAGAATTTCGGCCGGATTTTCAAGCATGACCTGTCGGCGCACCGGGATGAATTGATCATTTCGACGAAGGCAGGGTACCTGATGTGGCCGGGGCCGTATGGGGAATGGGGTTCGCGGAAATATCTGCTGGCGAGCCTGGATCAGAGCTTGCGGCGGCTGGGCTTGGAGTATGTGGATATTTTTTATTCGCACCGGCCGGACCCGGACACGCCGCTGGAAGAGACGATGGGAGCGCTGGAGCAGGCGGTGCGGAGCGGCAAGGCGCTGTACGCGGGAATCTCCAGCTACAACGCGGCGCAGACGGCGGAGGCGGCGAAGCTCCTGCGGGGGATGGGCGTTGCGTGCCTGATTCACCAGCCGAGCTACAGCCTGTTCAACCGCTGGATCGAGGGGGGCGTGCTGGAGGTGCTGTCGCAAACGGGGATGGGATGCATCGCGTTCAGTCCGCTCGCGCAGGGGTTGCTGTCGGAAAAATATTTGCACGGGATTCCGGCGGGGTCGCGGGCGTCCACGCCGCACGGATTTTTGCGGCCGGCGCAGATCACGGAGGAGAAGTTGGAGAAGGTGCGGCGGCTGAACGAACTGGCGCGGGCGCGGGGGCAGTCGCTGGCGCAACTGGCGCTGGCGTGGGTGCTGCGGCATCCACAGATGACGTCGGCGCTGGTTGGCGCGAGCAGTGTGGCGCAGATCGAGGAGAACGTGGCGGCGGTAAAGCGGCTGGATTTCACGGCGGACGAGTTGCGGGCGATTGACGCGATTGTGGCGGCGTGAGGCGGCGGGCGGAGCGGGCTCAACCCTTCTAATTCATAGTGCCTTCGGTGGACGCCGGCAAAGCCGCCGTAGCGCAGGTTTCCCAACCTGCTGTATCGCCGATTTCCAAATCGGCAGACCGTCGCACGGTCGAGGACGTTGGGAATAGAGATGGCCTGCGGGTTTGGAAACCCGCGATACAGCAGACTTGGAAGTCTGCGCTACGGGTTTAACTGTGAACTATCCGAATCAGAGCTCGGGCGGCAGGGCTTCGACTTGGGCAGCGGTGAAGACGGGGCCTTCCTTGCAAACATAGACGGGGCCGACGTTGCAGCGGCCGCATTTGCCCAAGCCGCATTTCATGCGATTTTCCAAGGTGGTGAAGACGTTCGCGTTCTGGAAGCCGAGCTTCTTCAGGCTTTGGAGGGTGAATTTGATCATGATCGGCGGGCCGCAAAGGATGGCGATGCGGTTGGCGGGCGTGGGCTTGGCGGCCTCGACGAGCTGCGGCACGAAGCCGGTGTAGCGGCGGTGGCGGAGGTCCAGCACGGTGTCGCCGGGCGCCTTGAGATTCAACGGGCGCCAGCCTTCCTCGGCGGGTTCATCCACGAGTCCCTGCGGGCCGGCCTTCCAATCCACGCAAAGCCAGAGCTTAACATCCGGCCGGGATTCCCATTGGGCGAGTTCATCCTTGTAAACGTGATCGCCGGAGGTTTTGGCGCCGTAGATGATGGTGATGTCGCCGTAATCCTGCCGGTGATCGAGGCAGTATTGGATGACACTGCGCATGGGGGGCAAGGCGATGCCGCCAGCGATGAAGAGGAGATCTTTCCCGCGCCAGGATTCGACGGGGAAACTGTTGCCGTAGGGGCCGCGGAAGCCCATGAGGTCGCCGACGTTCAGCCGGCGGAGGGCGCGCGTGACGCGACCGGCCTGGCGGAAGGTGCATTCGAGATAGCCTTTGCGGGAGGAACTGCTCGCGATGCAGAAGGTGGCTTCGCCCTCGCCGAGGGCGTTGTAGAGGCCGAACTGGCCGACGCGAAAGTTGAAGGCCTGGGCCTCGGCGGCGTCCACGAATTCGAGGCGCAGGGTGCGAACATCGGGGGTTTCGTCGCGGACGGCGGCGATGCGCATGAGGTAGGGGCGGTAGATGTTCGGGGACGCAGCGGCGGTGAGCGCGGGGATGCCGGGGACGGCAGCGGGTTTTGCCGCGGGGGCGGCGGGCGCGGGAGCGTCCGGCAATTCGCGGGCGAGTTCCCGGAGGTCGGCCAGCAAGTCCATGCCGGCGGGGCAAAGGCGGAGGCAGCGGCCGCAGCCGGTGCAGAGGACGCGGCCGAATTTTTCGGGATAATAACTGAACTTGTGCGAGAGCCGCTGGCGCCAGCGGGAGCCTTGATCGGGGCGCGGGTTATGGCCGGAGGTGTGCAGGGTGAACAGCGGGAACGCGCAGGCGTCCCAGTTTTTTTGGCGCACGCCGGCGCGGCCGCGGATTTCGTCCTGGAGGTCGAAGCAGTGGCAGGTGGGGCAGACAAAGGCGCAAGTGCCGCAGGTGAGACAGGAGCGGGCGGCGCGTTCCCAGAGAGGATCATTGAAGCGGTGGCGCAAGCCCTCGGCGACGTCGCGGACGTTGAAGCGGGCGGGGAGGTTTTGGCGGATTTGCTTGCGCAGGGCGGCCAGGTCCACGATTTCGGCGGACGGCGACGCGGCTTGCAACAGCTTCTGTCCGGTCGCGGTGCGGGCCTCGGCGGCGAAGGTGCCATCGGGCAACTCGGTGAGGACGACGTCGCCGTTATGTTCGCCGGTCGGGTCCACGCCCACGGAAGTGCAGAAGCAGGCAGCATCGGCGGGTTCGCGGCAGGCGACGACGACGAAGGCCAGTTGCGCGAGGCGGCGCTCGAAGAACGGGTCGTGGAAATCCCAGCCGAACAGCGGGGCGAGAATTTCGGGCGCGGCGGCGTCGCAGGGGCGGGCGCCGAAGACGAGCACGGGAGGAAAAGTGAGCGACGGGTCCTCGATGGTCCAGTCGCGGTCCTGGCGGCGGAATTTCAGGATGGGCTCGCTGCGGGGAAACCAGGCGCTCTTGGGGCTTTGGCGGGCGAGGCCGCGGCCGAGACCGGTGGCGCGGGCGGCGGCCGGAGTGAGTTCGCGATATTCCACCTGGGCGCCATCCGTGACAGGGGCGAGCACGCGCCAGCCGGCGGCCAGAAGGGTGGCGGGCCATTGTTCGACGCTTTGGCGGGTAAGTTTCACAAGATGAAATCCGCCTGATCCGCGGGCAGAAAATCCGCCTGCAAGGGCAGACCGGCGGGGTCGAGGCCGGCGCGATGGCCGAAATGCTTGAGGGCGGAGCGGGCCAGGGCGGCGTTGAGGAGGTCGAGGGGGATGCCCTCGGGACAGGCGGCGGCGCAGGCACCACAGCCGACGCAGCGGCCGGCGAGGTGAAACGCGCGGATCAAGTGCCAGGAAAGATTGCCGGCGCCATCGGCGGCCGTGGGAAACCACTGGGGCTGATTTTTGTCAGTAAAGCATTGCGCGCACCCGCACTGGGGACAGGAACCGCGGCAGGCATAGCATTTGATGCACTTGGCGGATTGCTCGCGCCAAAACGACCAGCGCTCGGCGGGCGGGCGGGCGAGCAAATCGTCGAGCGCTTTCAGCGTGGCGTCGGAGAATCCCGCAGGGCGCGCGGGGGGCAGTTCGCGCGCGAGAGCAGCGGTGGCGGCGGGGAGATCGGTGGTTTCGAGAAATTTTCCGTCGTCGGCCACGGTAAAGAGGAGAATTTGCGCCGGGTCAATCTGGGCTTCCTGGACGAGCACGTTCAAGGCGAGGATTTCGCGGCGGCGGGCGACGAGGCCGAGCGGCGCGAGAGCCTTGAGTTTGGGATTTTTCAGGAGGCGCGCGAGGTTGCCGGCGGGGCCGGGCGCGGCCAATTCCACGGCGGCTTCGGCGGGCAGCAGCCAGCCGGGGCGCGGGCGGGACAACGTGGCGTTGTGTGTCCAAGCGGCAACGGCCTTGATCTTGCCGGCGGCGAGGGCATCGCGGATGGCGGCGGAAAGCTGGGGATCGGCCGGTTGCGCCGGCCCGGCCACGGTGGCTGCGGACGCGGCGGCGGGCGCAAGCCCTGGCGATTGCTGCGCGGCGACTTGGCGAAGGGCGTCGTAGGGGCCGAGTGCTTGGATCTTGTCGGAGAACGCCTGGATGGTTTTGACCCACTTGGCGCCTTCGGCGGCGGAAATCCAGGCGAGCTCAAGGCGATTCAGGTCGAAGCCGGTGGCATCGAGCAGATCGCGGAAGAGCGTCCAGCGGCGGCGGGCGCGGTAATTGCCGGCGGTGTAATGGCAGTCTCCCGGATGGCAGCCGCTGACGATGACGCCGTCGGCGCCGTCCAAAAAGGCGCGGAGGACGAAGCTGACATCTATGCGTCCGGTGCAAGGCAGCATGATGGTGCGGACGTAGGGCGGATAAGTGAGGCGGCTGGTGCCGGCGAGGTCCGCACCGGCGTAGGTGCACCATTTGCAGACGAAGGCGACGATGCGCGGCTCGAAGGCGGCGGGGGCGGGCTGGGCAGATTCACTCATTCGGAAAGCGCCTCCAGCGCGCTGAAAACTTGTTCATCGGTGAAGCCGTCCAGGTCAATGGATTTACTGCGGCAGAGCGAGACGCAGGTGCCGCAACCCTGGCAGAGACCGCGGTTGACGCGGGCGACGCGTTTGATGAGGACGCCCTGCCGATCGCGGATTTCCTCGCGCTCGATGGCCTTGTAGGGGCAGGCGGCGGCGCAGGTGAAACAACCGATGCAGGTGGAAAATTGCGGGGGCGGCAAGCGGTTGACGCGGGCCACGAGGGGGTCGCGCTGAAGCTCGTCGGCGGCGAAGAGGCCGAGCGTCTTGGCGGCGGCGGCGGAAGCCTGGGCGACGGTTTCGGGAATGTCCTTGGGTCCCTGGCAGGCGCCGGCCAGAAAGATGCCGGCGGTGTTGGTTTCCACGGGCCGCAGCTTGGGATGGGCTTCGCTGAGCCAGCCGTCGGCGTCGTAGCCGATGCCGAGTTTTTGGGCGAGCGGGCGGACATCGGGCTGGGGCAAGGCGGCGGTGGCGAGGACAACGAGGTCGGCCTGGAGATCCATGCGTTCGCCGCCGTTGAGGGTGTCGGCGGCCTGGACGATGAGGTGGCCATTCTCTGAATAAATGCGGGCCGCGCGGGAGCGCAGGTAAGTGACGCCGTCCTGTTCGATGGCACGGCGATAAAATTCGTCATAGCCCTTGCCGGGGGTGCGGACATCCATGCAGAGGACGATGGCGCGGCCGCCGGGAACCTTATGCCGGTAGAGCATGGCGTGCTTGGCGGTGTACATGCAGCAAATTTTGCTGCAATAGGCGCGGCCCTTTTCGCGATCGCGCGAGCCGGCGCACTGGACGAAGACGACGGTGCGGGGCGTCTGGCCATCGGAGGGACGGCGGATTTCGCCGGCGGTGGGGCCGGAAGCCGAAGCGAGGCGCTCGAATTGGAGGCCGGTGAGGACGTCGGGGTGGTCGCCGTCGGCATAGGCGGGGAGCTGGTCCTTCGGGAGCACCTGGAAGCCGGTGGCGACGACGATGGCGCCGACCTTTTCAGTGAGCAACTGGTCCTGCTGGGTGTAATCCACGGCGCCGGTGGGGCAAAGTTTCTGGCAGATGCCGCACTTGCCGGTTTTGAACTTGAGGCAGTGGGCGCGGTCAATGACGGGCTTGTTGGGGACAGCCTGGGGAAACGGGATGCCGATGGCGGTGCGCGGGGCGAGGCCCTCGTCGAATTGGCCGGGGATTTTTTTCTGCGGGCATTTTTGCCAGCAGGTGCCGCAGCCGGTGCATTTGGCGGGGTCCACGCTGCGGGCCTTGCGACGGAGGGTGACGGAGAAATTGCCGACGTAGCCTTCGACCTGCTCGACTTCGCAATAGGTTTCCAGGCGGATGCGGGGATGGGAGGCGGCCTCAACCATGCGGGGGGTCAAGATGCATTGCGAGCAGTCGAGCGTGGGAAAAGTTTCGGAAAGCTGGGCCATGTGGCCGCCAAGGGACGGCGAGCGCTCGACAAGGATCACGTCGGTGCCACCGTCGGCGATGTCGAGGGCGGCCTGGATGCCGGCGATGCCGCCGCCGATGACGAGGGCGCGGCGGGTGACGGGGACGCGAATGGGAGAGAGGGGGGCGTTGCGCTGCACGCGGGCGACGACGGAGCGGATGATGTCAGAGGCCTTGCGGGTGGCGGCTTCGCGGTCGGTGTGGACCCAGGAACATTGTTCGCGCAAGTTGGCGATTTCGCAGAGGTAGGGATTCAGGCCGGCAGCGGCGCAGGCTTTGCGAAAGGTCTTTTCGTGCATGCGCGGGGAACACGCGCCGACGACCACGCCGGTCAATTGGTGTTCCTGGATGGCTTGGCGGATTTGGGCCTGGCCGGGTTCGGAGCAGGTGTAGCGATAATCGGTGGCAAAGGCCACGCCCGGAAGCTGGCGCGCGGCGGCGGCCACGGCGGCGCAATCCACGGTGCGGGCGATATTTTCGCCGCAATGACAGATGAAGACGCCGATGCGGGACATATCAGTTTGCCTTCCCTGCCAGCGCCCGGGCGGCGGGCACGAAATGGCGGTCAAGGCCAAGGGCGGGAGCGTCCAAGCCCATCGCCCAGCCGATAAGTTGCGTCAGATAAAGGACGGGCAACTGGGCTGCCGGCGAAATGCCCATTTCGGACTGGCGCATATCGAGATTGGCCTGGCACATGGGGCAGGCGAGACAGAAGACCTGGGCGCCAGCTTGGGCGGCGGCATCGTAAATCCGGCGGCCCTGGCGGAGGACGGTGCTTTTTTGGGACAAGGCGAAGGAGCCGCCGCAACATTCGGTGGCCATGCTCCAACGGACCGGCTGGGCGCCAAGGAGCGTGAGGATTTGTTCCATCTGGCGGGGCGTTTCGACCTGGGTGACGCCGGTGATTTTGGGGGGCCGGACCAGCAGGCAGCCGTAGTAACAGGCGACTTTCAAGCCGGTGAGCGGGCGGGAAACTTTGGCCGGGAGCGCGGCGGCGGCGGAACCGAGCCAGCCCAGGAGGCTCAGGGGCTTGACGGTTTCGAGGCCGGGGGCTTCCTCCAGGGCGGCGGCGAGGCGGGGATTGCGTTTGGCTTCGTATGCGGCGGTGGCAAGGCGCTGGTAGCACATGGCGCAGGGCGCGAGGACTTCGGCGAGGCCGGCGCGGCGGGCCTTGGCGAGGGTATCGGCGGCAAGGCAGAGGGCGGCCTCGTGGTCCAGGGCGTGGGCGGAAGTGGCGCCACAGCAGATCCAATCGGGCACTTCGCGGAGCTCGACGCCCAAGCCGGCGGCCACGGTGCGCAAGGAGCGGTCATATTCACGAGCCGAGCCGTGGAGACTGCAGCCGGGGAAATAACCGAGCACGCTCATGGTGTTTTGAGGCGTTTCACGGCTTTGCGGACGTGGCTGGTGGCGGTGGCTTTGCCGGGGAGGAGGGACAACTTGCCGCGGGAGAGCATGGCCGGGCCGAGGGCGGCGTCCTGCACAAAGTGGCCGGTGCGGAGCTTGTAACCGATGACGAGAAAGAGTTCGTGAATGCGGCCGTGCCGCCAGACATCGTTAATAAAGGTGCGGTGCAGGGCCTGGATGTCCCGGACGCGGTGGGTGGTGGCGGTGATGCCGCGTTTGAGGCCTTCCTGGCGGAGGACGTCCATGGTGCCGGCGATATCCACGCCCTGGGGGCAGCGGGTGGTGCAGGCGAGACAGCCGGCGCAGAGCCAGGGGGTTTCCGCGGCGAGCGCCTGCGGGGCGTATTGGGCGGCTTTTTCCGGAAAGGCGGCTTCGAGCTGGAGCAGGCGCATGATGCGGGTCGGGCTGACGTCCATTTCGCCGGGGACATTTTGGGGGCAGCCGGCGGCGCAGCGGCCGCATTGATAACAGTCGAGCGGAGAGGTGGCGGTGGCGGAACGAACCGTTTCGGCAAGGGGGGTGAAAGTCACGGGGGACATATTCTGGAGGGTTCGATTCGGCCCGCGCGATTCAGGCCGGTGAAGCATCCGCCACGGCGGGCGGGCGGGCGATCAAGGCCGGCGGGGGGCCAAACCCCGGGGTGGTGTCAACGTGCCGTTGCAGATTCATGATTGAATGACGGGTTACCAGAGCGCGGGAATCTTGGCAATAAGTTTTTATGGCGACATCGCAGGACAACGATGCGGTTTAACTTATCATTGAATGGCGGTGGCCAGTGGCCGGACGGGGTGAAAATGCAAAGCAACTTGGCTGGCCAGCAAAGGCGCTTTGCTCGAAAGCGGGCGGGGTGTTCGGCAAAGCGGCGCGGGGCTGGGATTTTTGCGGCGGCGGCGCAGTTCCGGCGTTGGCACGGTTCCGGCTTGAATTACAAAACGGCTTTGCATGAACAGGATTTTACTGGCTGACGGCGACGCTGCCATCCGCGAGGCGCTCGGCGGGATGCTGGCGGCCGAAGGCTACGACGTGGCCGTGGCCGACACGGCCGCGGATGCGACGGCGAAGGTCGTCACCTGGCGGCCGGAACTGGTGCTGCTGGATTTGAACCTGCCGGATCAGAACAACGGGTCGCTCATCAATCTGATTTTCAACGGGAAACCGCTGGTGCCGGTGATCACGATCACGGCGATTTCAGGCCAGTACGAGCGGGCCGCCGCCCTGGGCGTGGATGCGCTGATGGAAAAGCCGCTGGATCTTCCCCTGCTCTTGCAAAGCATCCGGAGCTACCTGAACGAATCCCAAAAGGAGCGCGTCCGCCGGCTCACGCGGGCGGGTTTCAAAACGGCGTGGCTGCGGCATCCGCCCCGCGAAATCGGTCCCCTGCCCCGGCCGTAAAGCGCCGCGAGGGGCTCTAAAGGAAAGTCGGATTGGGGAAATTAGCAGGGTTGGTAACAACGACCTCGTTTCCGTTAACTTATCTGCATACGATGTCCGCATGAGCAGCCAGGTTTCATCCACCGATGCCCCCCGCATCTTTCCCAACACGCGCTGGTCGGTGGTGTTGGCGGCGACGCGGGGGCCTTCGCCCGAATCGGCGGCGGCGCTCGAAATCATCTGCCACGCCTATTGGTATCCGCTCTACGCCTACGTGCGGCGGTGCGGTCACTCGCCCCCTGACGCCCAGGACCTGACGCAGGAATTCTTTTGCCGCCTGCTGGAAAAACACTGGCTGGATTCCGCCGACCGCGAGAAAGGCAAACTGCGGATTTTTCTGATCACGGCGCTGAAACATTTCATGAGCAATGAATGGCGCAAGGCGTCCGCGCAACGGCGCGGGGGCGGACAGGCGCCGGTGCCGTTCGACACTGCCATTGCGGAAAGCCGTTATGTGGCTGACCAATCGCCCCGGCTGGCGGCGGAGGAAACCTTTGACCGGCAGTGGGCCTTGCGGTTGCTGGACCTGACGTTGGACCGGCTGGAGACGGAATTTGTGACGGCGGGAAAACCGGGTGATTTTGCGGTGCTCAAAGATTGTCTCATGGAGGAGCGCGGGGCGATTGACTACGCGGAAGTGGCCAAGCGTCTGGGCCTGAACGCCGGCGCGGCGCGGGTGGCGGTGCACCGGTTGCGGAAGCGCTTTCGCCAAATTTATCGCGAGGAAATATCGCAGACGCTGGCCGACGGAACTGATCTGGAGGCGGAACTGCGCCATCTCGCCGCCGCGCTGGCCGGCAAATAAAATGAACCCGCCGGGTAACAAACGTCTGGCAACCGTTCATTATTGGATGTGAGCAACGAATCATCGCCCAAATGTCCGCAGTGCGGAACCCCGCTGCCAGCGGATGCGCCGAAAGGGCTTTGCCCCAAATGCCTGATGGCGCTGAACCTGAAAACGAAAACCGCTTTCAGCGAGGATACGCCGGCCGCGCAGCCGCCGCTGCCGCCGGAACAGATCGCCCCGCATTTCCCGCAGCTGGAAATCCTGGAATGCCTTGGCCGCGGCGGCATGGGCGTGGTTTACAAGGCCCGCCAGAAAAGCCTGAACCGGCTCGTGGCGCTGAAGCTGCTCGCCCCCGAACGCGTGCGCGACCCAAAATTCGCCGAGCGCTTTACCCGCGAAGCCCAGGCGCTCGCGCTATTGAACCATCCGAACATCGTCACCATTTATGACTTCGGGCAGGCGGGCGGATTTTATTACCTGCTCATGGAATTCGTGGATGGCCTGAACCTGCGCCAGCTTTTGCGGACGCGCAAGTTCACGCCGGAGGAGGCGCTGGCCATCGTGCCGCCGCTGTGCGACGCGCTGCAATTCGCGCACGACCGGGGCATCGTGCATCGCGACATCAAGCCGGAAAACCTGCTGCTCGACAAAGCCGGCCGGGTGAAGGTCGCTGATTTTGGCATCGCCAAGATGCTGGGCAACGGCATCGGCGGCGGCAACTCAGGCGAATCCGCCTCGCCGGAGAATGTCACGCAAAGCGCCGTCGGCACGCCGAGCTACAGCGCGCCGGAACAGCAAACCAATCCGCAGCGTGTGGACAACCGGGCCGACATCTATTCGCTCGGCGTGGTCTTTTACGAAATGCTCACCGGCGAACTGCCCGGCAAGACGATTGAAGCCCCGTCCAAGAAGGTGCAGATAGACGTGCGGTTGGATGAAATCGTTTTGCGCGCGCTGGAGAAAAAGCCGGAACTTCGCTACCAGCAGGTCAGCGAAGTGAAAACCATGGTGGAAACCATCGTGGCCACTCCGGCTGGCGCAAACGAAAAAGCGCGAACCGACGACCTCAAAATCGCGCGGCGGCAGGTTTTTATGGCGACTTTGGGCCTGGCCATGATGTCGCTTGGCATGGGGATCAATGTCGCACCGTTTCAGCCCTATGGCTTGGCGATTTTAATATGGGGAGTGCTCCTTTCTGCTGCCGCCGAAGCGGTGATGCTGACGGCGGGGAACAGCCTGAAGAAGATTAAAATCGCGGGGAGCATCATCCTCATAAATGGGCTCGGCCTTTTTTCCACCGTGATTCCGCTGGCGTTGGTCTGTCCTTGGATGCGAAGAACAGACACGCATATCCTTGTCATCGCCGCCTGCGGTTGTGCCATTATTTACAGTCTAAAAAAGCTTTTCAAGTTGTGGTTGTTTCAGAACAGCACACCCGGTTCAGACCCTGCCAAACCCAGCCGTTACTGGAAATGGTTCGGGATGACTGTTCTTACAGTGGGAGCAATTCTGGTTGGCGTCGTGCTGGTGGTTTTTGTCATCCCCAACTTCATCCAAGAACGAAAAGCGGCTCTCGTTCAAGAGCAGCGTGCAGAAGCGACCAAAAAGTTTGGCCCGGTGATTCCTTATCAACCGCCGGGCAATCCCGAATTTGGCCCGGTCATTGAAGTGACATTGCCGCTGCATGACAACGGCTATTGCGATACTCTGGACGCAGATTCAGGAAAGATTGTTGCAATACCTGAAATGAAAACACCTTGGGAATGGAGGACAACCTTGCTGCCCAACGGCATTATGGTCATCCCTCAAACCGCAGCACATCCAACGATTCTGGCCGGCACCAGCACATTGGTCTGCGAGACGCCTTCAGGTTGGGAAGGACGCATGGCTCTTAGTGACACCGCAGCTTCACCGTGCATCGGAGTAAGCCTGGGAGAGACGGTTATGACCTCCAGCGTGGGCAACTTGCCCCGAGAGTTCACTTTCACAACTCCATTGGGCAGGAGAGGCTTGCTTCGAGTTGTCGGTCTCACCGAAAACCCGCGCGGCGTGAAAGTCCGCTACAAGCTGGTGCAAAACAGGAATGCCAGCACGCCATCAAGCCAGAACGTTGCCAGCGGCCTCAACGCCAACCTCAGCGTTGCTGCCAGTGGCAATGCACCGTTGAGCTACCAATGGCAATTTCCAAACACCAATCTGTCTTCCAACGCTCCAAAACTTTCCTTCGGTCCGGTGATGGAGCGGACTTTACGGGTCAAGGGGAACGAATGCGATTTTCTGGTGCTGCACAGTGGCGAAGTCTTGCATCATTCCTACAACGATGGGGACTCGGATGACTTGACGCCAGCCACCGCATTTATCAAATGGGCCAGGGCAAACGATGTGGATATTGGCTGCTGTGCCAGCACGAACCCGTTCTACAGTTCACCGGGACTCCTGGCCCTCGATATGGGAACAGATATGTTCTCCGAAACAATTCCCAGTAACGCGATTCCCCGCTTTTCATCAGTGGCAGACTGGCAGGCTTACAATGCCGCTCACCCGGATTCGCGGGCTCGGAATCCCCTCATCGGCTCGCTCGTGGGTGTGACCAATGTATGGAATGACCTGAAGGCGGATCAAGTGCTGGAACCGACCAATGATGTCCCTGCCGTTTTTCTGGCGCAGAAGCGGGTTGGGCTGTGGTTCACCCCCACTAATATAACCGGCCCCATCGCATTCTCGACGCGCGACGGAGTTGCCGGGCTCCTGCAGATCACCGGCTTCAGTAAAAACCCTCCCGAGGTGAAGATTCGCTACAAGCTGGTGCAAAACGGAAATACCAACACGCCATAGAGCCTGAAGGGCGCGGGCTGAGGTCGGGACTGGGAAAGGCCGGACCGATGGCGGCGAACGCCAGTTCGCCGCCACGAGATTGGCCCGGAATTAAACGCCGGCGAGGAGGGCGTGGACTTTGGGCAGCCAGTCGCTGATGGGAATTTTCTGGGGGCACTGATCCTCGCAGTTGTGGCAGGTGATGCATTGGTCGGCGCGGGCGGGAGCCGGAATAAAGATTCCATACTTGAACCGCGCGCCCGGCACGTCTTCGTGGAGGAAGGCCTCGTTGTAGATTTCGAAATTGCCGGGGATGTTGACGCCGTTGGGACAGGGCATGCAGTAGCCGCACTTGGTGCAGGGAATGACGGCGCGCTCGCGGTAAATGCGCTGGAGCTCGGCAATGAGCTTGAAGTCGCGGGCCTCAAAGGAATGACTGCGGGCGCGGCCGGCGGCAGCGAGGTTGGCGGTCACCTGATCGAAATTGCTCATGCCGCTGAGGACAACGGAGACTTCGGGCTGGTCCCACAGCCATTGGAGGGCCCATTCCGCGGCGGTGCGCTTGACGGGATGGCGATCAATGAGCTGGCGGATGGTGGCGGGCGGGTTGGCGAGGCGGCCGCCGAGCAACGGCTCCATGACCACCACGGCCAAGCCCTTGGCGGCGGCCAGGGCAAGCCCCTTGGCGCCGGCCTGGTTTTCGGTGTCGAGGTAGTTGTACTGGATCTGGCAGAAGGTCCAGCGCTGGTAGCCGTTGACGATTTCCGTGAAGCTCTCGTAGGAATCGTGAAAGGAGAAGCCCAGATGGCGGATGCGGCCGTCCTGGAGGGCGGCATCGGCCTTTTCAAGCAGGTGATGCCGGAGCACCGTGTCGTGCCAGCGGTCCTTGCTGAGGGCGTGGAGCAGATAAAAGTCAATGTGGTCGGTCTGGAGCCGTTGGAGCTGCTCCTGCAGGAGGCGGTCGAAATCGGCGGGCGCGTTGACGAGCCAGACGGGGCACTTGGTGGCGATTTTCACGCGGTCGCGCCGGCCTTGCAGGGCGCGGCCGAGCACGACCTCGCTGGCGCCTTCGTGATAAACGTAGGCGGTGTCGAAATAGTTCACGCCGGCGTCGAGCGCCTGGTGGATCATGCGCACGGCTTCGGGTTCATTGATTTTGGCGCTGATGGCGGCGCCGTCGGTGGTGGGCAGGCGCATGCAGCCAAAGCCCAGGACGGAGGCGTTCCAATCGGTCCGGCCGAATTTGCGGAATTGCATGGACATAGATTCAAGCGGTTGGGAGCAGGGTTGCCGGAAGGCGACAGCGGGCCGGGCCTGATCCATTTTCAAACCGAATTCAGGTTCCTTTATTCTGCTGGAGGTTGTCAACGGAAGAATGGGGAGGGGCGCGGAGGCGCAACTTGTATCTTCTAAATTGTCCGGCTTGGCCGGGTGTTTCCAATCGTTTTTCAGTTGGCGGCGAACGCCAGTTCGCCGCTACGCGGGGGCGGCGGCGATCAGATCGTAGTCGGTGTGGCCGATGATTTTGACGCGGACGAATTCGCCCACGGGGACGTGGCCGCGCACATAGACGCGACCGTCAATATCCGGCGCATCGGCTTCACCACGGCCCACAAAATAATGTCCTTTCATCTGGCCGGTGCGCCGGTCGGCTTGGCGAATGAAGCCGTGTTCCCAGGAGCTGACATTCGCGCCCTGCAACTGTTTGGCTGAGGCCTCGCCCTCGATGAGCACGTTGAGTTCGCGGCCGACAAAAGATTCCGCGACGCGCACCGCGACGCCGTGCTGGGCGGCCATGGCCCGCTCGCGGCGTTGCCGTTTGATCTTGTCGCCCACCTGGCCGGTCATGGCGCCGGCGCGGGTGCCTTCCTCCTTGGAGTACGCGAACACGCCCAGGCGCTCGAACCGGGTTTCGCGGATGAAATCGAGCAGGGTTTCAAAGCTCTGCTCGGTCTCGCCGGGAAAACCGACGATGAAGGTGGTGCGCAAGACGATGCCGGGCACGCGGGCGCGGATTCTTTTAAGGAGATCCACGATGTACTGCTGCGAAGTTTCCCGGCGCATGCGTTCGAGCATGTTTTCGTGGATGTGCTGGAGGGGCAGGTCCACGTAACGGGCCACCTTTTTGCAGTCGGCAATGGTGGCGATGAGCTCATCGGTCCAATGGGCGGGATGGGTGTAGAGGAGGCGGATCCAGAAATCGCCGGGGAGGGCATTCAGCTCGCGCAGGAGGGAGCAGATGGTGGGGGCGTCGCCGGGAAGCGATTTGGCGGCGGCGGAGAATTTCTCCGGCGAGGAAATGGCGCGGCTGTGGTTGGGGCGGAGATCGAGGCCGTAGTAGGTGGAGTCCTGGGAAATGAGATTGATCTCCTTGACGCCGTCGGCCAGCAGCGCGCGGGCCTCGGCAACGATATCGTCCTGCCGGCGGCTGCGATGGGAGCCGCGCATGCGGGGGATGATGCAGAAGCTGCAGGGGTGGTTGCAGCCCTCGGCGATTTTGACATAGGCGAAATGCCGGGGCGTGAGGCGGAAGCGCGGCGTGGCGAAATCCGGAATGAACGTGGGGCGGGCGGCGACCGCGAGGATGGGGCCGGCCGGAACGGGGGGCGTGACGACGGTTTTGGTGCGGCCGAATTGAGCCGTGCCGCGCAGGGCGGTTTCGGGGCCGGATTCCGCGGGCGGGCGGTCCATTGCCTGGAGCCGCGCGGAAACTTTTTGGCGGGAGGAACCGGCGCGGGCGCGGGGAGCGGCCGGCGCGGCCAATTTCGCGGCGCGGCTGGCGACGGCCTGGGTGACGATGTCGCCGACCTGGGCGACCTGGTCAATGCCCATGAAGGCGTCCACTTCCGGCAGAAGCTTGGGGAGTTCCTCGCGGAAGCGCTGGGGCAGGCAACCGGAGACGATGACGGCCTGGCCGCGCTGCCGGGCGTCGCGCAGCTCGACGGATTCGAGAATGGTGTCCACGCTTTCCTCCTGGGCGGAATCAATGAAGGAACAGGTGTTGACGATGACGGCATCGGCCTGGGCGGCATCGTTGACAATTTCAACCCCGCTTTTCAGGAGGGAGCCGAGCATGATTTCGGCGTCCACCAGGTTCTTGGCGCACCCCAGGGAGATGAGGCCGACGCGGAGGGGGCCGCGGGCGGGGACGGGTTCAGCGGGGGACTTTTTCACGGGGACGCTGGGGAGACATTATTGGTGGCGGGGGCGTTGGTGGAAATCGCCGCGGCGGCGGCGGCGGTCGGATCATCGGCCACGGCCGGCGCGAGGAGCGCGGAGGGAAGGCCGAGGCGGGTGACGAGGGCGGCGCGGGCGGTGTAGGGCACGCCGTTTTTGGGATCGAGGAGGAAGCGGACGATGGACGCGTTCATGTCATCAAACTCCATCAGGGGGATGCGGTCTTTGCCCTTGAATTTTTCGGTCTTGGAGACATAGCGGTCGTGGACGCGGCGGGCGAGGTTCTTCAAGTTCGTATAGCGATCCTCGTCGCCGGCGGCGAGGCTGTAGTAGGCGCGGATCAGGAGCCCGCGAATGGCGGCGGTGACGCGTTCCTGGGAGGTTTCGCCGATGTCAATCTGGACGACGGCCACGGCGTATTGGTCGAGCGTGAGGGTTTTGGGCAAGGAGTCCGGCTGGTTTTCGATGATGGGCTTGTCGGGATAGGTTTCAGCGAGATAATGGAACCATTTTTGCGCCTCGCCGATGCGGTCGGCCTCGTAGAGGAAATAGATGGCGTCGCGCAGGAAATTGCGGTGGGCCTTGAGAATGCCTTCCTTCTGGCCGGAGTCGGGCTCTTCGGCGTAAAAATTCGTGTAGGCCTCGTTGACGTGGGGGACGAGGTCCAGGTTGGGGCCGAGGGCGTAGGTTTGGGTGAAGGGATCGGCGATGACGCGGCCGTGATGGAACGACTGGAGGAGCGACTGATAAATGATGCGGCGGACGGTGATAAGGTCATCGGCTTTGACCTTGTCGGGATTTTTGGCCGCTTCGTCGAGGGCCTTGGCGCCCCAGTAGATGGCATGGGGTTCGGGCAGGAGCCAATCAAAGGGGCCGTAGCGGTCGTCCACGGACTTCACGAAGGCGGGGTCGAGCTTGTATTGGTTGGTGAAAGACTGCAAGCGGTGGAAGTCGGCGGCGGTTTGGGGGTGCAGCAACGGGTTGAAATTCGTGCCGTCCATGCCGAAATAGTTGGTCATTTCGGAAGCCCAGCGGCTTTTGTAATACATGTTGGCGTCGTCGAGGTTCTGTCCCATCTTGTGCTGATAGAACCACGCGAGTTCGCGGTAGATCAGGATGCTGTTGGGGTTGTAGCGGAGGCCGTCGTCACGGAGGAGCTGGATGCCGCGTTCGAGCCAATTCCAACGGTCGGTGTAATCGCCGGGACCGTTTTCCTTGAATTTGACGGAAATGTTGTAGGCCATGTTCCAAGCCTGGAAGAGCCAGACCTGGGTGAAGGTGGGCTCGAGCTTGGTGATCCAGTCGGCCAGTTGGGCGGCCTCGAAGAACTTGTCGTCCTGCTGGAGGTCGTTGGCGCGGATCCAGAGGAAATTGGAGATGAGGCCGCGGAAGCCGCCGAGGGCGACGGTGGTGAAGGCGAGGGCGGGCGGGGCATTGTCGAGGACGGCGGCGGTGCGGGTGAGGCCCAGCGTTTCGCGGTCGCGGTTGAGGGCCTGCTGCATGCGGCTGGCGCCGAAGACGAAGGCGAGGGCCAGGAGGAGCAGGAGAATTTTTTTGACGCGGCGGTTCATGACGTCATTGGGTGCCCTGGGCGGTGGCGAGTTCGCGGCGCGAGAACAGGATGATACCGGCGGCGGCAAAGGCGCCGCCGAGCAGGAGGACGATTTGCGCAAAGGCCAGGCCCAACTCGCCCCAGGTGATGCTGCGTCCGGTGCTCAGGGAATCAATGGGCGAAAAATTCTTGGCCAGGTTCACCACCGCGAGCACGCCCTTGAAGGCGGGGATGAGGACGCCATCGGCGAGGGAGTGGCCGGCCTGGCCGGTTTCCGCATTGCCGGCGGCGACGGAGCCGGTGTCCACGGATTCGGCGAGGGTGCCGCTGGAAAAGACGACGATCAGCAGGGCGAGGGTGAAAAAGGTGGCCACGGGGAAGGATAGCAGGCTGGCGGCGGCCAGGCCGACCGCGGCCAGCAGGGCCATCCAGCAGAAAATGATGCCGAGACCGCGGGCGAAGTTCGGCGCGAACCCGCCGGCGGGATACAGCACCTCCATGCCTTCATCCAGCGGGAAGAGGAGCGCGGTCTGATTGGGATTGTAGAAGCTGATGGTAAGCACGCCGTTGTCATCGAACAGGTCGGCCGGGATGGAGAATTCGTGGAAGGTATCGGGCGCCAGGCTCATCGGCTCCTCGGTCTGCCAGGCTTTGGTGTGCGGCGGGTCGCCGACGCGCCAGAGGGCGTCGAAGGTGCCGGAGCCGCTTTTTTGGGCGGAATTGAATTTGACGCGGAGCTGGAGCGGCTTGCCGGCGAGGTAATGTCTGGCGAACCCGAGGTCAATTTTCCAGGTGCGCTGGTAGTTGGGCGGGACCAGTTGCCAATAGGCGCGGACCATCTCGCGGATTTGGCCGCGGATTTCGGGCACGTACTCCGGGTCCACGGGCGAGGCTTTGAGGCGGTCCTGCAATTCGCGGTCGGTTTCGGCCTCGATTGCAGCATTGCGGCTGGCCTCCTTGGCGGAGCCGCGGGCGACGAGGATTTGTTCGCGGAGGGTTTTTTGGACGTCCGGGGGGAGCCGGGCGGCGCGCCACTGCAAGGTGGCGAAAACACAGGCGCCGGAGAGGGCCAGGAGGGCGGCGTTGAGGGAGACCAGGCCGAGCCATTTGCCCAGCCAGATTTGCCAGCGGGCGACGGGCTTGGTGACGAGGACCTGCATCTGGCATTCCTCGATGTCCCGGGCCAGGGTGCCGCAGGAGAGCCAGAGGGTGGACAAGCCGAGCAGCGCGGTGATGGCGCTGAGGGTGTAGGTCAAAATGATCTGGGTGAACCCCTGCGCCGAACCGTCGTCCTGGATGACGAGGGGCAGGCCGATGACGGCCAGAATGAGCAAGGTGGCGATCACCAGGAAGAGCTTGAACCGCACCGCGGCTTTCCAGGTCAACCAGGCGATGGCTAGGATGCTTTGCACGGCTTCAAATTAAACAGGATTGGGGAATTTGACAAACAATCGCGCGTTCCGTTCGGGGCGGCGCGGGCGCGGCCTATTTCCCCGCCAGATGCGGATTGGCCTCCAGGCGGTCCCAGACGAGCTGGTCAATGACGGCGCGGGCCGGCTGGCAGCGGATGCGCTCGATGATTTCGCCGGCGAAGGCGTGGATGAGCATGCGCCGGGCGGTGTCCTCGCTCATGCCGCGGGTGCGGAGGTAGAAAATGCTCTCCGGGTTCAACTGGCCCACGGTGGCGCCGTGGGTGCACTTGACGTCGTCGGCGTAAATCTCCAGTTGGGGCTTGGTGTCGGCGGTGGCGTTGTTGGAGAGGAGGAGATTCTTGTTGGTCTGCTTGGCGTCGGTCTTTTGGGCGGCGGGATGGACATAGATCCGGCCATGGAAGACGCCCCGGGACTTGTCGTCGAGGATGCCGTTGAAATATTCGTGGCTGGCGCAGCGGGGCTGGGTGTGCTCGACAATCATGTGATGGTCGGCAAGCTGTTCGCCGCGGCTGAGGTAGAGGCCGTTGAGAATGCATTCGAGGCCCTCGCCGGCGAGGCGGACGCGGATGTTGTTGCGGGAAAGGCGGGCGCCGAGGGCGAAGGAGTGAACGGTGACGTTGCTGGCGCGGCCGAACTGGCCGGCAATGGTGGCGATGTGAAACGCGGCGGCCGCCTCGTCCTGAAGCTTGATGTGTTCCACCCGGGCGTGGTCGCCGGCGAGGATTTCGGTGACGGCGTTGGTGAAATAGGCGGCCTCGGTGGTGGCCAAATAGCTTTCCACCACGGTGAGTTTGCTGTTTTCGCCGGCGAGGATGAGATTGCGCGGGAGGATGGCTTCGCCGGAGCGGCGGGCGGAGGAGATGTACAAGAGGCGGACCGGGTCGGGCAGTTCGACGCCCGCCGGCACGGAGATGAACGCGCCGTCGGAAAAGAACGCCTGGTTCAGGGCGGCGAAAGTGTTGTTGGCGGTCTGGGCGTACTGGCCAAGGTGCTTTTCGACGAGGCCGGCATCCCGGGTGAGGGCGGCGGCGAGGCTTTCCAGGCGCACGCCGGCCGGCAGGGCCGGGATGCGTGAGAGGGCCGGCGCAAAGAAGCCGTTGACAAAGACGAGGCACGGGCCAGGCAGGGCGGCGAAGACGGACGCGGCGATGACCTGGGATTCGGCGCCGTTGGCGGCCACGGGGGCGGCGGGCTGGAAATTGAGTTTGGCCACGGGCGCCACATTGGTAAACCGCCAGTCCTCATCGCGCAGCGTGGGGAATCCCTGGTCGGCAAAGCTGGCGAGGCCGGCCTTGCGGAGGGGCGCCAGCCATTGGGGGCCATCGGCGGCGGCAAACGACGCGAACTTGGCGAGGACCGGCTCGGTCCCTTGGTTCGCCTTTGGCATGATATGTGAACTCATCCTAAGTATAAATCAGACGGATACTGTCACATGCCACCGCGGAGGGCGCAATGCAAAAGCGCAGGCGGAGGGGACGCCAGGCCAAAATTCCAGCCGTTTTGCCAATGTCGGCTTGGTGTTTGGCAAAATATGTAAAGTAAAGTCACCAAATGAAGATATTTACTCTAGTTAATGCAAAGTGGCCGAAAAGAATCCGCCGCAGAATCCCCCGACACTGCTTTCGGGTGGCCGCGGGACTTTCTGGGGAACCGTTTCATCTACGCGGTGATCTCGCAGCGGGCGCACGGCCTCTCGATCGGGGTGAACTTGAACCCGGAAAAATTCTGCAATTTCGACTGCGTGTATTGCGAGGTGAAGCGGGGCCGCCCCCGGCAGGAGCTGCCGGTGGACGTCAACGTGCTGTCCACCGAGCTGACGCGGATGCTGGACCTGGCCGGCCAGGACAAGCTGCGGGATCTGCCGCGCTTCCGCCGGATCCCGGCGGAACTGATGCAATTGCGGGGGGTGGCGCTGAGCGGCGACGGGGAGCCGACGCTGTGCCCGAATTTTGAGCAGGCGATGGAGGCGGTTTTGCGGGTGCGTTCGCAGCGGCCGGAGTTTTTTAAAATCGTGCTCATCTCGAACACGACGGGGCTGTTCCTGCCGGCGGTGCAACGCGGCTGGCGGCAACTGGCGCTGGAGGACGAAGTCTGGCTGAAGCTGGAGGCCGGCACCCAGAAATACATGAAGCGCGTCAACCGGCCGGAGCACCTGACGCTGCAAAACGTGATGGCGAACATCCTGCAAATCGGGCGCGAACGGCCGATTGTGATCCAGAGCCTGTTTCCGCTCTTGAACGGCGAAGAGCCGGCCGCCGAGGAAATTGACGGCTACATCCATCGTCTGCAGGAGCTGATGGCGGGCGGCGCGCAGATCACGATGGTGCAGATTTACTCGGCGCATCGCCCGGCGCAGGACCCGGCGTGCGGCCACCTGCCCTTGAACACGCTGTCCCTGATCGCGCGGCGGGTGCGCGAACAGACGCGGTTGCCGGCGGAGGTGTTTTGATCGGCGCGGCGCGGCGCGTCCGCCTCATTGGGGCGGCAGCACGTGGCCGGGCACGGAACAGGCGGGCAATTCACCGGCGGCGTTGAGGGTGTAAATGCCGCCGTCGGGACAGACGGGGAAGACATTATCCTTCAGATAGGGCAACAGATCCTGGACGGCGGGGACATCGGCAGCGCCCTTGTTTTTTTCCAAGGCCCACTGGTCCTTGGCGGCTTCGATCTGGCGGAGGTTGTTGATACAGGTAGTGGCGTTGGCCACCATCGCGGCGCGCTGCCGCTCGGCCTGAAGCGCCTCAAGGCTGGCCTGCTGCAACTCGAGCGCGCTCCGGGCCGTATTCAAGTGCTGGGCCGTCTGCTGGCTTTCCGCCTGCAACCGGTCCGCCGTGGCCTGGAGACCGTTGAGCTTGGCGGAGAGCAGGTCGTTTTGTTTGCGGAGGCTGGCGATGGTGGCGGCCTGCTGGCCGGCGTTGGAGTTTTTGAGGCCATCCCGCTCCCGTTCCGCCGCGTGCAACTGGGCCTGGACATCGCGCAAATCCGACCACGCCTGGTCCCGCTGATGATTCGCATGAAAGAGGAGGGCTTCGGTGACCAGCAGGAGGGCCAGGCACACCCAGACGAACCAGCGTTTGGCATTCATGATTGCCGCCTTTGTCGCGTTTTTACCGGACAAGGTCAAACCCGAAATGCGGCGGTTGAGAAAAAAATGCGCGGGGTTCTCGCTGGCTGGTCCCGGCATGGGCGGCAGTCGCAAACAGACGGCATTCCTGGCTGCCGGTGCGGAATTTTCAAAAAAGGACTCAAGTCCGGCTGAGAACCGCCGATATATTGTGTGCAAAAGCCGGGAGCGAGCGGCCCGCGGGGGTCACACCGGTTTTGCAACTAAGAAAACTCAAGGAATGAAATCAAGCTATGTAAAATTGGTTGGTGTCATCTTTACCAGCACGGTTTTGACCCTGCACGGCCAGAGCACGTATTATTTTTATCAGGCCGGGTGGATGGGCGGAGGCACCATCTCCGGCTCCTTTACCGGCCAGGACCTTAACAGCGACGGGCAATTGTCCTCGTTCCAAAGCGAGATCAGCAACTTTAGCATCCAGATGACCGGGGACAGCCTGATGCCGGACATGAGCTGGAGCCAGAGCGAGCTCTGGGGCTTGGTTTATGACATCAACGGCGATGCCTTTCTGGGCGATGACTGCAACGGAGATGTTGAAGGTTTCGGCATAAATGATCCGAACGGCCTGTACAACTACGCGTCCGGTTACGGACCCACGGGGGCGGTGGGGGGCGAGATTTTCAACAGCAGCGGGCCAATTGTGGATACGACGGCTGACCCCATCATGGTTGACAACATACCGGTCACGCCGGAGATCTACAGTGCGGCTCTGGCCGAGGGCGGATTCGAGCCAACGCCGGAACCCTCCACGCTGGTACTGGCCGGCTTGGGCGGGCTGGGACTGCTGGTACTCCGGCGCCGGAAGTAATGGCTTTTGCCGGCGGTGGCGACGGGATTGGACCCGGCGACTTGCGGGGGCTGTTCAGCGCGATTCCCGGAGGTAAAAACCGCTTTGGCCGCCGGTTGGTGCTCCCGCCGGGAATCGAACCCAGATCCGCGGATTAGAAATCCGCTGCTCTATCCATTTGAGCTACGGGAGCCATCCCTGCGCGCAAAATAGCCCCTGAGCAACGCGGTTACAAGCCCGCCGGTGGCCCTCCCCCGCCCTGCGCGGGCCGGGAGAACAAGCTTGGCTGGCGCCGCCCACCGTTTAGACTGGCCGTACGATGGCTTCACCAGATCCCAAAAGGGCGGCCGCCCGGTTGCAAAAAGCGTCCGTGTTGCGGCCCACGCTGGCCGTGGTGCTGGGCAGCGGCTTTAATCACGTATTGGAAGCGCTGCGCGTGGAGCGGAAAATCCCCTACGCGCAAATCCCCGGGTTTCCCCCGCCGACGGTCAGCGGCCATGCCGGCGAGATCCGGTTTGGGCATCTGGGCGGCACGCCGGTCCTGGTGCTGAGCGGCCGCGCGCATTTCTATGAGGGGCACCCCATGGAGCGGGTGACGTTTGCAGTGCGGGCCCTCGCGGCTTTCGGCATCCGTGACCTGCTGCTCACCAACGCCGCCGGCGGGCTGAACCGCGCGTTCCGGCCGGGGGATTTCATGGTCTTGACGGACCATATCAATTGGATGGGGGTCAATCCGCTGCGCGGGCCGGACCTCCCGGGGCTTAACCGGTTTGTGGATTTGACCGATACGTACGATGCCGGCTTGCGCAAGCTGCTGCTGGCGGCCGGCCAGGCCGCCAAGATCAAGCTCCGGCGCGGCGTGTACCTGGCGGTGAGCGGGCCGAGCTACGAGACGCCCGCGGAGATCCGGGCCTTTGCGCGGCTGGGCGCCGACGCCGTGGGCATGAGCACGGTGCCGGAAGCGATCGTGGCCCGGCAATGCGGGTTGCGCGTGGCCGCCGTCTCCTGCATCACCAACCTGGCGGCCGGGATCGCGCCGGCGAAGCTGTCGCACCGCGAGGTGCTGGACACGGCGGAGCGGGTGAAAGCGACCGGCGGGCGGCTGCTGACGGGTTTTGCCCGGCTCTATGGGCAGCGGCCGCAGGATGAATAAGCGGGGGCAACACGATTGCGCCCGCGCCAACCGTGTTTTTTACCAACCAGCGAGTGAGACAAATGAAGACCATGAAAATTGACGCCCGGCAACTCGTCGCCGCCGCGGCGCGGGCGCGCGCCGGGTCGCTCTCGCCGTATTCCAAATTCAAGGTGGGGGCCGCGCTGCTGACAAAAGGCGGAAAGATCATCGGCGGCGCCAATGTGGAGAGCGCCAGTTACGGGCTGACGTGTTGCGCGGAACGGGTGGCGCTGTTCAAGGCGCTGACGGAGGGGGAGCGGGAATTTGCGGCCATCGCGGTGGTGGCGCGCTGGGAGGGCGGGCCGATGCCGTGCGGCGCCTGCCGGCAATTGCTGGCGGAATATGCGCCGGGGGCGCGGGTATTCGTGGCGGATGCGAAGGCGCTGACGAAGATCAGGCGGTTCACCGTCCGGGGTTTATTGCCCCGCGCCTTCCGTTTAGCTTCTTGAGTTTAAAGGTTTACAGAGTAGTCTATCGGTTCTTTATAGATGAAGCCGGAAGTTGTATTTGGACTGGATCATGCGGCGTGGCCGGCGATGCTGGTGAACGCCAGCGGCGCGGTATTGCTGGCCAACGCGGCGGCCAAGGCGCTCTTCGGCACCCGCTTGGACGGGAATCCCGCGGAGTTGGCGGCCATCTGGTCGCCGGCCAACGGCCCGGCGGCGGCGGATTTTCCAGCGTGGTGGGAGCAGGCGCAGACGACGCCGCTGGACCTGAGTTTTCGCGCGGCCGGCGGGGAGAAGAAGTTTTCCACCGCGGTGGCGATGCTGGCCAGCGACGGCGGCAAGTGGCTGGTCCTGCAACTGTTCGATCCCGCGGCGGTGCCGCGGGGGGCGAAGGCGACGGAACCGCCCGCGGAATTTCGGAACGTCACGGGGGATGCGGCGCTGAAGCAGAAGCTGGAATGCGTGCTGCAACTGGCCCGGACGGTGTCGCTGGACTTCAACAACGCGCTGACCGGCGTGCTGGCGCACACGTCGCTGCTGCTGGGCAAGGCGGAGCCGCAGCACCCGTGGCGGCGGTCGTTGCTGGAGGTGGAGAAGTCGGCGGAGCGGGCGGCGGAAATCGCCAGCGAGCTGGCGCTGTTCAGCCGGCAGGAAAAGGAAACGCGCCGGGCGCCGACGGGGAATTTGAACTCGGTGGTGGGCCGGTGCCTGGAGGTGTTCCGGAATGCAAACGGCCCGCGGCTCTCGTGGCGGTTCACCCAGGAACGGGGGCTGTACGAGGCGCGGTATGATGAGGCGAAGGTGCAGCAGGCGCTGACGAAGATTCTTGAAAACGCCGTGGAATCCTTCGACGACCGGCAGCCCGGCCAGGTTTTCGTGGAGACGCGGAACGTGCAGTTGACGGAGGCGACGCAGGACCGGAACGTGCGGCTGGCGGCCGGCACGTATGTCTGCGTGGAGATTTCGGACAACGGCAGCGGCATCGAAGAGCCGGCGCTGGCGCGCATCTTTGAGCCGTTTTTCACCACCAAGAATCCGCCGCATCGCGGGCTGGGGCTGGCGCTGGTGTATGGCATCATCACCAACCACGGCGGGGGCGTGGCGATTTCGAGCCAGGTTGGAAAGGGGACGTCGGCCCGCGTGTATCTGCCGGCGGAGGAGACGTTCGTGCCGGAGATGGCGGCCGAGGGCCGGGAATTGCGGGGCACGGGAACGATCCTGGTGGTGGATGACGAGGCGCTGATGCTGACGATGGCCGAGGCGATCCTGTCGGATTTTGGCTACCGGGTTTTGACGGCGCACAACGGGAAGCAGGCGCTGCAAATCCTGGAGCGGCCGGACACGGCGGTGGACCTGGTGATCACGGACCTGGTGATGCCCGGCCTGGGCGGGCGGGAGCTGATGGAACGGATCCGGGAGCTGGGCTGGAAAATGCCGCTGCTGCCCATGAGCGGCTATGTGCTGGCCGAGGACCAACAGGCCGAGGCGGGCTATCTCCAGAAGCCGTTTACAACGACGGACCTGCTGCGAAAAGTAAAAGCGGCAATCGCCGCGGGAACGGTAGTTGACTAAATCGAACAGTTTTGTTTAACTCGGCTTATGCAAATTGAGAGCCTTAAAGTCTTCTGCGACCTGGCCGAAACCGAAAGCTTCACCAAAGCCGCGCAAATCAACAGCGTGACGCAGTCGGCGGTGAGCCAGCAGATCAGTTCCCTGGAGCGCATTTTCAAATCGCTGCTCATCGAACGGAGCAAAAAGCGTTTCCGGCTGACGCGCGAAGGCCAGGTGCTCTACGATTACAGCAAGCAAATCATCCAGACTTATGAATCGCTTCACAGCAAGCTGCAGGAGTTGAAGGACATCATTTCGGGCACGATCCGGGTGGCGACCATTTACTCGATCGGCCTGCACGATTTGCCGCCGTACATCAAGAAGTTCATGAAGAACTACCCGACGGTGAACGTGCATGTGGAGTACCGGCGGGCCAACCAGGTGTACGAGGATGTCTTCAGCAACGTGGTGGACATGGGGCTGGTGGCCTATCCGACAAAGGATTCAAAGCTGGAGATCATTCCGCTGCGAAAGGAGCCGCTGGTGCTCATCTGCCATCCGCAGCATCCGTTCGCCAAGCAAAAATCCATCAAACTGAAACAAATGGTGGACCAGAAGGTGATCGGGTTCGAGCCGGACATTCCCACACGCAAGGCGCTGGACAAGATCCTGCGCGAGTACGGGGTGGACGTGAAGCACGTGATGGAATTTGACAATGTGGAAACGGTGAAGCGGGCGGTGGAGATTGACGCCGGCGTGTCCATCGTGCCGCTGGGAACGGTCACGCAGGAAGTGAGCAAGCAGACGCTCGCGGCCGTGGAGATCGAGGACGGCGAGTTCTTCCGTCCGCTCGCGGCCATCTACAAGAAGAACAAGGTGCTCTCGCCGGCGATGAAGCAGTTCCTGTCCATCCTCAAGGACGCGGCGTAGCGGTCCAAGGCTTTGGTTCGGCGACGGGTTCAGGATTTAAGGCCATCTGCGGATTGATTTGGCGTGGGAGATGGCGGCGGCTCAGCCGTCCCTGCGGGACTTTGGTCAGACCGAATTCCAACCGGGCGTTGAAATGAAACGCCCGGCTATTATCATATCGTCGCTTTGCGACGGCCCAATGCTCTCCCCTGCGAAGCGCCGGAAGGTGGCGCGGCCGTCGCGCACACTTCATTTCAAATTCTGCGGATTCAGCGGCTTCAATTCCTTGACGACGAAGAGGCCGTCCTTGCGAATCAGCCGGCCGTCGAACCAGACTTCGCCGCCGCCCCAATCCGGGCGCTGGATGAGCACCATGTCCCAGTGGATGGCGCTCTTGTTCTTGTTGCCGCATTCCTCGTAGGCCTGGCCGGGAGTGAAGTGGAGCGAGCCGGCGATCTTCTCATCAAACAAGATGTCGCACATGGGGCTCAGGATGTAGGGATTGAAGCCGAGCGAAAACTCGCCGATGTAGCGCGCGCCGGCGTCGGTATCGAGGATTTCGTTCAGGCGCTTGGGGTTGTTGGCGGTGGCGTTGACGACCTTGCCGTCCGTCAATTCGAGCCGCACGTTTTCGAACTTGGTGCCGGAATAAAGGGTGGGGGTGTTGAACTGAATGACGCCGTTGACGGAGGTTTTGACGGGGCAGGAAAAAACCTCGCCGTCGGGGATGTTGCGGTCGCCCTTGCACATCTTGGCGCCGATGCCCTTGATGCTGAAAGTGAGGTCGGTGCCGGGGCCCTTCAAGTGGACGCGGTCGGTGTGGGCCATGAGTTTTTCGAGGGGGGCCATGGCGCGGCCCATGCGGGCGTAATCCATCGTGCAGACATCGAAAAACAGGTTCTCGAAGGCCTCGGTGCTCATGCCGGCGGCCTGGGCCATGCTGCCGGAGGGCCAGCGCAGCACACACCAGCGGGTTTTGTTGACGCGGTAGTCCTGAACCGGCCGGGTGATCTTGGAATACATCTTCATGCGGTCGGCGGGGACATCCGAGTTTTCGTTCATATTGTCCGCGCCGCGGATGGCGATGTAGGCCTGCATTTTTTTCATGCGGAACATCTCGATATCGCGGACGTCGGCGGCCTGGGTATCCGAAATGTTGAACAGTTGTTCGCGGCCGACGCGCGTATGGCGGGTCTCGACAAACGGCAGGGCGCCGGCGGCGCGCACGGCGCGAATGAGCTCGATGGTGAACTCGTCCGGGACATCAATCATGTCCAGGAGGATGCGGTCGCCTTTCTTGAGGGCGGTGGAATAATTGACGAGGAGTTTGGCCAGCTTGGTGTAGCGTGGATCAGTCATAATGGTGAGCAAGATAGATTAAATGGGGCAATTGCGCCATGGGGAAACGGAGCGGCGCGCCCAACCCAAGAGTTGAGTCCGGGCTAAAAACCCCGTTACTCCACCACTTCCAACGCCGCGCGAGGCGCCGATTTGGGATCTGCGAGCGCGCTGATTCGCTGATCCAAGGTGGCCAGCCGGCCGCCGTGCCGGAGAGCCAGACCGAGCAGGTAAGCGTCCGTGACTTGCTGATGGCCCAGCAAGCGCCCTCCCGCAAAAGCCACCGTTTCCGCCAGCGGCGAGGCATCCGGCCAGAATTGATGGTCTTTGGCTGCGGTGTTGGCGCACAGCACTTGCACCGCTTCGCAAGGCTGGACGGCATCGCGCGAAAACGCGGGGTTGGACACAATGCGAACGAAACCCGCCTCGGTGAACGGGCAGGTGGCCCAGCCTTTGTCGCGATGGTGGATGAACCATTTTACCGCGCGATCATGCCACTCATGGGCGGGCCAGAGCAGCGCGATCAACAGGTTGGTGTCCAGGAGATAGCCTTTCATGCGCCTTCGGTTTCCAACCGGCGCACGTCTGCGGTGGTGACTTTCGGGGAATCGTCCGGCAATCGGAAGGCGACCAGGCCGTTCCGTTCCTGCAACGGCGTGGGGGCGCTCAGGCCGCGGCGCGCCAGATCCGAAACCGCCTTGCCCAGCGACACGCCCCGGGCCTTGGCCTGGCGGGCGGCCAACTCCAGCACCTCATCATCCAGCGTCAGCGTGGTCCTCATGAGAA
>Ga0181520_10002372_pt1 | contig 35059 bp, 26 predicted proteins | sample PEATcosm2014_Bin_29_FD_132451 | JGI IMG/M metagenome (GOLD analysis project Ga0181520, IMG submission 132451) | Peatland microbial communities from MTU Mesocosm Facility, Houghton, MI, USA - PEATcosm2014_Bin02_30_metaG | ecosystem: Environmental > Terrestrial > Soil > Wetlands > Peat | place...
CGCCGGCCCCTACCGGACCACCACTTTATCCGTCGCCTGGTTGGCACAATCGTCTTCCACGCGGATGGCGATGGTGTGCTCGCCGGGCGCGGCTTCGAGCGCAAGGGCGTAATCGAGTTCCAGGGAATCGGAAAGCCTGGTCACGGGGGCGGCCACGGTCCAATCGCCGCCATCCAGCGAGTACTCCGCCTTGGTGACGTTGCTGAGCGCGTCGGCGGCGTGCCAGCGCACTTCGAGTTTGCCGCCATTGCGGGTCGCGCTCAACCCGCTGATGCGCGGCGGCGTGTTATCGATGGTGAGAACTTCGCTCACCAGTTGCCCGGTAAGCGAGTCGGCGGGCGGATTGGAAGGCGCGTCGGAAGCCGTGATGCGGATGCGGTAATCGCCGTCGGGGAAGGCCGTGGAATCCCACGAAAAGTACTTCTCGGCGACCTTCTGCTTGAGCGGCTTCCACTCGGTTTCGGTCTCGCCGCGGATCTCGACCGTGTAGGTCATGGAATCGCCATTGGGGTCGGACGCCAGCCAGCGCGCGCCGATCCATCCCTTGGCCCACTGCAAGGCGGGCGTGCTGGTGGCTGGCGCGTCCAGGCTCAGCGCGGGCGCCGGGGCAGCGCGTTTTCCCAGCGGAGGCAGCGTCAGCGATTGCGGTTGCGAGCCGGTTGCCGGTAGCGTGACCGGCGCGGGGAATTTGTAGTTCGCGGGCGTGATTTCGACCTGCTCCACGCGCGGCGCAAGGTTTTTCGACAAGTAGGCCACGTCCACCGATTCCAGTTCCGGCGAGCGGCCTTCCGCGCTGGCGGTGAGGGTCGCCTTCCATTGCAGAAAACGCGTCGCGGCGGAAGTCACGGGCGCGCCCTTGGGATCGGCGATGGCGGCCGACCACGCGCTCCAGTTCTTCTGCGGCTGATCCAGGTTGCCGCTGCGTGTAGCCAGCGTCACCTGCCCGCCGTCCAGGCGCGCCTCGAAGCTGAGCCGTCCCCATTGCGAAAACAACGTGGCGTCGAAAACATCGCTTTCGAGCGTGCCCTCGTGTTCCAGACCAGGCCCGATTTCGTACAGCTTGCCCACGTTGCCGGTGATCGCGTAGAGCCGGCCGCCGGCGCCGCTGGCGAAAGCCGTCACCTGGGTGGAAGCGGTGGTCAGCAGCGCGGCGTAAAGAAACGGTGTTTCGATGCGATACACACTGCCGTGGTTGCCGGCGCCTAAAATGGCGCGCCCTTCCGCATCGAAGCCGATGGCGTAAACCACATCGGCCGCGTTCGTCCAGACGCGTTCCGGATTGCCGTCGGGATGAATGCGATAAACGTCGCTGCCGCCGGTCACTCCCGTGGAGGGCGCCAGCGTCCCTGGCGGAGGCGCCACCACCCGCGGCGCGGGTTGCGGCGCAGCTCCCGGCGCCACTGGCACTGCCGCGGCTGTAGCGGGCATTAATGGAGGCGGTAGAGCCGGCGCGGGCGCCGATGGCGAGGATTTTCCACCCACCGCGGCGGCGTAGATCGAGCCATCCGCCGCGACAGCCACCGCGGTCACTTCCTTTTTCGGCATCTGGTAGAGGACGTAACCCTCGCCGGCGGGCGAAACACGCAACACCAGCCCGCGGGGTTCGGTACCCACGATCAGGTTGCCTTTCGCGTCCAGCGTCATCGACCGCACATGGGTTTCGTCGGCGTGGAAAAAGACCGAGCCTTTGCCGTCGGGCGTGACGCGGTAGATTTCGCCCGGGTCGCCGGTGGCCACGTAAAGGTTACCCGCCGCGTCGAACTCCAGCGCCCAGATGTACTTGGTCTTGGGATCGAAAAAGACTTCGGGTTTGGCCTTGCCCGCGATGCGATAAACCTTGCCGTCGGGCGAGGTGGCCGCGTACACGCGGTCCTTGGCGTCGATGGCGATGGCCTGCACGGCGAGACCTTCCAGTTCCGCCGCCAGTTCGCCTTTGCCGCCGGGCGGGACACGGTAGAGCTTGGCGTTGGAGCCGCCGCCGAGGTAGAGCACGCCCTTGGAATCGCGCGCCAGCGCCCACAGGTAGGCGAGCGACGTGTCGAACATCTCGCGCAATTCGGGCGCCAGCGTGACCAGTCCGTCGCTGCGCAGCGACAGTTTCTTGACGTTGCCCTTTTCGAAATCGGTGTATTCGCTCTGCGACCAGAAGCGGGTGTCGCCAGCGCGGAGCGCCGCCCAGGCAATCAAAACAGCCGCGGCGCGACGGAGAAAAATCGGTAGTCGGTTCATAGGGAGAAATGCCGGTGCGGAAAACCAGCCCGGAGGGCGACAGAGAGTAGCCCACGGCGTGAGCCGTGGGTCCGGGTCACAACCGACCTAGCCCCCGAATGGGGGCGTAAGAACTCTGCTGGTGAGAAACTCTTCCGCCCCGTTCCGGGGCTTTTAGGGGGCCCATCTACTTCCCAAGGCTCACGCCTTGGGCTATCTTCTTGCGCCCTCCGGGCTTCGCCGGTTGGCGGTGAGTTAGCACTGATGCGGGTCCGCCCCGCGAATCCAGGTGTCTTCATTTGACGTGGATGCGAAGCGAGAAGCTGCCGGTGACCACGTAATCGAACGGCAGCGCCGTCTGCTCCACTGCTGTTTCGGGCGTGGTGATGAGGGAGCGGCCGGGCGAGTGCCCAGCTTGCATCACGTTGAGCACCGAGCCCGGCAGGCTGGGCATGGTTTTGTCGTCATAGTACGCCGTGGGACTGGCCTCCACCAGCGAAACGTACAGCCGGTTGTTGGAGCGCTCCTGGTTCAGCAGCGAAACCGTTTCGGGGATGTCCAGAAAGTGGCTCATCATGCCCGCCATGTTCTGCATGCGGTTGACGGTCTCGGCATCGCTCAGCAGAATGCGGTGGTCGCCCTTGGCCAGGCTCTCGGGAATGTGGATGGTGAAATCGCGTTCGATGGGGTCGCCGCGGTAGGGCCGCAGAAACACTTTGACCGGGAGTGCCTGGCCGGCCTCGACGTCCGTATCGGCCGCCCACGCATTTTCGATGGCGGCAATCCGCCGCTCCGGCAGCAGATCCACCGTAACGTTGACCCGCTTCACTTCCGGCGTCTTCACATTGTTGAGGTACAGCCGGTTGAACTTGTCGCCGAACCAGCCGGCCAGCAGCATCGGCGCCGGCATGGGCATCTCGCCGGTAGTCTGCATGGTGGAGAGCGCTATGTTCCGCTCGCCGCTCATTTCCACCTGGCCGCTGAGCCGGTAAGTGGCTTCGTCGGCGAACTCGTTGAGCTGCGAGAGGGAGTTATACAACGTCAGCATCATCAGGTATGGCGTCCACTTCTGCTGCACGAAGACGTGGAAGTGAAACTCCTTCTCGCGTGAAGCCCGGTTCTTATCGTCGAAAGCGCGCACACGCACATCCACCGGAATCATCCGGCTGACGCCGCCCAGCACGCCCTCGATGCCGCTGTGCCGGTCCTGATGGAGCGCGCCGACGATTTCGGTCGCATTGGCCATCTTGTTCGGCTGGTAGGAAGAGGCGAGCGTCATCAGCACTTCGCCCTTGCTCATCGGCATGTCCACCGGCCCCAGGTTGAAGAAGGGATGCCCGAAGGCGAGCACGCGCTTGCCGTCGTTGTAGGTCACCGTGCCGAGGCCGGTGACGGTCAGGTCGCCATCCACCAGCACACCGGCCACGGCGTCGCCCGGATTGAGCGCATGCTCCCAGCCGGGCGCCGGCTGGCTGCCACGCAGGTCTCCGCCAGCGCCTCCCTGCACCATGTGGATGCCCATTTGGCGGAAGAGCGGGCCGAACTCGCGCAATGTGTCGTCGGTGAAACCGGAAAACGCGAGCGGCGCCTCAATCGGCTCCATTATAGGCATGTCGGCCGGCAATCCCTCGCTCAGCTCGCCCGCGGCCACCAGTTGCCCCAACAGTTCGCCCGGCACCGCAGCCTGAATGACGCGCGGCGCGGGCTTGGCCGGCGTGCGCGAGTCGTCGGGCCGCGATTGGTCCAGGTCCTGTATCTCCAACATCGACTGAATGGGAGTGATGCCGCAAATCGCATCCGGAGAGAATACGCTCAGCCGCAGCGCCACGGCGCCCACCAGCTTGCCATCGATGTAGACCGGGCTGCCGCTCATCCCGGCGGCGACGTTGGTGCGCAGCGCCTTGCCGCCCATCTTGGCGATGATGATGTCTTGTTTCGGCCCCCACATATCCTTCCAGCGGCCGATGATTTCGATGGGAATCGCTTCCGGCTCGGTGCCCTGGAACACGGTCCAGGCCTCGCCTTTCATACCCGGCTTCACCTGGTCGAGCGGCAGAATTTCCACCTTGCCGGCTTTGGGGCGCGTCATGGGCGCATCGGCAGCGAAAAGCGGGAGCGCAGCGACCGCGAACCCCAGGAAAATCGCGGAAGTGTGCAATTTCATGTAAATCGAGGACTCCAGTTGCTTCAATTGTACTATGGGGGACGTGCGCAGACTCCGCCGGAGGCTGGTGCCTTCGCTCGGCGGTAGGATGGGGCATATGCAGCTCACGATCCGGTTGCTTCGCGAAACGGACGGTCGCTGGATTGCCGACATTTCCGAACTGCCAGGCGTAACGGTGTACGGCGGAACGCCCGAAGAGGCCACCCTGAAGGCTAAAGCTCTTGCTCTCCGTGTCGTCGCCGAAGAAATCGAGCATGGGGAATTGCCGCCCGTCCTCCCGCGACCAGACTGACGGGTGCACGACATAAAGGTGGATCTCTGTCCTGCGTCAGGCGCGCCTTTAAGCTCCATAGGAGCGAAAGAAAATAGCCCACGGCGCGAGCCGTCGGGATAGGTCGGCAGTGAGGACCAGCCCCGGAACGGGGCGGAAGAGGCTTTCGCCAACAGTCTTCCGCCCCGTTCCGGGGCTGGTAGGGAACAACCAGATTCCACACGGCTTGCGCCGTGGGCTACTATCTTTCGCCCTTCGGGCTGACCTGAATCACCCGTCCACCCCTGAACAATGCTACAAAGAAGATAGAGCAGTTCCTCTCCTCAATGTCCACGTCTGTGAATCCGGTCCGGGATATCGAAATGACCACGCTCGCCAATGGCTTGCGCGTGATCAGCGAGCGCATGCCGCACGTGCGTTCGGTTTCGGTCGGCGTCTGGGTATGCACCGGCTCGCGCCGCGAGACCGCGGAGCGCAACGGCATCTCGCACTTCATCGAGCACATGCTGTTCAAGGGCACCACCAGTCGCTCGGCGGAGGCTATTGCGCGCTCGGTGGATTCGATCGGCGGCAACCTGGACGCCTTCACCGGCAAGGAACTGGTGTGCTTCAACACCAAGGTCCTCGACGAGCACCTGTCGCGCGCCTTCGACGTGCTGGCCGACCTGGTGCTCCATCCGCTCTTTCGCGAGGAAGACATCGAAAAGGAAAAGGGCGTCATCCTGGAAGAACTCAAGATGGAGGCCGATAGCCCCGATTACCTGGTGCAGGAAATCTTCTCTTCCAACTTCTGGAAAGATCATCCGCTGGGCAAGCCGATCCTGGGCACGCCGGAGACCGTCGGCCGGCTCGATCAAGCCGCCGTCCGCGATTATTATGCCGCCGTGTACACGCCCGCCAACCTGATCGTGACCGCGGCCGGCAATCTGACGCACCAGGCGCTGGTTCGTCTGGCGCGCCAGTATTTCGAGGAGCTGCGGCCCAGCCCGCCGGCGCCGGCCGAACAGGCTCCGCACACCCACGCGCGCATCGCGCTGCGCAACAAGCGGGCGCTCGAGCAGGTGCATCTCTGCCTGGGTGTTCCGTCGCACCCGTTGCCGCACCGCGAGCGCTTCACCTGGTATGTGCTCAACACCCTGCTCGGCGGCGGCATGAGCTCGCGGCTGTTTCAGAACATTCGCGAGCGGCAGGGCCTGGCATACGCGGTCTTCTCCGAGCTCAGCCCCTATCGCGATACCGGCTGCCTTTCGGTGTATGCCGGCACTTCGCGCGAATCCGCGCGCCGCGTGGTCGATTCGGTTCTCAAGGAATTTCGCGAGCTCAAAGACCAGCCGGTGGGTGAGGAAGAGTTGCGCCGCGCCAAGGACTACCTGAAGGGTTCGCTCGTGCTGGGCCTGGAATCCACCTCCTCGCGCATGTCCGGGCTGGCGCGCAACGAGATCTACTTCGGCCGCTTCTTTTCGCTCGACGAACTGGTCGAGAGCATCGAAGCGGTGGCCGCCGAGGGTCTGCAAGAGCTGGCGCAAACGTTCTTCGACTCGCGGCACATCGCGCTGACCATCCTGGGCAATCTGGAAGACCTGCACGTAGGGCGCGAAGACCTGGTCTGCTAAGCCGAGTGCGGCGCACGCACGCTCTTACCCTCTCCAGGGAACTACACCCGATCCACTGATTCTGCTGAATCGACCAACCCATAGTTCGCTGACGCCTGTGACGGCCCCGCCGTCGTTTGCTGAAATCCGAAGTTGGGCGCCTTGTATCAGGGCAGGGCTTCAGCCGTGCCGCCGACAGCACGCATTTCGCAGGGCTTTAGCCCCTGCCTACTGCCCAGTGGCAAAAGCCCATGAGGCTCATCCCGATCCGGCACGGCTGAAGCCGTGCCCTGATACAAGACTTGTTTCCTCTTGGTCCTCCACTGCGGAAACGCATCTTCGCCGAAGTTGACTTCGGAATCCGGGCTTACTGCAGCACGGGCAGCTCGAGATAGTCGGGCGGCACGAAGAGGCTGCCTTCGGTGATGCCCATGGGCGATACGCGGGCAAGTTTTCGCGCCAATTCGCCGGAATCGAGCCGGCCGCCAAGCGCGTCCGCAAAGGCCTGCGAAACCGCAACCACCTGCGCCGCCGATTCGTGCGCGAATTCCAATCGAAAATGACGGATGCCGGCCGACAGCCAGGCCTCGAGGTGCGCGGACGCCTGCTGCGCCTCGGCGCCGAAGACGGTGTTGCGGCAACCGACGTCGGCCATCACGGGATGCGCCCGGCCACTCGAGTCGCGCAGCGCGAGACGATGTTCGTCGCAGGGCCGGCCGCAATCCCGGTAGCTCGATCCAGTGGAAAGAAAACGGCAGAATACGCAGTGCTCGGTGTGGAAGACCGGCAGGTGGTGGAAGGCCACCGTCTCGCAGCGCGCCGCGCCCACCGCCCGCGCCAGGTCCGCCACCTGCGCCGCATTCAAGTCGTGCGTCGGCGTGAGCGAATCCAGGCCGAGTGCCAGCAGCTCCCCGGCGGTGATCGCGTTGGCCGCGTTGAGGCTGAAATCGCCCACCAGCGCGGCATGAGGCCGGCCCCGCAGCGTGTCGAGCAGACCGGCCGAACGCACCAGGATCGGGCAATCGCAGCTCAGCAGGAAATCGACCACCCGCTCCTCGCCGGGCTTCAAGATGCGCGGGCTCGCCACGCGTGGGCATAAGCCGGCCGCGCGCACGCGTTCGAGCGACGGCTTGAGGCCGTACAGATCCAGGTAATCGAGCGTGATGCTGGCCGGTCGAAAGTCGATGGCGGCATCCAGTTGTTCCGCCGTGCGCACCAGCAGATGCAGACTGGGCGGAGGGTCGCCGCTGCCGGAACTGTTGGCAGGCGAAAACGCCTGTCCCATTGCTTCGCCGGCAAAGTGGGACAGACGCTTTCGTCTGTCAACCCGATCGCACATGCCGATGCTCACGATTTCATCGAGCGTTGTCATCGGGTCGCGGATCTCGATGCGCCGTGGCGCTGCCGCCGCCGCTTCCAACCGTTCCACCGCATCGCGGCGCAACTGATTGAGCAGCGAGGCCGGCGCGAACGGAGCGCCTTCCACCGCCAATTCCAGATCGGCAAGCGCATACACCGTGTTGCCCAGCCGTGAGAATTGCTCGCGCAGCAGTTCCGCGTCGAGCGCCCGGTTGCGCGCAGCCCCAAGCGGCGCGGCGGATTCCACCGTCACCTGGATGCCGCCGGCTTCCCATACCGCGATCAGCGGCGCGCCTTCCCGCGCATTGACGCGCACGCTTACCGGCAGCCGCTCGGCGGGAAGTGCGCGGATGCGCTTTTCCAGCTCCGGATCGTTGGTGCGCCAGACCAGGTCGCCGCGGCGTATGCGGGCGGGGTCCAGCGCGCGGTTGGCGAAACGCAGCTCCATCGCGCCGCCGCGCGGCAGCACTTCGAAGATTCGCCCGCCTTCCTCCGGCTCTTGCGGGCTGCGCCAATCGGCGGCGTCAAACACTACGCCATCGCCGGGTTTGAGCGGCGACAATCGATGCGCGTCGGCCGGCTCGATGGTAACACCGGTCTCCGAAATCGCGGTCACTCGGCCCATCCGGACGCCGCGGTGGCGGGGCGCGCGCCCGCGCACCACCGCCTGGTGATCCGTGCCGTTCAAGAAGTGAGGGCCCCATCCGCGCGAGTAAACCTGCTCCAGATCGAGTTCCTGGCGCGTATCAATACTTGCCTCGCGGCCTTCCCACGCGGCGTCCACCGCCTGCCGGTAGGCGCGCGTCGCCAGCGCCACGTAATCGGCGTCTTTGTAGCGGCCCTCGATCTTCAGCGCGGAGATGCCGATCCCGACAATTTCCGGAATCTGCCGCAGCGCGAACAGGTCGCCCGGCGATAGCAGGTAGCGGGCGTCGCCCAGCGGCTTCACTTTACCATCCACCACAAGCTCGTAAGGCAGGCGGCAGGCCTGCGCGCATTGGCCGCGGTTGGCGCTGCGGCCGCCCCAAGCCTCGCTCGAAAAGCACTGCCCGGAATATGCCACGCACAGCGCGCCGTGAACGAAAATCTCCAGCTCGCAGCGTGTTTCGGCGCGAATGGCGCGCACGTCGGCCAGAGAAAGCTCGCGCGCCAGGGTGACCCGCCGCGCGCCCAGGCTCTCGGCCAGGCGCACGCCGGCGGCGCTGGTGACGCTCATCTGCGTGCTGGCGTGAAGCTCCAGGTCGGGCGCAATCGCCCGCGCCAGCTTCAGGACTCCCAGGTCCTGCACGATGATGGCGTCGGCGCCCGCCTCGGCGATGGCCGCCAGCGCGCGCGCCGCTTCGCGCAGCTCGTGATCGAATACCAGCGTGTTGAACGTCACGAAACCGCGCGCCCCGCGGCGGTGCAGCGCGGCCATCGCCTGCGGCAATTCGCCCAGCCCGAAACCCACCTTGGCCCGCGCCGTGAAGTGCCGCAGGCCGAAATATACCGCGTCGGCGCCGGCATCGAGAGCGGCTTCCAGTTGCGGCCAGTATCCGGCCGGACTCATCACTTCCGGTTTGCGGGCAATGCCCATGGCAGGTATGGCTTCAGATTAGCAGAACCCCACCGCGCCGCCTTCCGTTACTTCCATTCAGAGACGCGATTTGACAAGATGGTTGTGGCAACAGGTGTTACCCCGCCGCGCGGCCGAGCTCTGTGCGCCGTCACAAGATCGTTAGGAGATTTTCCAATGAAAGCAATCGAAATCATCATATCCGCGGCTTGTCTCTCGCTGTGCGCAGCCTCCGCACTGGCACAGGAGCCCGCGAATTCATCCGGCGCCAAGCTGCGGGTCGGCGTGTACGATTCGCGCGCCATCGCGGTGGCATTCGGCAGATCCGAAGCCTGGCAAGCCACCGCCGGCAAGCAACTGGCGGCCATGAGGGCCGAGTATAACGCGGCCAAGGCTGCGGGGAATCAGAAACGGGTTGCCGAGTTGGAGGCGCAGGGCAAAGCCCAACAAACCCTCCTGCACAAGCAGGGCTTCAGCACCGCGCCGGTCGACGACATTCTGAAGAACATTCAGGACAAGATACCTGAAATCGCCAAGGCCGCCGGCGTCAGCGCGATTGTCTCCAAGTGGGACAAAGACGCGCTCGCGAAATACCAATCGGCCGAGCTGGTGGACGTCACCATGCCGCTGGTCAATGCCTTCCATCCGATCGAACGGCAACTGCAGTTCGCCATCGACATCCAGAAGCAAGCCCCCATTTCATTGGAGGAAGCCGAGAAGATGGAGAACTGAAGGGCCGCGCCCCCGGCAATTCAGTGCTCCGGCCGCCGGCCTGCGCTTCTGCTATCCTCGGCACATGGAAGATCGTCGTTTCAGCGACGTAGGTGGAACCCCGGGTGGGCTCGGCCACTTTGCGATGGGCTTCGCCATGGCGTGCGCGGGCGCATACTTTCTCGCCGATCGGGTGACCGTGGTCGGTTCCTACTGGAGTTTCTACGGCGGCAACTCCTTCGGCATCACGCTCATTCCGATGCTGATTGGCATCGGGCTGCTGTTCTGGAACGGCCGCAGCATCATCGGGTGGCTGCTGACGGTCGCCGGCGCGATTTTCATTTTTGCCGGCGTGCTTGCCAATATGCACATCTACTTCCAGCCGACCAGCCTGATCCACACCATCATCATGCTGGTGCTGCTCGTAGGCGGCTTGGGACTCATCGCCCGCTCGCTCCGCTCGCACCGCGGCGCGCCTCCGGAGTGAACCAATACGGTTGGCTCGTAGAGGCGCGCAAGACTCGATCGAAGTACCTGTTAGTTGCGCTGGGCCGAGTCGCGATTCAGCGCGTGTTCAAATCTTTCTGCCACCGCCGGCGTTTTGAAGTCGCCGGTCAGAATTTCACGATTCGTTGCGTCGCGGCCATAGAGTTCACGGTTGCTATCTTCGTCCGGACGCAGCGTCGCGCCTTCCAGCGAGATACCTGCGAACAGCCCGTGTGACCGGGAATACGACAGCATTTCCGCGCTCATCATAGCGTCCGTTTCAGCCGCCAGGTCGCGGCCAACCGGGCCCGCCGCCGCAGTTGCTTCTCCGCCGAGCGTGAACTTGTCGGACAAGAGGTGCCTCATTCCGCCGTCGTTCATCACCAGCAATACAACATCGGTATCCGAAAGGCCGATCTGGAATCCAACGCTGCCACCTTCAACCCGCATCGAGGCAGGCGCGCTCCAGCCCATGCTATCGTGCTCGCGGCATACCGCGAACCCGCGGCCATACTTTGCGCCGAAGATAAATCCGGCCTTTTTCATGCCCGGAATGACAACCACGCATTTCGCCTTATTGATCAGATCCTGGGGGATGCCTTTGTCGGCCGCCCTCATCATATCGGTCAGCGCATCGGCTGAAGCATCCAGCCTGTCGTCAACCTTGACTTCTCTGTCCGCCGCGAAGGCCACGGCACTCATGGAACCGGCAACTGCCAAGATGGCTACCAGTGTTTTGCGCATTCACAGTTCTCCTATTCGCCTTCCATAAGAGCACTTGGGATTCCAGTGTGCTGGCGATAACATCCATGCCGTTTTTCCTTATGGTTCATCCGTTTCTCGACCGGCACGATTCGGGATGCGGTGTAAGATCTGCATGCCGGCGAGCAGATGTTGCCGAAACTCGACCCTATGAAGCTCGTGCACGCCGCGCTGGCCCGGCGCTGCGCCTGAATCTTACGATTCATTGCATCGCGCCCTAGCACTCTGTTTGCCATTGTGGCGGAGCTCGCCATCCTGAGGGCCTCTGGCCTCGGCATTGCGTGCACCCTTGACTTCAGCCCGTCTGGGTGATGATCTGAGGGTGATTGAACACACGCTGGAAGAGGTTCGCCTGGGCGGCCGGCGCGTTGCTCGTCCTGCTGGGGCCATCGCCCGCACGCGCGATTGCGCGCCGTAAGGATGCCGTCTTCTCCTTCGGTTCGCCGGCCTGCGTCACCGGGATGATTCAAGGCGTAGTGTACGATTTGCCTCCCGGCACGCGGATGTTGCCGACATTCGAAGCCATGAAGCCCGTGGGTGCCCTCTGCACCTTTACCCTTAACGTCCCCACGCGGTCCTGGATCGAAGGCATCCCCGGCGTGAGCAGCCGCATCGAGTGGTTCGCCATCGACTACCACGCCGACTTCTGGGTCGAAGTGCCTGGTTCGTACATGTTCACGTTGGATTCCGACGATGGCAGCGTGCTCTACGTCGACGGGCGCCTCATCGTGGACGACGACGGCGTGCATTCCACACAGCACGCCGGCGGCCGGGCCAGGCTCGCGACTGGCATGCATCACCTGCGCGTCTCGTATTTTCAGGGCCCGCGCTGGGAAGTCGCCCTCGTGCTGAACGTGGCGCCGCCGCACGGCCAGTGGAAGATCTTCGACATCCGCGACTACCGGATGCCGGCGAAGGGCAAGGCGCCGGCGCCGACCGGCGAAGACGACCAGCAACGCCCCATCCTGCGGCGCGCGGAAACCGCCCACGATCCGCTGGCCCAACAGTTGTTTGAACGGCCGGCCATGGCGGCCCTCGAGGCCAGCCCGCGGCCGCACGTATTCGCTTTCCGGGTGAGCGCCCTTCGCTTCCGCCCGGGCCCCTCGGGTTCGCAGTACTCCATCGCCGTCGAAGTGCCCGGATCGAGCGTCAAGATCACCCAAGGCGCCGATCTGAAGTGCCGGCTGCATATCGTGATCCTCGTCCTGATTAAAGACGCGGAAGGCCAGGTGGTGGAGAAGGTGAGCCAGAATTTCCCGTTCGAAATACCCGACGGGCGGCTGGCCGCTTTCGAGGCCGGTTCGTTCAGCTACACGCGTGCCGTCACGCTGCCGCCGGGCCGGTACACTCTGGAAGCCGCGGTCGCCGACCGCGAGGCCGACCAGGCCAGCGTCCGGTCCCTGCAATTCGAAAATCCCGAGTACGGCGGAGTCGCCGTCAGCGACCTGCTGCTGGTCAAGAAGTTGGAGGAAGTCAAGGGGCAGACGGATGCCGCCGATCCCTTGGAATACGGTGGCAAACGGGCGATGCCCGAACTGGGTGGCACGGTACGGGCGTCGGCCCATCCCTTCATCTACTTTATGGTCTATCCCGATGCGGCCGTCGATGCGAAGCCACACATGGAAGTCGAGGTCTCGCTCGGCGACCATCTGGTCGCCAGCCAAACCGCCGAACTTCCCGCGCCCGACGCGTCCGGTGCCATTCCGATGAGCATCGCCACCGTGACCGATCCCGGCAAATATGCCATCAAGATCGCCATTCAACAAGGCACCCAGCGCGTGGAGCGGCACTTGACTTACTCGGTGACCGCGCCATAAGTAGCGCCGGCGCCGCGCCGGGCCGGGGAGTGCGCTACACTCGATCCTTGCTGCATGCCCGGCCCCGGTAAACCAGCCGACCCCACCCATCGCCGCTTTTGGCGTGTGCTGATTCCGTCGCTCGTTCTGTTTGGAGTGAACGCGCTGATTTGCGCGCCGCTCTACCGCACTGAATACCTGGATCAGATGAGCTCGATCGAAGGCGCCTTCATCGCCTTGGCACGCTATATGCGCAACCACCCCGGGGATCTTGCCTGGTGCCCGCTGTGGTTCGGCGGCATGCCGTTCCAGAATACATATCCGCCGCTGCTGCATGCCCTGGTGGCGCTGCTATCGGCCGCCGTCCGCATTTCGCCGGCGCTAGCCTACCACGCGGCCACAGCGTTCTTCTATTGCCTGGGACCGGTCACGCTCTTCTGGTTTCTCCAGAAGCACAGCGGCCGCACGGCGCCGAGCTTCGCGGCCGCGCTGCTGTACTCCGTGTTTTCCCCGTCGGCGGCCTTGCTGCCGGAAATCCGCGCCGATATTGGCGGCCTCCTGCACGCCCGCCGGCTGCAATGCCTGGTTCACTATGGCGAAGGACCGCATGTAGCTTCCCTGGCGCTGATCCCGCTGGCCATCCTGGCTCTCGAACTCGCCTTCACCAGCCGCCGACCCTTCCACTTCTTGTTAGCTGTTCTGGCATGCATGGCCGTCGTCCTGACGAACTGGCCGGGAGCGGTGGGTTTAGTCATGGTCCTGATCGCCTGGATCTTGTCCAAGGAACGATTCGACTTACTCCGCGCCGCCGGGTTGGTGGCGTTGGCTGGGATTGTGGGATATGCGATCGCTTCCCCGTGGTGCCCGCCTTCGACCGTTCGCGTGGTTTTCGGGAACTCGCAACTCGCTGGCGTCGCTGGCGGAGCTTATGGATTGGGTCTCCGGCAGTTGGTGTGGATGGCGATGCTGGCAGTGGCATGCTGGGCTTTGCGATTCGCGTTATTGCGCTGGCGGTCATCCGGCCTGATTCGATTCTCCGCGCTGCTGACTCTGATTTCGGGCGCGCTCATCCTCGCCGCATCCCACGGGAAGTATCTTCTCCCGCAGCCGCAGCGCTTTCATCTGTTATTCGAGTTAGCCGTCGCCATCCTGGCGGTGTTCGCGTTGTGGCCCGCGCTATCCCGCTTACCGCGCCTCTGGATCGGGATTGCCGCCGGGGCAGCCTGTCTGCTGGTGAGCGTGCAAGTCTGGAATTACAGCCAATACGGCAGGCAGTTGATGCGGCCCATCGACATTTGCCAGACGGTCGAGTACCGGGTCGCCGATTGGCTCGACCGCAACGGGCCGTACGCGCGGGTTTTCGCCCCCGGTTCCATATCTCTGTGGCTGAATACCTTCACGGACACGCCACAGCTTGCCGGCTGCTGTTACCAGAGCTCGCCCAATTTTGAGAGCTACGTCGCCGCGTATACGGTCTACACGGACCAGAACGCGGGAGATCGTGGCGCATATTATTCGCTGATCTGGCTGAAGGCGTTCGGCGTGCAAGCGATCGCCATGGACGGCCCTGGCAGCACGGAGGTATATCACCCGTACGCCCACCCGCAGAAATTCGATGCCACCCTGCGCCCGCTCTGGAAGCAGGGCGACAACGAAATCCTGGAAGTTCCCGAGCGAACCGCCGGCCTCGCGCACGTGATTCCGGAAGCCGCCCTGCCGCGCCGCACGCCGATCCACGGCCTGGATGTGGCTCCGCTTCTGCCCTACGTTGCGGCGTTGGATGACCCAGCGCTGCCGCCGGCCGCGATGCGCTGGCGCAATCGCCATGACGCCACCATTCAAGCGCGGCTGAGTAAACAGCAGCTTATCTCCGTGCAACTGACTTACACGAAGGGATGGCACGCCACCATCGACGGCCAGCCACGGGAAGTAATGCCGGATGCGATCGGCCTGCTGGCCATTCGCCCCCGTTGCGAAGGCGATTGCGTCATCCGCCTCACTTATGATGGAGGCGCCGAGATGACCATCGCCCGGATCGCTTCCTGGTCGATCGCCTGTCTCCTGTTACTTGGTGTGTTACTCGCCGAGCGAAAGCGTCGCCACGCGCGTTCGGAGCCGCGACCATAGGGAGCGGTCATCGCGTCAAACCTAAACTTCGCCAATTCTAGAAGTGAAATCCTAGCGTCGCGGTAATGGCGCGGGGCGTCACGTAATGCGTCCCACTGAAAGTCGACAGGAAATTATACAAGGCTTCCTTGTTGGTCAGATTCACCACCGTCAAACGGGCGCTCCATTTATATCGGTCGCCACCGAAGATGTTATCGTGGCCGATGGCAACGTCGAACAGGCTGCGCGGCGCGATGCGCGGCGGGTTGTGATCGTCGTTCTCGGTGCCGGCCGCTGGGATCTGGAGCAGGTGTGACCCGTACTGCGAGGCAGGGCACAATCCGGTCGGGCTGATCGGCGTGGTGGGGGTCGCATATACGCCGCCGCAAAACAGTCCCGCCTGATACTGTTGATCCGGCGTCAGGTCAGACACATCCACGATGCCATCCGTCCCGTTGGGCCCATTCGCGCAATTGGCTCCCGCGCACGGCACCGGACCTGCGACCAGGCCGCTGTCATACCGCCAGTTGAAGCCCAGCCACGGGCCTTTTCTCCACGGCTGGTATTGCACGTGCGTTGTCTCGTTGAAGTTTTCGTCGTGGTCGATTCGGAATACTGCGCTGCCAACCGGCGCGGCGCCGATCCCGCTGACCTGCGGCTCGAAGAAGCGCGCCGCCACGTGGGACATTACGATGAACGCCGATACACCGTGGAAATTCGGCATGCTGCCGCGGATCGCATATCCGGGGATCTTCGAGTTGTTCCACTCGATCGGAAAGGTGATCGGCGTATTGCCTAGCACGCTGAAGTCGTACGCTTTGTGCGTGTACTTCCAGATGTACTCGCCGTCCACCACAAAGAAACGCCCGAAGGCCTGCTGGACGCCCACGTGAAACTCATTGCGCCAGCCGGGACTCAGCGGCGTCGTCGATACGCAGGGGCTGATGGTGCTTGCCATAAGCGCGCTAATCACTGGGTCATTGCATCCCAGGCTGGAAAGAACCAGGTTCTCATTGAAGGGCGTTTCGAGCGCGCGGGCATAGGAAATGCGCAGTACTGTGTTGGTGGCCTTGAGGTTGTATGCAATGCCGAGCCGCGGCTCCGGCTGAGTTGCGGAACTGATGCCTCTGTAGACATCGAAGCGGAAGCCGAGGTTGAAGCTCCACGGTCCCTTCGTGATGGTGTCCTGCGCAAACACGGCCAATTCCCGGATGTTGGCGTGGCCATAGTAGTTGTAGGGACCGCTGGTAGAATTGGGGCAGCCATCGGAGCCGGGCAACGGACCGGTCCGCGTCAAGTCGTAGCAGCCGAGCAGAGGCACAAAACTGGGATTAGCTTGAAGCGCCCCGGTGCATCCCGCCTGATCCGTCAGCGACGGGTTCGTGTTGGGACTTCCATCCGGATTCAAACACGGAGCATTGAGTGTTGGATCGACGATCCCTATGTTGTCCTTTTCCGTCAGGATCGTGTCCATGTAGGTGGCTCCGATCTTCACGTTGTGCACGCCCTTCGCATAGGATACGTTCGCGCGCATCCCCAGGTTGGTCAGTGTCCGATTCTGGCCCACGGTCTGGAGCTGGAGATCGGGAGCGAGGTCGGCAAACGGGTCGCGGCTCGGATAGTAGTTATATTGATCCTGCCGCACGAAGGCACCGAGCGTAAATACGGTGTGCGGATTGAGCAGCCGCGTCCAGGCGGGAGCGACGTTGTAGGTGCGGATCTGGGAACGCTGGTCCTGGGAACCAACCACCTGGCCGTTAGGGCCCAGGCCGTCATTGTCTACCACTAGTCCGGACCATGCGGTTGCGTTTTGGGCGTCGAACGAATTCGGCGTCTGAAACCACGAGCGGGTGAAGCCCAGGTTTAGATTGATGCTGTCCCCCTGGGAAGGCTTGAGATCGACCCGGTCGAAGAAGTTCTCTTCATTGCCGTGGTCGTGCATCACGGTGCTCTCCGGCCCATCCAAAAAACGGCCGCTCTGAAGGCCGTTAGCCGCGATAAAGTTGCCCCACGAGTTGCCACCGTAAGCGAGATTGAAGCCGCCGCCGCCGGTGCCGAAGCTGCCATAGGAGGCATCGATTTCGCCGTGCGGCTGCGTGACGCCCATGCCGGAACGCGTGGTCACTACGATCACCACACTGGTCTTATCGCCGAACTCGGCCGGCGGCGCGCCTTGGATCACTTCCATGGACTGCACGGAATCGAGCGGAATCTGATTCGAGAAGACCTTGCTCTGCTGGTCGGTGATCGGCTGGTCGTCGACCGCGAAGGAGTTCTCTGCGTGATCGCCGAGCCCATGAAATAGACCATTCGAATCGGCGGCGATGCCAGGGACACTGAGCGTCACCAGGGAACTAACCGACGAGGATTGGCTCTCCAGCGGCAGCGTGGCGAACAGGCCGCGATCGACATCGGTATGGGTGGTCGAAACGGTTTCCAGCAGATCCTGCGAACTTTCGACCTCCACGGTGGTTTTCGACTCGCCAAGCTGCAGGTTGATCTTCAGCTCAGTCGGCACCATGGTCCGAACATCGGCGTCCGCGACCGTCAATTGAAAGCCGGGAGCGCTGGCGGTCAGGTGATAGTTGTTGAATGGGACGTTGCCAAATGCAAAGTTGCCCTGGCTGTCGGTGGCCGTGCTCCGGCTGTAATGGGAAACCGGGTTCTGGATCTCCACCGCCGCGCCTTTGACCGCCGCGCCGGAAGGATCCAGGACCGAACCGCGGATGGTTCCCGAATTGCCACTGCTCGACTGCGCATAACTCAAGGCGCCGGTACCACATCCCAACACAAGGAAAACCACAGCACCGCATCCATATCTCGTCACGTCTATTGTCCCCCTCCTAAGTTCTCTATATTTTCCACGGGCAATCGGCCGGCACCTAGCACAATTTGACGGGCGGGCGATAAAGGCCGCCCAATGAACTGCTCTTGCGAATGACCGGAATGTCTCAGTGAAAGCGCGGGGCGAAAACGCTGCGAGGGACTATCTGCTCAAGAACTGGCGCACGCCGCGGGCACGGCGTTTGCTGGCGATGAACTCCTGATTGTTACTCAGCGTGATGAGCCAGCGCTGACTACTGAGGGCACTCATCTTTCGCACGTGATCGACGTTGATCAGAGCGTTCCGGTGGATGCGCTCGAAGTTGGAACGGTATAGGTATAGCCGCTGCTCGATGATTCTAAGCGACTCAGTGGCCCGGTACTTTCTCTGGGCGGTGATGATCCATACTAACTCGCCCTCAGCCTGAAATGCGAAAATCTCGCCCGCGTCGAGGAGGAAGTACTCTTCGCCGGCCTTGCCGATGATTTTCCGCGGACGCGGTCCCGGAGCGGGCGCTGCGATCTCCTGAAGTTGCGCCAGCCGGTCCACCGCCTGGCGCTCGCTGACGCGCCTGGCCCGCTCGACAGCTTGCCGCAATCGCTCCTGCGCGACGGGCTTGAGCAGGTAGTCGATCGCGCCGGCCTCGAACGCCTGCACTGCATAACTGTCATAGGCGGTGACGATCACGATCACGGGCATGTGTGACCCGCGCCGGATACCGCTCACAACTTCAAACCCGCCCATAGCCGGCATCTGAAGGTCGAGGAGCACGAGATCGGGCCCGTGCTTGGCGATTTGCTCGAGCGCCTTTGCGCCGTTGTCAGCCTCGCCCACCACTTCCACGCCTTCGATCATTTCCAGTTCTTCGCGCAGCACCTGCCGTGCGATGGGCTCGTCGTCGACGATTAGCGTTCTTAAGGGCATGGCGCAGCGCTGCGGCTCAGGTCATTTTATGACTCCGAGGCGATCAATCCTACGGTTTTCCCATGAGCGGATGAGGAGATGCGGTAACAGGACTTAGAATGCCAGCGGACGGCATCGGCTACCACTGTGCCATTGGTGCAAGACGCCAATCCAAATGTGGCTGCCGTGATAACCGGAGCAAACGGGTCGAGTTCAGAATCGGCCGGAAGAGGACGCTGCCCATGACCTCTATCTGAAGTGCTTTCTGATTTCTTCCCGACCGGCCAGTTCCGCGCGTGCCTGTTCGATGGTATAGAGCGGTCTATCTCCGACAGGGTCGCCCGCCAATGCCTGCAGGCTTCCCGAGACCCACAACAGGGCACGAAGGGAAAACCGAGCTCGCGTGCCAGACCGCAGATGAACCGTTATCATCTGGTCTCCAAAGCGGTGCGCCGAATGGATTGGATTCCCTGCTTCGGGAAGTAATGTGAACTCCTGCACCCACTCTCCGTTCTCCAGAGCCCTATTGCCATCCATCATGTAACCAAGGACCTCAACCGCGGCGCCAGAGGCTATTACTGATCCAGCATCCAGCGCGTGAGTCTGATCTCGGAGTAGGCTCTCCCAGCCCAAAAGAGAAAAACCTGCGGTGTGACTCGCGACTGGAGTAAGTTCGTTAAGGTCCGGCTGAGTCGTGAACGCGATTATGGCGACGGTCCCTCCCCCTGGAATCATCGCAAGGGCAACTATCAAGGCGAGTGTTCGAACTTCATGGGCCCGTGAAATGGCAACGTGCTTCTTCCTGCCGATTCCAACGCGCACGGAATAAAGATTACGCGATCGAAGCGCTTCAGCCGAGTAATTTCCGACAGCCGGGCTATGATGGGCGATGAGCGACCGAAGCTCGCCGATCAGCGGGCTGGCCCTAATCGCCGAGTAAATCAAAGACGCCATCCGAGCCCGCCGTGGCGTCAGTAACCACACCTATACATGGCAGCTGCGCAGTAGTCGCCAAATAGGTACCATCGCCCGGCCAATGGCTGAGCCACTTCGACGATGAGAAGGCCACAATCCCGTCCCGTAGTCCGACAGGTTCGAACGTGACAGGCCTCATCAGCCTGTTCCACTCGCCTCAAAAATGGAATCCTAGCGTCACCGTGATGGCGCGCGGCGTGACGTAGTGAGTGCCGCTGAAAGTTGACAGGAAGTTGTACAAGGCTTCCTTGTTAGTTAGATTCACCACCGTCAAACGGGCGCTCCACTTGTGTTTGTCGCCGCCGAAAAGGTTGTCGTGGCCCAGTGCAACGTCGAAAAGATTGCGCGGCGCGACGCGCGGCGGGTTCAGGTCGTCATTCTCCGTGCCGGCCGCCGGTATCTTGAGTAGCGTGGACCCATACTGTGACGCGAGGCAAAGGCCGGTGGGGCTGATTGGTGTGGTCGCGGTGGCGTGCACGCCGCCGCAATAGAGCCCCGCCTGGAACTGCTGGTCCGGCGTCAAGTTGGAAACGTCCACCACCGAGTCCGTCCCGTCCGGTCCATTCGCGCATTCGCCGCCAGCGCACGGCACTGGCCCCGCGACCAGTCCGCTGTCGTACCGCCAGTTGAAGCCCATCCACGGGCCCTTCTTCCAGGGCTGGTATTGCACGTGCGTCGTCTGGTTGAAGTTCTCGTCGTGGTCGATGCGGAATACCGTCGCGCCGCCCGGCGTGGCGCCGATGCCGCTGATCTGCGGCGTAAAGAAGCGCGCCGCCACGTGAGAGAAGACCACGTACGCGGTCAGCCCGTGGTAGTTCGGCATGCTGGCGCGAACTGCATAACCGGGAATCTTGGAGCGGTCCCATTCGATGGGAAAAGTGATCGGCGAGGCCCCCAGCACGCTGAAGTCGTAAGCTTTGTGCGTGTACTTCCAGATGTATTCGCCGTCTATCACCAGGTATTTTCCAAATGCCTGCTGCAAGCCGGCGTGGAATTCGTTGCGCCAGCCTGGACCCAGCGGGGCAGTCTCGCAAGGTCCCGTAGCCGACATGATGGCGTTGATCACCGGATCGTTACAGCCCAGACTGGAGAGAACCAGGTTCTCGTTGAACGGCGTTTCGAGCGAGCGGGCATAGGAAATCCGCAGCACGGTTCCAGTGGGCTTAATATTGTAGGCAATCCCCAGCCGCGGCTCCGGCTGGCTGGCGCTGGTGATGCCGCGGTAAACATCCTCCCGGAACCCCACGTTGAACGACCAGTTCTTGATCGTGATGCTGTCCTGTATAAACATGCCCACTTCACGAATGTCGGCATGGCCGTAATAGTGATACAAGCCGCTCGTCGAGTTCGGGCAACCGTCGGAGGCGGGCAAGGGCCCTGTCCGTGTGAGATCGTAGCATCCGAGCAAAGGGTTGAACGCGGGATTCGGCTGCAGCGCACCCGTGCATTGCGATGGATCGGTCAGCGACGCGAGTGTATTCGGACTGCCGTCGGCATTCAGGCAAACCGCGTTGGTGCCGGGATCGACCAGCCCCAGGGCGTCCTTCTCCGTGATGATGGTGTCCTGATAGGTCACGCCCGCCTTGATGTTGTGCACACCCCTCACGTAGGACACGCTGCTGCGCGCGCCAAGGTTAGTCAACCGGCGATTCTGCCCGATGGTCTCGGACTGCAGGTCGGGAATCAGGTCCGCGAACGGATTTCCGCTCGGGTAATAGTTGTATTGATCCTGCCGCACGAAGCCGCCGAGTGTGAATACGGTGTGCGCATTCAGCAAGCGCGTCCAGGCCGGCGCAACGTTGAACGTGCGGATCTGGGAGCGCTGGTCGGTCGAGCCCACCGGCACGCCGTTCGGTCCAAGCCCTCCGTTATCCGCCACCAGCCCGGACCATGCGGTTGCGTTCTGGGCGTCGAACGAATTCGGTGTCTGAAACCACGAGCGCGTGAAGCCGAAGTTCACATTAATGCTGTCCGCCTGCGAAGGCTTGAGGTCCACCCGGTCGAAGAAATTCTCTTCGTTGCCGCGGTCGTGCATGACGTTGAGTTCCGGCCCGTCCAGGAAGCGGCCGCTCTGGAGTCCGCTGGCGGCGATAAAGTTGCCCCACCAGTTGCCGCCGTACGCGAGGTTGAAGCTGCCGCCGCCGGTGCGGAAGCTGCCGTAGGTGGCGTCGATTTCGCCGTGCGGCTGCGCGATGCCCAGCCCGGAGCGCGTCGTCACCACGATTACGAGACTGGTCTTGTCGCCGTATTCGGCCGGCGGTGCGCCTTCGATCACTTCCATCGACGCCACCGAATCGAGCGGAATCTGATTCGAGAAAACCTTGCTCTGCTGGTCGGTGATCGGCTGGTCGTCCACCGAAAACGAGTTCGACGCGTGATCGCCGAGTCCATGGAACAGACCGTCGGAATCGGCGGCGACGCCGGGAACGCTCGCCGTCACCAGCGAACTAAGCGATGAGGACTGGCTGTCGAGCGGCAATCTGTCGAACAGCGCGCGATCGACATCTGTGTGCGTGGTCGGAACGGTTTCCAGCAGATCCTGCGAACCTTCCACATCCACCGTGACTTTCGACTCGCCAAGCTGCAGGTTGATCTTCAGCTCGACCGGAACCGATGTCCGGACGTTGACGTCCTGGACGCCCACCTGGAAGCCGGATGCGCTGGCTGACAGATGATAGTTGTTGAACGGGACGTTGGTGAACTCGAAGTTCCCCTGGCCGTCGGTTGCCGTCCTGCGGTCCAGTTGCGAAACCGGGTTCTGAATCTCCACCACCGCGCCCTTCACCGCCGCGCCCGAAGGATCCAGAACCGTACCCCGGACGGAGCCGGCACTGCCGCTGCTCGACTGCCCATAACACAGAAAGCCGGAACAGCATCCCACGGCAAGCAAAGTGAGAGTAACCCTCGCGTATCTCATCATCTATGTCTATTGTCTTGGGCGAATTGGCCGAGCCCTAGGACAATTCGATCAGCGGGCGGCTCAAACCGGCAAGCGGGCTACTCTCGGCGATGAACGGACTGCGCAATAGTGGGGCAGGCGTTTTCGCCTGCCGACCCCTAAATAGAGGGACGCGTCATTCGCTGAGAAGCTGTCTCAACCCATGCGCCCGCCGTTTGCTGGCGACGAACTCCTGATCGTTGTCCAGCGTAATCAGCCAGCGCTGGCTGCTCAGCGCGCTCATCTTGCGAACGTGATCCACGTTGATCAGCGCGTTGCGGTGGATGCGCTGGAAGCTGGAACCGCCCAGCCGCTGTTCGATGACTTTCAGCGTCTGCGTCGCCAGGTATCTCTTCCGCGCTGTGACGATCCACACCAGGTCGCCTTCCGCCTGAAACGCAAAAACCTCAGCCGCATCGAGGAGAAAATATTCCTCGCCGACCTTGCCGACGATCTTTCGTGGACGCGGCCCCGCTCCCGGCGCTGCGATTTCCTGAAGCTGCGCCAGCCGTTCCACCGCCTGGCGGCCGCTGACGCGGCTGGCCCGCTCGACGGCTTGCCGCAATCGCTCCTGCCCCACCGGCTTCAGCAGGTAGTCAATGGCGCCGGCCTCGAACGCCTGGATCGCGTAGCTGTCATAGGCCGTCACGATCACGATCGCCGGCATGTGAAACCCGCGCCGGATCGCGCTCACCACTTCGAACCCGCTCATGCCCGGCATTTGCAGGTCGAGCAACACCAAATCGGGCTTGTGCCTGGCAATCTGGTCGAGCGCTTGGGCGCCGTTGTCGGCTTCTCCAATCACCTCCACGCCATCGATCAATTCCAGTTCCTCGCGCAGCACCTGGCGGGCGATGGGCTCGTCATCGACGATTAGTGTTCTCAGTTGCATGTGCGTTCGGAGCCGCGACCACATTCGGAGCCGCGACCAAAGGGAGCGGTCAACGCCGATCCAACCGGTCATTGCATCACAGACCTTACGAAACAATTCTCACATGAGTTGTCGCCGGGATGGAAAGTTCGGCGGCGGCCATGCCCAGTGGCATGAAGGAAACGCATCGGAGCCGCGACCACATTCGGAGCCGCGACCAAAGGGAGCGGTCAACGCCGATCCAACCGGTCATTGCATCAGAGGCCTTAAGAAACAATTCTCACATGAGTTGTCGCCGGGATGGAAAGCTCGGCGGCGGCTATGCCCGGCTTGAACGTGAGGCGCAGCCCGGCGGCGGAGCCATAACAGATTTCCAGCCTGCGCCGCAAATTGTCGAGACCAACTCCCGTGCCCGGACTGCCGGCGGCGTCGCCCGAAGAGCTGTTTTCCACCAGGATGCGCATCTGCCCACCCTCGAGTTCGCCGTGAATCCGAACGTAGCCAGGCTCGGCGCTGAGCGCTACGCCGTGCCGGATCGCGTTCTCCACCAGTGGCTCGACCGATAGCGCTGGAATGGGTATTTCGAGCAGCGCCTCGTCCACGTCGATCTCCACCTTCAGCCGGTTGCCCAGGCGCGATTGCTCCACCTCCAGATAAGCGCGCACAATCTGCATTTCCTGCGCCAGCGGCACGAAGGTCTTCTCCGATTGCAGGAAGTAGCGAAAGATCTCCGCCAGGTTGAGCACCATGCGGCGGGCGTGAGCGGCTTCGCGCGGTATGGTGCCGTACACGGCGTTGAGCGCATTGAACAGAAAATGCGGATTGATCTGCGATTGCAGGGCGCGCAGTTCGCCCTGCGAGACCAGCCGCTCCATTTCCCGTCGATGCAGCGATTCCACCTTTTCGGAGATCTCCACGGCGGCCCGCGCCAGCATGTCGAAATCTTCGCTCAGATAGCGCCGTCCGCCCTCGCGACGGCCAAGCAGAATGAGCCTGCCACTGCCCGCGCCGAGCCGCACCGGTACCACCGTTTCCGCCCAGTCCCACCGGCGCAGCCATGCCGTGTCGGCGATGGCGCTTGCCGGTGCCGGGGCGTGCAGGTTTTCCGCGCCCGCGATCTCCGCCCCGCCCGCGATTGCGTGTTGGGGCGTTCGCACGGCGTCGGCCATGGCGGAAGCGGACCACTCGAGGAGCGGGTCTTCCTCGGTGAAAGGAGGGCAATCTTTGATGCGGCCGGCCAGGCCGGCCATGCCGCTCTGCCGGAAAACCACCCCCGTCAGCCACGCCTGCACCAGGTTGCGCAGCCAGGCAAAGAACACCAGAATCAGGCAGACGCTGATCAGTAATGCCGCTTCGTGCAGCGGATCGGCAATGCGCTCTACCAGCAGCAGGCGGAAGGCGGCGGCGATCACCAGCAGCGTCAGAATGCCAGCCAGCAGCGCGTTGGCGAGGAACCGGATGAAGGCGTCGAGCAGCACGAAGCGATAATCCTGTAGCAGGATAAACAGTGCCAGCGGAATACCGGCGTGGTGCACCACCAGTTCGCTGGCCCAGGCCTGGCTGCCGTGGCCCACCCCGAAGTGGACGAAAGACATGGCAAACAAGGCCAGGCACATGGCCGCCAGGATGCGGATTCCGCCCGGGCGCCGGCTGTAGGCCGCGCTGGCGGCGGCCAGGCCGGTCAGCAACAGGAAACCGATGGTGGTAACCAGCAGCGCGGCCTGATGCCAGGCTGCGGCGTTGCCGCGTATCTCGACGAAATGCATGGCCGAAGCGATCGCCCCAAGCACGTAGCCGGCGATCACCAGGCCGCGGTTCCGGCCGCCCAGCGAGATGTGCAGTAAGACCGCCGGGAGCAAGGTAAGCGTGGAAAAGCTGCACGCCACCAGGACACCTTGCACCGCGGCGGGCAGACCCGGCCAGGTTAGCACCACCAGCGATCCCAGGTTCCACAGCAGCGATAGCGCCGCCGCCAGGCCCGGCAGGTACCGCCCACGCGAACCCGACCAGCCGCGGCCGCTATACAACAGAACCAGAAAAATCGCGAAGATCAGCGCACCGGCCGCGTGACCCAGAATGTTGATCAGCAGAGGTTGGTTCCATCCAGGCATGGCGCGCAGTCTTGCACCTTCATCCTAGATCAATACTCTTCCTTTGGTGGCGTCAGGCTGTCGAGCGGGTGCGCAACGCAAAAATGGTGGCCTGTTGTATTCCGAGGAAATCCGCTTGTATCTGAGCGTATAGGTACGCAAGGCGTTGGCGCCAGCCCGAAGGGCGAAAGACAGTAGCCCACGGCGCAAGCCGTGTGGAACCTAATTGCTCCCCGCCAGCCCCGGAACGGGGCGGAAGACTGTCGGCGAGAGCCTCTTCCGCCCCGTTCCGGGGCTTGTCCACACTGCCGACCTATCCCGACGGCTCGCGCCGTGGGCTATCTTCTTTCGCTTCTACGGAGCTTAACGGCGTGCCTGACGCTCGAAAGAAGATCCACTTCTGTGTCGTGCACCCCTGTCGAGTTGAGCCGGTAGCGCTGGCGGTCTTGCCGCCGGTGCCTGTTGTCCCGCCGGCATCAGCCGCAGGCAACCATAAGCTGGCGGCCGCGGGCACCGGCGGTGCGGAACTCGTGGCTGGCGATGCAGACGAAGATCCAGCCGGGCGCGCGCCACGCCGGTTTCGCTTTAATTGTCCACTGCAAGGGCGTGACACCGTCGAGCGGAACCGGCCACGCGATCGCCAGATCCAACTCGGCGACCTGGGAGGGGAGTTCCTCGGAGATCCGCAGCCGCAAAGCCCGACTGCTGATCTCGATGGTTTCTCCGGCGCCCGTCTGCACCAGGCGGTCGTCCGCATACGCCCGGTATCGAAACACCAGCTTGATGGGATACCACCTGCCCACCGAAATGTTCGGGGCCATCCGCGGCCGGACACTCTGGCCGCCGATCACGGGCCGCTCTCTTTTGCCGCCTAACCTCATGGTGGATAGTGAGAACCGGCCGCGGATCGTTTCAAGAGGCACGGCTGTCCCGCCGGTTGGGGTTCGGCGCAATTGTCTACTATACTGAACAGGACACAAGGCGGACAGGTTGGATTTTCATATTTTTGACGCAGCTTACGTGGACCGGTTGACGCAAGGCGACCCGGATACCGAACTGCATTTCAGCAGCTACTTCGGGCGGTTGCTCACCTCCAAGCTGAGGGTGCGCAGAATCGCGCCGCAAATGGCCGAGGATGTGCGCCAGGAGACGTTTCTGCGCGTGTTGCGAACCCTGCGCCAGGGGCAAGGCGTCACGCAACCCGAAGCTTTTGGCGCCTTCGTCAGCGCGGTGTGCAATAACGTGCTGCTGGAAACGCTCACCAAGGAGTCGAAGCACCCGGCGATTCCCGAGAACGCGCCCGAACCGGCCGATGAGCGGGTCGATCTGGACGCCTCGCTGATTACCGAACAGCGCAAGCGCCTGGTGGCGCGGGTCCTGGATTCGCTCCCCGCCAAGGACCGCGAGGTCCTGCGCATGGTGTTCCTCGAGGAAGCCGATCGCCAGGAAGTTTCCCGGCGCCTGGGCGTGACCGCCGAGTATCTGCGGGTTCTGCTGCACCGCGCCAAGAGCCGCTTCGAAGAGGAGCTCAAACGCACGCGCGGGGAGTTCCTCCGCGCGCTGGCTTTTTTTGCCTTCGCGGCGGCGTGAATCCGTCCGCGGACTCCGGCGCGCCGGACCCCCTGTGGTAACCTGGGAATTCCTTACGATGGTGCAGACCAGGTCTCTCCCCCGTATATGCATCGCGCTGGGCCTGCCGGACGTTCCGAGCTTGCTCGCCCACGCGCGTCGTGAGGCTGAGTCGGGCGAGACGTTCCTCGAGTTTCGCCTCGATTTCCTCGATCGGCCGATGCAGGGCGCCTCCGCCATCCGCGGCTTCCTCGACAAGTTCCCCGATACCCTCGTCCTGGCCACCTGCCGGCGGCACCAGAACCACGGAAAGTTCAACGGCAGCATCGAGGATCAGATGGCCGTGCTCGATGAGGCCGTCCGTTGCGGGGCGCAGGCGGTGGATGTCGAGATCGAAAGCGCCGAGGCCGCCCAGGAGCGCCTGCACCAGTTCCGCGGCCGCGCCCAGGTCATCGTGTCGTACCACAACTTCGAAGCCACTCCGGCGCTCGATCTCGTGGTGGCGCGCATGATGCGCGTGCCGGCCGATGGGTACAAGATCGTCACCACCGCGCGCAAGCCCTCCGACAACATGCGCGTGCTTGCCGCCGCGCGTGCGCTTCCCAAGCTCAGGCTGGTCGTGCTGGCCATGGGCGAACTAGGCTTTCCCACCCGCGTCCTGTCGCCGATTTTTGGCGGCGCCTTCACCTATGCCGCGCCGCTGGTGGCCGAAGGCACCGCGGCGGGCCAGGTCAGCGGCCATCATCTGCGCCATCTTTACCACGTCGAAAGACTGGCCAAGGCGACCAAAGTTTACGGCGTCATCGCCGATCCCGTGCGCCATTCCATCTCGCCCTCGGTGCTCAACCGCGCGTTTCAGTCGCGCCGCACCGACGCCGTGTACCTTCCCTTCCTCGTCACGCCCGCCCACCTGCGCGATTTCTTTACCATGGCGGAACGTCTGCCCCTGGCCGGCTTCAGCGTCACCATTCCGCACAAGCAGAAAGTGATTCGCTACCTGGATGCCGTCGATCCGCTGGCCAAGCGGATCGGCGCCGTCAACACCGTCTGGCGCAAGGCCGGCCGCTGGCGCGGCGCCAATACCGACGTAACCGGCGTCACCACCCCCCTGGCGCGTCTCCTGCGGCTGCAGAAATCCTCGGTGCTGATTGTGGGCAACGGCGGCGCGGCCCGCGGAGCCGCCTTCGCGCTCTCCGATGCCGGCGCCAAAATCACCCTCACCGGCCGCAACCCGGACCGCGTGCGCGCGCTGGCCAAGATCTGCGGCGCCGAGGCGCTGGCCAAGGAGCAACTCGAAGGGCGCCATTTCGACGCCGTGGTGCATGCCACGCCGCTCGGCATGTTCCCGCACGTGGACGACTGTTTTTTCGATGGCTCCATTCCGGCCGACGTCGTCTTCGACATGGTCTACAATCCGCTCGAAACCGCCCTCCTCCGCCGCGCCAGAGAACAGGGCAAGACCGCCATTCCCGGCCTCGACATGTTCATCGAACAAGCCGTGGGCCAATTTGAGATCTGGACCGGAGAGACCGCGCCGCGTTCCGTCATGCAAAAAGCGGCCATGGAGGCGTTGGACCACCAATCCAGCGGAGCACCGGGAAAATGAGACTCACCAGGCGGCAACTGGCAACCGTGCTGGCGCCGGCAGTGGCCCTGGCCGAAACCGCGGCCCAGCCGGCCGCGGCGCCACCGGACGAGGAACTGCGCGCGGCGCGCAATCGCGTCAAAACCAACGGCGAAACTCTGGCTGGCCAGCCGGTGCCCATGGCAACCGAGCCCGCCTTTCAGTTCAAGGTGTGAGCCATGGCCGCCCCCGGCAACGACGTTTTCTTCGCCAGCATACCCGAGCTGAACGCCCGCCTCGTCAAGAAGGAGTTTTCCGCCGAGGAACTGGCCCGCGCTTTCGCCGAACGCCTCGAGCAGCTCGGCCCGCGCTATAACGCGCTGGCGCTGTCGCTCAAAGATCAGGCCCTGCGCCAGGCCAAGGGGGTGGATAAGGACTTCAAAAGTAGCCGCCTGCGCGGCCCGCTCCAAGGCGTCCCCTATGCGGTCAAAGACCTGCTGACCTACGCCGGCCTGCCCACCACCTGGGGCGCCCGGCCTTACGCCGCCCAGGTGTTCGATTTCAACGCGACCGTGATTGAAAAGCTGAATAGCGTGGGCGCCGTGATCGCCGGCAAGCTCTCCATGGTCGAACTCGCCGGCGGCGGCGGCTACCGTTCCGCGGCCGCTTCCTTCTTCGGTCCGGGACTCAATCCGTGGGACGGTACACGCTGGTCTGGCGGTTCTTCGAGCGGCCCCGCGGCCGCCGTCGCGGCCGGCCTGGTGCCCTTCGCCATCGGCTCGGAAACTTCCGGCTCCATCGTCACGCCGGCGGCGTTCTGCGGCGTCACCGCGCTGCGCCCCACTTACGGGCTGGTCAGCCGGCATGGCGCCATGGCGCTTTCCTGGACGCTCGACAAGCTCGGGCCTTTCGCCCGCTCCGCCGAGGACTGCGGCCTGATCCTCCAAGTGATCGCCGGCAAGGACGGCAAGGACCCTGGCTCGGCCGGTAAGAGCTTCTATTACACGCCGCAGTACGCGCGCCCGCTCGCTCAATTGCGCATCGGCTATGCCGCCGCCGATTTCGCCAACCGCCCCGACGCCGCCGCGCGCCCCGCTTTCGCCGCCGCCCTCGACACTCTCAATGCATGCGGCGTCAAAATGGTGGAAGCCACTCTCCCGTCGTATCCCTATGGCGCGGTGCTCTCAGCCATTCTCGGCGCCGAGCAGGCTTCCATCTTCGAGCCGCTGATCTCCACCGGCCAGGTCGACCAACTGGCCGACCCGTCGCAGATTGCCGGTTTGAAGGCCAGCCTGGAAGTCCTCGCCAAGGACTATCTGAAAGCGATGCGCCTCCGCCGCCTGTTGCAGAGCGCGATTCAGTTGATGTGGGGCGACCTGGATGCCGTCATCGCTCCCGCCCGCACAGGCATTGCGCCCAAGGTCGATCAGCCGCTTTCCCCGCCGCCCGGCGCGCCCGGTTCCACGAACCGCGACGCGACGCCGCACCCCGCACCCGCCGGCTTCGGCGCCATCATCCCCGCCGGCAACTTAGCCGGTCTCCCTGCCCTCGTCTTACCCTGTGGCTTCGCCGATAACATGCCAGTAGCCATCCAGTTAGTAGGTCCCCCCTGGTCCGAGAACACCCTCCTAGCCCTCGGCAAGGAGTTTCAAACAAGGACGGATTGGCATAAGCGAAAGCCACCGGGGTTGTAAGCAGCCGCGGCTTTTCCCCGCTTTTCCTCTGCCGCTAGCTTTTGGCGTCGACAGGCCCTTGGCGGTAGCCGAAGTGGCCGCAGATCTTCTGCATAAAGCTCTGGACTTCGGCAAAGACGCCGCTGTCGGAATTGAGCTTGTCGATTGCCGCGGCAATCCACTCCTGCTTGTCCGCCGGACCATCGCGCCACCAGCCCTCAAGTTCGCCGCGCGGCACCAGGAAAAGACCGACGCTGGCGCACTCCTCAATGAGCCTTTTCGAGTCCTCGCGAGCACCACCTTTGAGCCTATCGATGCCGTATTTCTTTGCCTCACTCCAATCAGCAGCGTTTTCCAAAAGGTCGGATCCTTTGCGCTTCGACTCCGAGGACAGCCGTTTCTCCGCCTCGACGTTGGTAATAAGCAGTCTGAATTCGTCTGCGAAATCAGGGATCGAGAGTACCGCACCCTGATCGCCCAACTGCGATACCACCGCATTGTAAAGCGATTTGTCAAAAGGCCGGTCGCCTGCGAGTGCTCTATAGACTGCCGAAAACTCGGCATAGTTCCTGAGCAGATCCAGGTCGGCGATCACGGCTGTCGGGATCTGCAGTCGCTGATACGCACTCGCGAGTTTTGCCAGTGCTCCCTTTCCGCCACCGTGGACAAAGTATAGGTTGATGGGTCTAGTGAAACTAGAGGCAACGTTCGCCAGGACAGACTCGTAGAACCTCGCGTCCGCGTCCGCCTCACAGATCACGATGCCTTCGTAAAACAAGCCCGCGATGGCCTGCGAAGACCGTAGCAAGGGGCTTGACCAGAATTGCTGAAGGTCTTCTGAGCTAAGTAGGGACGCATGATTCAATGACCCCCGTCGTTCGATGCGGCAGATCGCAATTCTCTGTGATGCAGTGAGGGCTCCCCTTATGAAATCCGCGCTGTGGGTTGCGACTATCGCCTGCCGTTGCTGCTCGGTGATGAGCCTTCCGAGAACCTCACCAAGACGCTCGGCCTGTGGCGGGTGCAAGAATGCCTCAGGCTCATCAATCAGAATGACGGGGTGTAACCCTACGTGCGCCGCGATCACGGTCGTGACGAAGCTCCGAATGCCATCGCCGAGTTTTTCGAGACGAGGCAACTGGTTTAGACGCCGGAGGTAGGCAGGGGATACCCGGTCTTCGTCGCCGGTGACAGTAGGCGCATCACCAACGTGAAAACCTACCTCGGATCCGCCACCCCAGTTAATTATTAGATCGGCGCCAAAGGCGGCCCTCAAGATACTGCTCACTCGTTGGTAGATGGACTCGTCCTTCTGAAGCCAGTGAATACCGGCAGTCGGCAGATCACCACCGAGTACATCCAGACGACGAGCCGGATTTGCATATGTAAGTCGTCTCTCGGTATCTAGCCTCTGGATGAGGTGCTGCCAGAACACCCGATAAAAGTCCTGCGGCGAAGCATTGCGGGGACCTCGCCATCTCTCCGAATTCCCAAGCGAGATTGCTATCTGTCCGTTCGACACATCGGTGATCGTGAAGATGCTTCCCATTGCATTGAGCAACTCCGCCGAGGGCGCACCCTGGAACTGGGCGGAACTCAGGACCAAAGCCTGCATCTGCTCATGGTGGGGCGCAAGCCACGATTCGATCTCCCGAAGTGCAGCACTCTTGCCGCTGTTGTTTGGGCCAACAAGTAAGAGCAGACTGACATCCGAAAGCTGAGTTGCGTCACCGCCGCTAAATACAAGAGACTTGATTCGGAATTCGCTGAATGCCATCCCCCCGTAACCTCCGTCCTGAATTGTCCGTATCCTCGTCGCAAGCCGCAGGGCGGCCCATCCTCAACCCTCGCGTAATGTTCAGCAGCGCTCTAATCAGACGCTCGGGTCTGGTTCCGAGCAAAGTCCATTTTCGCATGAAGAGGCGGACAGGAATAACGGCGAAACCGGGACAGCCTGATCCGCATGATCCATCCGCCGCTCCCTCACCACGCGCGCAAAAGACAATCCAACCCGTAAATCTGTAACGCTTGCGCTGACTGCTCCACCATCATGATGGAGGAATAATCGGAGATGTTTACCATAACTGGAACTGTGGCGGCCGCTGGCAAGTACCTCGTGACGGGAATGCCGGTGGATACGCAATCTAACACCCCGCTGAAGCTGGCTTTCGAGAACAACACCGCGGGCACTAACCTGGCTCTGTGTGCCGGGTCGGACGCGGACTTCAGCGCAGGGCAGCCAGGGATACGGCTGTCGGACTCGGGCGGTCCGGGGTTCAAGTTCCTGACCATCATCGACGCCAGCGCTCTTTCGGGCAAGATCATCTATGTGCTGCGGGAGGTAGGAACCGCATCCTCGCAGTTCACGCTCACGGTGGACTAGAGCGTCGCGACGAATCGCGACACGGCGCGCAGGACTGCCGGCCCCGTCCGACAAAACCGCGAAAAGCGCGCGCTAATCCGCATCGCCGATGGGGGAAAACTAGTCGGCGCCCCCAGCCCGCCTCACCCACCAACCCGCAAGGGATTGACGATCTGCAAGCCCGCGAAGTCTCTTTCGTTGCCGGTGACAACCACGCAATCATTCGCTTCGGCGACCGCCGCAATGATCATGTCGAGCGGGTTCCGTGGCCGTCCGCTCGCCGTCCCGCCGCCCATCAGCCGCGCCCAGACCAGGCCGGCCTTCTCATCGAGCGGGAGAACTCGACCGGCGAACAGCGCTGGCGGGCCCTCGCGGCCTGCGAACCAACGCTCCAATTCCTTGCGCTTCTTTCCGGCAGCTTTCTCCAGGATCCCGCGCCATATCTCGGCGACAGTCAGAGCGGCGATGAACAGGTCCTCGTCGGCTTGTCCGGCCATCCAGGTAACGAGGGCGTCCGATGGCACGGGCTTGGTGACGTTACTGATGATATTGGTATCCAGGAGATACCGGCTCACAAATCGACCGTGCGGGCAGCCGCCGGGCGGCGCAAATCCAAATCGGCGCCAACCAGGGGCGACCGGCGCAACGCACTGAGGATGCCCCCCTTCTTCGGCTCTCCCCCTGAGATGGTGCGGCGTACCGCGGCACGAATCTGCGCCGAATCGGCTCCGCAGCCGGCGAGCTGCCTGGCGAGCGATCGGATCAGCTCGCGATCGGCGTCGAGCCCGAGAACTTCGAACCGGGCCATCCCACGCCGCGTGAGGCGCTTCCGGTAGTTCTTCAGGGCCCGCTTCTGCGGCGTGATGCTCATCCTCGAATCCTCTTGTTTATGTCCAGCAATATATCCAGATCATAGCACGAGCGGCAACTGAAATGTCGCGACGAATCGCGACACGGCGCGCAGCACTGCCCGCCCCGGCCGACGCAACCGCGAAACGCGCGCTAATCCGTATCGCCGATGAGGGTGATCGAACCGATGCCGCCCTGCACATCGACGCGCACTTTGACTTTCGCCGTGGCGTACGCGTCGTTCTCCCAGTGGTCGCCTTGCTTGGTGAGTCCGCGGGCTTTGATCTCGCCGATGCCGCCGTTGGCGCTGGCGTAAACACCGGCGCCGGCGGGCAGCCGCACTGTCGCCTCGCCGATGCCGCCCTGTATGTGCACGTTGTAGTCGTGTTGCGGCCGTCCGCGCAGGTCCAGGTTGAGACTGCCTACGCCCATCTGGACATTCACCGACCGCAGGTTCAGAGAGCCAAGGTCGAGTTGCGCTTCGCCGGCGCCGCAATTCACTCCGAAGTCGAGCGCCGTCTCCCGGTTGAACCGTAGGTCCCACTCGTACTTTGCTTGGCCTGGGTTGAAGTTAACGTGATCGTTCTTGCCCTGGTCGATGGTCAGCGTTCCCGCCTCGTACTTCACAGTCGGCTTCCTCCAGGGCGGCGCATTGTAGGTAAAGTAGGCCTGCAGCAGTTTCTCCGTGCCGCTGCCCACTTGCAGTTTGCCGGCGCCCATGTTGAGGTTGACTTTCACCACCTCGCTGCGGTCCCTGTCCAAATGAAAGGAATCGTACTGGAGTGGACCTGCAGGACTAGTGTTAATGATACAGCCCGCCAGGCATAGTACCGTCCAGACGAGCAGCATGCTCTTCGCGATCACGGCGTCTCCTCGCACCGGCCAGGTGAGACGCGCCCGTCCGGCTGTGCAACCAGCACCTACAACTACGATACGCTACGAAACCGCCGCATGTTCCTTCGCTTGCCAGCCCGTTCCCGCCGCCTGCATCCCGAGTTTTCTGCAACGCGGCGTGTAGCCCGTCCCAGCCCTGTTATGCCATTCGGAACGTATAATGGTCCAAGAAATAATAAGACAAGGACGTCGTAATATGCTTTTTCTTGCCAGCAAGTCCTTTCCTTGCAATAGCTTTTGGCCGGCCGCCGAAATCAAAAAAAACTATTGCAAATGAATCCGCAGTTAAGTATTCTGGTTATGGATGGACTAGTACCTGCATAACGTCAACGACTTTGAGATTTGAATGATCGTTAGCATCATCATCGCGGTGTTTTCGAGCGCGCTGCTCCTCTACTGGTTTCGCTATAGCTGCATCCTCATGCTGCGGAATTCCAGCCTGGAGACCTCGACCATGGCGGTGGATTCCCAATTCAGTTGCCGGCAGGTTAAAGAGCTGTTGCGCGGCGATGCGCAACTGGACCCGCTGGAGCGAGC
>Ga0181520_10002373_pt1 | contig 35023 bp, 29 predicted proteins | sample PEATcosm2014_Bin_29_FD_132451 | JGI IMG/M metagenome (GOLD analysis project Ga0181520, IMG submission 132451) | Peatland microbial communities from MTU Mesocosm Facility, Houghton, MI, USA - PEATcosm2014_Bin02_30_metaG | ecosystem: Environmental > Terrestrial > Soil > Wetlands > Peat | place...
GTTATCAACTGATAATGGTAATGCATGGGGGTCGGCTAATACAGGATTAAGCAGCGGTACAAGCATCTTTTCTATTTTGGTCAATAATTCGGATTTTTTTATAGGAACTACTTCAGGTGTGTATGTATCCACAAACAGTGGAGAAAGCTGGACTGCATCCAGCAACGGTCTGCCTGTATCACCGAGCCAGGTATATTTTGTTACAGTTGGTTCCAATGGTGCGGGAGGCACAAATCTATATGCTGCAACAAACAGTGGTGTATACATATCTTCAAATAACGGTTCAAATTGGACGACTGCAAATAATGGGACTGTTGGAACTGATATACTAAGTTTTGCCGTTAGCGGCCAATACATCTATGCTGCAATTCAAGGATCCCCTATTTTTGTGTCCACTAACTATGGATCAACATGGAATGCTGCTGCGGACAGCGGGCTCGGAAGTGAACGCATTCAAAATCTTATTTTTACCAACTCGAATTTATATGCATTTACTGATAGCGGCCTATTTCTATCCTCAAATGAGGGCGAGAACTGGAGTTTAATAAATGGAGGTATTATGGATACAGTTTATCCATATGATATTATTCAGAGTGGATCAAATCTTGTTGTAGCTACATATTTAGGTATTTATTTTTCTTCGAACAATGGATTGAATTGGAATAAAGCAAGCGGTTTTAATCCGCAATCCCCAGCTGTTATGGCAAAATTCAGTTATAACCTTTTATCGGAAAGTGGTGATGGAATATCTCTCTCCACTGACGATGGTGAAAATTGGGTCGAATTAAATGGTATTCCGCAAAACTGGGGAAATTTTGTTGGAGTTGTATCAATCAACTCAATATTAATTGCAGCCAATGAACCAGCTCCAATAATAAATTCCAATCCGCCGCCTCCAGGTGGAATCTACAGTTCAACTGATAATGGAAAAACCTGGGTGATGCTCACTTCAACTGAATCGCCTATTTATAATTCATATATAGGTGCATTAGTCGTAACTGGTTCTGATATTTTCGTAGTTTCTGAAAATGAAGTGTATAGATCTACGGATAATGGAAACAATTTTAATAATATAAGTGGTGGATTACCAGACATCGGTATTACTGCATTTTCCGTAAACGACTCAAGTATTTTTGTAGGGACAAATTCTGGAATCTGGAAATTGTTATTGTCCGATATCATTAATTCGGTAAAAAATTCAACATTACCATCTTCCCCAAAGTCTTTTGTTCTTAGGCAAAATTATCCCAACCCGTTCAATCCATCGACTGTAATTCAGTATCAGATTCCAATTAACGGAATGGTAACATTAAAAGTGTTTGATATATTGGGCCGGGAAATAAAAACATTGGTAAATGAGTATAAAAACCAGGGTACTTACACTGTATTGTTCGATGCATCAAAACTTTCAAGTGGAATTTATTTCTATCAAATAAGATCAGGTAATTTTATTTCAACAAAAAAAATGATCTTGATGAAATGAAATTTACGTGAGGTTGTCTAAAATGTGGGTCGACCCCGCCTACCGACAGGCAGGTTGCCAGGCCGACCCTTATTATGGTGCATAATTTTATTACAGCATTCCAATATTTCTTATTAAACAGCCTCATCGCTAAATTATAAAACATGTTCGGCTCTGGCTAAAATGATATGAAAATTGTGGCTTGAACCATAGGCTCATCCCCCTTCCCAGGGTGTTGCAAAATAAAAAATATAATACTTCAGCCCTGGGTTTTAAAAGAACCTGCTTAAAAATCCTGATAATCCTAAAATCCGTTTTGAGCCATAGGCGCATCAGCCTTTGGCCGAAATCCTGGTTCAGACGACTTTCCTGGGTAGTCCATCAATTATCTTGTTTTTATCGAAAGCCGTAGATTATTTTGCTATATGTCATCTGGTTTATGCAATTTGAAGGGTGATGTCAAAAGTCATGGCAATTTGCAACAGCCTGCTCCGGCGGAAAAGCCAATTCAGTCCGGACTTCATTATTATCCCGGATAAAACCCGGGGCTGCATAATAAAAATTTTAATATTTGCTTAACTTTAGTTATGCGTTTGTTTCTTCTTTATGGCAGGTCTATAAAGCAAATTTTATGCTTCGCTTCTTTCATCCCGGTTAATAGCAGCAAAAATAATTGCAGCTATTAGTACTATAATCCAGTATTTTAAAATTATTTGATAAATTGAATAAATAAATAATCCGGGTCTCATTGTTCCAAAATATATTGAATAAATAAGTCCGGGAATTATAAAAGCAACCGAAGCGTAAAGAATTCCTTTATCATTAGTATCGTCAATATAAAGCATTAAAAAACCCGTGCCGGCAGTAAGAATAATTGCGGGGAATATCATTCTTGAGGGATTAATAATATCAAAATTGTTAAGAATAAAGAAAATAATACCTGTTAAAAAAACTACAGTGCCAAGGAATAGTCTGAACTTTTTATTTTTCCCTAATGATAAGTAAACCGAACTTATTCCGTAAAAAACAAAAGTATAAGCTAATATTTCTTCATTGTTAATGTTTAACAACCCGATTAATTTAAAGAAAACGGCTAGTATAAGAAAGCTAAAAGTATATGTTAATATAGGCTGCGATTTATTCATAAATTGAATGTTTTAACTGTTGGATTATAAAATTCTTTGTCCCATAATCGATGCAACAACTCCGGTTGCGAATAGTGCGCTTTTATTTTTGTCGTCTAATATAGGATTAACTTCAGTTACTTCTAATGACGATATGCAGCCGCAGTCTGCTATTGATTCCATCAATAAGTGCGTTTCTCTGTAGCTAAGTCCGCCCGGAACGGGTGTTCCGACACCCGGGGCAACAGATGGGTCCACGGAGTCAAGGTCAAAGCTTACATGTACGTAGTCGACTTTTTCCCTGAACTGTTTAAGTACTCTCGAAATAACTCTGTGTATACCAAGTTTGTCTATATCTGCCATAGTATAAACACTTGGATTCATTTTTAATATATTTTCCTTCTCAGGGCCGTCAATACTTCTAACTCCTATTATAGCGCAATTTTCAGGGTAAATTTTTGGTGAAAATCCATTAATATTGATTAGCCTTTCGTTTCCAAGCCCCATTGCAGATGCCAGCGGCATCCCGTGTATATTACCCGAAGGTGAAGTCTTGTCTGTGTTCATATCAGCGTGGGCGTCGATCCATATCAAGCCTAACTTTAATTTGTTTTTCCTGCAGTAAGAAGAAATTCCGGCTATACTCCCCAGCGCCATTGAATGGTCTCCGCCTATACATAAAGGGAACTGGCCGCTGTCTAAAACTTTCTCAACTTTATTTGCTAAGGTTTTTGCTGTTCTTATTATTTCATTCAGATATTTTAGCTTGGGATTTACCACTCTTTGCTTTTCCATTATCTGTATGAAAATATCACCGCTGTCTATAACTTTATATCCTAAACTTTCTAATTTTTCTTTTAACCCGGCAATTCTTAAAGCAGAAGGGCCCATGTCTACTCCGCGCCTGTCTGCTCCTAAATCTATCGGGAAACCGATTATATTAACAACCTTTGATTCATCTGTTTTCATAAATATTATGCATATATTAATATAAAATTACATTAAAATAGCAGTATTAAGTGATTATGTCAAAAAACTTTATATAATTATAATTTTACGTTGTTGCAAATCTTACATAAGTATATCATAATACTTATATTATGATTATTAATAAGAATTCTTTTGCAAGTTTGGCTTAATATTTAAATATTGTAAATGATGATAAGTATAAATAAAGAACCGAATATAAGTGTGGGAATTTTATCTGAAGAACAGATAAATTTTGAATTGCACGGTGAATATACGGTCGCAGGGATTAAACAGGTTTTCAGCGGCAGGTTTAGTGCCGAATTGGAAAATAAGAAAATTGTCTGCCGTTGGGATAATAATAAAATAGAAATCTCCGATGAAATAATCTTCGTCCCCCAGGATATTCAAAATGAATCTTTTTTGCTAAAAAACGTTAAAATAGGTGTTAATTTTCATTGGGAAAGAAAAGAAAAAGAAATATTTACCGGTTCATTAAAATTAATTAAGGACAATAATAAAGTAACAGCGATAAATATCCTGCCTATTGAACGATACCTTCTAAGCGTTGTATCATCTGAAATGAGCGCAAAAAGCTCACTTCAATTATTAAAAGCTCACGCTATTATTTCCCGGAGCTGGCTGCTTGCTCAAATTGAAAAAGCTAAAATTATTAAAAAAGACAAAATTAAATATGAGCCTGTACGCGGGGATGAAGGCGAATATATAAGGTGGTACGGACGTGAGGATCATAAATTATTTGATGTGTGTGCCGACGATCATTGTCAACGGTACCAGGGTGTAACAAAAGTATTTACAGAGATTGCCAGGCAGGCAGTTAAACAAACTGCCGGGATAGTGCTTGTTGTAGATAACAAGATTTGCGATGCCCGGTATTCCAAATCTTGCGGCGGTATTACCGAATCATTTGAAAATGTTTGGGAACCTGTTAAGTATAGCTACCTTTCTTCTGTTGTAGATTATAAATTCGAACCGGAAAATTATAACAGGAATTTTGCAGATGAATTAAATGTTCGAAAATGGATCAGGGGTAATCCCCCTGCTTTTTGTAATACAAAAGATAGGAAAATTCTTTCCCATGTCCTGGTTGATTACGATCAGGAAACTAATGATTTTTTCAGATGGAAGATTGAGCTTAGCCAGACAGAAATTTCTGCAACTATAAAAACAAAATCCGGAATGGATTTCGGAGATATAATAGATCTTATTCCCCTGGAACGGGGCCTGTCATCAAGAATAATAAAATTAAAAATAGTCGGATCAAATAAAACTTTAATTATCGGCAAGGAATTGGAAATCAGGAGGGTATTGTCGCAAAGTCATTTGTATAGTTCTGCCTTTATTGTTGAAAAAGAAAATATTCAGAATAATATTCCTCAAAAATTTATTATTTCAGGGGCAGGGTGGGGGCATGGCGTCGGGCTGTGCCAGATTGGGGCTGCCTGTATGGCTTCAAAAGGATATCAGTTCGATGAAATCCTTGTCCATTATTTTAACAAAGCGAAATTGAAAAAAATTTATTGATTTTGGCCTATGAAAGTTCTGTATTCATGTCTTTCTAAAAGTTGGGGCGGAATGGAAATGTTCACTCTCTCCGCAATTAAACAGCTTCAAAAAAAACAAATCCACGTGGAATTATTATGCATTACGGAATCGCGGATTCATATAGAAGCTAATAATATTGGTATGATAATCCATCCGGTTAAAGCTTCGGGTTATTTCCACCCGTATACTATATTAAGACTCGTTAGTATAATTTCAAGAGGGGAATTTGATCTGATCCATACTCAGGCATCAAAAGATCTTTGGTTTCTTGTCCCGGCTCTTAAATTGTTAAGGAGTAAAATTCCTCTTGTCCTTACAAAACAAGTTGGCTCCGGCGTTATTAAAAAAGATATCCTCCATAAGTGGATTTATGGACGGCTTACCTTAGCGCTTGCTATAAGCCGCGTTATAAAAAAGAATTTGTTGGAAACCTGCCCTGTTGATGAGAATAAAGTTAAACTGATGCACAACGGGACAGATATGGAAAAATTTGATCCGGATAAAGTTTCCGGTATCAGGGTTAGGGAAGAATTCGGGATCAAAGAAAATGATGTGGTTATTGGTATGCTTGCACGGTTTAGTCCGGGTAAGGGGCATGAAGAATTTCTTGCTGCGGCACGGAAATTAAATTTAAAGTATAATAATTTGAAATACCTGATCGTAGGTGAAGCCAGCAGGGGGGAAGATAATTATGCCGGTTCGATTAAACAATTGGCAGAAAACTATAAAATATTTAACGCCGTTTTTACGGGTTATAGATCCGATACGCCGCAGGTGATTGCTGCAATGGATATTTTCGTTTTCCCGTCTCATAGTGAAGCTTTCGGAATTTCACTGGTTGAAGCTATGGCAATGGCAAAACCTTCGGTCTGTTCTAACTCCGATGGTGTGCTTGATATTGCAGTCGATAAAGAAACATCATATTTGTTCCAAAATAAAAATGCTGATGACCTTGCCGAAAAGATTGAACTATTGATAAATTCAGCCGGTACAAGAATACAGTTTGGAAAAGCCGCAAGAAAAAGAGCTGTCGAAAATTTTGATATTAACTTATTAACTGATAAAGTAGTTCTTATATATAATGATTTATTAAAGGAATAAATCTTTGAGCATTTATTATATTAAATGTATAAAAATATTATATTTTTTTACACGCATGATTAGTCAATTTAAAGAATTTAAACTTTCATGATTGAAAAACTAACTGTATTCCTGCCTTATAGCGGGAATAATTGGACCCTGCATATTGTAAATGAACTTAAAAAATCACTTCTGGTCGAAAATATTTTTCTCCTGGCGCCGGATAAATCGATAAATGGTCTTTCTGATTGCAGGACTTTATACGTGGACTCATTATTTTCATTGGATTCTATTAAGCTTATTAGTAAGTGTGCCGGTTCAAATTTAATACTCCTGTTTACTAAAGATATTTTAATAGAATTATATCCCGGTACTCTGGAAAGATTAATATCTGTACTAAAAGATACGAATGCCGGGATTGTATATTCTGATTTCTATGAAACTAAATCGGAAATAAAAACAGCACATCCTCTGCTTGATTACCATTTAGGAAGTATACGCGATGATTTCGATTTCGGTTCAATGGTACTTATTCAAAACGAAGCTTTGTCTAAGTCCCTTGAGGTTGGAACTAATAATTATCTTCATGCCGGGTTATATAATTCCCGGCTTTGGATCTCCGAAAATTATCCCGTAATCAGGATCCGGGAATTCCTTTATGAATTGTTCGACAATGATTTGAGGAATCCTTCAGAAAAACATTTCGATTATGTTGTCCTCCGGAACCGGGCTGTGCAGGAAGAAATGGAAAAAGCTGCTACGGAACATTTAAAACGTATAGGCGCTTATCTTACTCCAGAATTTGATAAACTGCCGCCTGACAATTCAGATTTTGAATATGAAGCTTCTGTAATAATACCCGTAAAAGATAGGGCAAATACAATTTGTGATGCCGTCGAATCGGTATTAAAACAAAAAACAAATTTTCCCTATAATTTGATTGTTGTTGATAATCATTCTACTGACGGAACTTCGGATATTATAAAGAACTATGCATTGAAAGAAAAAAATATAATTCATATCATCCCCGGGAGCAGCTCCCTGGGGATCGGCGGGTGCTGGAATGAAGCAGTCTCTAATGATAAATGCGGTAGATATTGTATCCAGCTTGATAGCGATGATATTTATTATGATGAAAATACACTGCAAAAGTTTGTTGATCTGTTTAGAAGTGAGAAGTATGCCATGATTATAGGCAGCTATAGGGTTACCGATTTCAATTTGAATGAATTGCCCCCCGGAATTGTTGCACACAAAGAATGGACCTCGGATAACGGTAGAAATAATGCATTACGGATAAATGGGCTTGGCGCCCCCAGGGCATTTTATACCCCGTTGATTAGGGAAATTAAGTTTCCAAATGTAAGCTATGGCGAAGATTATGCGGTTTGCCTTAAAATATCAAGAAATTATCAGATTGGCAGAATTTACGATCCGGTTTACATATGTAGACGCTGGCATGGTAATTCAGATGCTGCATTATCGGTTGAAAAACAAAATTTATACAACTCCTATAAAGACAGTTTAAGAGCAAATGAAATTTTATCCCGGCAAAAATTAAACTATGCAAAAATTAATTAATGTACACAATTGTATATTTTTAACTGATGTTACGCAAATGATTTTTAAAGCAGCCCCGGCATTCATGCCGGGGATCGCTAAATTACAAAACATATTCGGCTTCAGCCAATATAATATGAAAATTGTAGCTTGAACCAAAGGCTCATCCGCCTCCGGCGGAAGAGCCATTTAAGTCCGGACTAAGAATGCACCCGTTTAGTTCATATCAAATAGAAACAATTCAGCTTCACGATGAATTAATTAAATCATTCTCAACACAGGATGATTTTGGTTCAGCAGCGAAAATTCTTCTTGACCGGCAGAAGGGGAATTGGGAACAACTGGCTGAGAGCTATAATTCTCTCAAAACAGTCCGGTCAAAGTATTTCGAATTCGATGGGTTCGGCATAACGGTTCAATTTAACCCAAATCGGCTGATGTCAAGTTCGGCAATTGTTGATGAAGAGGCGATTAGGAAAAGAAAATGTTTTTTATGTATTAATAATCTGCCTAAAAACCAAAAAGGGATTTTATACAATGAGGATTATTTAATACTTGCAAACCCCTATCCTATTTTTCCGGAACATTTTACTATTATTAACATTAATCATTTTCCCCAAAGGATAACGGATAGTTTCTATGCTCTTCTGGCTTTAAGTAAAATAATGTCTAAATATTATACTGTATTTTATAACGGGCCGAAGTGCGGTGCATCGGCTCCGGATCATCTTCACTTTCAGGCCGGCAGCAAATATTTTATGCCGCTGGATAATGATTATCCGTTATTAATAAATAAATATGGTGAATTACTTTTTGAAGAACCAGGATTAAAGATATTGGCCGTTGATGATGGATTAAGAAAGTTTGTAGCATTAGAAGGGGATGCAGAGGATAAATTAATTTTTATATTCGGTCTTTTTCTTGATGCGTATGGCTCTCTCCGGAAATTTGAAGATGAACCGATGCTTAATATTTTATCGTCATATGAGGAAGAAAATGGCTGGCGGGTGATTATCTTCCTCCGGGAAAAACATCGCCCATCTCACTTTTATGCTTCAGATGATAATAAAATTTTGCTTAGCCCGGCTGCAGTTGACCTCGGCGGCGTATGCATAACTCCCCGTGAAGTTGATTTTTCTAAAATAACCAAAGAAAGTCTGATGGAAATACTCACTGAGGTTAATATCTGTGATGATCTCTTTAAATCGGTAAAGTTGGCAGTAAGGGGAAAATTAAATAATTATTATTGACTCATCAAATCATTTATAAATGTAAGATTTTCAGAATCCGAATTTGAAATAATAATTTTAATTATTGCTGTTAACGGTACGGAAAGTAACATTCCGACAACTCCCCATATATAACCCCAGATTAATACTGACAGTAAAATCAAAAGAGGATTCAGATTTAATCTTTTACCGATTAAATTGGGTTCAATTAAATTAAAAAATAAGGTTTGTATTGCAATTAACACTACGGCAACAATCGCAGTAAAAGTTATTGATCCGGTTTCAAGAATAGTCATTATTACGGGTAAAACTAAAGCAATTGCAGAACCAATCGTCGGAATAAAATTAAATAGGAAAGTAAATAATCCCCAAATGAACGCGAACTCAACTCCAAGAATTGATAAAAATATCCAAACGACAATTCCCGCCGACAGGTTAATTGCAATTTTAAGTATTATATATCTTTGAATTTGTTCAGTTATTGCTTTGAAAGTATTAGAAAGTTTTTTTTCATTTTCATGGCGCTCAATATTCAATTTGTCGCCCATCCATTGATCAAAATCAGGATTTGATACAATTGGTTGCGGCTCTTTTGTTTCTTCCGGTTCGGGCTTAACTCTTTTATGGACAAATCTGTTTCTTATTGCTTCGTAAATTGTACTCTGGCCGGTTATAACAAAAATAAAAAAGAACAGGATGAACATGGTATTCCCTAAAAGCGAAAATGTAGATGTGAAAATACCTCCTGCAAGTTCCTGGTAATTTATTCGGGCAATTACCCTTTGAATGGAAAAATTTCTGAAAAATGGATCCTTAACTCTTAATTGTATTGCAGTGCTGGAAACTATCTTATTTAACTTGTCGAAATATACCGGAACTTGTTCTCCGAAACGTATAAATGTCCCGATTATGAATGAAGATAACCCCCAAACTAACATTACTACTATTAATATATCCAGTAGAACAACTAAAGAAAGAGGAATATGTTTTTGCTGTAGAAAATCATTCAATGGTGAGAATAAAAAGTAAAGAAAGTATGCGATTACAAACGGTATAAAGATATGGCTGAGTTCTTTTAAAACTATCGCAATAACTGTAAGCCCGATAACAGCAATAAAAAATCTTACTGATCCGTCAAGTTTTAATTTGATAGCCATATATAAACTTTCTTATCAGGTATCGATTTTGTAATTTACTTGCAAATCTGAATCAGATTACATTAAGTGTAATGTGATGTGATAAAATTAAATTTACTCCTTACGAAACTTAAATATTTAAAGTGAGAAACGAAAATTATCAAATCATTGTATTAAACCGGATGGTGTTTCGGGTGTAGTTAATAAATATTTAAATAAATCCCATTTCTTCTTGGAATGGTTTTCGTCTCCTCCGTTTTTTTCTATATAGCTTTTTACCAATTCTTCCCCGAGGTTATAATTTATTACATAGCTTCTGTATTTCTGAATAAATTTTAACCTCTGTTCGGCTCTCTCCGGGGACATAAGGCTTATATGTTCCAGCCATTCAAGCGTTTCTTTCCCGGACCATTTCCCGTCCAAATAATTTCTTGATGCCTCGTTGCCCGAAAAACTTAATTTTTCAGTCAGACTCAAAACTTCATCGTATTGTTCTGCTTTTGAAGCGTCTAATCCTGCAAGCGGGTATAAAATCTTTTTCTCAAAATCGATTTTTTCATTTCCCGGGAAAATCATTTTTACACCAAAGTTTGCTGTGCCTTCTGCAATTAATGATTGGGGGCTAAAAAGCGGGTAAACTGTAAATTCTATCCATCCTCTTTTTTTCACTAATTCTTCTTCAAGTAAAGAATTATAAACATGGTGCCCGGGGTAGCCTTCATGTGATGCCAAATCAATCGCCCGGTCTATATATATTGGCAAATCGGTATTTACCTGGATAACGCTGAAATAATTCCCCTTGTACCAATTATATCCGCTCCAGGGCTTATTTGTTACATATTCAATTTTAAAGTTTTCACCTGCAGGTAAGTTTAAATAATTCAATGTTCTTTTTTTGCATTCTACAATCGCGGCGTCAAATACGGCATTCAGTTTTTCTTTTGGAATTATAAAATTCGTTCGGTAGTCATCAAGCCTTTTTGTTATACTTCCTTGTCCCGGTAATATTTTATCAAGTTTATCAAGTATAGATTGAAAATGCTCTTTTGTACAAGTTGGTGCCGTTGCATCGTATAATGCCTTGCTCTCTTCATCAAACGAGAATGAACCGCCTTTAAGCATGAATAATTTTGCTTTTACGGATAATAGCTGTTTGTAAAGATACCTGTAACGAAGGGTTTCAATATTATCTGCCTTGAAGTTTTTTAATGTATCAAGTTTATCAAGCAGGCTGTCTGTTTCAGAATCGCAAAGTTTTAAAACTTTACTTGAATCTTCAGCGGTTTTAATTATATCGTGCGGACGCAAATTCTCGGGACCGTAATAAGCGTCAACAAAATCGTTATCTAACTCACCCGCTCTTAAAACCAGTCGCACATAATTTTCTGCAATATTATTCATTTTAGTCCCTAACTTATTTATATTCTTTTTATCATTATTCATCCCGCAGGAGGTTAAGACCGACGCGGTCAGAAATAATATACAATATTTTTGAACTGTCATTAAATACCCGTAATCTTTCTTGTGATCAATTTATTTTTCCAGTTTATTCAAAATTGTTTGGTGAAAACCGCCGGTCCTGTAAGCAGGCGCTTTTTCACAATTTAAAACTTAATTATAATCCGGGTTAAATATCAATTCGGCGTATTAAATTATATTGATATGTTCCCGTTCGGGAGATTGATCAATTTTCTTCTTACTCAGTAATTATTAAGTTGCTGCTTTTATTATTCGGGGTTAAAGCCTCTTCCCTTTCACGTTCGCCAATTTGCTGCCTCCACATAGCAAAATATAAACCTTTGAGATCTAGCAACTCAAAATGGCTGCCGGATTCAACAACACTGCCTTTTTCGAGAACAAATATTTTTTCCGCATGCATTATTGTAGAAAGCCTGTGCGCAATCATTATTGTAAGCATGTCTTTCCTGCTTGAAATTTCCCGGATTGTCTTGCTGATCTCTTCTTCAGTCAGGGAATCAAGGGCCGATGTGGCTTCATCGAAAACAAGAATATTGGGCTTTCTAAGCAGCGCACGGGCAATTGAAAGCCTTTGCTTTTCTCCTCCGGAAACCTTCACTCCGCCTTCACCTATCATTGTATCAATACCCTTATCGGCTCGGGCAAGAAGATTCTGACAGGCCGCTTTTTCTAAAACATCAAAACATTCCCCGTCCGTTGCATGCGGGTTAACAAAAAGTAAATTTTCCTTTATTGTTCCGGAAAATAATTGAGTATCTTGTGTTACAAAACCGATTCGTTCCCTTAGTTCGTCAAAGTTAATCTGGTCTCTATCAATATTATTATATAGAATAGTTCCCGTTTTAGGAGGATAAAGGCCCACAAGTAATTTTACAAGGGTCGTTTTGCCTGCCCCGGAAGGTCCTACAAATGCAATTGTATCCCCGATTTTTGTCTTAAATGAAATTCCTTTAATCGCATTCGTGTTGGATGACTGGTGCCTGAATCCTACGTCCTTAAACTCAAGAGTTTGAATTTGTTCGAGCGCAACGGGATTTAAAGGCGTCGGTTCCTGGGGAAGAGCTAAAATGTTTTCAAAATTATTTAATGAAACTTCGGCTTCTCTGTATGTGTTAATTATATCTCCAAGGCTTTGAAGCGGCCCAAAAATAAAAAATGAGTAAAGAAATAATGAAAAGAATTCACCAACGGTAATTGCATGAATAAATATTAGATAAAGCATCATGAAGATAATACTGGTTCTTAAAAAATTTACGCATGTTCCCTGTATAAAACTAAGGCTTCTGATATATTTTACTTTTTTAAGTTCTAATACTAGTATTTTTTCTGTTACGGAGTTTAATCGTTCTATTTCCTGCTGGCCTAGTCCAAGGCTTTTTACTAATTCTATATTGCGCAGTGATTCTGTTGTTGAACCTGCAAGCGATGTTGTCTCTTCAACAATTGTTTGCTGAATTCTCTTTATGTTTCTGCTTAATATGGAACTTATAATTCCAAGGATAGGCACTGCAGAGAAAAATACCGGTGCTATAACCCAGTACAGCCTTATTGAATAAACTGTTACAAAAATTATCCCGATAAGCGATGTGAAAAGTATATTAATAAAAGATGAGATTAACTTTTCAACATCCAGTCGTACTTTTTGCAGTACTCCCAGTGTCTGCCCGCTCCTTTGATCTTCAAATAAAGCGTAAGGCAGTTTAAGTGAATGGCTTATCCCGTCGGTATAAATTTTTGCACCCACTCGCTGGGTAATTACGTTTACATAATAATCTTGAAAATTTTTAGCTATCCTGGAAATAAACGCCACACCTATTGCGGCGCCCAAAAGTAAAAGGATACCTCTGAAAAATCCGCTGGTAGTATACTGGCTGAACTTTGTGGCGTATTTATCAATAACGATCCGATAAATTACCGGATCCAAAAGAGAAAATATTTGATTAATTGCCGCTAAAAAAAGTGCAAATAATACAAGTATCCAATATTGCTTCAGATATGAATAAAGAAGTTTCATTTAGTTTTATAAAGATAATAATTATGGTCTTAAATAAGAAAATGGAATTGTGATGTAACCTGGCGGATGATTAAAAACAAAGCCTGCAATATTGCAGGCTTTATCAGTAAAGATTAAAACTATTATTTTGCCATTATAGCGTCTTTAGCTGCTTTTGCTAATCTGAATTTAAGTACTTTCTTTGCAGGAATAACCATCGTTGCGCCGGTGGCAGGGTTTCTTCCCATTCTCTTTTTCCTGTTTACTACTACTAGTTTTCCCAAACCCGGAATCACAAAAGATTTCTTAGCCTCTTTGTGAGCTAATGAAACCAGTTCATCCAAAAATTCTCCTGCAAGTTTTTTGGTCGTTCCGGTTTTTTTTGAAAGGTGATCCAGAATTTGTGCCTTCGTCATAGATTTAACTGCCATAGCGTTTTCCTTTTTTTATTAAAAGATTAGTTATTTCAGCCGTCAAATTATAAATATTTACTCTCAAATGAAATATTTATCTTAAATTTTCTAAAACATTTAAAATCCCTTGCGCACTCTGTTAAAGCGGTCAAAATGATATTTTGTAGCTTGTTTTTTATTTAATTATTTTCAGTACATGTCTATAAAAATTAATACTGCACTTGATTAACAGGATCAGATTTCTGCCGCCCTTATTGTTTTTCTTCTGTGCCGTTGCTTTTTCACAACCGGTTGATTCCCTAAAAACACATCACAGATTGCTTTTACCGGATACATCAAAGGCAACTAAAAAAGATTCTTTAATAATTACAGATTCTCTTAAGGCTAAATCAAAGTCAAAACCGGATTCTTTGATTTCGATCTATCAAAAACCACTGGATGCACAAAGTTATTTTATTAATAGAAACGAAATTGATTTTATGGATTACAGGTACGCCGGTGATTTGCTGAAATCTTTCAGTCTCAATCACCTTAATGATTATGGAAGCATCGGACAGCCGGATGAAACATATTTATACGGTGTCGGTAATTACGGGATCAGCGTATCGGAAGACGGCATCATGCAGAATAACAGGCTCCAAAATATTTTTGATTTTAATAATATACAGACTGAGGATATTGATTCTATCGAAGTTGCCCCGCTTCCGCGCGGATTTTTGTATGGCCCTTTTAATAACCCCGTATCGGTGAACTTTATTTCAAGAGACTTTGTGCCTTCAAAACCATATACAAGAATTAAGTACTATCAGGGCCCTAACGGCGAAGCTATGATTGACGGAATATTTAATCAGCGGGTGTTTAATAAATTTGATTTTTTCTTTGATTTTACAAATAGAAAGTTCGATTCATTATACGCTAATTCTTCTTTCAGTTCGTGGCAGTTAAAATTTAAGTTAAAGTATTATCTGAACAACAAGATAAATTTACAGGGTTCATATGGGTTTGAAAATTCCACCGTCGGGTTGAACGGGGGCGTCAATGTAGATACCTTAATTAAATCCGGGGCAAATGTAGACAATACTCTTTATAATAATTTTTTAGCCCCGGTTAATTTTAATACAAGCGATCAAAGCTATAAATTTCATTATTTCAATTTAAAATTGCTTAGCACTTATTTTGATAATTCAACTACGGATCTGAATATCTATTATAAATTTGAGTATACAGAACTCAACCAGTATAATGATAGCTTGTTGTATAAAACAGTGAATAAAAACAAGCTTTACGGGGTATCCTTAAAACATGATTACAAAAAAGATTTATTCGATTTTCAACTTAATGGACTGTATGAAGTCTCAAACCTAAAATATTATTCCCTGAATGATGCTGCATATAATTATTACCCGGTGAACTATAATTACTTTTCCGCATCTGCCGTAGCATCATTGCATTTACTGGATAGCAGCCTTGTGCCGTCATTGTTTTATAAGTATTCTGATGAATCCGGGAATAATTATTTGCCCGGATCAAACGGCGGTTTTAGCGGTATAGGCGCTGATATTTCTTATACAGCTTCGGATTTGCTGAAGTTATATCTTGGTTATTCAAACTTCAAAACCGGTGCGCAGTTAAATTATAGTCAGAGTTTTGAGGCGGGTATCACTTCTACACTCAACAATTTGTTTGTTAATTTAGATTTATTTAAACGGAAAGATCTCCATCTGGATACTCTTTACTCATTCCTGAATTATAATAATCAGATAAACCCGGATTTAACAGGCATTGGTGCAAATATTAATTATTTGTTCTGGAAAATTCTTTTGGAAACTAAGTCGTCTTATTACACTACCGGTAACAGCCCGGAATTATTATATCTTTTTCCTAAGGTAAGTTTTACCGGCGGTTTGTATTATAAAAATATTTTATTTAATAATAATCTTAATCTGAAGACGGGTCTTGTTTATTCTTTTATGGGAAAACGGAACTCGTCTGTTGGTGAGATAAATTCAAATTGGAAGTTGGATATGACCGTAGCGGGTGAAGTACAAAAAGTTGCTATGGTCTATTTTACATGGGAAAATATTTTTAATAATCAGTACTATATCATTCCTTATTATCCCATGTTCCCAAGAGGCATCAGGTTTGGTATTTCCTGGGAATTATTTAATTAATTTTCCTGATTATAGGCTTAGCATTTCTTTAAATTTAATTGCCTGCCTTCTTGATACTTCCACCTTGTTCCCGCCTTTTAATTTTACAAGCAGTCCGCCGTTAAGCCAGGGTTCTATGTTCTCAATCCATTTAAGATTTACTATGTGCTTCCTGTTGGCTCTGAAAAATGTCTTGCTGTCCAGCCGTTCATCAAGATAATTCAACGTTCTTAGTATTAACGGTTTGTTATCATCAAAATACAACCTTACATAGTTTCCTTCCGATTCAAAAAGACGCACGTTAACCAGCTTTACAAACCAACATCTGTCGCCGTCTTTTACAAATACCTGATCGGACTCCTTCAATACAGGGGATTCGGATTCCTGGATAACAGCTTTTCTGTTCTTCTCGATTATTTTTTTTATCGTATCTTCAAGGCGCTTCGGCTCTATTGGCTTAAGAAGGTAATCCATTGCATTATATTCAAACGCTTTTAATGCATATTCATCATATGCAGTTGTAAAGACAACGATGGGAACACTGTCAAGTTCTTCAAGCAGTTCAAAGCCGTTTTTGCCGGGCATTTGAATGTCCAGGAAAATAAGTTCCGGGTTTAATTCCGAAATTTTATTTAATGCATCCTCCACATTAACTGCTTCTCCCACAATATTAATATCTTTAAATGGGGTTAATAATCTTCGTAATTCAACCCGCGCTAACCGTTCATCATCAATTATTAAAGCTTTCATTTTTTATACCTCCGGTTGGAATGACTAATTTCGCCAGAACTTCATTTTTTGATTCATTATTAATTGTGAATGATGCTTTTTCCCCATATAGAAGATGTAAACGGTGCTTGGTATTGCTTATGCCGAACCCGGTCGCATTCTGGATCGCACCGTTATTTATTTGTCCGCTGTTCCTGATCAGAATATTTAGTGAGGATTCAATAAGTTCAATTTTAATATTTATACAGCCCCCTTCAGTTCTTTTCGAGATACCATGTTTAATCCCGTTTTCTACCAGCGTCTGAATCATCATTGGCGGTATCTCAAAGCTTACGGCTTTTGGGTCGATATCTACCGTATACTTGAGGCGTTCTTCAAATCTTACCGATTCTAAAGCAAGGTAGTCGGCAACAGCCTGCATCTCTTCGCCAAGTGAAACGGTTTCTATCCTCTCCATTTTCAAAGAATATCTGAGAATATTGGAAAGTTTTGTTACCGCAGTTTGTGCGTTCTTGGGATCCAGATCAATTAATGCCCTTATGCTGTTTAATGCGTTAAACATAAAATGAGGGTTAAGCTGTGACTTAAGAGTTTTCAATTCAAAATCTTTAACGGCAGCTTCCCAGATTAAGGATTCTATTTGAACCTGCTTATAGTTTTCAAAGTAATGTACCGCAAAGTAAATCAGCGTCCATAAAAGAATTGTGCTCGTCAGCCGGAAAGCATCCGCAAAAAATAACGGTGTTCTAAAATTTAAAAACCGGTAATTATTAATTCCGGAATTAACAATATAAAAGATAAAAGCCATTATCATCCCTATTAGTATATTCGTTATAAGGATGCGGGGCACCACATTTTTTAGCGGCAGGTTAAGCCAATTTTTTTTCTTAATAATGACTTTAAAAATATGCGTAAGACAAATACCGGTAAAGGATTGGTATAATATTCCGATAGTGTGCTGGAGTGAAAAATAATTAAAAGTAATACTGAAAAAAATATTTACAACCAGATAAATCGACCAGCCGGACAACTGGCACAGCCAATACGCTTTTTTTCTGTTCATTCGGTTGCTGATTCCTGCTGGTTCAGGGGTATCCGGATAATTTGTAACGGCGCCACTGTTTTCCAATTGAAATTTTTTATTTGTCATTAAATATAATCGTATCTTATGTAAAAGAAAATCATGTGATTCAATATTTCCAGGGCATCAATATCCTTTAAAAATTCAATTCCCCCTTTTAAGTTAAGGGGGAATTGTTGAGAGAGTGTTTATATCAGCCTGCTACTAAGGCCTTTATTCTCTATTCGATGTGTAAAAATAAATCTAAATTTATCTTAGAAAACAAATAATAGTATCAATGGATTGTTGTAATGATGGACGGATGAAATTCAGTATAACCTCTATGAAATTTTTCTGTCCGTATTAATTGGAGTGAAGTAAATCAGAAAAGAAATTACATTATACGCTTTTATGATTCCCGGAATTATTAAAAATACCGGGAATCATTTGTCATAGTTATAAATTGCTGATATCGTTATAGATTATGAAGGCCATTAATAAAAGCAGTATTACAAATCCTGCATTTTGAATTGCAACTTTAACTTTTATAGGTATTTCCCTTCTTGCAATTCCCTCAATTATTATAATTAATAAATGCCCGCCGTCTAAAACGGGGAATGGTAAAATATTAATTATGGCTAAGCTTAAACTTAATAAGGCAAGGAATCTTAAAAAGTATGATATGCCGTAATCTGCTGATTGTGCAGCAAACTTGGCAATTTTAACAGGACCGGCAAACGCCTTCCCGAAAGCAATTTTTCCCTTAATTACATTACCGGCCATTTGATATGTTAACCCGGTAATTTTTATCATATCCTTCGCGCCGTAATAAAATGATTCGATGAATCCGTAGCTTTCGTGAACAACCTGTCCTGTGAATATTTCACTAAGCCCTACGCCGATCATTCCGTTTGAACCTGGGGTCACGGTCAGGTTAAGAGTATCTTTATCTCTTAAAACTGTTATCGGCAGCGGTGTACCTTTATGGCTGGTAATTATTTTTGTCGTCTGCCGGGCATTTAATAAAGGTATCCGGTTAAGTGATAATAAAATATCGCCTGTTTTTATACCTGCCTGTTCTGCAGGTGATTTTGATAATACTTCAGTTATACCCGGCCTTGTGCCTGCCGGCATTAAAAATTGTTCGCCGTTTTCATCGGATGGAATTCGTGATCTCGGCGCTTTAATAGTTTTAATTGATCCGGCTCTGAGGAGTTCAATATTTAAATTTTGTCCGATTGAATTAATTAAAATATCTGTCTGGACATCTTCCCAATTATTTACAATTTTACCATTTATGGAAAGAAGTTTATCGTTGGTTGCGAAACCGAGTGAATCTGCAATGCTGTTCGGTTCAACATATCCGATTGAGGTTGTTTTTGTGTATTCTTTTCCGTGAAAAAAGTTGAAACTCCAGAATACTATCATTGCTAATAGTAAATTCATAAATACACCGGCAGATATTACTATAATCTTCTGCCAGGTCGGCCTTGCCCGGAATTCATATGGCTGGGGTTCTTTATCGGCAAATTCAGTATCAAAACTTTCATCAACCATTCCTGCTATTTTTACGTACCCGCCCAAAGGCAGAAGGCTTAACCGGTAGTCTGTATTGCCTTCACCGTCAAAATCTTCAGGTAAATCTCCAAATGTAAAACCGGTTATTTTATTCCATCCGAATAAACGCTTCCCGAATCCGATAGCAAATATATCTGCGCGCATACCGCATAATTTAGCAGCGGCAAAATGGCCGCATTCATGAACAAGAACAAGTATAACTATTGTTATAATAAAATAAAGAATATAGTTTATAACCATTAACTGAAATGCTCCTTCTTACATATAATACTGATAAAATTACAAGCTGCTTAAATAGTCTACATTTAAAAATAACTTAACTCAATGCCATAACAAATTCTCTGGTCTCTTTATCACATTCAAAAATTGCCTCAATATCGATTGGCCTATGATTTTCTATCTTTTCCAGAGCTGTAGTAATCAACTGCGGAATATGAGTAAATCTAATTTTTCCGTTAAGAAATTTATTAACCGCAATTTCATTTGCCGCATTCATTATGCATGGGGCAGTACCCCCGGCAGTCAGGGCACTATATGCGATTTTAAGGCATTCAAATTTCTCAATATCCGGTGAATAAAAAGTTAAATTTGCTGTCTGTGCAAGGTCTAATCTTGTAAAATTATTTTTAAGCCTGTCCGGGTAAGTTAATGCATATTGTATTGGAAGTTTCATGTCCGGCAAACCTAGTTGGGCTTTAATTGAACCGTCAATATATTGAATCATTGAATGAATGATGGATTGCGGATGTATGATCACTTCAATTTTTTCTTTTCCTACTCCAAAGAGCCAGAATGCCTCAATAATTTCAAGTCCCTTGTTCATCATTGATGCGGAATCAATCGTTATTTTATCTCCCATTTTCCAATTTGGGTGATTTAAGGCTTCTTTTACCGTAACATTTGCAAGTGAGGCTTTGCTTTTATTTAAAAAAGGTCCACCGGAAGCAGTTAATATAATTTTTTCAATATTATCTTTTTTCTCGCCTTCAAGGCATTGAAATATTGCACTGTGTTCGGAATCTATAGGGATAAGTTTTGCATTATACCGGTTGCATAAATTTGTTATAAGCTCTCCTGCAACAACAAGCGTTTCTTTATTTGCTAATGCTATAATTTTGCCCCTTTTTATAGCTTCAAGCGTAGGTGCTAATCCACAAAAACCTACCATAGCACCCACAAATATATCATAATCCAGTCTCGCCGCTGCTTCAATTAATCCCTGCTCGCCTACCAGTACTTCGCATTTCCCGGCTATTCTATTCTTGAGAGCCATTCCAGGTTTCTCATCTTTTACTACTACTGTGCCCGGATGAAATTCATTAATTTGAGTTTCAAGAAGATCTATCTTTGTATTAACTGTTAGAGCGGTAATTTGAAAAGTATCAGGGAAGTTTCTGATCACATTTAAAGTGTTGATGCCTATAGAGCCTGTAGAGCCTAGAATTAATACTTTTTTCATATTCTGTTTGATGTCAAACGTTAAAATTACATAAGAAAGCAGTTTTAATCAATGTAAAACGACACATACTACTCGCAGCCCAATTATCATTAAGTGAGGCTCACTTTCAAAGTGAGCCTCACATTTTGGTTCCAAATATTATTTTTCTTCCTTCAAACTTTTCTTCCCCCAAATCATCTTTATAATTGAAAGAAAATTTTTTATTAGGGAAATTATAGTGATATATAAGTTGAGAGCTGAAGTTATTAAAGTAGTGTTTCTTTGCATATCCGTATGTTTTTCATCATTTTCACAGGAACAGACGGATAATTTCTCAAATCACATTAAATCCTTGATGATTGACGGCAAATATAAAATCGCTGTTCAGGAACTGGACTCGATTTTGCAAAGGGACACATCAAATACTAATGCATGCTATTTATTAGGCCTGAATTACGAGGCATTAGCGGATTATGTTAAGGCGGTAAAATTTTTGAGTATTGCGGTAAGAATTCAACCCAATAATGAGAAATTTCTTGAATCTCTTGGCGGTAATTATTACTCCTCTGGTTTAATTACTGAAGCGGATACTGTATTATCAAGAGCATTTTTATTAGATTCCACAAGTACTCATATCCAAATATTACTTGGGGAAGTTTATATGAATGAGAAGAAATGGGCAGAAGCTGGTAAAATATACTCAGGATTAATTGCTAAAGATTCCGGTAATAGCTTTTTTTATCAGCAGCTTGCTCAATGTTATTCCAATTTGGGAAATTCCGGTGAGGCCGTCAAATATAATCGGGTTGCACATTCATTAAATCCGCAAAATTTGAAGATTATTATTGATTTAACATATTTATTTTATATTCAGGATCAATTACAGGAAGCGCTTGATATATTAAGCAATGGATTAAAGTATTATCAGCGCTCTCCTGTTTTATGGAAGTGGGAAGGGGATGTGTATTTTAAAAAAAATGATTTCGATAGCGCACTTAATAGTTATCATAGATCGTTCTATTGCGGTGACTCTTCAGCTAATATCTTAAAAAGTATGGGTATATGTTTGTATCAAACTCAAAAATATTCCTACGCAGTAAATTTTCTGGAGCATTCAATTGAACTTGATCCCAAAGATTTCATCACATTTTTTTATCTGGGAGCTTCCTACAAAGCTCTGAATAAATTGGATAGAGCTCTTTATAATTTCGAAATTGCAGATACTCTCCTGCAGAATGATTTTCATTCAAATGTATACATGCAAATGGGGGCGGTATACCAGGTGCAGAATAAATATAAAAAAGCATTGGATTGCTATAAAGATGCTTTAAGGGAAAATCCGTCGGACAGATCAGGTATTTTTTATCTAGCTGCTATTTCTGATAAATTAAAGAATTATAATGATGCTCAAAAGTATTATAAAATGTTCCTGGATAATCCGGAAAATCCGGATAAAAAATTATTGGACTTTGCAAAGCAAAGGATGGGTGAATTGAAAAATCAAAAGCTTAAGAACTAACCGTTTTCCCGGGTATTTTTTTTATGATTAAAGCGGGTAAAATAATTGATTTTACTTTGGTTTATAACCTCTATAAAAAACCATTGTATAACTATGTGTGGAAAATGGTGAATAATAAATCATTGACGGAAGATATTATCCAGAATGTTTTCCTGAAATTATTCGAGAATTTATCTGCTATTAAAAACAACAGCAACCCGGAAAATTGGATTTTTATTACTGCGCGGAATGAGGTTTTCGGTTACTTAAGAAAAAAGAAAATCCGGAACGAAAATTATATGGATGATAATTTTGAATGTGATTCCGGTGCAAATATAAACGATGGAATCGAGTTGTCGGAGATTAAAGATTTGATAGAGAAAGAAATAGAAAATATGGATGAGGATTCAAAAGAGATATTCGTCCTTAGGGAATATTCCGGGTTAAGCTATCATGAAATTGCACATATACTCGGCGTTGAAGAAGGAATAGTAAAAGGCAGGTTGTTCAGGGCAAGGCAGAGGCTTATTGATAAAATATCAAAACTTGTGAGGTAAATATGAATTGCATAAAAAATAAAGAAATGATTCAGTTGTATGTTGATGGTGAAATGGAAAAAAGTAAGGAACCGTTCATTTTTAATCATCTTGCAAATTGTGAAGAATGCCGGTTGTTTTTTAAATCCTTAAATGTAGTATCATCCTCTGTAGTTAAAGAAGATTTCCCTCCTGAATTGGAAAAACGGATTTTCACTTCACTTATTGAAAAAGAAAGAAAAAGCGAAAATAATTTTTTCAAAAAAATATTTATCCCGGCTTTTTCCTATGCTGCCGCATTGCTTATTCTGCTCGCGGGAATGCTATTTTATGCAAAAATGAATGAATATAAAAGTGAAATTGAAGTCATAAATCAGCAGGTAAAATATCAGTCCCAAACTATCGAATTATTGTACAACAGTCTCTCCCCGACTGTTGTACATGCAAGTTACGATCATGAAATAATCATTAAAGCAAAATTGTGAGGTGCAAAATGAATTCAATAAAACTTTTTACATTTTTTATAACTATGATAATTTTTCTTTTAGGGTGTGAAAAAGGAAGAAAGGAAGTTGAAATAGTTCCGGACCTTGAATCGATATATCTGAATCAATATATTGTCGATGTTCCGGCTAAAGTAAAAGAAGGATTTAATACTAAAGCGGAACAAGATTTAATTGATGCTGTTAAAACCCTCGATGCTACGGCGCCAATCAATTTTAAAATTTACATTAGGGTCTTTATCGATGAAAATGGCAACATTGACAAAATCCGGGATATAAGCAATGATTACCGTCTAAATGCATATCCTGATAGTATAAACAATTATAAGCAAGTGGGTAAATTGATGGAAGCTATAGTCGGCAAATTATCAGATTGGCAATTTGAACCCGCAAAGGACAGGGGAAAAAATGTTAAATGCTGGTGTGATTTTAAAGCTAATGTTCACAAAAGACATGATGGAACTTATAAATTTGAAATGTCCGAATTTTTAAGTGATATGCCTGATATAAATGATTTTATTCCGGTTGATAAAATGCCGCAGGTAAATGTTTCGATTCCTCCCAAATATCCTGAACAAGCAAAACGTGAAGGTATCGATGGTACTGTTTATATAAAACTCCTTGTAAATAAAGAAGGTAAACCAATAAGGTCTGTTGTTATGAGGAGTGATAATGAGATTTTTAATCAACCTGCTTTGGATGCTGCTATGAAATTCGAATTTGCACCGGCAATCAAGAACGAAAGGGCTATAGTTATGTGGGTAGTCATTCCTTTCAAATTTAAGTTAGACAAGTAAATTATTTATGTTAGGCTCACCTCAAAGGTGAGCCTAACATTTTTAGTTCTTAAATTATTGCATTTTGCTCTCAGCACAATTTCCTGCCTTGAAGCCATATTAGTTTTTACTATCTTTGAAATATGTTGAAGAAAGTTTTTTTACTGATAATTGCTGTTTCAGGCATTTCCTTTGCACAAATGGACGCGGGTAATAGATTTATCCTTTCTCAAAATTATATGCAGGCTGGTCAGCTTGAAAAAGCCAAACCGGTTTTGGAGGAACTTTATAAAGGTCAGCCGGGTAATTATGAATATTTCCAGGCATTGAATACTGTTTATACCCAATTGAAAGATTACGACGCCTCAATAGTCTTAATTGAAGACCGTATGAATAATTCAAACCAGGATATAAATCTGTATGGCATGCTCGGAACAACATATTACTTAAAAGGTAACGAGAAAAAAGCTTTTGCAGTTTGGGACAGTGCTCTTGCAAAATTTTCCGATAGTGAAGCCGTGTGCAGGATAATTGCTAATTATGCAATACAGATGAGAACATTTGAACAGGCTATTAAGTATTTAAAAAAAGGGCAGGATATTTCAGAGAATCCCATATATTTCGCATTTGATCTGGCCAACCTTTATTCTGTTACAATGCAGTACAAAGATGCTGCTGAAGAGTATTGTTTCATTTTGTCTCGTAACGCCGACCAGCTTGATATAGTGGAAAATAAAATATTAAGTTATACTTCAAAACCGGGTGCACTGCAAAATTCCATCCCTGTAGTAGAGAAATATGCGGATGGAACTCAGATAAATTTTAAATTTCTGCTTGCCCGGCTGTATGTGCAAAATAAATCGTATGACAAAGCTTTTAATCTTTATAAAGACATTGATCAATTACAGAAGTCACAGGGAGGGCAGCTATTAAATTTTGCACAGTTAATATCCGGAGACAAAATATTTAAAACCGCTTCCGGGGTTTATGAATATATAATAAATAATTTCCCCGGGTCGCCGTTTGTTTCTGTCGCAAAACTGGGTTATGCAAAAACTCTCGAATCACTTCTTGAGGAAGAAAATAAGTTTGCTGTTTCCTCTTGGGAACCATTCTGTAAAACCGTTATTCAAAAATCACCAGATGAAGAAAAAATAATTTCGGTATATCTTGACATAATTAAAATTTATCCCCGAACTGAAACCGCAGCCGAAGCTTTGTTAAGGCTGGGTGATATCATGCTCGGGCAGAATGAACTAACCGAAGCTGAAAAATATTTCCGGAATTTAATTGATAACTTTCCGCTCTCACAGTATGCAGTTGATGCTTATATCGATTTAGCTAAGGTTATGGTTTTAAAAGGTGATCTGGATGGAGCCGCAGCTATTTATTCCGGAATTATTGCCAACAACAGGTATTCAGTCGAAAAAAAGAATTTTACCACATACAGGCTGGCCCGCATATATTTTTATAAAGGTAACTTTGAAAAAACCAGGGAATATTTAAACGCTATTCTTGAAAATCTCGGCAATAATTCTGCTAATGATGCTTTATCACTCTCTCTCTTAATGAACACTTCAGCAAATGATTCGTCTAACCTTGTGATATTTGCACAGGCCGAGTTTTTGGCGGAACAGGGTAAATTCGAGGAAGCTGCTAGAAAATATAATTCCGTAGCTATGGAACCGCAAAAACTAATGCTTCAAAATTTAGCGGATTTAAGGATTGCTGAGATGGAAATTGCTGATAATAAAATTGACACGGCCGCCGCAAAGCTGAATTTGATTGCAAATGATGTAAATAATAACATTTTTGCAGATAAAGCATTATATTTACAAGGAAAAATTTTCCAGTATGAGCTCGGGAATAAACAAAAAGCCATTGAAACTTATGAAAATTTACTTGCTAAATTCCCTAACTCATTATATCTTGATGATGCAAGAGCTGAAATAATTAAATTAAGAGATAAAACTGTCGATAATGTAGAGTAATGGGTAAAAAACAAAATCAAAAAATAGTAAAATGCTCCTTTTGTGGCAGAGATGGCAGCGAAGTGGGCAGTATGATAGCCGGTCCGGATGTTTATATCTGTGACATTTGTATAAGTAGCAGCGTTGATATTTTAAAAAATAATCTTGCAGCCTATACTTATAAATCCAAAAATTCTATTATTCAAACTCCGGCTTTAATTAAAAAAACACTTGATGAGTATGTTATCGGGCAGGATAAAGCTAAAAAAGTTCTCTCCGTCGCTGTGTATAATCATTATAAAAGAATTAACTCAAAATCTGCTTTTTTTGAACTTGATGATACTGAAATTGAAAAAAGTAATATATTACTAATTGGCCCTACCGGGGTAGGGAAAACACTTCTTGCACAAACCCTTGCAAAAATATTAGACGTTCCTTTTGCAATTGCAGACGCTACAACTCTTACCGAAGCAGGTTATGTCGGCGATGATGTGGAAACTGTTCTTGTTCATCTCTTACAGGCCGCAGACTATAATCTTGAAAGAGCTCAAAAAGGTATAGTCTATATTGATGAAATTGATAAAATCGCACGCAAAAGCGAAAGCACTTCTATTACTAGGGATGTTTCCGGTGAGGGTGTACAGCAGGCGCTTTTAAAAATATTAGAAGGTACCGTTGCAGGTGTTCCACCCAAAGGCGGAAGGAAACACCCGGAACAGAGCCTTATAAATATTAATACTAAAAATATTTTATTTATTGTCGGCGGTGCTTTTGAAGGAATTGATAAAATTATTGCCGCCAGGATAAATAAAAACAGGATGGGTTTTGCAGCCGGGGCATTAAAGAGTAAAAATGATGATGAAGATATGCTCAAACATATTCTTCCGGATGATTTACTGCGTTTTGGTTTAATTCCTGAATTGATTGGAAGAATTCCAATTATTGCCCCCCTCCAGTCTCTTTCGGAAGAAGCCTTAAAATGTATCCTTGTTGAACCTAAAAATGCCATCCTGAAACAATACAAAAAGTTATTCATGCTGGAAAGTATTGAATTAGAGTTTGATCCTATGGCAGTTGATGCAATTGTTGTCAGGGCTATGGAACGTAAAACAGGCGCCAGGGCGCTTCGCTCAATCGTGGAAGACTTTATGCTCGATATTATGTATGAATTGCCAAGCAGGGAAAATATCGAAAAGTGTATTGTTACCAGGGATGTGGTTGAACACGGCGCGGAACCGATTTACCTTGAGTCGGATAGAAAATCAGCTTAATATTACCGCGTAAAAATATCCCGGCAGTAGTAACTCTCTGCGGGGATAAGCTCTCAAAAAATTAATTAATTCTTGTCTGATTTTTAAAATGAAAAAGATTTTATTTATTCTTTTCCTTCTTCAATCTTTAGCTTCTTCCCAATCGAAAATTTTAATTTATATGGATTTGCAGCAGACTGACCATTTAAAAGCTTACGGTATTACATTTCGCGCCCTGGAACTTGGCCAAAAAGCCGACTGGCTCCTAAATTACAGGGGCGGTTCATTTATGCTTGATTATTCGGATAGGACGGCTAATGATTGCCGCATTGAAGGTGTTGCTTTCGACCAGCTAGAAACAACACAGGCTGTTGATATATATTCCACCCTTCAAAAGGATGATAATAATATGGATGTAGTCAGATTGGAAAAAGCGCCTAAAATAGCAGTTTACGTACCGCCAAGTTTTCATCCGTGGGATGATGCCGTTACTCTCGCTCTTGATTATGCTAAAATACCTTATACAAAAATATGGAATGATGAAATTCTGCGCGGTGATTTATCAAAGTATGATTGGATTCATCTGCACCACGAAGATTTTACCGGGCAGTATGGAAAATTTTATGCAAATTATAGTAATGCACAATGGTACATAGACAATCAGCTTGAGTATGAAGCCGACGCAAAGAAAAACGGTTTCAGGAAAGTTTCTGATATGATGAAAGCAGTTGCCCTGGATATTAAAGATTATGTCGGGCAGGGGGGCTTTCTGTTTGCTATGTGCTCCGCTACGGATACTTTTGATATTGCTCTTGCAGCAGAACATACTGATATTTGCGCGCAGATGTTCGATGGTGACCCGGCCGATCCAGACGCTCAAAGTAAATTGGATTATTCAAATACACTTGCCTTTACTGACTTTAAACTTGAAATGAATCCCTACCTTTATTCCTTCAGCAATATCAATATACAACCGGATGAAGTTGGTGATATGGGTAATGATTATTTTACATTATTTGACTTCTCTGCAAAATATGACCCGGTCCCGTGTATGCTAACCCAAGATCACGTTAATGTAATAAAAGGCTTTATGGGGCAGACTACCGGTTTTCATAAAGCTGTTGTTAAAAAATCAATTATTATTTTGGCCGAACGCCAGGGTACCGACCAGGTTAAATATATTCATGGCGATTTCGGCAGGGGTACATTTACATTTTACGGCGGTCATGATCCGGAGGCATACAGGCATCTTGTCGGCGATCCGCCAACCGATTTATCGTTACATAAAAACTCACCCGGCTACCGGTTAATTTTAAATAATGTCTTGTTCCCGGCGGCCAAACCTAAAAAACAGAAAACATAATTCATATTAATTAAATACCATAATCCGGATGCATTTATGAAATATATCAGAATTAAAAACTCCTCTGATCGTATCCCTGTCGGTAAAATCGTTTGTGTCGGCAGGAATTATGCAGAACACGCAAAGGAATTGGGAAATGAAATTCCCGCCGGACCGGTAATATTTTTGAAACCGTCCTCATCGGTTATTTATTCTGATGAAGAAATCGTTTATCCTTCCTTTTCAATTGAAATGCACCATGAGGTTGAGCTGGTACTTTTAATAGGTAAAAAAGTAAAAAATGCCGGTTTAACAGAAGCCGGAGAAGCTATTGCCGGTTATGGCGTTGGGCTGGATATGACTTTAAGAGATATTCAGGATGAACTTAAAAAGAAGGGGCATCCATGGACTATTGCAAAATGTTTTGATACTTCGGCAGTCCTGTCGGATTTTATTTTAAAAAATGATTACAGCTTAACTTTAAATGAAGAAATATCACTTTCAATAAATGATGAGAACAGACAGCGTGAAAAATTAAAATTGATGCTTTTCCCTCCGGTTAAACTTGTACAATATGTTTCATCATATATGACTTTGGAAGAAGGCGATTTAATATTTACAGGTACCCCTAAAGGAGTTGGTAAAGTTGCAAAGGGAGATAAATTATTTGCAAGGGTTGAAAATGTTGCTGAATTAAATTGTAAGGTAATTTAATAGTTTAAAATACTTTGGTTTATATATCTCCTGCCCGGTTGCAATAGAATTCATTACGGCTCGGGTACCGGCATGCACTAATAGTATCAAATATGTTAAAGGAGTCGTTTAATCCTATTTAACAGGCATATTGTTCAGTCCTTTTTATTATTTCATTCTGCAATTCAAAAGTAAGATCAATAAAATAATCGCTGTATCCGGCAACTCGTACGATAAGGTCTCTGTATTTTTCCGGTTCCTTTTGTGCCTTGCGAAGTGTTTCGGCCGTTACCACATTAAATTGAATATGATGACCGTCCAAACGGAAATACGTTCTAATAAGCTGTGTTAATTTTTCAATTCCGCTTTCGTCTTCCAGAAGCTGTGGAGTAAATTTTTGATTAAGCAGTGTGCCGCCAGTTCTTAAATGATCTATTTTTGATGCAGATTTTATCACTGCTGTCGGCCCGTTAACATCTGCGCCTTGTACCGGGGAAATTCCTTCAGAAAGTGGTTCATAATCCTGTCTTCCATCGGGTGTTGCACCGCAGACACTTCCGAAATAAACATGTGAAGTTGTAGGCAGCAAATTTATCCTGTAACATCCGCCCCTGGTATTCGGTCTGCCGTCAATTGCATTATAATATATTTCAAATATTTGTCTTAGAACCGAATCAGCATAGTCATCATCGTTGCCGTACTTAGGAGTTTTATTCAATAAATCTTGTCTCAATGATTCTGAACCTGCAAAATTTTTCTTCAGCGCATAAAGAAGTTCTTTCATGTCTGCGTTTTTTTTATCGAATACATTATACTTTAAAGATGTAAGCGCGTCCGTAATACTTCCTAAGCCCACGCCCTGGATGTAAGAAGTATTATATCGTGCGCCGCCGTTATTATAATCTTTTCCCTTCTTTATACAGTCGCTGATTAATATCGACATAAACGGTGCAGGCAGGTATTCGGCATATAGTCTCTCTATAATAAGGCTTCCTTTAATTTTTATATCAATAAAATGATTTAACTGCTTTTCATAAGCTTGAAGTAATTCATCAAATGAAAAAAAGCTTTCCGGGTCTCCCGTTTGCAGGCCAATTAGTTTATTTGTCTTAGGATCGATGCCGTTGTTTAATGTAAGCTCTAATATTTTGACAAGATTAAAATAACCTGTAAGTATATAGCTTTCTTTGCCGAAAGCGCCTGTTTCTACACAACCGCTTGCTCCGCCGGTGCGCGCATCTGTAATTGATTTACCTTGCCTTACTAATTCTTGTATAATTGAATCAGTATTGAATACTGAAGGCTGGCCATACCCGGTTTTAATTATCTTTAAAGCCCGTTTAATAAATCTGTCCGGGTTTTTTTTACTTATCTGTACCATTGAACTTGGCTGTAGCAGCCGCATTTCTTCAATTACATCAAGCAGAATATATGAAAGTTCGTTTACGGCATCTTCGCCGTTTTCTTTTAAACCGCCCAGGTTTATCAGGCAAAAATCCGTATATGTATTGCTTTCCTGTGCCGTTACTCCGACTTTAGGAGGCGCCGGCTGATTATTAAATTTTATCCAGAATGCCTGCAGCAGCTCTTTTGCAGCGTCCTTTGTTAATATTCCTTCTTCAAGATCTTTTTTATAAAAAGGGTAAAGATGCTGGTCGAGCCTGCCTGGATTAAAAGAATCCCAGGTGTTTAACTCCGTGATAACTCCCAGGTGAATAAACCAATAGTATTGAAGCGCTTCCCATAGTGTTCTTGGTGCGTTTGCCGGAACATAATTGCAGATTTCGGATATCTTTTCTAATTCTTTTCTTCTTTCGGGTATCTCTTCTCTTAAAGCTTTTTCTTTTGCAAGCCGGGAATATCTTTTTGCAAAATTTATAATGGCGTCTGCGGCAACTTCCATTGCTTTAAGCTCGTCCCTTTTGCAGAATGCTTCGCTATCATTAAAAAAATCCAGAGCCTCAATTTGATTGCAGATATCTTTCTTAAAGTCTATAAACCCTTTCTTGTATATTTTATCATCGAGAACGGTATGCCCGGGCGCTCTTTGTTCCATAAATTCAGTGAAAATACCGGCTGAATAGGCTTCCTTCCATTCGTTGTCCATTTCATTAAATATCTTTTCTCTGATTGATTTACCGCGCCAAAAAGGGATTATTTTGTCGGAATAAATCCTTTTTGTTTCTTCATCGGAAACAAAAAAAACTTTTTCCCTTGAGTTTAATATTTCTAAATCTTCAATACTGTGTATACATATTTCAGGATATGTGGGAGTTGCTTTGGGTTCTGTCCCGCGCTCGCCCACTATTAGCTCATTATCGTCAATAAACAATTTCTTTTTTTCAAGAATGTATTTAAAACAAAGAGCTCTAGCTATTGGGACCGGTACAGTCTCATGAGCGCCGCTTTTGTAAAAATCTGTTATAAGTAATGCCCTCTCATGGGAAAGAAATGGAATTGCCTTAAGTGATTTTTCTCTTAATGTTTTTATTCGATTATTCATAGTTAACCTCTTACTGTAATTTCGTAGCCGTGGTGTTTGAACTTTTCGGCTGTATTATTAATTGCTTCTTCAGGCTGTTCTTTTAACCCTGTAAGCCTGTTCTCATTGTTAAAATTTTTATTTTTTTCTTCGCTCAGAATGTTATAAGGCAGCAGGTCTATATTTGTAATATTCCCGGTCCGAGATAAAAATTCAATAATCTGATCAATATTCTTTGTGGTGTCGGTAATACCGGGAATCAGTGGTATCCTTACTCTTATATTCTTCCGGTTTTGAGCTAAATTTATAAGGTTTTCATGAATAGGCTTGTTAGAAACGCCGGTATACTTTATATGTTCTTGCTCATCCATTAATTTAAGATCAAATAAAAATAAATCTGTATAATGGGAAATATTATTAATTATTTCCTTGCTCGTATAACCTGATGTGTCGACAGCAGTGTGAATACCCTTCTCTCTACACTCAATTAATATTGTTTCAAGAAATTCAGGCTGCATTAATGGTTCTCCGCCGCTAAAAGTCACTCCGCCGCCTGATTGTTCATAAAAAATATTGTCCTTCTCTATTTCAATTATTAATTCATCAACAGTTACTTCCTTCCCAAGAATATCGTTGTTCCCGCAGAATAAAAGTTTAGCCGGTTTGCTTCGTTTAATATTAATATCGGCTTCAGGTGTGGGTTTCTTGCTTTCGGGATTTTGGCACCATCGGCAATCCAACGGGCAGCCCTTAAAGAAAATAGTCGTACGTATGCCCGGTCCGTCATGAACGGCATATTTGGAAATATCAAATAGTATCCCAGTTCTGTTCAATGCATTTGTCCCGTTTTGCGAATGACTGCCGGCTAAGTATTTTAAGTTGTGATTGATGGATGAAAGGCAGTTTTACTTATTTAAAGAACTTAATGCTCGTTTGATTAATTCTTCAAGAGAACTATCAGGCGTACCGCTCAATATTTCTCTCACAACATTTTCTGCTGTCTTTGAATTATATCCAAGTGTAATCAATGCAGACACTGCTTCTGTTTTAGGGCTATGGGCTATCTCAGTTGTCTCCCCGCCGGCAATATTACTTACCTTGTTTCCCAGTTCAAGCACCAGTCTCTCTGCCGTTTTTTTCCCTATCCCGGGAACCGCAACTATGCGTGATATATCGGATGATTGAATTGCATGTTTCAAATCATCTGTTCTGATCCCTGAAAGTATACTTAAAGCTATCTTTGGGCCAATCCCGTTTACCGATATAAGAAGTTCAAACATTTCTTTTTCCGTTTCGGTAGAAAACCCGAAAAGTGTAATCGAATCTTCCTTTACGCTTGTATGAATAAACAGGGCGGCGGAGTCTTTGCCGGAAATTTTTTCAAATGTATTTATGGAAATGTTTACTAAGTAGCCCACACCGTTTACATCAAGTAAAATTTTCGTTGGCCTTGCAGAAATTATTTTCCCGGTTAAATAGCCGATCATAAATAGATTTAGGATAAATTATTAAATAAAGAAATATTTCTAATATAGAAATTATAATTTTTAGATACTACATTCTATATTAATCAATGATATATTGAAAAATAATTAACAAGAATAAAATTCTTAAAGCTTATAATAATCTTTAGTTATAATTTGTGGCTTATTTTATAACTCTATCCGGGAATGCTTCAACAAATGATTTCCAGTCCTTGCTCTTTTTTAAAGGTGTTTTCATTCTGAATGAATGGCAAAGGGCTATCGCAAGCGCATCGCTTTCATCAAGCCGCATTTTATCGTTTTTAAGATCAAGTATCGTCCTTATCATAAAACTAACCTGCTCTTTGGATGCGGCGCCGTTCCCGACTATTGATTTTTTTATTTCTCTCGGTGAGTATTCGCTTATTGGTAAGTTGTTGTGTATGGCTGCAAGTATGGAAACTCCCCTTGCATAACCTATCTTCATAGCTGACTGAACATTCTTTCCGTAAAAGGCTGTTTCTATTGCAAACTCGTCCGGCTTGTATGTTTTAATTACTTTATCCAGCCCCTCATAGATCAATTCGAGTTTTTGTGCTATGGTTTTTGTGGAAGGGAGCTTTATTAATCCGTTCTTTACACGCGTAAAAGAATTCTTGTTATAATTTATTATCCCGAAACCGGTAAATATGGTTCCGGGATCAACTCCCAGGATAATCATTTAACCCTGCGGGCAAATAAAAAAAATATACAATAATTAATACAATTCATTTAATTAAGCTATATCCAGGTCTGCATTTGAATACACGTTCTGAACGTCGTCACTGTCTTCAAGTGATTCAAGCAGTTTCCCCACTTTTTCTGCATCTTCGCCTGTAACATTGATAAAGTTTTTTGCTATCCATTGAAGCGATGCATTTTCAATAGTAAGCTTTTTGTCAATTAAAGCTTTTCTTACAGTCTCAAATGATTCAATTGAAGTCAGAACAATATAAAATTCTTCTTCGCTTTGCAGGTCTTCGGCGCCGGCATCAAGAATTATTTCTGTCATATCGTCTTCACTCTTGTTCTGCTTCGGAAGAGTGATAGCTCCTTTTTTATCAAACATCCATGCAACCGAACCGGTTTCTCCCATTCCTCCTCCGCCTTTGCTAAAGAGGTGCCTAACTTCGGCAACTGTTCTGTTTTTGTTGTCTGTTGCAACTTCAACAAGGATTGCAACACCGGCTGGGCCGTAACCCTCATACATTAATTCATGGTATGTTGTTCCTTCTAATTCACCGGTTGCCTTTTTAATAGCGCGTTCTATATTATCGGCAGGCATATTTACGGCTTTGGCATTGTCAACCGCAAGTCTTAAACGGGGATTGCCGTTGGGGTCTCCGCCGCCTTCTCTTGCCGCAATAGTTATTTCCTTAATTATTTTTGTAAAAGCTTTTCCGCGTTTTGCATCAATTACAGCTTTTTTCCTTTTGGTAGTTGCCCATTTTGAATGTCCTGACATTTAAGTCTCTCCTAAATATTTTCTTTTGCTTTTATATCTTTTA
>Ga0181520_10002374_pt1 | contig 35023 bp, 32 predicted proteins | sample PEATcosm2014_Bin_29_FD_132451 | JGI IMG/M metagenome (GOLD analysis project Ga0181520, IMG submission 132451) | Peatland microbial communities from MTU Mesocosm Facility, Houghton, MI, USA - PEATcosm2014_Bin02_30_metaG | ecosystem: Environmental > Terrestrial > Soil > Wetlands > Peat | place...
CACCCCGACGTCTTCAACGTCCTGCTCCAGCTGCTCGAGGACGGCCGGCTCACCGACGGCCAGGGCCGCACCGTGGACTTCAAGAACGCGGTCGTGATCATGACCAGCAACCTCGGCTCCGACATCATCGCCGAGCTGCCACACGACGCCTCCAGCGCCGCCGTCGCCAGGGTGCGCGAGCAGGTGATGGAGACGCTCCGGCTCCATTTCCGCCCCGAGTTCCTCAACCGGGTCGATGAGGTGATCGTCTTCTCCCGTCTCGACCAGGCCCAGCTCCGCCAGATCGTCCTGATCCAGCTCCGCGGCCTCCGTGACCGCCTGGCGGCGCGCAAGCTCGACCTGCAGGTCTCACCGGCCGCGGTGGATCTGCTCGCGGAGGAGGGCTACGACCCCACCTACGGGGCCCGCCCGCTCAAGCGGGTGATCCAGCACCGCCTCCAGGACGCCATCGCGATGGCCATCCTCGAGGGCAAGTACGCCGAGGGCGACACGGTGACGGTGGATGCTGCCGCCGGTCAGCTGAGCATCGACAGGGTCGCCGCGCCCGCCGGGGCTCCTTAGCCGGCCTGATCAGCCCGACTCGACACCATCAGTCGGCGTGGGCATGGACCACGATCCGCCAGCGCCGGGTCCGGGCCCGCTCCGTGCCGGCCCCGGCGACGTCGCGCACCCGGCGCAGCGCCCGCACCGGCAGGGCTGGCCGCGGCGGGCCGACCAGGGTCTCGACGCTCCGGAACCCGGCGGCGCGGCACATGGCGCGCAGCGCCGGTTCGCTGAGCTCGGCCCAGTTGGTGTGGTCCCGGTTCAGCTCGTCGTCGGCGAGGAAGCGGAGCAGGGGCTCCCCCCGGTGCCCCGAGACCTGGATGGCGTGGGTCTCGATCACCGCCAGCCCCCGGGTCACCGCCCGAAGCCGGCGCAGTGCCGTGAAGGGCTCGGTGAGGTGGTACAGGACCCCGAGGAAGAGCACGACGTCGAACCTCCCCAGCGATTCGAGGTCCATGCTCATGAAGTCTCCGACCACCGGCTCGACCCGGCTCCCCAGGGCCTCCCGGGCCAGGTCGAAGCCGCGACGGCCCGGCAGCCCGGAGCGGTCGAGGAACTCCGCCTCCCGGCCCGGGTCGGGGAGCACCCCCTCGCGGGCGCAGCGGTCCCAGTACTCCTGGCGCGCTGCGAAGTCCAGCTTCCAGACGTAGTGGTCCAGCGCCACCACCCGCGCCGCGCCGCCCCGCTCGGCCAGGAACGAGTAGTAGCCGTCCCAGGCGCCGATGTCGAGCACGCTGAGCCCCCGGAAGTCGGGGAGGGCGGCCGAGGGGATGCTGCTGCGGGTCATGCCCGGGGTGACCACACCCTGGCCGAGATCGATGCTGTGGTACCAGGGGGTGGCGGCGACCCTGGCACGGAGCTCCGCGGCTTCCACGCCGCGCAGGGGAGCACGCCCGCGCTGCGCAAGTCAAGCCCGGCGCCGAGCCCCGACGACCGTTGACGGCTCTGCGGGAGGTTCCCGGGAAATCTCAGGTGAGCCGGACCGCGTCGCCAACCCGGACCAGGTCGAGGAGGCGAGCGTCCCGCTCCATCCCAGGGCGGACGCGCAGCAGGAGGTCGTCGCCGTCCATCACCATCTCCGAGCCCAGCTCCGCCGCCAGGTAGGCGGCGATTCGGGGCTCGACCCCGCCGAGCGCGGTCAGCCGGGGGACGTCCATCGGCAGCCGGAGTGCCGCGGCCAGAGCGCCCATCCGCTGGTTCCAGATACCCACCGGGACGCGGGGCAGGGGCGTGCCGAGCCGAGCTGCGAGCAGTGCGGTGAGCGCAAACACCCGCACCTGCAGATGTGGGGCGATTCCCTCCCAGAGTGCGCGTTCGTGGCCGATTCCGTCGAGGACATCGCGAGCACGCTCGAGGACGTCGTCAGGAGGGATGGCGACCCAGGATCGTTCCCTGACCTGACGCGCGGTCCAGCCATCGCAGGTCACGGCCCTCCCTCGGGCGGCACTCGCCGCGTCGAGGCAGGCCGCCAGCCTTGAGCCGGGCTGAACCCCCGCTCCGGGCAGGCATCCCGTCTCCTCGTCCCAGGCGCGGGTCGCCTTGGCCACGCGGCCGCTCCGGATCGCAGCAACCGGAAGGGTCAGGTCATGCAGGCCCAGTTCGAGCGTGGCGCAGACTGTCCCGTCGCCGTGGTCGGCGGGAGGGTAGATGGCTCCTCCCAGGGTGTCAGCCGCGATGCGGCAGAAGCCGAGACCCCAGCGCTGCCGGTCCCGCCGGTTGCGCGCCGTCGCGGAACGTCCGGGCCCAGCGGCGCCCGACCAGATCACGTGGAATGCTTCGTCCTCTTGAACCAGGGTCACCATGGTGGTTCGGGTGTGGCGCTCTGCGTTCACCGCCAGCTGTACCAGCACGAGAGCCGCGACCTCTGGAGCCCGGACAGGGAAAGCGGGGCGGCCGTCGACATGGACCTCCAGAGCCGTGCGCGCGCCGATTCCGGCGACCGCGAGGTCGATGACATCGTGCGAGGTCCCCACCGTGGTCACCTGGCGGCCGGCCACCAGACGAAGGGACGCCGCGAGCATGGTGACCCTCAGGCGCTGGGTACCCTCAAGACGGTTGGCGGTGGCCTCCATCGCGGTGAGGAGGCCGTCGAGAAGAACGGCCTCCGCGGGGTCGGCGGATACGACCGCCACGGCGAGGCGTGTCTGGCGGAGGGCGTAGAGCACGGTACCGGGCCCGGCACCCCCCCACTCCGGGGTGGCGGCTATGACCTCGCCGTCGACGTCCAGAAGCGCGGCGGGGAGGGGCAGCTCGCGAATCTCGGCGATGGTCAGGTTCATGGCCGCGGGAAGTCCGACCGAGCCGCCGGGGTCATGCCTGACACCGCCAGCCGGTAACGGCGGTTGCCGTGGCTGACCACGGTGGCCGCGGAGTCGTGGCGGGCCAGCCACTCGCCGAAACGGCGCGCCGCCCTGGTGGCGCTGTCGGAGTGGAACGTGACGATCTCGGGGTGGCGGACCACCAGGCGGACCGCCTCGCGGTGGTGGCATTGGTCCTGGCTCGGGACGTGGACCACGAAGTTGCCGTCCTCCACGCGGAGGTCCGCGACGGGGTGGTTCAGCATCCGATCCACCCGCTGCATGAGCGAGGCGTCCCCCTCCCGCTTGTCGTGGAGCCATGCGCGCGGGTGAGCCCGGTTGATCTCGCTGCGGACGCGAAAGGAGTCGGCGTTGGCCGAGTAGACGATGACCAGGCAGTCCGAGGCGTCACGAGCCAGGACGCAAAGGGCGTCGCTGCTGCTGGAGGACTGCTCCGGGGCGAGCCGGAGGTCCCAGTCGACAATCGCCATGAGCGGTTGGGTGGCCGGTCCTCTGTCTCGCAGAGCGCCGATGGCGCGGTTGGCGCTGCGGAATGCCAGCGGATGGAAGCCCTGGGCCGCGAAATGGCGACGCAGCTCGTCCAGCTTCTCTGCGTCGTCCTCGAGCAGCAGCACCTCTGCGTTCGCCCTCACCCCAGGGACACCCAGCGGGTAACGGGGTCGCGGCGCGGACGCAAGCTCACCTCAGTCCCAGAGAGAGCCCGTACCGCAGAGCCGAAGCACCTCAGCGGAAGGTCGAATCCTGCGGGGTGCGCGGAGACCAGGGCTTCCAAGCTCGCGCTGCGGGCGAGCCGTCCATCGGGAAGCTCGACTCCGGCGCCCGTCGCCAGGCGCACTCCCCCCACCTCCCCTTCGAGGGCCCGGCTCGCTGCATCTGCCAGCTCCGCGTATCGCGAGAAGTCACGGCTGTGTGCCGGCAGCCCACGTGGCGCCGGCCCGAGCCAGAGCACGAGCACCGGGTAGCGGGCGAGGGCCGGTCCGACGCTGGCCGGCAGCTCGGCGAGATCCCCAACCAGCATCCACGGCCAGGGTCGGCACGAGGTCAGTGCGGCGCCCGCCTCGTGCGGCCGGGCATCCTTGACGAGCACCCGGTCCCGCTCGAGGCGTTCGCGGAGTCCGACCGCCAGCTCGCCGTCCCTGGAGAGGACCACCAGAGAGCGGTCGCGCTCTGGCGCCAGGGCCCCCAGGGTCAAGATCCCGGCTTTCACCGCTCCACTTCCTCTGCCCCGCCCCCTGCGTTGCCCGGCATTACCCCCGCCCGTCCCCGGGTCATCGCGGCCGAGCCGATGCGGGCGAGATGATAGGGGATGCAGTTCCCCTGCGGCGTTCGGTACCATCCGACTTCCTCAGTTGCGAGAGAGGGATGGTGTGAACCGGCGCCGGCTGATCGCGGCAGTCTTCTTCAGCGTGGTGATCATCGCCGTCCTCGGCGTCATCGTCGGCGCCGAGATTGTGAGCGGTGGTCAGACCGTCAGCGTGCTCCGACTGCGGACCTCGGTGCAGCTCGGCGACGTCTACTCGGCGGCCGACGTCGACGTGGTACCCCTTCGAATCGCCCCCGGTGATCTCAACTACGAGGCGGTGGGGTCGGTGCCCGCGGGAGCCCGCTTCGCCCTTCCGCTCCAGGCCGGCGATCTCCTGAGCCCGGATGAGCTCGAGCCCCCCGGGGCGCAGATCGAGATCACGCTGTCCATCGTCAATCCGCCGCCAATCCAGTCCGGCCAGTCGATCGACATCTTTGCGACTGTGCAGGAGAGCCAGGTGCTCATCGCTCACGCCGTCCCTGTCGTGGGGGTGAGCGGAGGCCAGTTGACCGTGCTGGTCAGCAGCCACGATGAGTTGCCGTGGGTCGAGATCGCCGCCTCCACCGCCCAGCTGCACGCAGTGGTGGCGGTCACCTCCGGACCGACCGGACTTCCGCCTGCCAACCTGCAGGAGGCCATCTGCGAGCTCGCCCCGACTGACTGTGCCGGTCTGGTCACCTCGCCGCCGATCGCCACATCCGAGCCGTCCGGGTCGGCCAGGCCATCGCCGACCCCGAGCCCGACCACCTCTCCGTGACCCTTCTCATCGGGGTCTGCACCACGAGGGCGGGACAGACGTCGACATACTGGGCGACCTCGCTGGCGTGGAGCCTAGCCGAACACCGCAGCGTGACCCTGGTGGACTGCGACATGGAGGGAGGCACGATCGCCGACCTCCTCTACCTGGGCATTGCAGATCGCAGCCTCGGCAACTGTTTCGGCGACCGGCCCGCCCGTGCCTCTGACGTCGAGGAGCAGGCCGTTGACGTGCCCCAGCGCCCCGGGCTCCGCGTGGTCCCGGGACTCCGCAGCAGCTATGGCTACGAGATCTCGGATTGCCTGCGCCGGGTCGGTCCGGCGATCGCCGCCCTGAACAGCGACGTGGTCATCGCCGACCTCGGCCACCCCCTTGCGCACGCCGGTCTGCGCTCCCCGCGTACGAGCGCCGAGGCGATCGCGTCGGTCTTTCATCGGGTCTTCATCGTCGTCCGCGACGAGCCGGCGCTGGTTGCGCGGAGCATCAACGTGCTGCGTGCCGCACGTCCTTCCCACGGCGAGATGGTCATCTGCTTCCAGCGCTCGCGGGCCCACCGGCGCAGCATCGTCGAGACCCTCGACCGCGAGCTTCCCGAGCTACCGGTGCGCGACGTATGGCACTGGGACGAGGGAGCGGCGACCCGGATGGGTGACAACGGCGTCCCCATGACCCTCCCGGGCATCGCCCAGGAGTTGCAGCTGTGAGCGCCGATACGCTCCCCCGGCTCGAGGGGCGTGATGTTCTCGGCGATGCGGTCACGGTCCGCGAGTGGCCGAGCATTCCTCCTGAGGACCGCGAGATCGCCCAGATCCTCGCCGGCAAGGTCGCTCAGATGCGCGGCAGCGAGCCGCCTTCGGTGCTTCACGAGGAGAGGTTGCAGGAGGACGTCGAAACCGTTGTCCGGCGGGCGGTAGAAGCCCCGCAGGCCAGCGGGCTGCCCCTGCCCGTCGTCTCCGGACTGGCCGGAGATTCCCAGTACCGGGCGGTCACGGTCTGCAACGCGATGATGCTGGCCTCTCATCTCTGGCCGCTCTCGCTCCTCGTCTATGGAGCCGACCTCGAGAACATCGCCTGTCTCGGGCACGATTACTGGATGGTTTCCACGGTCGGTCGGAAGGCTGTGCTCAAGGGCAACTCCCCGTTCGAGAGCGATGACGATGTCATCGAGTACTTCCGACGAGTGCTGCGGCTCCGCGGTGTCACCGGGGATCAGACCCTGACCGACGCGATGCCGATCGCCGAGGCGAACATCGGCGCTGTCGTGCGCGTGGTGGTCGCGAAGCGCCCGGCGGTGTCGGGAGTGTCCAAGGTCAAGGCGTCGGTTCGGATCCCGGCTCGGACCAGGGTTCGTGACCTCTCCGATTACGTCCAGCAGCAGGCCATGCCCCAGCCGATGGCGGTCTTCCTGGAAGCCCTGGTCCACGCTCGGGCCAACATCATGATCGCCGGGGGGACCGGCACCGGCAAGACGACCTTGATGCGGGTCCTTTGCGGACTGGCCTCTCCCGCCGATCACATCGTGGTGGTGGAGGACGGCGCCGAGCTTCACCTCGACCAGGATCGCGGCGACGGTGAGCCGTGGCACGGACTGACAACTGCGGTTTCCACCATCCCGTCGATCCGCGCCGACACCGAGACCCGGCAGTTGACCATGTTTGGTCTAGTCCGTCACGCCCTACGTTTCCAGCCTGACCGTCTGATCCTCGGGGAGTCGCGAGGAGAGGAGATGGCTGCCGTTTGCAAGGCCCTGATGACCGGTCATGACGGCTCGATGACCACCATCCACGCCGAGGACGCGGAGCTCGCCATCGATCAGTCGATCCAGTACGTGATGGAGAATCCGCGCTTCGCGGGCAACGAGAAGATGGCGCGGCGGGTTGTTGAGCAGGCGATCCACGTCGTCGTCCACCTGGCCAACCAGGATGGCCGCCGCCGCGTCACGGGCATCCTCGCAGTCGAGCGTGGGGGCAACCACAAGTGGGTGTACCGCCAGACCGGCTTCGGCGGCTGGGAGAGGATGACCGATCTGATCGGAAACCTCTCGCGCATGGCTCCTCGTCTCCGCCCTCACCTGTGGGGCGACGAGGTGCCACGGCTGTGACCGCACTCGCCGTGGTGGCCGAGCTGCCAGTCCTCCTCGTGGTGGGAGTCATCGTGGCACTGGCATGCGCCTGTGCCGCCTGTGCAGCCATCCTCGATGTGGATCTCCAGCGCCTGCGGCTCCCCAGGGAACGGCGGATCGCGGTTCTGGAGCGTGAGAAGGACATTGCGGCTGGATTGGGCTGGCCGTGGCAGCGCTGGGTCATGCTGCGTCTGGGCTTCGTCGCGCTCGGCCTGCTGGTGGCGTGGTTCACGGGGGTGACCCTCCTGTGGATCATCGGGCCGATCGCGGGGGCCGTGGGCTTCCGCTTCGCCCTCGCCGGTCGAGCCGCCGGGCGTCGACTGCGCATGGAGCGGGCGTTCCTCGGCCAGCTCCGGAACCTGCGCGACCGGATGGCGGTTTCCAACCAGTCGCTCGACACGGCACTCCAGGAGCTCGGTCGCAACCCGGGTCCTGACCTCGGCTACGTGCTCGCCCCGCTGGCCAGGGGGGGTTCGACGATCGCCAACGTTGTCGAGATGGGCATACGAGCACGCTCCCCGATCGTCGAGCAGGTCGCCGCTGTGCTGATTTGGGCTCGCAGCCGGAGCTCCGATTTCCTGATCCAGACCATCGACACCGTCCTGATTCCGGTTGGTGAGGCTGAGCTGGCGATACAGGAGGAGGGCATGGTCACCCTCGCTCAGCAGCGCGCTGTGACCTTTGCTATGTCATCCCTGCTCGTCGTGATGCTCGCCATCGCCCTGGGCGTCGCCACCCTGCGCGCGTATTACCAGTCTTTCGCCGGCCAGGTTGTCCTGGTCGTCGTCGCTGTCCTCTTCGCCTGCCTCGTCATCTTCTTGGGTCTCATCGTCCGCCCCCAGGCGTGGACCCGCTGGAATCTCCGGCGACTGGCTGAGGAGCAGGGACGCCTCGGTGGCTGAGCTGGCTCGGGCACTACCCTTCGCGCTCGCCGCTCTGCTGGCCGTCGGCGTCTGGGCAGTGGGACTTCACCGGCTCGACGTCTTCACGCCCGACGACGTCAGAGCCTGGCGACGGCTCGCGGCGCTGCGCGGCTACGCCACACCAGCTGGCCGACTCGAGAGGGCGGCTGCCAGGGTTCCGTTCTTGCGCCGGCTTCAGGACGAACTTGACTTGAACCGGCAGCTCGCCATCGCCGGCTGGTCCGAGAGCCCGCAGGGCTTTCTGCTTCGGGTGTTCTTTGTGGCCCTGCTCGCGGCCGCCGTCTTCCTGGGGCTGCTGGGGCTAGGTCTTCTCGAGAACGGGGTCTGGCCCGCGCCGCCCGGGCTCGCCCTTCTGGTCGCGGTGGCGGCCTTCGTGCTTCAGATCTCCATGCTCAGGAGCAGAGCGAGGACCCGACAGGAGCAATCAGGCCAGGCTCTTGGGGACATGATGATGCTGGTGGCCATAATGACGGACGGGCGTGGGCTCCAGCTCGAGGATGCAGTGCGGATTCTCTCGCGCTGCGTCGACCATCAGTCGCTGCAGTCGGTCGTCGACGGCAAGGGCTGGCAGCGACTGGTGCACCGCCCCCACTCAACCACGATCGAGCTCTATCGCCAGATCGCGACCGAATTCGGTATACCGCTGTTCGATCTCGTCGCGGACGCCGCGGCCAACGCCAACGTCGGTATGAGCGAACGTGAGACGTACACCCGCGTGGCCAGGGCCGTCTATCAGAACCGCCTGGCTGAGGCCCGCTTTCGCGCCGCGCGCGCAAAGACGCTGGTCACCATACCGGTCGCCATGATGCTGATCCCGCTGCTCATTCTCATCGGGGCGCCGGTCTTCGCGACCATCAGTGGGGGCCTCGGCCTTGGCTAAGCAGCCACGAGCCGTCCCAGGGGCGATTGCCGGTCTGGCCGCGGGTGGCGTGCTGCTGAGCGCGTCGGTGATCACCCTTGGCGTCCCCAATCTTGCCCTTGCCGGGGGGTTCCTGGACGGCTCCTACCCGTCGATGCAGTCCGCGATCGCATTCCTCTCCCTGCTCTGCTATGTGGTGGTGGGTGCGGCCGTCGCGGTGGCGATACTCAGCGGCTTGCGGATGGCGAGTGGGGGGCGGGGCACGAGCAGGGGCATCCGGGCCATTGCCCTGGTTCTCGCCGGTGTCATCCTGCTCAGCCTGAGTGTCATCAGTCGGGTCGACACGGGAAATGGGATCTGCTGCGGAGGGGGGGCACAGCAGGTCCGGGAGGCGGAATCCCTTGCCAGATGACCCAGGTCAGGGTGGCTACGTCTTCCTGATCCTGCTCGATGACGCCAGCGAGTCCCACGCCCTCGCTCAACTCCTGGCCCGGCTGCGCCACCCCGACAGCCACGTCCCCGCTGCTTTCTTGGTCCCGCCGACGCGGGGCCTGGCCTTCTTCGCCGAACCGGGCCGCCAGGACGAGCTCGATGCCTGGTGGTCGCACGAGGTGCCCGGCTCTGCTCATCCCGTCTACCTGGTGATGGACGCGGGGGGGCTGGAGGGATGGCTTCAGGGGGTCGACGGCACCTTCTACGTCGGTGTCCGCGACGCGGAACGGATGGCCGTCTATGCCGCCGACCCTCGGGCCTGCGCCTTCCTGTGGAGGGGCCCCCTCGACTTCGCAACGGCTGTCATCCACGACCACAGTGCGGCCCGGAGCGGTGACATGGCCGTCTTCGACCAAGCGGATGCGCTGCGGATGGTGGCTCTCGGCGGGCGCTTTCCGCGGTTGCCCGAGACAGAGCCGTGCACCGGATCGGTCCCTACTGCTGCGGTCACCTCGCCACCCATGGCTTACGCGCCAGGGATCGGAACCGCCCCCTTCCCGCTGGCCGGCCTCTTCCCCGCTGAGACCCCGCGACCGGCGCTGACCGCTGTCGGATCGTCGCGTCCGGCGGGCAGCGCACCGCGCCGCCCGGGAGGCGGGGCGCTCTCCACCGTCCTGCGATCCCGGAGGACCTTTCGCCCGCGTCCCGATGCCGACCTGGCCCGTCAGTTGGCAGGGCGCGGGACCACCATCGTGGTCACCGGCTCGCGCAAAGGTGGGGTGGGCAAGACCAGTTTCGCGGCCGGCATCGCGATCGCCGCCGGCACGGTGCTGGACCAGATCGGGCACATGGCCTGCATCGTGGATGCGAACATCGCCAACCCCGACGCGTGGGGGCAGATGAATCTTCCCCCTGAAGCGGCCACGGTTCGTGACACCGTTGCCGCGCTGCTCAGCAATCGCGACACACCACCTCCCGTTCATGCCACCACCCCGGCCCTTGCATGCTACCCGGAGGTGCGCGACGCGACCGAATACTCGCGGACCGCGATACGCCGTCTGGCGCAGCATTTGCGGCGCCGCTACACGCTGATCGTCATCGACATGTCCAACCGGCTTCCCGACCCGACAGGGGGACCGGAGGCAGCGGTGGCCGCCTACTGGCTGGAGGTCGCGGATGCGCTCGTCCTGCCCACCACGTCGGCTCGCGCCGACTTCAACGGTGCCCTCGATTACCTGGACGTGGGCGGTCTGCCCCCGACCGTGGTTGCCTACATCGTTCCCACGTCACGCCGGCTGCGCGACAATCCGGCGACCCTCGAGTATGTGCGTGCCATGCGTCAGCGGGCGCTCCGCTTGGTCGAGGTCCCTGACGACGCCAACGCGGTCCGCCTGGCGGGGATGGAAGGTGTACCCGTCGCGCAACTCTCCTCACGCCTCCGGCTCGCCTATCGTGAGCTGACCGAGGTTATCGCAGCCATGCCTCGCCGACCGCAGGGGTGAGCCGGCGCGCGGGGAGGGCCGGAACCATCGACCGAAACCCCCAACACCTTCCCGTGCCCATCGGCGACCTGCGTCCGCGGCGGAAGCCGCGTACCACTCCCTCTCCGGTGAGGCTCTTGCGGCGGCGGGGCTCCGAGTTGTTGGCGGCGCTCGGGATTCTGCTCGCCGTTGCCGCCGCGGTGGTCACGGTCACTCGGCCCCCCCTCAGCGTCTACCTGGAAGGAGGCACCGTCCACGTTGCGGGGCTCACCCTCGCCCATCCTGCGAACAACGGCGGCCTCACCGGGGGGCGTCTGTACACCGGGCCGGCGACGCTCCTGATGATCGAACGCGCGGACGGTGCCATGGTCGCCTCCGCCGTGACCTACCTGAACGGGGAGAGGGTGACCGGGTTGTGCAACTACGGCCCACCGACCGCGACATCGGTCGCGGAGCGCTGCGTTATCCAGATCGGGAAGGCGACCGTGACCTGCGAGGACGCGTTGCGCTTCACGGGGCAGGGGGGCTGGCAGCGGAGGTGCAGCGACGGCCAGGTGCTCACCGTCACAGTTCCCGCCGGGGCCGAGGTCATACCGATGCCATTTCCGCTGGGACGCTGACGGTGCGATCAGCTTGGCGACGGAGAGAGCACAACACGTCGACGGTCGTGAGGTCCGCCTGCCCGGCCGAGCCGTCTGCCAGATCCCATCCAACCACTCGGGTGAGACGCCGCCCCCGGCAACCCCGCATCAGCGCGCAGGGTGATCAGCGAGGCGGGGCGGGGACCATCGCAGCCATCTCGTCCGCAACCTGGTCGAGGGTGGCCTGCATCACGCCGCGGATCACAAGGCCGCGGATGTCGTCAATGAGGGTATCCAGTGGCAGGTGCTGAGCGACCGCCTCGTCGACCATCGCCTCAACCCGGGCGGACGAGCGCTGAAGGCGAAGCCGAGCCACTTCCTTCAACGCGTCGGCCATCGCGGCGACTGACGGAATTGCGTGGGCGTCGTCGTCGCCATCCTCGAACACTGCGAAGGGGTTGAACGGCTCGGCCTGCGCAGTGGTCGCACGCGAGTTGGCGAGTGGCGCGGCAGCGGAGGCGGTGGGCGGCTCGCCCCCGGCCTCGGCGCGCCAGAGCGGTGTCGTCGACCAGTCGATGCCGACACTGATCGGCGACGGCTTGATAACGGGTGGCGCCGTCTTCTCCTTCGCCTCGGCTGGCACGGCCGGCTCGGGCGGCTTCGGACCAGGGCTGGCCGCGGGGGTCGGGATCGGCTTGACGACGGCAGGGGCGGTCGCCGGCTCACGACGGACCCAGATCGTCCCCCGCTTGGTCGCCGCCAGCGGATCCAGCAAGCCCTCGGGGCCGAGCTCGGGATGGGCCTCGGTGTAGGTCGCCACCTGGCGTCCATCGAGGATCAGGGTGACTCCCCGGCCCATCGGGGTGTCCAGTTCGACGACGAACAGCCCGTCGCGGCTGCAGAGGTCGGCCAGCAGGCCCTTCCAGTCGGTCCACTCGAGTCGAAGGTCCTCGTAGCAGGGGGTGCCCCGGTAGAGGGAGGGCGCCACCGCCACGACGATGCGGTCCAGCTGGTAGGCGCTCATGGTGGCGTCGGTCCAGCTCGCAATGAGCTGAAGTGCCTTCTGGCCTTCGAGCCGCTTGCCACCCTCGAAGGAGTACACCTCGAAGAGGCCCGCCTCCTTGATCAAGATGACCCCCACGGACCCGGACCGCCGGCTCACGAGAGCGCCATCGCCGATCACCGGAGCGAGAGCCTCGACGACAATGGCGGGCGCCGGGATGCCCTCGAAGAGGGCGGTGCCGCGGGGAAGGATCGGGATCACGTCGTGGACCCCCGGGGCCCAACCGGCGAATTTGTCCGCCGTGGAGCCGGGCTCCACCTTGGCTCCATCTCGAGTCAAGGTCTCTGGTTTGGGTCCGCCGGTGGCGGGTTGGCCTTCGTCCATCGCAGGTATGTAGTCTGACTTCGGTGCTGGAACTGGGCGTTACGCTCCTGTCGCCAGACCGCACAAGATGAGCACAATTTTGCCCCGCCTGCCCCGGATGGAAGCGCATGCAGGCGCCCGGAGCCCGCTGAGGCCCCCCTTCGGTGGGCACTCGGCGGGCTGGTCCGGTGGTGGACGGCCGCGTGGACCGGCGCCGGTCGTTGACCGGCACCGGCCAGATCGCCACTCCCTTGCGGCCTCGCTTGGATACGGCAGGTCAGCTCGCCACAGGCAACGCCACCCGAGAGCTGTCCTCGGGCTCCTCGGTGCCGAGGTCCTCGGTGGGACGGCGGGCCCCGAGGAGCTTGACCGACTCGGCGACCACCTCAGTGCTGTAACGGCGGAGCCCGTCACCGCCGGTGTAGTCGCGGGTGCGCAGCTTGCCCTCGACGTAGACCCGACGCCCTCGGGTGCAGTACAGGGCGCAGACCTCGGCGAGTCGGCCAAAGCAGATGACCGCGTGGTACTCGGTCTCCTCCTGCCGGTTCCCTTCAGAGTCGCGCCAGCTGCTGTTGGTGGCGAGACGCATCCGCGTCATCGGCTTGCCACTCGATGGCAGGCTCTCCGCGTCCTTGGTCAGATTGCCGATGAGGATCACCCTGTTGACCATGTCCGTCTCCTTGATTGGTGGCTGATGTGCACTGTCGGGTATCGCCGCTCAGAGCAGAGAGGCTCAGATGGAGGTCTCACTCGGCGCCGTCGCCAGTGAGGTGGTGATCAGGGATGCCGGCATCAAGGCGCCGGCGGAGGCACGATGTAGCCCTCGATGTCCGCGGTCGCAAACGTCAACGACGTGGGGGTGAGGTCACCCTCCGGCCAGTTCGCGGAGGAGAGGGTGACGGTGTCCGCAGTCGCGTCGATTGAGGTCACGATGCCGACGTGTCCGTCGTCGGCCGCCCTGCCGTGGTTGGTCTGGGCTCCGCCCGCGATGACGGCCACGTCTCCGGGCCGCACCGCGCCGACGTCGGCACCGACGAGCGTGGTGAAGCCGGCGCCGCGGGCGTCGATCAACCACACGTCCGCATTGCCCCAGTCAGACGGGATCCATGACAGCTCCGAGGCCACGTAGGCCGTGCACTGACCGGCGGGGTATCCCGTGCTTGTGCTGGAAGCGGCGATGGCGGCGCCCCCGAGCGCGCTCAGCCCGAGGACGAGCCCCGCGGTGATCGTGGCGATCGCGCGCAGCATGCCCATCCCCGGTCAAGCTCCCCGAGCCGGAAGTGGGAGTGGAATGCGGCGCACCTGGTCGGCTAGGCCGCTCCCGATCGCGGCGACGCTGGCCGGCACCTGGGCAGCAGAGGCGAGAAAGGCGGGCACCTTGAGACAAAGCCACAGCGCCGCGAGGGCATAGAGCGTGGCGGCCAATCCGCTGCCCGCTGCCAGGCCGGTGATCGTCGCCACCCGGAGCACCATGACCTGCGCCGCCTGCATGAAGAGGGCGACGACGAGAAGCCGCCCCCAGGCCCGGGCGTACCCCCTCGTCTCGGGCAGGATCGTGGCCAGGGCCGCCAGCGGAGCGGTCGCGATCAGCACCTCGAGCACCGCCATCCGGACCACATACGAGATGGCGAGCAGTGCCACGGTCACGACCAGGGCCAGCACCACCACGATCTCGAACAGGTCCTGGGCCAGGCTCGAGCTCGTCAGAGCCGATGTTGAGAGCGGATCGGTCCACGGCATCGGGTCGCCACCGGTACCGGCGGCGAAGGTGGTCAACGCGTTGTTGAGGTCGATCGCCATCTGGATCAGGCTGAGCGACGTGTGCATGAGGACCACGCCCACCAGCACCTTCGGCAGCAGGGCGCGGAGCTCGTGTTCGGCACGGAGGCTGCGCTCGACCACCGCGCGGAGTCCGATGACGACGATGACGAGCGCAAGCAGCACGTCTCCGGCCAGGGCGACTTCGTGGTTCAGGCCGGCGAGTGCGGCGTTGGAGGTGAGTGGCTCGGATCCCGGGCGTGACACGTCGATTGTGCTGAAGAGGTAGCGGTTGAGAAGTGAGAGGACGTCGTTGCGCCCGCTCGAGGAGAAGTCGCTCAGCAGCTGGCCGATGATGCCCCCAAGGCTCGACGACTGCGCCGCGATCAGCTCCGTGGCCACGACACGTACTCAGTGCATACCGCTCGGGATGGTGGCGAGCAACGCGTGCGTCAGCGTTCCGGCGATCTCCGCCCCGACCGTGCCCACGACGATGCGGCCGATCCATCGCTTGGCTTCGGATGCATTCCGCTGGTCCACGGCGACGATGCGATAGACGAACGCGGTGAGGAGCGCCAGCGTGCCGATGCTGGCCACGATGCCCTGGGCGAGCGAGACCCAGCTATTGACGAGAGTGGTCAGCGAATCCATCGGAGCGGCCTCCCGAGTGCAGCGCGTGGCAATCGGCCGCCCCTCCGGCCGCCGGCCGCCGCAGGCAGCCGACGTCTGCCATCCTACACAAACATGTAGTAGCGCGTCAACCTAGAGAGGAGCACCCGCCTGGTCGGGCCGGTGCCTCAGATCTGGATGAAGCTCGCCGCCGCCTTGCGCTGCTCGTCGGTCAGGTGCGCGGGCAGGCGGACGTCCACCTCCGCCAGCAGGTCGCCGCTGGCATCGCCCCGGAGTCGCGGCATCCCCAGGCCGCGCAGGCGGAGCTGGGTGCCGTTCTGCGTCCCCGCCGGGACGGTGAGGGCGACCCGCTTGCCTCCCGGCGTGGGCACCTCGACGCTCCCACCCAGGAGGGCCACCCCGAGCGGCACGGGGACGCGCACCCGCAGGTTGTCCCCCTCGCGGGTGAAGGTGTGGTGGGCGCGCAGCCGCACCCGGACCAGCAGGTCGCCGGCTGCCCCGCCGTCCGCGCCCGGGCTGCCCTGGCCGGAGGCGCGCACCTTGGCGCCGTCCTTGATCCCGGCCGGGATGCGGACCTCCACCCGGCGGTTGCCCGAGGGGCCGGTCAGCTCCAGGGTCCGGGTGGTGCCCCGAAACGCCTCCTCGAGGCTGATCTCGGCCTCACCCTCCACGTCGCCGCCGCGTCGCGGCGTCGGGGTGGCCGCATGGCGCGCTCGACCGGCGCCGGCCCCGGCCGCCCCGCGGGCGTCCGCCGAGCCGCGGCCAAAGATGTCGTGGAAGAAGTCGGAGAAGGGGTTGGCGGCGGTGCCGAACATCGACTGGAGGTCGTCCGGTGAGACGGTCCGGTACTCGACCTGGGGCCCGCCCGCGGCACCCCGGCCCCCGGGGCGGCCCGCGCCCGTGAAGGCCTCGTACCCCTGGGGCTGGGATCCCAGCTCGTCGTAGGTCTTGCGCTTCTCCGGGTCACCGAGCACCTCGTAGGCCTCGGTGAGCTCCTTGAACCGGGCCTCCGACTCCTTGCTCCCCTGGTTGACGTCGGGGTGGTATTTGCGGGCCAGCTTCCGGAAGGCGGCCTTGACCTCCTTCTCCGTCGCCGTGCGCGGGACGCCGAGGGTCGCGTAGTAATCCCGGAAGGTCGTCGCCATGTGTGAAGTCTGAGCCGTCTCCGCTGGTGAGGGTTCGACTCGTGAGTACCTCGCCGCCTTTGGCGCGAAACCCTGCGCCATCGGATCACGAGATGTGACGGTGCGGGTCGCGCCCCGCCGTGGGGATGAGAGGATAGGAGCGGAGCGGGGGCACGGTGCTCCCCGGCCCTCCTCATTTACCCTCACATCACAGGCTGATCTCACCAGTGCCCGAAACAGTCCGGCTGACCCTGCCCGCGATGGGGGAGTCGGTGACCGAGGGGACCGTCGTCAACTGGCTCAAGCACGCCGGCGATCCGGTGAGCGAGGGCGAGACCCTGGTCGAGGTCACCACGGACAAGGTCGATATCGAGGTCCCGGCCCCGGCGTCGGGGACCCTCGTCGAGACCACCGCCGCCGAGGGCGACACCGTCCCGGTGGGGGGCACGCTCGGCCTCATCGCCCCCGGGGCGGCCGGCGCCGCCGGGCGGCCCGCTGCGCCCGAGACAGCCGCGACCCCCGGACCCGCAGCCGTGGCCGCCCGTCCCGCGGCCGCGCAGCCGGCGCCCACCCCGCCAGCCGCCACAGCCCCGCCGACCCCGCGGCCAGCCGGTCCCCCGTGGGTGATGCGTCCCGCCCCGCTCGCCGTGCCGTCGCTCGCGACCGAGGCGACGCCTCCGGTCATCCTGAAACGCCGCAGCCCGGCCGCCCCGGTCTACGAGACCGCGGCAGCGCCCCTGCCGCCCACGCCCGTGGTGGCCCCGGCCCCCGCCGTCGCTCCGACGCTCTCCCCGATCGCCCGCCGCCGGGCTGCGCTCGCCGGCATCGCCTCTGCGGCAATCCAGGGAAGCGGGCCGGGCGGGATGATCCGCGGCAGCGACCTGACCGACGTCACCTCCGCCCCGGGCCCGGCCGCACCGGCTCAGCCCGCCGCTTCCGGCCCGTCCGGGACTCCCGCCCCCGCGCCCGCTGACGGCGAGGCGGTGACCCCGATCCGCGGCCCCCACGCGGCCCTGGTCGAGGCGATGGAGCGCAGCCGCGAGATCCCCACCGCCACCTCGATCCGGACCATCCCCGTCAGTCTCCTGGACACCCGGCGGCGCCAGCTCAACGCCGCCCTCGGCCGCGACGGCAATGGGGTAAAGGTCTCCTTTACCCATCTCATCGGCTACGCGATCGCCCGGGCGGCCGCCGAGATGCCCGGGATGCTGGCTCATTTCGCCCGTGACCCCGAGGGCCGGCCGCTGCGGGTCGAGCCCGGGGTCCACCTCGGCCTCGCCGTCGACACGCGGCGCAAGGACGGCAGCCGCTTCCTGGTCGTCCCCGTCCTGCGTGACGCCGCGCTCCGGGACTTCGCCGGGTTCCGCACCGAGTACGAAAGGCTGGTCGAGGGCGCCCGCACCGGCACCCTCGCTCCCGACCAGCTCCAGGGCGCGAGCTTGACCCTGACCAACCCCGGCGGGCTCGGTACGGTCGCATCTGTCCCCCGGCTCATGCCCGGCCAGGGCTGCATCATCGCGACCGGCGCCATCGGTCACCCCGCCGAGTTCCGCGGCGAGAGCGAGGCGCGCCTCCGCGACCTGGGGGTGGGCAAGGTGATGACGATCACCTCCACCTACGACCACCGGGTCATCCAGGGCGCCGAGTCCGGCGAGTTCCTCGGCCGCGTCGAGGCGCTGCTCGCCGGTGCCGACCGCTTCTACGCGGACGTCTTCGAGAGCCTCGGCCTCGCGGCGCCGGTCGCCGACGAGGTCCCCGCGTCGCTCCCGCCCCGCAACCTCACCGCCGGCGTCCTGCCCGAGCACGAACGGGTGCTGCTGGTCGCCGTCCAGGGCGCCACCACCCTGGTCCAGTCCCATCGCACCCACGGCCACCTGGGAGCCCACCTCGACCCGCTGGGCACCCCGCCGCCGGGCGACCCGGCGATGCGGCCGGAGACCTACGACCTGACCCCCGAGCTGATGGCCCGGATTCCCGCCGACGTGCTCGACGTCCACGTGCCCGGGGCGACCCTGGTCGAGGTCCTGCCCAACCTGCGCCGCACCTACTGCGGCACCGTCGCCTTCGAGATCGAGCACATCTCCAGCCACGAGCAGCGCAACTGGCTCCGCGAGCGGATCGAATCCGGCGCCTACCGCCAGCCCCTCTCCACCCAGGAGGAGCTGCGCCTGCTCTGGCGGCTGACCAAGGTCGATGCCATGGAGCGCTACTTCCGGCGCGCCTTCATCGGCCAGAAGACCTTCAGCGGCGAGGGCGTCGACATGCTGGTGCCGATGCTCGAGAAGCTGCTCGGCTTGGTCGCCGACGACGGCATCTCCCAGGTCGTGATGGGGATGGCCCACCGCGGCCGCCTGGCGGTGATCGCCCACGTGGTCAACCGCCCCTACGAGCAGCTCCTCCAGGCCTTCGAGAAGGGCGAGCTGCGCGTCGACGACCCGACCGGCGACGTCAAGTACCACCTCGGCGCCACCGGCACCTACATCACCGACCGGGACCGCCGTATCGACGTCCGGCTGGTCTCCAACCCCTCCCACCTGGAGGCCGTCAACGGGGTGGTTGAGGGCTGGGCCCGGGCCCTCCAGTCGCATCGCGACGGGGCTGCGCTGGAGCTGGACTCCGAAGCCGCCATGCCCATCCTCATCCACGGCGACGCCGCCTTCAGCGGCCAGGGCGCGGTCCAGGAGGTGCTCAACCTCCAGTCCCTGGCCGGCTACACGACGGGCGGCACCGTCCACGTGATCATCGACAACCAGCTCGGCTTCACGACCGATCCCTCCGACCTCCGCTCCACCCGCTACGCCAGCGACCTGGCCAAGGGCTTTGACATCCCCATCGTCCACGTCAACGCCGACGACCCCGAGGGATGCGTCACCGCGGCCCGCTTCGCCCACGACTACCGGCGCACCCACCATCGCGACGTGCTCATCCACCTGGTCGGCTACCGCCGCTTCGGGCACAACGAGACCGATGAGCCCGCCTACACCCAGCCCCTCATGTACCAGCGCATCCGCGAGCATCCGACGGTGCGCGAGCTGTTTGTCCAGCGCCTCATCAAGGAGGGGCTGATCACCGAGGAGGAGGCCCAGCAGCAGTCCGAGCAGGTGATGGCCCGGATCGCCGACGCCCACCGCCGGATCAAGGCGAACCTCACCACCCTGATCGACGAGGACACCTCCAACGGTCGTGACGCTCCCGACTACGTGGAGGTGCCGGGCCCGCCCACCCGGGTGGAGGCGGCCCGCCTGGAGGCTCTCAACGAGGGGCTCTTCCGGGTCCCGGACGGCTTCACCGTCAACTCCAAGCTGGCCCGCCAGCTGGAGCGCCGCCGCGCCTCACTGGAGCAGGGCGGGATCGACTGGGGCCACGCCGAGGCCCTCGCCCTGGGCTCGCTGCTCCAGGAGGGGGTGCCCATCCGGCTCACCGGCCAGGACACCGAGCGCGGCACCTTCAGCCACCGCCAGATGGTCCTCCACGACGAGCAGACCGGCAGCGCCTGGGCCCCGATCCAGCACCTGGACGAGGCGCGGGCCACCTTCGAGGTGCACAACAGCCCGCTCAGCGAGGTGGGCGCGCTCGCCTTCGAGTACGGCTACAGCGCCGCCGAGCCGGGCTGCCTGGTGATCTGGGAGGCGCAGTTCGGCGACTTCGCCAACAACGCGCAGATGGTCGTCGACCAGTACATCGTCGCGGCCCAGGCCAAGTGGGGGCAGCGCTCCCGGCTGGTCCTGCTCCTGCCCCACGGCTACGAGGGGCAGGGGCCCGAGCATTCCAGCGCGCGGATGGAGCGGTATCTCCAGCTGGCGTCGAACGGAAACATCCGGGTGGCCAACTGCTCCAATTCTGCCCAGTACTTTCACCTCCTCCGCGACCAGGCCCTGGCACCGCTCCCGCGGCCGCTCGTCGTCATCAGTCCGAAGTCATTGCTCCGGGCTCCGGAGACCAGCTGCGCCGCCGCGGACCTCACCGATGGCGGATTCCAACCGGTCATCGAGGACCCCCGGATGGCCGATCACCGGGAGAGCGTCCGGGTCCTCCTGCTCTGCACCGGCAAGATCTTCTGGGAGCTGGACGCGCATGAGCTGCGTCAGCGGGCCGACGACCTCGCGATCGGCCGGGTGGACCTGCTCGATCCGCTGCCCCTCGACCAGATCCTGGAGATGATCCGCAGCTACCCCAACCTCGAGAAGGCCTACTGGGTCCAGGAGGAGCCGGAGAACATGGGGGCCTGGGCCCACGTCCAGCGCCGCATCGGCCGGCACCGTCCGTACGAGGTGAGCTGGGAGTACATCGGCCGGCCGCGCCGCGCGAGCCCGTCCGAGGGATACCACGGCTCCCACATCATCGAGCAGGGCCGGGTGCTCCGCGAGGCGCTGCTGACCTCGCCCGCGGTCCAGGCGTCCCTGGCCGGCCCCGGCTCGCAGCCCAGCCGGCCCGAGCCGGTCGCGGCCCACCCCGCCGGGAACGGCGTTTCCAGTCCCCAGGCCGCGCTCCCCGGGGACGGTGAGCTGTCCCTCTCCGGGCCAGCGCCCGCACCCTCGGCCGCCCCGCCATCGAAGTCCCGGCGCACGCCCTCCAAGGCCGCGCGGTGAGCCCTCGGGTCGTCGTCCTTGGCGGCGGCCCCGCGGGGGACGTGGCCGCCCTGCGCGGTGCCCAGCGCGGTGCCGACGTGGTGCTCGTCGAACGGGCCGAGCTGGGCGGCACCTGCCTCAACTGGGGATGCATTCCGACAAAATCTCTGCTCGCTACCGCTGACCTGCTCCGGCGCATCCGGCGCGCCGAGGAGCTGGGTCTCCGGGTCGGTGAGGTCGAGGTCGACTTCCCCCGGATGATGGCGCGCAAGGAGGAGGTGGTCGTCGCCATGCGTGGCGGCGTCGAGGCCGCCTGCAAGCGCCGCAAGGTGCGGGTGGTGCGCGGCCAGGGGGTCCTCGATGACGGCACCGTCCGGGTCGGGGACGAACGCCTCGAGTACGACCAGCTCATCGTCTGCGTCGGCACCGAGCCGAGCGGGCTCCCCGGCATCGACATGAGCCACCCCCGGGTGGTGACCTCCAATGGCGTGCTCCGCCTCACCGCCCTGCCCCGCCGCCTGCTGGTGATCGGGGGCGGGGTGATCGGCTGCGAGTTCGCCTCGCTGTTCGCACCGCTGGGGGTCGCCGTCACCGTGGTCGAGGTGCTCCCGCAGATCCTCGCCGGCGTGGAGCCGCGGGTGGTCCGCGAGTTTCGCCGCCTGGTGGAGAAGGAGGGGATCACCTTCCACACCGGCCGGAGCGTCGCGAAGGTCGACTACCGGGACGACTCCGTGACCGCGACCCTCGACGACGGGACCGCCGTCGAGGCCGACCTCGTCCTCGTATCCGTCGGGCGCGCCGCGCAGACCGCCGGCATCGGCCTGGAGGGGGCGGGCGTGGAGCTGACCCCGCGCGGGCACATCGTGGTGGACGAGATGCTGCGCACCGCCAACCCCAGGATCTGGGCCGCGGGCGACTGCATCGGCGGCCTCCAGCTCGCCCACCTGGGCAGCGCCGAGGGCGCCCGGGCGGTGGAGAACGCGCTCGGCATCGCGCTCCGCCCGATGGACCGGACCGTGGTCCCCTCCTGCATCTACACCCACCCCGAGATCGCCATGGTCGGTATTGGCCAGGAGGCGGCCGCAGCCGCCGGGCACCCGGTGAAGGTGGGCCAGGCCCGCTTCCTCGGCAACGGCAAGGCGGTCGGCGAGAACGAGCCCGACGGCCTGGCGCAGCTCGTCTCCGACGCCGCGACCGGGGAGATCCTGGGCGCCACGGTGATGGGCGTCCATGCCGTCGAGATCATCCACGAGGTCGGGGTCGCCATCAGCGACGGGCTCACCGTCGACGAGCTGGGGGACATCATTCACGCCCATCCGACGGTGAGCGAGCTGGTGATGGAGGCCGCCGAGCAGGCCGAGGGCCTGGCCCCGTACCTCAGCTGAACCGGCCCGCCGTCCGATCTCGGACCGGCCGATCACGTCAAAGCGGCCAGCTCCCCACCGTCCGGCTGCTATTAACATGGTTTGGGACAGGAAAGTCCGTAACCGGTTTATGGAGGGACGGGGGGCGCCCCGCATCCCAGAACCTGTGCCGGCCGGCTCAGAAGTCGTGCCGGCTCAGAACCGTGCCGGTGGTAATGTTGCGCAAATAGGTATAATGTTGCGCAAATGCCCCGTGGTCGTCCCCCGTCCCTCTCCGCCGGCTTGAGCGACCGGCTGGTTCAGCTGCACCGCGCCTACGGCCTGGGCGCCCGCGAGATCGCGGAGGCGCTGGAGCGGGCGGGGGTGGATCCTCCTGCCAGCGGGGGGCGCTGGCATCCCTCGACGGTGAGCCGCTGCCTGGCCCGGCGCGGCATCGCTCTGTCCCCCGGCCGGCCGCAGCGGTGGCTGTCCCAGCCGCGTCCTTGGGCATCGACCCCGCTCCACACGATCACCGCCATCGCCTGGCGGCGGCGGGCCGCCGGGTCGGGAAGCGACCTCTGGGCCCTGCTCGAGGAGAGGATCGTCATGGATGACCTCGCCGAGCTCGACTCGAGCTTCGGGTCGGTGCCGCGAGCAGTTGTCGGGGCGGTGGCCGCGAACCGGTTCATGCCCCCGCGGCAGACCGGTGACGTCGACTTCGCCATCTGCGACCGCGACGAGGCGGCGGCTGGCGCGGCGCTGGAGGCAGCGGGGTGGCACAGGATGCGACGGCTCCTGGTCCGCCCGCCGATGAGCGGGATCGCATGGCAGGCCGCGAGCGGCGCCCCGGTGGACGTGCTCACCGTCCCCGGTGTCTGGGGACGGGAGCTGGTGGAGACGGCCATGGCCAACCGGGAGGGCGGTCCACCCTTTGCGACCCTGCCCCACCTGGTCGTGCTCAAGATGATCGCGGGGCGCACGGTCGACGGCGGTGACGTCGCCCGGATGCTCGGCCACCAGGATGCGCTCACCCTCGAGGCGGTCCGGTTGGTGGCCCGTCGGGTGCTCGGCCCGGAGGAGCTGGCGGATCTCGATCAGCTGATCGAGCTGGGACGGCTGGAGTACGGAGCCCGCCCCGGGGGCCCTGGTTGAGCTCGTGCGACCCGAGAGCGAACCTCGGTTTGACATGGCGGGCGGGCGAGCCGCCTGGCACCATATCCGAGTTGACCATCTCGGTCGATCTCCGTGCACGGCGGAGATGCCCACCCAGGAGACGGCATGACAGCATCTTCCGCGCGGCCAGTGGCCCTGGTCACGGGAGCGTCCTCCGGTGTAGGCCACGCCTACGCGCGCCAGCTCGCCGAGGGTGGCTGGGATCTCGTCCCGGTGGCACGGCGCGCCTCCCGCCTCGAGGCTCTGGCCGCGCGCCTGCAGACCCCGGGTGGGGTCAACGTCCGGCCGCTCGTCGCCGACCTCACCGACCCCGCCGGGCTCGCCCTCGTCGAGGAGCGCATCGACAGCGGTGTCGACCTGGTCGTCAACTGCGCCGGTTTCGCCGGCTACATGCCCTTCGCCGAGCTCTCCGGCGAGGTGGCCGACTCGCTGATCGACGTCCACGTCCGGGCGGTGACCCGCCTCACCGGCGCCGCCGTCCGGGCCATGCTGCCCAACCGTCGCGGTGCGATCATCAACGTTGCGTCCCTGCTTGCATTCAGCGAGTCGGCGGTGCTCGGCCGGTTCAACCGGGCCACGTACGCGGGCTGCAAGGCCTTCATCGTGACCTTCACCCAGCTCGTCGCCCAGGAGGTCCACGACCACGGCATCCGGGTCCAGGTCTGCTGCCCGGGGGCCGTCGTGACCGAGTTCCACGAGGTCGCCAGGGTGCCCAACCCGCCGGCCGCGATGAGCCCCGAGGAGGTGGTGACCGCCTCGCTCCGTGCCCTCGAAGCCGGTGAGGTCGTCTGCGTCCCCGGCCTGGAGGACGCGACGGTCATCGACCGCTACCACGAGGCTCAGCGGGAGATGCTCCGCCAGGGCAACCGCCCTGAGCTCGCCGAGCGGTACCGGGCCGCGCCCGGCTGAGTCTCAGACCAGGTCAGAGCGCCTCCAGGTCGGCCTCCTTGTGGCGGCGCCGCCGCTGCAGGTGGTACGGGACGCTGACCACCACCGTCCCGGGGCGGAAGAGGAGCGCCGCCTTGACCCGGAGCGGGAATTGGTTGTGCAGCAGCTGGTGCCACCAGCGGGTCGCCACCAGCTCGGGCAGGACCACCACCAGGGTCCCCTCGGTGATCTGCTTGTCGATCGCGTCGATGTAGTGGAGCAGCGGCCGCAGCACCGAGCGGTACGGGGACTCGACGATGACCAGCGGCACGTGGTTGCCCCACGCCTCCCACCGGGCTCGGAGCAGGGCCATGTGGTCGGGGTCGAAGCACACGTGGACGGCGATCACCTGGTCGGAGAGCGAGCGCGCCATCGCCAGGCTCTGGAGGGCCACGTTGTTGAGCTGATCCACGGGCACGATGCAGACCGGGTGGATCTTCCCGGGCTCGGTCGGCACCTCAGTGGCCTGCTGGCCCCGGGCGTCCAGGTAGTGGCGGTGGATGGCGAGGAAGAGGCTCACCGCGCTCGGCACGATGATCAGGATGATCAGGCTCTCGGGAAGCTTGGACGCGGCGGTGACCAGGAAGACGATGAAGGTCATGCACGCGCCGACGGCGTTGAGCGGCAAACCGTGATGCCAGCCCTTCTCGCGGCGCCTGAGCCAGCGCACCACCATCCCGGTCTGGGAGAGGGTGAACGCCAGGAAGACTCCGATGGCGTACAGCGGGATGAGCCGGGAGACGTCGCCCTGGAATACGAAGAGGAGGAGGCTGGAGAAGAGGGCCAGCATGATGATCCCATTGCTGTACGCGAGCCGGTCGCCGAGACGGCGGAACTGGTGGGGTGCGTACTCGTCGCGCGCCAGGAAGAAGAAGAGGCGCGGGAAGTCGGAGAAGGAGGTGTTGGCAGCCAGCAGCAGCACGGCCGTGGTCGCCACCCCGACGAAGATGAAGAGGCCTTCACCGATCGCTGTCACATGCGCGAAGACCGCCCGTCCGCTGACGCATTGCAGCGGTGACGTGAAGGCGTGCGCCGCCTGCTGCAGGATCACCGACTGGTAGCAGGGATCCGACGAGTTGCGGATGCTGGCCCCGAGCACCTCGGTGCAGATGGTGATGCCGCAGAACATGATGACGCAGAGCGTCCCCATGATCGTGAGCGTGGTGCGCGCGTTGCGCCACTCCGGCACCTTGAAGGCCAGGATGCCGTCGGAGATCGCCTCGATCCCGGTCAGCGCCGAGCATCCCGATGAGAAGGCCTTGAGGAAGAGCAGGACGAGGAGCATCCCGCCCAGGTCCGTGAAGTCCTCCGTGACCCCGATGTGGATCGAGGTGCCGGCCGGATGGAGGCTGCCGGTGATCAGCCGGAAGGCGTTGACCAGGATGGTGAGGATGATCGCGAAGATGAAGAGGTAGGTCGGGGCGGCGAAGATGTTGCCGGCCTGGCGCAGCCCGCGCAGGTTGGCCACGGCGATCAGCACGACCACCCCGATGCAGGCGAGCACCCGGTAGTGGGCGGCGGCCGGGAAGACGCTCTGGATCTGGTCGTATCCGCTCGCCACCGAGACGGCGACGGTGAGGATGTAGTCGGTCATCAGCGCCGAGCCGGCCACCAGGCCGGCGACCGGCCCCAGGTTGTCCTTGGCGACGATGTAGGAGCCTCCGCCCTGGGGGTACGCCTTGATCGTCTGCCGGTAGCTGAGGCAGACGATGACGATGAGGGCGGCGATCACGGTCATGATCGGCAGCAGGTCTGTGCTCACCGCCGTGGCCCCCGCGACCGCCAGCACCAGCACGATCTGCTCGGTGGCGTAGGCCACGGACGAGAGGGCGTCGGAGGAGAGGACGGGGAGCGCGCGCACCTTGTTGAGCCGCTCGTGGAGCACCCGGCTGCTGGAGAGCGGCTGTCCCAGGATCAGGGTGCGCACTCGCCGGCGCAGGCGTCCGAGGTCGGTGGTCGGCTGGGTCGCTCGCGGGGTGGCCTCCAGCCAGCCGGGGGCCACGCTCTCGAAGCCCTGGGTTTGGGAGCGAACCACCCGCACGTAGTGCTCGCCGGGCCGTCCCCGCGTCTCGGTCACATCGAGGTCGGGCGCGACCTCAGCACCGCCGCCCTGGCGGCCGGGTGACCGTGACCAGGCGCGGCCGGCCTCCCGCAGCGCCGCGATCTCGGCGTCGGGGAGCGTCGGCGGTGGTTTCGGCGGGTCGGGGGCCGGGGCGTCAGCCATCGCCTGGGCAGTGTAGGTGGTGCCACGTCTGCGCAGACCAGGGGTCCGGCGGGGGCTCCGTCCGGGTGCGCGAGGCTACGGGTGCGGCGGCCGAGGCGAGCGGCAGCCGGGCGTGAGATCTGTCTATCTGCGAGCGCACGTGGCGGGGGACGGTGTCAGTGCGGGGCGGCCAGGCGGAGCAGAAAGACCCGGCAGGGTGCGTGCTGGAGGATGTGGGGCACCGTCTTGCCCATGTGGAACTCCCCGAAGCGCTCCCGGTAGGTCAGGCCGATCACCGCCAGGTCGATCTCGCGGGCGGCGATCTCGTCCACGATGGCCGGAGCCGCCTCGCGGGCCTGCAGGAGCTCCCCCTTGACCTCGATCTCGTAGTCCCTGCCGATCTGTGCGGCCCGATCGAGGACCTTCTCGGCGGCGGCGACCTCGGCGTTCTCCACGGTGCTGAGGGCGAGGCCGCGGGGGACCTCGACCACGGTGAGCGCCAGCACCGTGGCGCGGGGGCGGAGCGCCAGGCGGCAGGCGAAGCGCACGGCCTCCTCGTCGGTGGCCGTGCCGTTCACCGGCACGAGGATGTGGTGGGGGGTGAATCCCGGCATGGGGTGGAATCCTAGCCCGGCCGGATGGGCCGGCGGCGCCGATCGAACGGTACAATCGGCCCGAATGAAGGTCATCATCGTCGGCTGCGGGCGGGTGGGTGCCCGGCTCGCCCGGCAACTGGATGCCGAAGGTCACACCGTCGCTGTGGTCGACCAGCAGGTCTCCGCCTTCGACCGCCTGGGCCGCGAATTCGGCGGCACCATGGTGGTCGGCAACTGCATCGACGAGGCGGTGCTCCGGCGCGCCGGCGTCGAGGGCGCCGACTGTTTCGTCTCGGTCACCAACGGGGACAACCGCAACCTGATGGCGGCCCAGATCGCCCAGAGGATCTTCAAGGTCAAGCGGGTGATCACCCGCCTCTACGACCCCATCCGCGAGTCCGTCTATCGGGAGATGGGCCTGGAGACCTTCTGCCCCACCACCCTGGGAGCAGACCTCATCCGCGAGTACTTCCTCAGCGGGGTCAACCACGGCCGCGACGCCTCCGGCGTGGACGCCACCGCGGTTCGCGCGTCATGAGCGAGCCGGCTGAGGCCCCCTACGTCATCATCGTCGGCGGCGGCAAGGTCGGTTTCCACCTGGCCAAGCACCTCATCGAGCGCGACTACGAGGTGACCCTGGTCGAGAAGGACGCCGCCCGTGCCGAGTGGATCGAGCATCAGCTCGGCACCGTCAGCATCATGGTCGGCGACGGCGACGAGATGTCCTTCCTCGCCACCACCGGGATCGAGCGGGCGAGCGTCGTCATCGGCACCACCGGCGACGACGAGGACAACCTCATCGTCTGCCAGCTGGCCAAGATGAAGTTCAACGTCCCGCGCACCATCGCGCGGGTCAGCAACCCCCACAACGTCGCCGTCTTCAAAGCGCTGGGCGTCGACGCGCCCGTCTCCGCCACCGAGCTGCTGATGGGCCTGATCGAGGCCGAGCTGGGGTCGGAGATGGTCCGCGGCGTCGCCGTCAAGGCCTCGGGCACCTGCCTGGTCGACCTTGCGCTGCCCGCCCTCTCGGGGTACGTCGGCAAGCGCATCGGCGACATCACTCTGCCCAAGGGCGGGATCATCGTCTGCATCGTGCGCGCCGGCAAACCGGTGGTCCCTGCGCCCGAGACGGTCGTCGAGGCCGGTGACGAGCTGGTCGTCTACTCGCAGCTGCTTGACGTCGCGGCGGTCGGGGAGGCCCTCTCCAAGAGCTGATCCTCGTGGTGGGTGGTGTCCCGCACATACGCTGGCCCTCTGACTGGCGGAGAATCCGCACGCATGACTGAGCCGTCCCCCGCCGCGGGCCCGTCCGGGCGGCTGCTCGTCATCGAGGACGACGCCTCCCTGCGCCGCATCCTCCGATCGTCCCTGGAGCGCGCCGGGCACCGGGTCGACGATGCCGCGGACGGCTTGGTCGGCGCCGAGAAGCTGGGCAAGGGCGTCTATGACGTGGTCCTCCTGGACATCGGCCTCCCCTTCATCGACGGCTGGCGGCTGCTCGACACCCTGGAGGGACGCCGCCAGCCCGCCGTGATCGTGATCAGCGCCCGGGGCGACGAGCGGGACAAGGTGCGGGCTCTCGACCTGGGCGCCGATGACTACCTCACCAAGCCGTTCGGAGCCGACGAGCTGCTGGCCCGGGTGCGCGCCGTCCTGCGCCGCGTGCGCGGCACCGCCGAGGCGGCGCTCGTCGTCCGCTGCGGCTCGGTGGTGGTCGACCTGGGGGCGCGGATGGTCACCCGCTCGGGCGCCGAGGTGCGGCTCTCACCGACCGAGTACGTCCTCCTCGCCGAGCTGGCCAGGCACGCGGGGATGGTGATGGACCATCGGACCCTGCTCATCAGGGTCTGGGGACCCATGTACGCCGGCGACCGCAACTACCTCCGCACCTTCATCCAGCGTCTCCGCCGCAAGCTCGAGTTCGACCCGGCTGAACCCGAGATCATCGTGACCGCCGGGAGGCGGGGGTACCGCTTCTGCAGTCAGACCGATCCGGCCGCGCCACCCGCGGACTGAGCCGCACCCACGACCGCGGGTCGTTGACCGAACGTTGACGCAGCCGCGTTCAGGATCTCTGCCATGGACACCGAGTGGCAGTTTGCGGGCCTGCGCTTCCTGGATGTGCGCGACCTCAAGGGGGCGGCCGTCCTCGACGCCAACGGGACCAGCTTGGGCAGCGTCGGCGCCGTGCTGCCGCGCCTGGACGGTGCCGTCGACATCCTGATCGACAAGGACACCCCGAGAGGGCGGATCTTCCGGGTGGCCCTGGACGACGTCGAGATCGACGAGCTCGGACGGCTCTGGCGGCGGCCCGGATGGCGCGTCCACCGGGTCGCCGTGCCGGCCCCGGCCGAGTCGTTGACCGAACGTTGACCGACCAGTGACGAGACTCCTCGTCGTGCGCATATCTCCCACCCGCACTCAGGCGGACCGCTGATGCTCGACCTCCTCATGTTCGGAATCCTCGCCGTCCTGGTGGCGATGAGCTTCCTCTACGTCCACGGGCTGGGGAAGATCTGATGAGCCAGACCGTCGGCTACATCGTCGCCTTCGCGATCGCGGTCCTGGTGACCGGCTACCTGATCGCCGCCATGCTCTTCCCCGAGAGGTTCTGACCGTGGCGCTCGACATCCTCGCCTTCATCGTCACCTACGGCGCCGTCTTCGTCGGCGCCTGGTTCGTGGGCGGTTACATGGTCAAGGTGTTCAAGGGCGAGCGCACCTTCCTGCACTTCGCCCTGCGCCCGGTTGAGCGCGGCATCTACAAGATCAGCGGCATCGACGAGGAGCACGAGCAGGGCTGGAAGGGCTACCTGGTCGCCATGCTCCTCGTATCGGTGATCGGGCTGGTCTTCACCTACGTCATCCTCCGCATCCAGGGCAGCCTCCCGCTCAACCCGGAGAACTTCCCGGGTCTGTCGCCGGGACTCGCCTTCAACACCGCGGTGAGCTTCACCACCAACACCAACTGGCAGAACTACACGGGCGAGCAGACGATGAGCTACCTCTCCCAGATGCTCGCCCTCACCTTCCACCAGTTCCTCTCGGCGGCGACCGGCATCGCGCTCGCCATCGCGGTGATCCGCGGTGTGGCGCGGCACAGCGCCAAGACGATCGGCAACTTCTACGTCGACATCATCCGCTGCTTCCTCTACGTCCTCATCCCCATCGCCGTGGTCGCCACGCTCATCCTGGTGGCGAGCGGATCGATCCAGAACCTCAACGGGTACACCTCGGTCACCACCCTCGAGGGTGTCGGCCAGACCATCGCCCAGGGCCCGATCGCGGCCATGGAGGCGATCAAGGACCTGGGAACGAACGGTGGCGGCTTCCTCAACGCCAACTCCGCCGCGCCGTTCGAGAACCCGACCGGGCTCACCAACGCCCTGGAGATCTTCCTCTGCCTGGTCCTCCCCTTCGGCCTGGCGATCACCTTCGGCAGGTGGGTCGGCAACGTGAAGCAGGGCGTCGCGCTCTTCGCCGCGATGGCGATCATCCTGGTCGGCGGTGGCGCCTTGGCCGCCCAGCAGGAGCAGGCCGGGAACCCGGCCCTCAGCTCGACGGCGGTGAGCCAGGTCGCGAGCAGCACCCAGGCGGGCGGCAACATGGAGGGCAAGGAGGCCCGCTTCGGACCCATCCAATCCGCCCAGTACAACACGGCCACCACGGGGACCAGCACCGGCTCGGTGGACGCCGCTCAGGACAGCTTCACGCCGCTCGGCGGGATGGTCCCGATGGTCCTCATCCAGCTGGGTGAGATCACCCCGGGCGGGACCGGCTCCGGCCTCTATGGCATGGTGGCGTTCGCCATCGTCGCGGTCTTCCTGGCCGGCCTGATGGTCGGCCGCACCCCCGAGTACCTGGGCAAGAAGATCGAGGGGCGCGACATCAAGTACGCCGCGCTCGCCATCCTCATCCTGCCCCTCTCCATCCTCGGCTTTGCGGCGCTGGCGGTGCTCACCCCGGCCGGCCAGGCCGGTCCGTTGAACCCCGGTCCCCACGGCTTCAGCGAGATCCTCTACGCCTACAGCTCGGTGACCGGCAACAACGGCAGCGCCTTCGCGGGCCTCAGTGGCAACACCCTCTTCTACAACACCACCCTGGCCGCCGCGATGTGGCTGGGTCGCATCATCTTCGTCATCCCGGTGCTGGCCCTGGCCGGATCCCTGGCCAAGAAGAAGATCGTGCCCGCCGGCGCGGGCACCTTCCCGACCGACACCCCGCTCTTCACCGCGCTGCTGATCGGCACGATCCTGATCGTCGGTGCCCTGACCTTCTTCCCGGCGCTGGCTCTCGGTCCGATCCTCGAGCAGCTCCAGCTCCACGCCGGCCTCCTCTCTCACCCATAAGGAAACAGCGGTCATGACAGTCATCGCCAGCACAGGTGGGCTTCCCCAGCCGCGCAAGCGGCGCCGGCAGAGCAGCCTGTACGACCCCGCCATCCTGGTTCCCGCCATCGGGGCGAGCTTCCGCAAGCTCAACCCCCGCGTGATGGCCCGCAACCCGGTGATGTTCGTGGTCGAGGTCGGTGCCGTGATCACGACCTACGTCTTCGTCACCGGCTTCTTCAACCACGGCGACCAGAGCTTCGTCGGCCAGGTCTGCCTCTGGCTCTGGTTCACCGTGCTCTTCGCCAACTTCGCCGAGGCGGTCGCCGAGGGCCGGGGCAAGGCCCAGGCGGCGAGCCTTCGCCGCACCCGTTCGGACACCATCGCCCGCCGCCTGGCCGGCGGTGCGGGTGGTGCTGAGGAGCGCATCCCCGCTCCCGAGCTGCGCAAGGGCGACATCGTCGTCTGCGAGGTGGGGGACATCATCCCGAGCGACGGCACCATCATCGCCGGGATCGCCTCGGTGGACGAATCGGCGATCACCGGCGAGTCGGCTCCCGTCATCCGCGAGGCGGGCGGCGACCGGAGCGCGGTCACCGGCGGCACGCGCGTGCTCAGCGATCGCATCGTCATCGAGATCACGCAGAACCCCGGCGAGACGTTCATGGACCGGATCATCGGCCTCGTCGAGTCGGCATCCCGCCAGAAGACGCCCAACGAGATCGCCCTCAACATCCTCCTGGCCAGCCTGACGATCATCTTCATCATCGCCGTCGTCACCCTGCAGCCCTTCGCCCTCTTTGCCGGCGCCTCCGTGTCAGTGACGGTGCTGATCGCGCTGCTGGTCTGCCTCATCCCCACCACCATCGGCGCGCTGCTGTCGGCAATCGGCATCGCCGGTATCGACCGTCTCCTCCAGAAGAACGTGCTGGCCATGTCCGGGCGCGCGGTCGAGGCCGCCGGCGACGTGGACGTGCTCCTGCTCGACAAGACCGGCACCATCACCCTGGGCAACCGTCAGGCCACCGAGTTCATCCCCGCCCCCGGCGTGGAGATGCAGCGCCTGGTGAAGGCGGCCGACCTGGCGAGCGTCGCCGACGAGACCCCCGAGGGGCGCTCCATCGTCGCGCTGGCCCGGCGCATCGGCATCGCCGAGGAGCCGGACGTCCATTCCTGGGAGTTCGTCCCCTTCACGGCCACGACCCGCATGAGCGGTGTGGACCGGAGCGGCCTCAGCATCCGCAAGGGCGCCGGGGATGCGATCGCCTTCTGGTGCTCGGGCGAGTCGAGCCACGAGCTGCCCGCGTCGGTGCGCGATCAGGTGGAGACGATCGCCCGCAGTGGCGGTACCCCGCTGCTCGTCGCCGAGAACCGGACCGTCCTGGGCACCATCCACCTCAAGGACATCGTCAAGCCGGGCATCAAGGAGCGCTTCGAGGACCTGCGCCGGATGGGGCTGCGCACGGTGATGATCACCGGTGACAACCCGCTCACCGCCAAGGCGATCGCCGAGGAGGCGGGGGTGGACGACTTCCTCGCCGAGGCCACCCCGGAGAACAAGCTGGAGCTGATCCGCGCCGAGCAGGCGGGCGGCAAGCTGGTGGCCATGACCGGGGACGGGACCAACGACGCGCCCGCCCTGGCTCAGGCCGACGTCGGGGTGGCCATGCAGAGTGGCACCCAGGCCGCCAAGGAGGCGGGCAACCTGGTCGACCTGGACAGCGACCCGACCAAGCTCATCGAGATCGTGGAGACGGGCAAGCAGATGCTGATCACCCGGGGCGCGCTGACCACCTTCAGCGTCGCCAACGACGTGGCCAAGTACTTCGCCATCATCCCGGCTATCTTCTCCGGCTTCGCGTCCCTGCATTACCTGAACGCGCTCAACTTCCTGAACATCGGCGGCGCCGTCATGCGTCTCACAACCCCCCAGAGCGCGGTCCTCTCCGCGGTGATCTTCAACGCCCTGATCATCGTCGCCCTGATCCCGCTGTCCCTCCGCGGCGTCAAGTACCGGGCAGTGGGCGCCGCCTCGCTGCTCCGGCGCAACCTCCTCCTCTATGGCGTGGGCGGCGTCATCCTCCCCTTCCTGGGCATCTGGGTGGTGGACGCCGTGATCACCAACCTCCACATAATCTGAGCGGTAAGAAGATGTTTCGCAATTTCCCCAAGGAGCTGGTCATCGCGCTGCGGATCACCCTGGTGATCGCCGTCCTCGGTGGCCTGGTGTATCCGCTGGTCATGCTCGGGGTTTCCCAGGTGGCGTTCAACAGCCAGGCCAATGGCGGTCTGATCACGAAGAGCGGAACGGTGGTCGGCGCCAGCCTGATCGGCGAGTGCTACTACGAGACCAAGGAGGTGTCGGGCACCCCCGTCTTCCAGACCACGACGTACCAGGGGCACACCTTCTACACCGTCGACCCCCGCTACTTCCAGGGTCGCCCCTCGTACTCGGTGCAGACGCAATCCAACGGCACCGAGGCGGTGATGCCCCTCAACCCGCCGTGCGAGTCCAACAACTCCCAGGGCAGCAACCTCGCCCCCAGCAACGCGCTGCTGATCGAGCAGGTCGACACCTACGCCGCCTACCTGCACTGCGTGGGCATCGACACCGCGGGCTCCTTCACCGCCGCCCAGCTGCAGCAGGCGGTCACGGACCCGAGCGCGCACTGCCTGAGCGCCGGCGCCAAGACCACTCCCATCCCCGTGGACTTGGCGACCGGCGACTTCACCAGCTACGACCCCGACATCAGCGTCGCGGCCGCACTGGCCCAGGTCAACATGGTGGCCGAGGCGCGGGGACTCAGCCCCGCCAAGGTCCACGCGGTGGTGGAGGCCAACATCACCGGCCGCATCCTCTGGATCTTCGGTCAGTCGGATGTGGACGTCCTTCAGCTCAACCTGGCCATGAACCAGGCATTCGGCGCTCCCCCGGCACTCGGGTGACCGGGGCGCCGGGCGGTGGCGGCGAGCACGAGCCGATCGACCCTGCCTGGGTACACTGGGGGCAGTAGGAGCCCGACCCAGGCATGGCCAGCCGGGTGGGCGAGAGGTTGAAGCGCAAACCCCCATCTCAGACAGCCGCCGTCTCCGGAGAGGTCTCCGGAGATGAGGCGACAGCCTCCGGCCCCGCGGCGGTGGCCGGTCCCCCCTCCCCGCCGCGGGGCAAGCTCAAGGCGTACCTGGGCGCGATGCCGGGGTCGGGCAAGACCTTCGCCATGCTGCGGGAGGGCCGCGATCGCCGCGACGGCGGTGAGGACGTGGTCATCGGGTTCATCGAGACCCACGGGCGGGCGCGGACGCAGGAGGCGATCGGATCGCTGGAGGTGCTGCCCCGGATCACCGTCGATTACCGCGGCACCCAGCTCTCCGAGATGGACGTGGACGCGGTGCTCGCCCGCCGCCCGCAGGTCGTCCTGATCGACGAGCTGGCCCACACCAACGCTCCCGGGGTGCGTCACCACAAGCGCTGGGAGGATATCGAGGACATCCGCGACGCGGGCATCGACGTGATCACGACCATGAACATCCAGCACCTCGAGTCGGTGAAGGACGTGGTCGAGCGCATCACCGGGATCACCGTGCACGAGACCGTGCCCGACACCGTCCTCGACCGTGCCGATGAGGTCCAGTTCATCGACATCACCCCGGAGGCGCTCCGCAAGCGGATGCGCCACGGCAACGTCTAC
>Ga0181520_10002376_pt1 | contig 34979 bp, 27 predicted proteins | sample PEATcosm2014_Bin_29_FD_132451 | JGI IMG/M metagenome (GOLD analysis project Ga0181520, IMG submission 132451) | Peatland microbial communities from MTU Mesocosm Facility, Houghton, MI, USA - PEATcosm2014_Bin02_30_metaG | ecosystem: Environmental > Terrestrial > Soil > Wetlands > Peat | place...
CCGGCGCCACAGCGTTGAAGTTGCTCTGCCACTGTATCTGCGTCGCGTTCTTTAATACTGTTGTCAGCACTGCCGATGTTCCCCATCCCGCAGCCTGTGACATCAGCGCGAACGGTATTGTCAACTGTGTCCATGTAGCCGGCGCTGTGAAGATATATTCATAATCATTGTAGCCTGTAAGTGACGCTCCTGTTGTGTCAGTATATGGTATCTTTACAAGGTATGAGCTTCCGTTGCCTTTCGTGTAGAACCTCATTCCTGTGCAGCTTGATATGTCAAATGATGTATATGTAGGCGCTCCTGATGTGGCCGTGAACTGTGACCCCATTCCGACGCACGGATATGTAGTTCCAGCCACGCCTACTGTTCCCGTCACCCTCATCGCGTAATTGGTGCCGTTGGCCCCGCCAGCTGACGGCGTCAGAGAAGCTCCCACAGCCGGCCATACTGTCGCTGGTGTTCCGCCGAGGTACGAGTACCAGTAGCCGCCGTAGTAATTCTCATTTGTGTCATTTTCCATATCGTCGAAGTTACACCCTCCGCCCATCGGCGTGTTCGTCGCTACCGCGACAGGTGTATTTGTGGCTGTTGGTATTGGAGTATTTGTATTTGTAGGCCCGCCCGGCGTGTTTGTCGCTGTCGGCGGCAGCGGCGTATTTGTCGCTGTAGGTACGGGTGTGTTTGTATTTGTCGGCCCGCCCGGCGTGTTTGTCGCCGTCGGGAAAGGCGTCGGCTGAGCAGGGCAGCTCGGGCAGCCGTATATGGCCACTTCGTCTATCCAGAAATCAACTGGCGCGCTTGTTGCCGGCGCCACAGCGTTGAAGTTGCTCTGCCACTGTATCTGCGTAGCATTTGCAAGAACCGTCGCGAGCACTGCCGATGTTCCCCAGCCCGCAGCCTGTGACATAAGCGCGAACGGTATTGTAAGCTGCGTCCATGTTGTCGGCGCTGTGAAGACATATTCATAATCATTATATCCGGTCAGTGACGCTCCTGTTGTATCCGTATATGGTATCTTTACAAGGTATGAGCTTCCGTTGCCTTTTGTATAAAATTTCATTCCTGTGCAGGCCGAGATGTCAAATGATGTATATGTAGGCGCTCCTGATGTGGCCGTGAACTGTGACCCCATTCCGACGCACGGATATGTCGTTCCAGCCACGCCTACTGTTCCTGTCACCCTCATCGCGTAATTGGTGCCGTTGGCCCCGCCTGCTGACGGTGTCAGGTTTGCTCCGACCGCCGGCCATACTGTCGCCGGTGTTCCACCCAGGTACGAGTACCAGTAGCCGCCGTAGTAATTGGCGTTTGAATCATTTTCCATATCGTCAAAGTTGCATCCGCCGCCCGGAACCGTGTTGACAGGTGTCGGCCCGCCCGCGACTGTATTAGTCGGAGTGGCCGTCGGGCCGCTGGGTGTGTTTGTGGCCGTCGGTGCGCCCGAAAATGTCGGCGGGAAATATCCGTCCATAACGAGCAGTGACATGAGCCCGAGGGTTGTATCAAAGAATGAAGTGCCTGCATCCGCGTTAAAGCAGGAGCCTGCTTCATTTGTGTAGAAATCATTTATTTCAGCTGAGTTGGAAGTTCCCATTATGCCCACGCCCGCCGGCCCGACAAAAGCGCCGTTGTGGTTGGAGCTGGTTTTCGAGCCGTTGCTTACGCTGTATCCGTCGCCAACATTCACGGCTGTTATCCCGGCGAAGAAGGCTCCAATTTCTGATGTCTCTGTGGCTCCGGCGTTGTCGCCGTTCCATACTTCGTCAATGCCGTACCAGAGCGGCAGCCTGCATGAGTTGTATCCGTATGTGTTTGAGCCGTCGTTAGCGCCCGCGTGGCTGAGTGTTTCATCCACAAGGCCGTTTGCTGAGTTCCTGCCCGAGGCAAGGTGTCCGTTGCAGACCGTGTTTAAGGCAGTGAATTTTGTTCCGCTTACATAAGCGTCAAAGAGCGGGTACCATGCCGGCCTGTAATAGGAGGGATATTCGTCGGTGTCGTAGTTGTCGCCGTTCTTTAACTGGCCGCTTCCGTTAATATCATAATTGCCCACCCTGTTTATCTGGTCCTGTGCAAGTGTGTTATATGATAATGAAAGTGAGCCCGATCCGCCCCATCTTTTGTCAGCCTGCATAAGGGCGAATGCTATGTCTTCGTCGGCGTCTGTCGCTGAATTGTTGTCCGCTGTTCCGCCGCCTGTTAATTCATGCCATTTCATAAGCTGGTTGGCGTCGTTGTTTAAGGCCTTGTAATTATATAATTTATCAAAGTTTGCTTCGTCGTTAAAATATACGGCTAAAATCATGGCGTACCCGATGCCTTCCGACCTGGTATCGTCTCCGCTTTCCTTATACTGCACCCTGACCTGGGTCGTTCCGTCTGTAATATTACAGCCGGAATTGACGATAAAGTCGGAGACCCACGTATTATACTTGTTGAGCAGGTCGCTTCCGTAATCCGTGGTTTCCATAATCCCGTGGGGATAAGTCACCCTTGTGGGAAGCGCCAGCGCCGCGTAAAGGGCGCTTGAGGCGAAAAATGATAAAATGATTACCAGAAAAATTGAGAGCTTTTTGACTGAATTCATGTCGTATCCTCCTGAAAAAAGTTTTTTGTAAACTTCCTGTCATAAAGCGCCATATAAATTGCCTATAATAAGCGCTGCGTTAAATATGACAAAAATAGTGTAAAAAGGTTTCGCTAAAAATATTAAAATTTAGTATTGAAAGTATATTTTAAGTGTGGAAAAAAGTCAATCCTAATTTATGGCATATTTCCAAGGGTGATTTTAACGTAAAACCCCTGTTTTTCATCGGAAAACAGCATAATACCGGTTCATCGTACAAATAGACCGGTTAAGCATGCTTACCTCTCCTATCTGTACGTCTTTGCTTTACAAACAAAAAAGGGCCGCGTTTTCACGCGGCCCTTTTTTACAACTCTTTATTTTATTGCATCAGCATCTTTTCAATTGATGATTTTGCGGTTCCGCCGTTGGTGCCCGTCACGGTTATCACCAGGTAGTAAACCCCTCGCGCCAGCCCAGCAAGGCTTTCGCCTGTTACTTTTGTCGAAACATAATAACCTGACGCATTTTGCGCCGGGTTCGGATCCTCATAGTAGCGTATGAGCCTGCCCGCTTTTGAATAAATCTTTATCTCCATCTTGGTTATGGTCTGCGATACCTGCAGGAATATTGTCCTGTCCTGTCCCGGCGTCGCGTTCGGGTTCGGCCCGATTGCGCCCAGCGGCGTTCCGCCCGGCGTCGGCGTCATGATCTTGAAAACACTCATTGTGGCCGTTGGTATCGGCGTATTTGTCGCCGTGCTTGTGTAAGTGTTCGTCGGCACCTGTGTCGCGGTGTCTGTCGGCGTATTGGCCGCCGGCGAGAGTGTTATTGAATACGGCCCGTTCGCCGCCGCAGGACTCTGCACGTCATTTGCCGTAACATTCGTGCCTTCGGCCTGCGATCCTATGCTTGCCGTTCCAGCCGATACAACCAGATATATGTAAGTTAAATTGGCTGTCTGGCCCGTGGTGAGGCTTGCCACAACTGACGGTGTTGAAACAGGGCTCAGGACGCCTGTAGAAACACCGGTTGTAAAGTTCAGCGGCTGTATATTGGTCAGATTTACGCTTCCGTTATTTGTAACCTGGACCGTAATTGTAACGTACTGTCCCACAACAGCTGACGCCGGCGCCACTATCGAAACAGAGAGCGACGGGTTTGTGGATGTCGTCGCCGTCGGCACAGGCGTGAATGTATTTGTAAATGTCGGCGTGTTTGAGAATGTATTTGTCGGCAGAGGCGTGTTTGTGTTTGTATTCGTCGGCACAAGCGTGCTTGTGAGTGTAAAGGTCGCGGTCGAGGCTCCTACCGGCGTGTTTGTATTTGTAGGCGCGGCCGTGGGCATCGCGGGACAGCTCGGGCAGCCGTATATCTGCACTTCGTCTATCCAGAAATCAACAGGCGCGCTTGTCGCAGGCGCTACCGCGTTGAAGTTGCTCTGCCACTGTATCTGTGTCGCGTTCTTTAATACTGTTGTCAGCACTGCCGATGTTCCCCAGCCCGCAGCCTGTGACATAAGCGCGAACGGTATTGTCAACTGTGTCCATGTAGCCGGCGCCGTGAAGATGTATTCATAATCATTGTAGCCGGTCAGTGACGCTCCGGTTGTATCCGTATATGGTATCTTTACAAGGTATGAGCTTCCGTTGCCCTTCGTGTAGAAAGTCATGCCTGTGCATGCCGAGATGTCAAAGGTTGTATATGTAGGCGCTCCTGATGTCGCGGTAAATTGTGAGCCCATTCCAACGCACGGATATGTCGTTCCCGCCACGCCTACTGTTCCCGTCACCCTCATGGCGTAATTGGTGCCGTTGGCCCCGCCTGCTGACGGTGTCAGAGAAGCTCCCACCGCCGGCCATACTGTCGCCGGTGTTCCGCCCAGGTACGAGTACCAGTAGCCGCCGTAATAATTCTGGTTCGTGTCATTTTCCATATCGTCGAAGTTACATGCTCCTCCCGGAGTGTTTGTATTAACCGGGGTATTTGTGGCGGCCAGCGTGGAAGTAAATGTCGCCGTCGGCACAGTTGCCGTGAATGTCGATGTGGCGCTCGGCAATGCCGCCGTGAAAGTCGAAGTCGGTGAGTTCCCTATTGTTGCCGTGTCTGTCGATGTGGCCGAGGGCCCGGTGGTTGATGTGTAAGTCACCGTAACCGTGTCAGTCATTGTAGAGGTATAGCTCGATGTAATGGTCACGGTAGCCGTAAATGTCGGGGTGCGCGTGAATGTCTGCGTGTCCGTGGGCGAATCCGTTGGTGAGCCCGCGTATTCCGTGTTTGTAGGCGTCACAGAGAATGTCGGCGATACCGTATATGACGGCGTGGCCGTGGCCGTATATGTTGAAGTTGGTGTATTTGTTTTAGTTGCCGTGCCTGTCGCAGTGTCGGTGGGGGTTGAAGTATTTGTGTCGGTCGGTGTGTTTGTCGCCGTCGATGTAAATGTGGATGTCGGCGACGCGGTGTTAGACGGCAGCGGCGTGCCTGTATATGTGAAAGTCGGGGTGCTTGTTCTTGTGTCCGTAGCCGTGGATGTCGGACTGAAAGTATTAGAAGGCAGGGGCGTATTTGTAAATGTCGGTGTCGGCGTCTTTGTATATGTAACCGTGAATGTATTCGAAGGCGTCGGAGTGGATGTCCATACCGTGCACGGGAACATTGAAACCTGGTCCACAGCCAGGGTCACGAGCGACCACGGCTGTCCGATTGTCTGCCAGTGTATCGCGTTAAGATTTGTCAATACCGAGGCAATTGTAACGGCAGTGCCTGTTCCCGCCTGCTTGAAACTCGGCGTGGTGCCGGCAAAGAAAAACTGATACTGGGTCCATGTCGTCGGCGCGAAGAAAGTCGCCGCGTAATGGTCGTTGCCGTCGTTTACAGCAGATGAGGGCACGAGCTGGACGCTGTAATTGTTATTGTCACCCTTTGCCCAGAATGTAATGCCTGTAAATCCGGAACAGTTGACAGAGCCTGTAGCTACAGCCGAGGTATTTGTCCCCATCCCTATAAAACCATACTGATAAGCAGTTGTAACCGTCCCTGTTAGCAGGGCCGCGTAAGCCGTGGAATTGGCGCCGGGCGCTGTAACCGACATATACCCTGTCGAGGTTCCCGCGCTGGCGCTGTCATTATAAGCGTACCAGCTGCCGCCCCAGAGATTTGTGGTATTGCCGTCGTCAAGGTTGTCGAGAGCAAGCGGGCACGCGTATGTGGGAGATGAAGTCAGGGTCATTGTTATTGTAGCTGTTGGTATTGATGTCTGCGTGGGCGTGGGTGTGGGCGACCAGAGGTCCGGGAAAAGCTCTACGTGGTCAACCGCAAGGTCAAAATTCGCGTTATATACGGATATCTGCCAGTTAAATTTTTGCGCTGAAGCCAGATCGGTCGTAATCAGGGTTGTTGAGGCCGCGCTTTTCCACGTTGGCTGTGTAAAGTCAGTAAAATATATCTGCATTTCCGTCCATGTGGTCGGCGGTGAGAATGTGTACTGGTAATTTGCCGAATCGGGGTGGAGATTTAAAGAGGCCCTCGGCAAAAGGCATACTGAATATGTAGCGCCGGTGGTTCCCAGAGCGCCAAGTTTACACATGAACCTGATGCCGCCGTAAGTTGCCGGTGAAGTTGTCGGTTCATAGAACGGCAGCAAGTTGACAAACAAATCATTTGCCGTTGCATTCTGGACAAGTTCTGTCCCGAATCCAACCGAGGGATAACAGCCATTGGCGGCAACGCCGACAGCGCTGATTGTTCCGGTTACCCTTAAATAATAAGAAGTGCCTGTTTCCCAGTCTCCGTCGCCCACAACATTTGCCGTGTTTGTCATAAAGCCCGCGTTGCTTGTCGTTCCGCCGGTCACCAGTACGCTTGAAGTTCCGGGATGAACCGACGCTGTGCAGGTGCATCCAGTTGAGCCTGAAGATGCCCAGGCATACCAGAAACCTGTCCAGTAATTCTGTGTTATGTAATAAGGCATGTACCTGTTAAAGTCATCAATAATCTGTCCGGTGGGGGGCGGCGCCGGAGTCGGAGTATTAACCGGCCCTGACATCGTCATGAGGTTCGGGAAATTTCCAGTCATTAATAGTAGAGTTAAAACTTCAAGCGATGAATTGTAATAGCTTGCCGTCGCGCTGAAGCCTACGTCAGCCGAATAATATGCGTTAAGCGATGTCTGGTAAGTTGACGATATCATCTGCGAACAGCCGGCCGGCCCTGTAAAAGCGGCGTTGTAATATGAGCCTTCATTGGTCCCGTTGGAAATCCAGTAGCCGTCAACTATGGAGGCTGATTTTCCGTTAAAGAATCCGGCAAGCGCGGTTAACACTCCGGTCGGATCCGTGCCGTTCCATGAATAATCAATGGCATATATATAGGGAACCCTGCATGAATTATAGGAGTATTCGTTTCCCGGACAGCCTGATGAACCGCCGCATGGATTATTTGACATCGGGGCGCCTGTCGTGGCGTTGCATATTTCACCGGGAAGCTTGTCAAACGAAGCTGAAGTGGCGTTTACGAGAAATGAATTATTTTCTGTGACTGCCGTGTTCCATGTCGCGGAGTGCGCCGAATCAAAAGCCGCGAAAACCTTGAACCATGCAGGCATGAAATAGGACGGGAATGTGTAATCATCCCAGCCGTTGCCCGGTTTTACAGAGCCATTTGAATTTAAATCATAACTGCGGCAAAGGCCGACAAGTGTTGTGGCGAGATTTGTGTAATTTAAGCCGTTGCCGTCTCCCCACTGGTAATGGGCCATAATGAGCGCGGCCGCCATATCAAAATCGCCGTCAGATGCTGAATTAACATCCTGGGGATTTCCGCTTGAATCAATAATCCACGGAAGCATTCCAACTTCGGTGCCTCCTGTGGAGTGGAGCGCCGCGTATTTCCATAAATTATCAAATAGTGTCTCGTCGCCGAAATAAACAGCAAGCAACATTCCATAACCCATGCCTTCTGAGACCGTGCAATTTGAATATCCATTCACGGCTTCCGGGCTCTGCACCCTCTGGTATCCGCCGGCTCCGTTCGTCGTTACATAGGTGCCTTTCCATGTGTTGTAAGCGTTTTGAATTGAGCTTGTGCTTACAGACGTGGCATAAATGCCGTATGGCGGCGTGTAGCCGTTGTTCTTCATAGGGAATGGATAGTTGGTGGTTGCGGCCAACACGAAAGAACCTGACAGAATAATTATCAAAGCGTTTAAACTCAGGAGCAATAAAAATTTACGCATTTAGAACCTCTTAACATTGGCGCGAAACCCTTTGCGCCAGGTTTGTGGACGTTGAACTAAGCGTCGTTATTACATTTATGATAGCAAATTATGAAACCCGTGTCCACAAAGTAAAACAAAAAAAATCAAAAACTGCTTAACCCGTTTATCACTTTGTAACTATTATAAACTTTTTGGTGACGCTCTGGCCGACCTGGATGTACACTGGATAAACTCCCTGCGACACGGTAGCGCCGACGTAATTTTGCCCGCACCAGTCTGATTCCCAGAGACCCGCGTCTTTTGTTTCATTTAAGACAACCGCGACCACCCTTGCGGCCTTGTCATAAATTATTATTTTTACCGGGCTGCCGTCCTGCGCCACCTGAACGCGTATCTTGGCGCACTGCCCCAGTCTCGGGTTTATAAGGTTATCCGCCACAACTCCTATGTCTGTCATAACCACTGTCGGCGTGGCAGTTATTTTATTCGCGTCAGCCTCATGCATGGTATTTACAGGCTGTGATATCTCTGATGAGCCGTAATTAACGTTATCAGCCGGCTTGATTGCGGCCGCAGGCTGGCTCTGTGATGCCGCACCCTGAAGGGCCGGAGCCATGGATACTGCCGGAGCAGCGGCAGGCGCTGGAACCGCAGCCACTACAACAGGCTGCTCAACAACAGCCGCTTTCGCCGCCGTGACAGGAGCGCTTTGAACTTTTAAGGCCGCCACAACAGCCGGTTTTACAACGGCCTTCGCGTATTTAACCGAGGAAGGCGCCTTTGCCGTAACAACAGCCTTTGCCGGAGCCGCAGGGGCCTTTGCCAGATCCTTCACTGTTACGGAGGGCTTATTATATATAATGAAGACGGATACAAATAAAATAACCGCAAATGACGCGGCGTATGATAAGAGAGGCGCCCAGTTAAACGCGGGCGCCGGCTTTTTGCCGCTTATCGAGGCCATAATCCTTGTTTCAAGGAATTCCGGCGCTTCAACTTTCATTAAGGATGTTAATTCCCCCATTTTTATAAGGGATTTTTCATATTTTGCGCAGTCAGGGCAGGATTCGGTGTGCAGCCCCGCTTCTTTTATGGTGTCAGCTGAAGCCTCTCCGTCAGTTACTTCCATTATCATCTCTTTATACTTTTTGCAGTCAGTCAAAACCTTCATTTTTGAGCACCTTCCTTTAATGAATATATAGACAATCCGGCTGTAAAAAAGTTTCGGTATATAATCACAGGATATCGTCCTTTTGAAGTTTTTCACGCAGGTTTTCCCTGGCGCGGAAGAGCTTTGATTTTACCGCTGAAACAGATATTTTCAGCACCTGGCCTATCTCCTCATAGGAAAGGCCGTCAACATCCCTCATCATTATAACGGTCCTCTGCTCTTCGGTAAGCTCGTCTATCCTTTTATATACAGTCTTTCTGACTTCATCGGAAGCGTATGATTTATCCGGCTCTTTTTCCTCTTTTTCCTTTATACCGTCCACAAGAGAGGGTTTCTCCTCGGCCCCTTCCTCATAGAATTCCTCGGTCATCTTTCCCCTGAAGCGCTGCAGCTGTTTGAGCCTGTTCTTGCACATGTTTACGGTTATCCTGTATATCCATGTGGAGAGCTTGGAATCGCCCCTGAAGTTTTTCAGGTTGTTGTACACGGATACAAATATTTCCTGCGAGGCGTCCTCGGCCTCTTCCCTGCTGCGCAGAAAATTATAAGCGTGGCCGAAGACCACTTTTTTGTATTTTGCTATGATTTCGGCGAAATATTTTACCTCGCCTTTTTTTACCTTTTCTATAATCTCGCTGTCGTCCATTTCTTCCCCGCCTAAAAAACGTATTTTATTGTTATCCTGTGCGCGTTGTCCGAAATAAAATAGGGCACATAAGCATAATCTATGTACAGGTCGCTTATCCTGCAGCCCGCCCCGACTGAAACAGAGCCGTTGTCCGCGCCGAAAATATACCCGTATCTTAACACAAAATTCTTTTGATAAAAAGCCTCCATGCCGATCGAGGTCTGCGAAGAGTTCAGCTCATTTATGTAATAACGCTCTTCTATAAAAACCGATATCTTGTACTCGTCCTGAAAACGGAATACCTCTATTCCGTAACCGCCGCGCACAAGCATGGGATAAAGGGATTTGTCCAGAAAATAATCCGTGGAAATGCCGATGTTCTCGACATCGAGCCCCAGGGTGTACTGATCAAGGTAGTTGCGGTAGAGCACACCCAGGTTGAGCGCCGCCCCCCATGTCGCGTTGTCGTAAACCTTGCTTGATATGAGCTTCAACCCCGCACCCACATTGTACTCCTCGTTTAAGGCCCTTGAATATACAACGCCCAGGTACGAATCGTAATTGTCTATTTTTTCCACCGGCACTCCGTTGTCGTCGGTGCGGTAGAGGTCGTCATTTGCCGAATACATAAAATAAACCCCGGCGCACGAGGAAACGTCCATTGGATGGTAATATTCCATCATCGAATAGTGATATGAAAAAACCGAATTGTACTGGGAAAAGACAAGATAATTCTTGTTTATCCCCTGAAGTGTCGCGGGATTTATCGGGGACGCCTCGGGCCTGGCGTAAAAGGGGGCGTAAATGGACCCCATAGCCACTTCCCTGGCGGGTATGTCAACGAGAAGAAAGTCTCCGGTGACCGTCCCCGCGGCGCTGGCTTGCGGCGCGGCCGAGAGAAAAATCAGCGCGGCCGCGGCCGAGAGAAAAATATTTTTTGGGGAAAATAATGCATTGCTCATTTAAATTTAAACGGAATCTCTTATTATCAGTTCCGGTTCAAAGCTTATTATTTTGCTTTCGTAAGGCACAGAGCCGTCTATCATTCCCATCATAACATCGAATGCCTGCATTCCCATCTGCGCGATGGGCTGGTGCACCGTGGTCAGCCCCGGCGATGTGAGGTTGGAAATGTATATGTCGTCATAACCGATAACCGCGAGGTCGTGGGGGATTTTTATCCCCATTGTCTTTGCCTGGTCCAGCACGCCTATCGCGGTCACGTCGCCGGCCGCGCAGAAAACAGAATCCACATGCGGGTTCTTTTTAAGGAGGAGTTTCAGGGACTTTTCGCCCTCTTCAAAATTATAATTGGTCACCCTGATTATCTTGTTCTCGTCATAGGGTATTCCGAAATCATTAAGCGCGTCTTTATAGCCCTTCATGCGCTCTTCCGCGTTCAACCCGGAGTCCCCTATTATGAGCCCGATGTTTTTTCTTTTGTTCTTTATGAGGTATTCAGTGGCGATATAACCGCCCTTGATGTTTTTAAATTTCACGGTGGGGGCCCCTTCAAGCACCTCTTCAAGGAATACAACGGGCACGCCTTCCTTTTTGAATTCGGCAAGCAGGTCCTTGTCCATGCGCAGCGATATGACTATTATTCCGTCGGCCCTGCGCTCATAAAATATCCTTTCAAGCATTTCGCGCTCGTTTTCCTCAATGCCCCTGGTCGAATACAGTATAAGGTTGTATTGCGTGTTCCTGAGGTTAGCCTCGATGCCCTTCACTGACTCAAGGGCGAAGAGCGACGCGAAAAACGACGCCACGACGGCAATGTTGTTTGTCTTTCCCTTTACAAGGCTCCTGCCGATATAATTCGGATGGTAATTCATCTCTTTTATGGCGGCCAGAACCAGCTCTTTTGTCTTCTGGGATATTTTCTGGCTGTTGTTTATGACCATTGATACCGTGGCCGGGGTGACCCCGACTTTTTTCGCTATGTCCTTTATTGTTACCCTCATGTGTTTCTCCTTTAATTAATGCCGCAAATTGAGGCGCAGCAAACGGCGTCTCTACTATCTGGCCGCCGGCGCAATCTGCATTGCCTGATTCTGCTCAAGCCAGGTTTTAAGTTTGGCGTTGTTCGGGTCGAGTTCCATGGCCTTTGAATAAGCCCTGTAAGCAAGCTCCCTCCTGCCTGTATTAAGGAAGCATGCGCCGAGCCCCATATACGCGGGGGCGTAGTCCCTGTATTTTTTGACGCATTCCGCGAATTCCGTAATGGCTGAGCCGAACTGCGTTTTATAGAGCAGGGCGTATCCCCTCTTATAAGCCTCTATTCCCGCCTTTTTATCCTCAAATAAATGATTTTCCGGCGGTCCGGCGAACTTCGCTGTCAATGAAATCCTGTTGGAGTTGCCCAGGTCCGCGTACGGCACCATTACATAATCAAGCTCGATATTGAGTTCCTTTGAAGCGGTGAGCCTGTATCCAAGCCCGGCGGTGAGCCCGGCGAGCGCGCCGAGATCCTCGCCGAATTTGTAGCCGAGCCTTACCGCGAACGAGTGGTATTTGTTGAGCGTCCAGTATTTTTCCGCGCCGAGATGGACGCTGGCGGACTGCTCTATCGGGTAATAAAGAATGTCCATGGCCGCGGTCGTGTCATTTTCGTTGTACACGAATGTCCCCTCGTCGGAGAACGGCAGCATCAGGTTCTCCATTGAAAACCTGTAGCCGAACCCGAGCTTTAAATCGACCGGCAGCGACGGCCTGTTGCTCGCTACGCCGAGGTTTTCAGCGACGAACCCGACCGAATAATTCTCATATTTGGGATAATAAAAAGAGCCCAGGTTGAAGCCGAATCCTCCGCCCAAATCCGTGACTATTTTCTCGCTGATTAAATTCGCCGATAATCCCAGCGAAAGGTCGGAAAAGCCGCTGTAGTCCCCGAGAAAATCGGAGAGTTTTTTTGCATAGGCAAGCGTTACATCAAGGTCGCTTGCGGTGACCGAGTTTGTGGTGAGTATATAGTTGCCGCTTGTGTCTTCGGTAGTCTGCGTCAGGGTGCCTCCGTTTACAAAAACCGAGTAGGCGGCAAGCGTGCCGAAGCCCTTTATGGGCGCGGCAAAAGCGAGATATTCGTAATTTACATCAAGAAGCCATACTGAATGCATCAGGCATACCTGGTCGCGGGTAATCTGCGATAACCCCGCCGGATTCCAGTAAACCGCGTTAACGTCATCGGCAACCCCGACAAAGGCCTCTCCCATACCCGAAGGCCTTGCGCCTTCGGAAAGTTTAAGGAAATTAGCGGATGTTTCCCCCGCTCCAAGAACCGCCCCCGCAAGTATAAGAAAAATAAGCCCTGAAAGCAATAAAGCTTTTTTGCCCATTAACCCGTTTTCTCCTGATTTGATTTATTCCTTATCTTACCAGTAAAAAAACCTAAAATCAAATAGATTTTAACCGTTGAAATCGTCAGTAATGAATGACAGAAAATACTTTGTTTGAAGCCAGTTTTTCCCTGCCCTTTAAAAAATCAAGTTCTATTACAAAGGCCAGCTCTTTTATCTTTGCCCCGCACTTTTCAACAAGTTTTACCACGGCTCCGGCCGTTCCTCCGGTGGCAAGGACATCGTCCAATATTACTACATTGTCCCCCTTTGAAAGGGCGTCGGCGTGGATCTCAAGCGAATCCGTGCCGTATTCAAGGGCGTATTCCTGCGAATAAACTTTACGCGGCAGTTTTCCGGGTTTGCGCACCGGCACAAGGGCGCATTTTAGCCTATAGGCAAGCGGCGCGCCGAGCAGGAACCCGCGCGCTTCCATGCAGACAATAGCGTCGATTTTTTTGGATTTGTACCTTTTGGCGAGCGAGTCTATGAGCGAAGCGAATAGTTTTGCGTCTTTTAAAACCGGGGTGAAGTCCTTGAAAATAATCCCTTTTTTTGGAAAATCAGGAACGTCAAGAACCGCTTTTTTAAGCTTTTTTTCCATGTTTAACCGCCTTTATATTTGTTTTTGTATATTTATTTTTTGTTTTTAAATGTTTGTATTTTATCATGGCCGCGGGACGTGTGAGGCTTTTTGGAGGCCCCGCGCCATCTTTTAAATTTAGGCGCGGCTGCCGTAAAAAAGGCTCACACGCCCGCGGCAAACCAGGGTTTCATATTTGCCTTATATACTTTCTTTGTTTTTCATCAGGTATCTTAGTTTTTTAATGGCGATAGTTTCTATCTGCCTTATTCTTTCGCGCGTGAGCTTCAGCCTGACCCCTATCTCCTCAAGCGTGAGGATGTTCCTGTTCGAGAGGCCGAACCTGCTCATTATGACTTCCTGCTCTTTGGGCTTTAACTTGGCTATGAGCTCGAGCATCTTTTCTTTTTTGTCCTTCTCAAAAAACTCATCGTCCGGCTTTACTATGGATTCATCCTCAATTGTATCCTTTAATGTCCTGGCCGAATCAGAATCCTCGTTTTCATATTCAAGGTCAAGCGACTTGGGGGCCTTGATAATATTTAAAATCTCATTGAGCTTCATGGGCTCAATCTTTAGCTTTCTTGCTATATCGTCCCTCTCGGGAAAACGCCCCGTGTCCTTAATTTCTTTTTCAATAAGCTTCAGGTATTTGTGGTAAATGTCGAGTATATGTACGGGTATCCTGATTGTGTTTTTCTGGTTGGCTATCGCGCGGTTTATGGATTGTTTGATCCACCACGTGCCGTATGTGGAAAAACGGAACCCCAGCTCGGGCTTGAACTTTTCAACGGCCTTCATAAGGCCGATATTGCCTTCCTCGATGAGGTCGATTATCGGCACCCCGAGATACTCATATTTTTTCGCCATTTTTACGACAAGTTTTAAATTGGCCTTGATAATCGAGGCGCGCGCCGCCACATCGCCTTTTTTGGCCTTGCGGACAAGGTCCTTTTCCTCTTTTTCAGTCAGTATTTTTTCGTCCCTTATCTCGTCAAAATAAAGCATAAGGGAATCTTTTGACGCCGAACCCCTGCCGTCGGCTTTTGCGGGCCTGGCGGGGGCCTCGTCAGTTTCGCCCTCTTCGGCTCCGGCGAGCTCCTGCATGGCTTCCGGATCTTCGGCTTCCTCCGCCTCTTTTTCCGGTTTATCAGAGGCCTCTTCCTGGAGCTGTTCCTCTTCCTGGAGCGCGGGCCTTTTCCCCGTGATTCCGGATTTTTTTAATTTTTTAGCCGCTTTTTCCGGTTTAATTTTTTTGCCTGATTTTTTCTTTTTCATATTTCCCCCTGTTATCCCGGGTACATACGTATGTAAAAATCCCCGTATTTGTTTTCATCAGGAACCGTTGTTTCTTTTATATCATCAACCTGGAAATACCCGCCGCTTCCGGTTATTTGTTTCCTGAATTCATCAATTTCAGCGTCCGCGCCGAAGGCTTCAATTTCCACGCTGCCGTCCGGCATATTTCTTACAAATCCTTTGAGCCCGAGAGACTGCGCGGCCCTCCGGCAGAAGTACCTGTAGCCGACCCCCTGCACGCTTCCGGAAACAATAAAACGGCGGCCGCTGGTTACCATTATCTCACTGCAGGTAAGATATTCCAAACACAAAATAAGACTGCAGGAAGTCGCCGATCTCCTCGCGCTGGAATACATTTGTAATGTTGCGTATATAAAATTCAACATCCACGTTGTAATTCAGGCTGATTTTGGCGCCGATGTTGAACCTGTCCTCGTCATATTCGCCCATGAGCAATACGGTGTCGGCCACGACCTTTGAAACGTCCGCTACAAAACCGGTGTAATTATGTCCCAGGGTTTTTTCCACGCCCATGCTGAAGCTCATATCGGTTATTTTTTTTGAAGCGACCGTATAAAGCGCAAAATCCTCCCACGGCACCCTTTCAAACATTGAAAGGGGGAATTTTTTTATGCCGGCGGCGACGCTGATAAAATAATCCTCTTCTTTGAGCGCCTGGCACTTTACATCAAAGTTCGTGGATTCCGAAATAGAATCGCAGAAATTCACAAATGTGTTCCAGAAACCCTGGACGGTTGCCTGGGGCCTGTAGGTGTCCACCATGTCCGAGATTTTTCCGAAGTCAACCACAGTGCCGGCTTCTATAAAATTAAGGAAGCCGTAGTTGAATTTAAAAACATAAGTATCCATATGAAGGCCCAGGGTAAATTGTTTGTCGGCGAGCACGTACGCCGCCGGATTGTCTATGTAGCCGCTTGTGCCCGACGCTGTCGGAAGAAGGAGAAAGTGATTGACGTCCACGCTTTCAGCGCCTGCGGGCGCGCAAAAGGATGCAAGGGCGAGTATAACAAGAAGGAACAACAGGGGCTTTTTCCTCACCGGCAATTTCTCCTTTTGGTCTTCTGAGTTCAAAAAAAATGGTCGGGGCGACTGGGTTCGAACCAGCGGCCTCTCGCACCCCAAGCGAGTGCGCTGCCAACTGCGCTACGCCCCGACCTCATTAATCTCACCCGTCGTCTTACTTAACAACTTTAAGTCGGGCGTGTCTGGAAAGAGTCTAATAATTCTTCCTTAGCATCCTCTTTCCAGACTACGCCCCGGCCTCATCCACTTTATCTTTTCCGGACTGCGCCCAAACTGCAAAAAAAATGGTCGGGGCGACTGGATTCGAACCAGCGGCCTCTTGGTCCCGAACCAAGCGCGCTACCAACTGCGCTACGCCCCGACCTTATTAATTTTTCACGAAATAAAATTTTACAGGAATCCTTCCCTATTTTCAAGTCTTATTTACCTTATTTAAGCCCCGTGATTTTCCAGAAGGCGCATGGCCTCGACTATTTCCTGCCTTATATCTTTAAGCTTATCCATGGTAAGCTTTTCCTCGATGCCGAAAAGCTCCATCTGCTCGCCGTCTATCTCGGAGAGGAGCTCCTTTAATTTTTTCTGCGCCCCGCTTATCTTGTATTCCTCTGCGTAAAGGAGTTTTTTTATCATAAATATGATGTCAATGTCCGTCTTTGTATATTTGCGCTGCCCGACCCTGTTCTTTATGGGCTGCAATTCCTCAAAATTCTGTTCCCAGAACCTTATTACCGATTCCCTGACCCCCGTGAGCTGGGCGACTTCCCTGATAGGATAATACTTTTTTTCCCTTACATCCGCCATTTTTATCCCTCCTTTAATCCACAAATTCCTGCTCTGATTTCGCGGGCCTTGTCATAAGGTCCCTGACCGAATCATGAGGTGATTTGCCCCTGTAAATTGCCTCATAAACTTCCCTGCAAATGGGCATGTCCACTTTATATTTTTTCGCCAGGTTGTAAACGGAAAGCGTTGTCTTTACCCCTTCGGCGACCATCACCATTCCCCCGAGAATTCCGTCTATTTTTTTACCCAGCCCGAGCTGTTCCCCGACAAACCTGTTCCGGCTGTGCTTTGAGGCGCAGGTTACAATAAGGTCCCCCACGCCGGAGAGCCCGTTGAACGTCTCGGCTGAGGCCCCCATGGCAACGCCGAGCCTTCTCATTTCAGCCAGGCCGCGCGTTATAAGCGCCGCCTTTGTGTTGTCCCCCATATTCATGCCGTCGAGTATTCCGGCTGCGATGGCTATTACATTTTTAACGCTGCCTCCCAGCTCGACGCCGAGGATGTCCTGCCTGCTGTATGTCCTGAAATACTTTGAGAAAAAAATCCCGCGTATGGTTTCCGAAAGTTTCCTGTCCCTGGATGCCACCACCACTGTGGTCGGGACCTTTCTTCCGACCTCTTCGGCGTGGGAAGGCCCCGAAAGCACCGCCACCTTAACCCTGCCAAGGACATCTTTTATAACCTGCGACATCGTCATAAGGGTTTTCTGCTCTATACCTTTTGTGACGCTTATGAATGTTTTTTTTCTGTAGTTAATCTTTTTTATCCTTAAGAGCAGCGCCCTCATAAAATGCGACGGCTGCGCGAGGACTATATACTCCGAGGCTTCCACGGCGGCATTCAGGTCTGATGTTATCCTGATTTTTGCGGGTATTTTTACCCCTTTTAAATATTTTATATTTTCCCTTTTTTTATCCAGCACTTCCGCGTAATCAGCGAAGAATTCCCAGAGCGTCACCGTATGTCCGCCTTCTTCAAGCAAAACTGCCAGCGCTGTTCCCCAGCCGCCGGCGCCAAGTACTGTTATGTTCACTTTTTTGCCTCTCCGGAAGAGCCTGCCTCTTTTTCTTTTTTTGCCGCGCCGAATTCAAACCTGCTCTCGGTGCCGTCCATGAGCCTTTTTATATTATCCTTATGCTTGTAAATCACAAAAGCCGCGACAAGTATGGATGTTATCTGCACCAGGTTCCAGAACCCGCCTTCGCCGTAATTCAGGACAAAAACCGGGAGCAGGAGCGCCGCGAGCACAGAGCCCGCGGAGATATACCTGAAAAATGACACCGTTACGGCGAAAACTATGAAAGCCGTTATGGTCGCTGCCGGAGAAAGGGCCAGGAAAACCCCGAGGGCCGTAGCCACGCCTTTGCCCCCCTTAAACTTCAAAAATATGGTAAAAGTATGGCCGAGAACAGCGGCAATGCCCGCTATGACCGGCACCCATGGAAATTTGGCGCCAAAAACAGCGCCGAGCGCAAATACCGGAACAAAACCTTTCAGCGCGTCAAGTATAAGGACAATAACGAACCACTTCATGCCAAGGACCCTTTTTACATTGGTGGCGCCTATATTTCCGCTGCCCACCGTGCGGATATCAATATTTTTCCTGGATTTGACTATTAAATAACCTGTCGGTATGGCGCCGAGAAAATATGGTATTACAAGCGCCGCCAGAAGTGCTATTGGCCACATAAAAGAACCTCCTTATTTTTCTTCCTGCTGCTGCTTCGGTTTAATCTTCAGCTTAAGCGGCGACCCTTCAAAACCGAAGGACTGCCTGAGCTTGTTTTCCAGATAGCGCATATATGAAACGTCCAGTTTTTCCTTTTTATTCACAAAAACCGCGAATGTCGGAGGAGCCGTCTCCACCTGCGAAATATACAATATCTTGATATCGCCCCTTTTTGAAAACACGGCTTTTTCATGGATTGCCTGCTGAAAAACTTTGTTTAGCAAAGAGGTCTTGATTCTCGAATTATACTGTTTTTCAACATAAAAAACAATATTTAATAATTCCTCCAGCCCCTTTGATTTGAGGGCGGAAACGTAAACTATCGGGGCGAAGGAGACAAATTTCGCAATATCCCTCAGGTATTCCGTAAAAGTAAGTTTCAGGGCCTCGCGCTGCGACTGCTCAATCAGGTCCCATTTGTTGGCTACTATTACTATGGCCTTTAAATTTTCCACGGCGTAGCCGAGGAGCTTTTTGTCAAGTTCCATGATGCCGTCAATGCAGTCCACCACAAGCACGGCCATATCGCCCCTTTTTATATTCATGAAAGCGCGGCCTATGGAATATTCCTCGGCCTTCATTTTTATATTCTTCCTTTTCTTGACTCCGGCGGTATCTATCAGAAGAAGCTTGTTGCCCTCGTATTCGATGAGCGTGTCTATGGAATCGCGTGTGGTCCCGGGAATGTCCGTGACAATGGAGCGTTCTTCCTTTACGAGCGCGTTAAAAAGGGAGGACTTGCCGACATTTTCCCTGCCGACAATGGCCACCTTCGTAATCTTTTCATCCCCGGCGGATGGTTTTTGCGCCTTAATGGCGCCGGTTATATAATCAAGCAGGTCGTCAAACCCGTAAGAATGGGCCGCTGAAACGGGAAAAACCATGTCGACGCCCAGGTTATGGAACTCATAGGCGTTGACTTCCTTCTCGCGTGTGTCAACCTTATTGGCGACGACCACGAAAGGGGTGCCGCTCTTTTTTATAAAATCAAAGACTTCCCTGTCCTCGGGCACAATGCCGGCCACCACATCCACGACGAAAAGCACAAGGTCCACTTCCTTGATAACGGCCTTTACTATCTTCACCACCTCGTTTTTTATGCGGTCCTGCTCGTTAAAAAGGAGCCCTCCGGTGTCTATGAGAGTGAATTTTTTTCCCATCCACTCGGCTTCGCCGTATATCTTGTCGCGCGTAACCCCGGGAAAATCATCCACTATGGATTTCTGCCTGTTTATAAGCTTGTTGAATATCGAGGATTTGCCGACGTTTTCCCTGCCGGCAATGAGGACGGTGTATTCTGTATTTTTCATTTTTGCTCCAGCTCTTTAATAAAGTCAAAATTTAAAAGTCAAAACCAATAAGTAAAACAACTGCGCTTATAATTTTCACTGATACATTTTGCCGGTTTTTAAAAACAAAGACGTGTCAGGCGCTTTGTTTAACGCCGGACACGTCTTTTATACAGTTATTATATGGATTACAGCCTGTTTTTGCAATGGTTATTTGGCTTATGCCTTTGATTAATTAAGCAGGCTCAGGTATGCGCTTAATGTTTCGTTGTCGTGGGCCGAGAGCGAAATAAAACTGATACCCGCGATATATCCTTCGGAATCTTTCCTGCACCATTCGACTTCGCCGAAGGTATTGATTTTTTTGCGGTCCCTTATTTCAAGGTCGAGCCTCATAACATCGCCTTCCTTTACAACCCCTTCAACCTGGAGACAGACGCCTCTTTTTGAAATATCCTTTGTCCTGGCCTTGCGGTACTGGAATGAGAGCAGGTCAAAATCCTCGCCAAAAAGCTTATATTCGGCCATTAGATCGTTTTTATACCTTGTATCAATTCGTCTTTCGGAGTAATCTTCCTGCATTTAAAAGGCCTCCTGAACGAGTTAGTATATAAAGACAGTTTAAACGATTAAGCGCCGTTTGTCAATTATTATTACTCCCGCGGGTCATATAATATCGGACCTTTCCAGCCCCGCTGAAATCCCGCTTCCAAACCTGAATATATCGTGCATAAGAATGCTGTCATTGTCCATTCCTGTAATCTTTGTTATATGGGTAACGCGCCTGCTTCCGTCCTTAAACCTTGCCTGCTGTATAATAAGATTGACCGCCCCTTTTATCTGTTCCCTGAGCGCTTTTACCGGAAGGTCGATTCCCGCCATAAGGGACATGACCTCCAGCCTGGAGAGCGCGTCCCGCGGCGAATTTGAATGAACTGTTGTCATGGAGCCGTCATGGCCTGTGTTCATGGCCTGAAGCATATCAAGGGTTTCTCCTGCCCTGCATTCGCCGACGATTATCCTGTCCGGCCTCATCCTGAGGCAGTTTTTTACAAGGTCCCTTATTGTGACCGCCCCGGCCCCCTCAATATTCGGCGGCCTTGCCTCAAGCCGTACAACATGCTCCTGGTTAAGCTTCAGTTCGGCCGAGTCTTCAATGGTAATTATCCTCTCATCCTCCGGGATAAAGGAAGAAAGCACATTAAGCAGGGTCGTCTTTCCCGATCCCGTCCCTCCGGAAATAAGTATATTGCTTCTCCCCCTGACAGCCTCTTCAAGATACGCCGCGGCCTCCGCCGAGAGGCTCCCGCATTTTACCAGGTCGGCGGCCGTCATCTTGTTTTTCGAGAACTTACGTATGGTAACCACCGGCCCGTTTAAGGCAAGCGGCGGGATTACAGCGTTAACCCTGGAGCCGTCGGGCAGCCGCGCGTCCACATAGGGCGATGACTCGTCTATCCTCCTGCCGAGGGGGAAAACAATTCGCTCTATTGCCCTCATTACTCCGGTGTCATCTGTATATGACGCCCCTGTTTTATGGAGCCTTCCGGCGCTTTCCACATATATATCATCCGGGCCGTTTACCATAACCTCGCTTATCAGCGGATCCGCAAGAAACCGTTCAATAGCGCCGAGCCCCGCCACTTCATCAAATATCTCCCCGAGCAAAACATCCCTTTCGCCGGCCGTCTCCGGCGCCCCGGGCTCAAGGTCCAGCAGGCCCCTTATGTTTTTTTTTATATCCCCGTATATCGCGGCTTTTTTTGCCGGATGAATGAGCGCGTCCTTTTCCATATTATTGATATCCAGTTCCCCGAGGACTTTCATGCGGACATTTTTTTTGAGTTCCTTAAAAGAGCCGCGCGAAAGCGGCAAGGGGCGATAAAACGGCTCCGGCGCGGCTTTTTCAATATATTTTTCAGCGGCCTTGCCCTGCGTTTCAAGCAGCCTGCGCGCCAATCCGCTGACTGCCGCGCAATATTTATCCTTTTTACCCGTGAGGGCGCAAAGCTCCCCTTTTTCAGCGGCAGCCGCGGCTGCGGCGCTCTCCGGGATGATTGAAATTATTTCAGCGCCGTTAAGCACTCCGGCGAGCTCTTCGCCGGATAAAATACATCCTTCTTCCCTGTTTACAACCGCCGCCGCGCATGCTGAAGGATAGTTCAACGCGCGGAGCATGGCTGTTATATAATTCACCCTTTTTATATATTCGCTTCTCATCAGCGCCGGTATCAGAAAAAAATTGGTGATGCCGAGAATTTCCATATCAACCGGGCCGGATGAGTCTATTATAATTATGTCCGCAAGCCCGTCAAAATGCTTTAAAACCCCGGCAGGATTATTGCCGCACACAAGTCCAAAACCAAGGCGGGAATCAAAATAATCCTTTGCCGGCCTGGCCGGTGAAAATATCCGGCCCTCTCCCGCGCCGGAATATGCAGGCGCGTCAAATACCCCTTCTCCCTGCTCAAACAGAATCGTCCTGCCGCCTGTTTCCCGGCAAATGGCGGACGCTATGGAAAGGGCAAGCGTGGTCCTGCCTGCGCCGTCCCTTAAATTCATTATGGTAATGACTTTTTTCATTCGGCCCCGCCCGCCTGCGGCTCGGCCGTCCTGGGGGTCACAAATATCACAAGCTCGCTTTTCCTCTCGGCTGAATTTGTTGTCTTAAAAAGCTCGCCAAGAAAAGGTATGCCGGAGAGCACCGGCACGCCCGAGGTTGTTTTATTTTCCTGATTTTCAATTAAACCAGCTATGACGACCGTATTGTCCGGCTCAACATTGATATTTGTCTCGGCCCTGCGTGTTTTAATGGCGGGTATGGCTCCCTGCCCGTAATTCACCGCGTTCGAATAATCAAGGTTTGAAACCTCAGCCTTGATTCGCGCCTCAATTGCACCGTCTTTTCCTGTTTTCGGGTCGATTTCAAGGTTTACTCCGTAAGATTTCCACTGCACGCTGGCCTGTCCCTGGGTGTTCACTGTTACAACAGGCACTTCTCCTCCTGATAAAAAACTGGCGGACTTCCCCCTTGAGGTCAAAAGTTTCGGCTTGGCAAGTATCCTGGCGTAATTGCCGGTCACAAGAAAGTCCAGCAATATGTTGATTTTACCCCTGGAAAATGTTGTGCCCAGGGCGGAGAAAGATGGCGGATCCTGCTCCACGGCGTTAAGGCTCAAAAGCGGGAGCCCGTTGGCCGGCAGCGGCCCGTTGATAAGCGCCGGCCAGTCAATTCCGCAGTTGCTGCCGGCTATATTTGAAATTTCAAGAATCTGCACATCTATCTCAATCATTGAATCCGGCCTTGATGCCCTGACAACAGTGACCAGAAGCGCCTGCTTTTTACCCTCTCCGGAAATATTTATGACCGTGGTGCCCGGTGATTTTCCCTCCACTATTATTTCATCTTCGGAAAGTATTGTGGCCGCGGCGATTGAAGAGTTGACAGATTCAACGCCGAGCGCTTTTTCAAAACGGAGGACTTTTGAGCCGCCTTCGCGTATGCTGATATTCTCAGGCGAAGCTGAAATAAAAACCGGAAAAATAAAAATAAGAAAAACGCAGGCCGACACCCTGTTCATAATCCCCCCTCTATTTTATAAAAATTATTATAGGGGAAATGCCGGGAAAGGTTATTGACAAAAAGACTTATTTTATACGGAAAAATCGGCTTATTTAACTGATGGCCTCAGGAACTTTGGCGCGCTCTTTTGGCCCGACAAAAATATGGAATCCATCACGGACCTGAAATTTTTCTCTTTCATATGCGCCGTAAAATCAGCCCCTGCCATGTCTATCATGTCAAGCAGTTCCCCCGGGTCGGTATTGTCCATTGTGAACTTTTTGGCCTGGCTGTGGTCCACCACAGGTTCAAACCGGACATAATCATGGCGGCTGTCATTAAGGATGCATTTCAACTCATAGTCCGCGGATTTAACCTGGCCGGAGAAAAAAAGCGTCAGCAGGTCCGTCCCCCAGCTGGCCAGGGATGAATAAACCCTCTTTGAGCGCAGATTCTCTGAATAAGAGCCCACTGACACAACTTTAATTTTAATATTATTGTTTTTGTCCATAAAATTTTTAAAAGTTTCAGCCAGCCCGACCATTGTGGGGTTGTTTGCCCAGGAGCCGCCGTCAACATAACCGCAATTTTCCCCGTAATTATCCATAAAATACTGCGGCATATATGTCATTGCCGCGGAGGAACACGCCACCGCCTTCCACAACGGAACATCAATATGCTTCAGGGCGCCCCGGCTGTGCGGTGTCCTGAAAACCGTTGTTCGCCCCCTGGTCACATTAAACGAAGTGAGGCATAAATAGCATGTTTTAACCGAACCCATGGAGGTGTTTTCACCGTAAAGAGCTCGGTATGCCTCAAGGAGCCTTTTATTGGAATATTTTGAGCCTCCGATAAGCTGCCATATGGTCCTGAAAAAATCACCCGCCGTGCCCGCCCTGTTGTAATTGAAGACACGCCTGGCATTGCCCGTAAAAAATCCAAGTATTTCCGCAGGAGTCTTTTTTACCGCCAGCGCCGCCGCAATGATGCTGCCGGAAGAGGTGCCTGAAATCAGGTCAAAGTTCCCCAGTATTGGTTTCTTATAATGTTTTTCTATGGCGTCAAGGATGGCCGCCGAATAGGTTCCGAGCATCCCCCCGCCGTCAATTGACAGTATCCTGAATTCTTTTGCCATTTTTTCCGCTCCCTTTAATTTCATACTATGCGTCATTATAAAATATCAGGCGCGCCTAATCAAGCGCGTTTATCGGCCCCGCGCGGCGCGGGGGTATTGATTTTTTCCTTAAATGCATATATTATTATGAATATGGAAAAACATAACATACGGAAAAACAGGCGCGCCTTGAGGGATTCCCTGCCTTCCGCGGCGCTGGCGGAACTTTCGCGGGCTGTATTAAAAAATTTCAAAAAATCATTTTTCCCCGCGCTCCCCGCGGTCAAATGCGCCATGGCATATATGCCCGTTCAAAGCGAAGTTGCGACATCCGGCATAATTTCATTCCTTCTCTCACGCGGGATAAAAATTTTTTTGCCCTGCGTGCGCGGAGACGAAATCTCCCCGGCCAGATACACAAAAGGGTGCAAAATGACAAAAGGGGCCTTCAATATAAAGGAACCCTCCGGCGGTAAAGGCTGCCGCATAAATAGCATAGGGCTCGTTATTGTCCCGGGAATTGCCTTTGACAGGCGCGGCAACAGGATAGGTTTCGGAAAGGGTTTCTATGACAGGTTTTTAAAAAAGCTTCCGGAGAATTCAATAAAAGCCGGGGTCTGCCTCGAGAGCCAGATTGTGCCTTCCAATCCGGGTGAAAGGCACGACATTAAAATGGATTATATAATAACCGAGAAAGCTGTGATTAAGATATGAAACCGCGTATAATCAGTTCCTCCGCCATATATAAGGGAAAGGTCTTCGGGGTCAAAAAAGTAACCTTTGCCGAGGGCTCCTCAATTTTTACCCGGGATATAATAACCCATCCCGGCTCGGCAGTTATGGTGCCCGTGGTTGATATAAAAAAGGGGCGAATACTCATGATAAGCCAGTGGCGCCACGCGGCCGGAGGCCTTCTTGTGGAATTTCCGGCCGGAACGCGCGAAAAGGGAGAGTCATTCGCTGCTTGCGCCAGGCGCGAGGTACTGGAAGAGACAGGATATTCCGCAAAAAGGGTTATCAGGGCGGTGAAATTTTTCCTGGCTCCAGGCACTATGAACGAGCAGATGGAACTTTTCATATGTTCTGGGCTTTCCAGGAAAGAACAGCATCTCGACAGGGACGAAAGAATATCGGTTTTTACAACGACAGTCAAAAAAGCGGTTGAAATGGCCCTTTCAGGCGGCATAAAGGACGCGAAGACCCTGGCCTCTGTAATGTTCATCGGCCATGTTTATAAAGATGCCGGATTATTTAAAAAATACTTCCCCGGATAAAATGCGCTCCCTGCCGTAAGCGTTCCTTACCCTGATATCGCCGCTCTTCAAAGTTTTTACCACCTCAAGCAGCTCTTTTTTTCCGCCGCGCCTGAGCCTGATCATTGTCCCCTCTATAGGGCCCTGATATTTTATCCATGAGGCTATAATCTTTTTTCCGGAGCCCGGAAGCGTATGAATATATGAATCTATCCTTTTAATTATGGACACAAGGAGCGTTTCCGCGCCGGTTTTCTTGCCGAGTATTTTACTGACGCTCTGTGCGTGTATCCCGTCTCCGGCAGGAACCGGATTGTTCACATTGACGCCTATTCCCGTTATGAGCCTGGAATTGTACGCGTCGTTTTCAATTAATATCCCCGCCACTTTCCCGCCTCCGGCAATAATGTCATTCGGCCATTTTATTACAGGTTTTATCTTTAGTTCGCAGAGCGCGTCGGCGACCGCCACGCAGGAAAGGATTGTGAACATATACGGTTTTTTGATTTTTTTGTTTATGACATATGAAAACCAGAGCCCGCCTTTTTTTGAAATCCACGGCGCGCCGTGTTTTCCCCTGCCGGCAGTCTGTTCCCCGGCAACGGCAATTGTTCCGGAAGAAAAATCATTGTCCTTAAGGTACTGGTTTGTCGAGGCTATAGAGTCAAAAAAAACCGCCGAATTAAGCAGCCTGTTTTTTTTCAGGGCGCCTTTAACTTCAGAAAAGCTCATTTTGAAAGCTGAAGGCTTATATCAAGGGCCTGGGGCGAGTGGGTGATGGAGCCTATTGAAATGAAATCAACGCGGCGCCTGGCTATTTCCTCAACGTTATGCAGGTTGACGCCGCCGGAAATTTCCACTTTTGCCCTGCATCCGCGGGATTTCATGATGGCAAGCGCCCTGTCCATCATTTCAAAATTCATATTATCCAGCATAATAATATCCGGCTCGGCTTTCATCGCCTGCTCCAGCATTTCAAGGTTGTCAACCTCCACCTCTATTTTCATCCCGCGCGGGATAAAACGCCTGCAGTCCCTGACGGCTTTTTGAAGGTCGATAAAATCAAGATGGTTGTCCTTTATAAGCACCATGTCATAGAGCCCCATCCTGTGGTTGGTGGCTCCGCCTGTTTTTACCGCGTATTTTTCAAGGAGCCGCAGTGTCGGGGTTGTTTTTCTGGTATCCAGGATAGTGACGCCGTAGGGCTCAACTATTGACTGAAATTTGTCGGCTGACGTGGCTATTCCCGACAAAAGCTGCAGCAGGTTAAGGGCAAGCCTCTCACCCATCAGGATTGCCTTTGCTTTACCTTTTATCACGGCAATAATATCCTCTTTTTTTACACGCTGCCCCTCTTTTTTCTTTACGGTTATTTTTACGTCAGGATCCAGTTTTAAAAATACTTTTTTCATCAGCGGTATACCGCAGACGATTCCACCGTCTTTTGCCCTGAATATGCCCTTTAGCACGGCATTATCCGGTATAATTATATCTGTTGTAACATCCCCGGCGCCTATATCCTCTTTGAGCCCCGAGTCTATTATCCTGTCTATGTATTTCTCATTTTTTTTCAGCCAGTCCATAAATTTCCCTTCCTTATTTTTTCAGGTCGCTTATAAATTCGAGCAGCGCCTTTTTTTCGGATTCAAGCCCGGCAAGCTTTGCCTTTTCTTCCTCGACGGCTTTTTTCATGGCATTATTCACAAAATTCGGGTTGTTAAGTTTATTGCCTGTGGAAACAATCGCCTTTTCAATATCGGCGGCCTTCTTTTCCTTGTTCGCGATTATCTTAGGCCTGTCGGTTATGGTATTCTTGTTTATGCCGACAGTCCCGAGCACGGCGGCTCCCGCGCCCACGACGCCGCGCGTTATAAAACCGCCGTCAAAATGGTCCAGTATTTCGTTTACCTTTGAAAGTGTCTTTACTATATCAGCGTATTTTACAACGCTCTCCTGCCCCGCTTCCAGCTTAATATACGCATCCACCTTTACAGCGGGTGAGAATTCAAGTTCCCCCCTTAGATTCCTGACGGTATATATAAGCTTCATCAGGCCGTCCATTTCGCCGAGTTCTTTTTTGTCAAAGTTGAATTTCATGTTATAAACCGGCCATGTCTCGAGCATAATTGAATCTTTCTTTTCCGGCCATGGAAGGTTCTGATAAACTTCCTCTGTTATAAACGGTATAAAAGGGTGCATGACAATCAGGCTGTCCCTTAATACCTTTAAAAGGACGTTCTTTACTATATTCTTGTATTCTTCGTCCTGCCCGGACAGCTCAATCTTTGATATTTCAATGTACCAGTCGCAAAAGTCGTGCCAGAAGAAGTCATATATGGAAAGCGCCGTCTCCGAGAACTTGAACTTTTCGAGTTCTGTTTCTATGTATTTGTTAATCTCATTGGAAGCCGACAGAATCCACTTCTCGGGCAGTTTCAGCTTTGAAACACAGTCGTCAAGGCTGAGCTCCCTGATACCCGCCATGTTGGCTATGGTGAACTTCGAAGCGTTGAATATTTTATTCATGAATCCGGCGTAACCCTTGGCTCTCTCTTCAGAGAAGGCTATGTGCCTTGACCGGGTCTCAAGCGAAGCCATGGTGAACCTGAGCGCGTCCGCCGAGTATTTTGACATGAGCTCCAGCGGGTCCACTACATTGCCCTTGGACTTTGACATTTTTTTGCCCTCGGCGTCGGTTACAAGCGAGTTAATGACAACGTGCGAAAACGGCGCCGTGCCCATGAATTTGAGCCCCATCATAATCATCCTGGCCACCCAGAAAAATAATATATCCCAGCTTGTGACAAGGACCGTTGTCGGATAAAAAACCTCCAGGTCCTTTGTTTTCTCCGGCCAGCCGAGCGTCGAAAAGGGCCACAAGCCTGATGAAAACCAGGTGTCAAGCACGTCGTTGTCCTGCCGGATATTTACGCCGGAACATTTTTCGCATTTTACCGGCGTCTCTTTTGAGACCGTTATATGTTTGCAGTCATCGCAGTACCAGGCCGGTATCCTGTGTCCCCACCAGAGCTGCCTTGATATGCACCAGTCCCTGATATTATGCATCCACTCAAAATATACCTTTTTCCACATTTCAGGGACGAATTTTACCTCGTCCTTTTCCACGGCTTCTATGGCATTTTCGGCAAGCGGTTTTATCTTCACATACCATTGAGTCGAAACATACGGCTCCACTACAGTGTCGCACCTGTAACAGTGCCCAACGGCGTGTTTATGATCGTCAATTTTTATGAGATAACCCGTTTCTTTAAGGGACTCAACTATTTTTTTCCTGGCTTCAAACCGGTCCATTCCGCTGTATTTTCCGTTAACGCCCGCTTTTTCGTTCATCTTCCCGTTTTCGGTCATCACATTTATAACCGGCAGTTTGTGCCTCAGCCCGACTTCAAAATCGTTCGGGTCATGGGCCGGGGTTATCTTGACAGCGCCTGTGCCAAACTCCCTGTCAACATAGGAGTCCTTTATTATTGGTATCTGTCTGTCTGTTTCAGGAAGTACAAGCATGGTGCCTTCCCTGACATTGCTGTACCTGGGATCCTCCGGATTTACTGCCACGGCGGTATCGCCGAGCATTGTCTCCGGCCTTGTCGTGGCCACTTCTATGAAACCGCTGCCGTCAGCGTACGGATACCTTATATGATAAAAGTGTCCGGCTATTTCCTTATGCTGAACCTCAATGTCGGAGATTGCGGTCAGGCACCTGGGGCACCAGTTCACGATGTAATCCCCCCTGTATATGAGCCCTTCCTTATAAAGCCTTACAAAGACTTCCTTTACCGCTTCAGAAAGCCCCTCGTCCAGGGTAAAGCGCTCGCGGCTCCAGTCGCATGAGGACCCAAGCCTGCGCAGCTGCATCATTATTGTCCTGCCGTATTTATCCTTCCACGCCCAGACCCGCTTTAAGAATTCTTCGCGCCCTATGTCGGATTTTTTCAACCCTTCTTTTTTGAGTTCGCGCTCAACCACGTTCTGGGTGGCGATTCCCGCGTGGTCGCAGCCGGGCACCCATAGTACGTTAAACCCTTTTGCCCGTTTGTAGCGTGCGAGTATATCCTGGAGAGTGTTGTTAAGGGCGTGACCCATATGAAGCGAGCCGGTGACGTTCGGCGGCGGAATCACTATGGAAAAAGGCGGCTTTGTGGAATTATTATCCGCCTTAAAATAGCCTTTATCCTCCCAGAAAGAGTACCATTTTTCCTCTATTTCAGAGGGTATGTATTTATCCAATTTATTGCCTCCGTTTTTATAAAGCCGCTTAAAAATGATTAATATAAGAATCTAATTGCCCTATAATTTATCATTTTTATATGGGTTTGTCAAAATTTTAATAAAAAGTTAATTTTAACTTTTTACTTTATGCTTAATTCCCCGTTTTCGGCGTGTATGCTTCCGAAAACTATTTTTACCGGGGTTTTGGATTTGTTTAACAGGGGATTGTAATCCTTAAGGGCAAAATTAACCAGGCCCGCCGGTACAGGAATAAAACCGGCTTTCAGCCTCAACAACCTGAAAAATATATCGGAGCCTTGCCGGCCCGGATTGGGGTTTTCAAGGGTAAAATCGGCTTCCACATTTATCTTCGAATATTCCCCTTTTATTGATATAACACCCCTGTCAAGCTTTACCGAGGTTAATTTAAATTTACCGGCGTAGATTTTAATAAAATCCGCCAGATCACCTTCGCTTACTGTAAGCGAATTAACACGTACTTCTCCCAGCGAGAGTATCCCCCCGGACTCTCCGGTTATCAGCCCGTCCACAGCTATCGACGCGTCGCGCACCACAAGGCCGGCGTTTTTATGCTTAAAATCCCCTACGCACCCTTTTTTAAACGAAACTTCAATTACGCCGCCGCCTGCGTTCATATCCGCCCTGAATGAAAATTTTTCAAGATTTCTTGCATATAAAGGCAGTATGGATATTATTGACTCGTTTATACCGCGTAAATACTCCTCTTTGCCTCCCCGCGCGGGGCCCTTCCTTTTAAAAAGCATTCCTGTGGAGCCGTCCGGCAGCGGCGCCTCGTATATTTTATTATAAAGCCCTGAAACGGCGCTTTTCGGGTCAAGCGCTTCCCGTAATATTTCCGCCCGTTTCTGGAGCCCTGAAAAAGACGGCCCCAGATCGCCCGTCTTTACCAGAAAATAATCGGTGAACATGGGAAAATTAAATATCCCTGTTATCTGCACCCCGGGGAAGAAATTCCTGGCTGTTTCCGAGTAATTGCAGTTATTCATATACATATAATCGGGTACGACTGCCATGGTTGAACCGGGCGCCGCTTTTGACAGGAAGTCATTAATGTGCCAGTCGGCCCTTTCCGGCCTTGCGCTGCCCTGCCAGGGAAACGGCATGTTATAAACCGAAAAGGTAAACGATAGCGCGGCGAATATGCACGCAAGCGCCGCGATAATTACACCCGGTTTTTTACCGCGGAAAAGCCCCCCGGCGTAAACAGAAATAACGGAAAAAACCGGCAGAAGCGGCATCAGGTATCTGTCTTTTTTATTTGGGATCAGAATAAGAAGGGCCAGCCCCGCAGATACAATTAAAATCAGCCTTCGCCCTTCCCTGAATCGGGCCGCCGCGGCTGTTCCGGCAAATAAAAGAAGAAGCAGAGGCCATGTAATTATATCCGGAAAGAGTTTAAAATATATAAGCAGCGAGTCAATGGAAAAAACAGGCGGAAGGCCCTCAACGGCCCTTCTTTGCAAGACATTTTTTATCAGGTTCAGCGTTATGGCCACCCCGTTGTACAGGTACCACGGCGCCGCTATAATTATAAAAACCGCAGCAGCCAGGATAAATCCGCGCCTGCGTGAGATGCCGGCGTGCGGCATTGACAGGGCAATCGCAAGCGGCGCCGCTATATACACAAAAAGGGTCCACTTTACCAGCATTCCCATGCCGCAGGCAAGCCCGAAAAGCGCCGAGTACTTCCGGTTGGTAAATGATTCCGATTTTTCAAGAAGATAAAGCGAAGTTATAAAAAAAAATGTGAGCGGCAGGTTGAACATAAAGAAGTGGCTCTCCCTGATTATCAACGGATAGGCCGCAAAAACCGCGGCCGCGGCCATTGACTGTAGTGTGCCTGTATAAAAGCGGGCGTAAAGGAACGTAAAAACCGCTCCGCCGCACAGAAAAAGCGCCATTATTGCCGTAAAATTATCCGGGGAAGGAGTTTTAAGTCCGAAAAATGATGCAAGAAAAGGAACAAGCGGCGGATAATATGTTTCCTGGGAAAGGAAGGCCTTAAATACCGAAAGCGGTGTTTTCTGTATGGTTTCCTTAAATCCGCTGGCCGCCGAAAGATGGATGGATTCATCCCACCTTTGCGGGGTATTGTCAACGGCAAGCCAGTTTAAATGCGAGAACGCCAGATAAAGGCACAGGACAAAAATGAAAGCCGCGCCGGTTTTTGACGCGCGCGTCATATCTTAACTGTAGAAAGGTCCATATCCGGCCTGAATATTTCCCCCAGGCTTATATTTCCGGCGACATCGGGCTTCTCTGCCCCGTCGATGAGAAACCTGACTCCTTTGACCCATGGGAAATTATAAAAAAGAGTGTCGACTATTGAATATACCGCAAGGCTTTCGGTTGTTATTCCCTGCCTGCAATTTTTCGAGAATTCCCTTGAAAGGTCCAGATAAAGTATGCCGTACTTATCCTGGTAAACTTCACGGAGCTGCGCGCCCTCCGGCACCACCCTGATATAACCCTCGGCTGCCTTTGCCTCCATCATTTTCAGGAGAACCTGCTTTATCCGGTTCATCGGCTCGCCTGATTCATATATCACTTCCTGCTGCGGCTTTAATGCGTCCGAGCCGGCGTCCCCGGAAAAAATAATTACTTTTATCTTTTTCTCCTGGCCTGTAAAAAGTTTATATTCGGCCGCGTCCACCGGGCGCGGCTTTTGCGCCGTAAAAAACGGGCCAAAACGGGCCGCGGCGTAATAAAAAAATGCCAGCGTTGCCGCCGCCGCAAGCGCGTATATAAAGGGTTTTCTTACCGCAGGCGTTGCCGCCGCGGGCTTGTTTTTTTCCATTGGCATAAAACCTCTCCGCAGCTTATTGCTGCTGGGCCGACCTGCTCTTTAAAAAATTTACAATTGCCTCTTCTATATGGTAGGCAATTTTACCGAGCATTTTGTCGTCCTTTAAATATCCGGCGTCTGAAACATTGTTCAGGTTTCCAAGCTCTATTGCCACAGCCGGCATATTTACCCCGATAAGGCTCAGCAACGCGGCCGGTTTAACCCCGCGGGACGCCAGCGGAACCGTGTCGTTTGCTTCCTGTCCTGCGGCTCCCTGCTGGGCGATAAGCGGCGATAACATATACTGGTTTACAAGCCCCGCAAGCCTGACGGAATCGTTCAGATGGTAAAGCTGGACTTTTTCCCATTCAGCCGCGGCTGCCGGCCCGGACAGAGCCTCTCCGCTGTAATAATATACTTCAAACCCCTCTGTCTTTTCAGAAGGCGCGTAATCGCAGTGCAGTGATATATATACCGTACCGTTTCTTGAATTGGCAAACCCCGCCCTGTCTTCCGGTTTTACCGCGGAATCAGCATCACGCGTCAGAAAAACAGAAATGTCAGCCGATGCTTTTTCCAGCTTTTGTTTTAATATTTTCGCGGCTTTCAGGGTTATATCTTTTTCATATATACCGCGTCCGGAAGAGCCATAGTCCCCGCCTCCATGGGCCGGGTCTATTATTACCGTCATTTTTGGGCCGGACGCAAGATCAACTTCCGGAGGGATAGTGTTAACAGCGGCGGCGGCTCCGGCAGCCGACATAAAAAATGCCGCGGCAACGAGAATCCTTTTAAACATTTGCCGGATCCCCCGCCGTGGTATATACGCCCATTGACCTGAATTTCTCATAGCGCTTTTCCAGAAGTTCTTCGAGGCCGGTTTTCATAAGTTCTTTCAAATTATTTTCAATAGCGGCTTTCAGGTTTTCCGCCACAGCCTCCGGATTGGTGTGCGCGCCTTCAAGCGGTTCCTCGATTATTTCGTCAATTACCCTGAGTTCAAGCAGGTCCTTTGCCGTTGGCTTTAAAATCTTTGCCGCCTCAGAAGCCTTTGAAGCGTCGCTCCATAATATCGATGCGCAGCCTTCAAAGGAAATAACGCTGTATGTGGCATACTTTAACATAAGCACCCTGTCGCCGACGCCTATACCTAGAGCGCCGCCGCTCCCGCCTTCGCCTATTACAGTCACGACAATGGGAACCTTTAAATGCGACATCTCCAGAAGATTTCTTGCTATAGCCTCAGCGACGCCGCGCTCCTCGCCTTCGAGCCCGGGAAAAGCCCCGTTGGTATCTATAAAAGTAACCACGGGGATATGGAACTTTTCCGCGTATTTCATGAGCCTTAAGGCCTTCCTGTAACCTTCAGGCAGGCCGCAGCCGAAATTTCTCAGTATGTTTTCCTTTGTGTCCTTGCCTTTCTGGATGCCGATAAGCATTACCGGGATGTCGTTAAGCCTGGCCGTCCCGCCGATTATAGCCTTGTCATCTCCAAAAGAGCGGTCGCCGTGCATCTCCATAAAATCCGTAAATATCATCCTGATATAATCCAGTGTTTTGGGCCTTTTCTGGTGCCTCATAATCTGCACTATCTGCCACGGGTTAAGGTTCATATAAATTTCTTCACGCAGGCGCGCCACTTTATCCTCAAGCGCCTTTACCTCGGTGTCAACGTTAAGATTTTTTTCCTTCGCCGAATGCTTTAAATCCTCGATTTTTTTCTTGAGTTCATAAACCGGTTTTTCAAACTCAAGTATCTGGTAGTGTTCATCCGCCATTTTTTCTCCTTGTCATCCTGAATATTTTAAAAATATGTCACATAGGTTATGCGCAGCACCCTGGAAAGTGTGTAATTTGAAAATCCCTCATCCTGGTTTTTGTTGCCATAGCCGTATCTGATTCCCACATCTATCTCTATCGGGTCGAAAAAATATCCTATAAGGCCGTTTAAATGTTTCGAATCCGCCGAACCGAAAATACCGTCAAACTCGGCTCCTATTGTAAACTCCTTTGTTACCGCGAATTCAACCCCGGTGCCGGCGTCAATGTCATTGCCCAGGTATTTAAAATCAGTCTTATATACCGTTCCGGTAAGCTGGGCAAAAACCGAGCCTATCGCGATCTCCTTGGTTACAGCGAGATAGGCCCCTTTCTGCGGCACATCCGAATATCCGGCGCCTTCATAGCCTATGGCAATGGCAGGCACCGAACCGTCGTCATCGGTGAGCCTTATCTTGGCAAGCAGCCCCGGCACATTCACATTCACGTTTCCCGTGCCTATGATGTTGTCAACCGCCATGGCCCCGCCTATCATAAGCCTGTCGAAGAGCCCGACCAGTATCCTGTTATAAATC
>Ga0181520_10002377_pt1 | contig 34978 bp, 29 predicted proteins | sample PEATcosm2014_Bin_29_FD_132451 | JGI IMG/M metagenome (GOLD analysis project Ga0181520, IMG submission 132451) | Peatland microbial communities from MTU Mesocosm Facility, Houghton, MI, USA - PEATcosm2014_Bin02_30_metaG | ecosystem: Environmental > Terrestrial > Soil > Wetlands > Peat | place...
AAGGGCTCCTGGAACTGGTTAACCTGACGGATGTGCGCAAGCGCCCGCTGGGCGGATTCTCCGGCGGCATGAAGCAGCGGATTGGCATCGCGCAGGCCCTGCTCAACGATCCGCAATTGCTCATAGTGGACGAGCCCACCGCGGGCCTCGACCCGGAAGAGCGCGTGCGCTTTCGCAATCTGCTCTCCGACCTTTCCGGCGAGAGGATCGTCATTCTCTCCACGCACATCGTCTCCGACGTGGAGGCGACGGCGACCGATATTGCCCTCATTGCGAAAGGCTCGCTGGTAGCCCATGCAACGCCCGAGACACTGCTGCAGCAGGTGGAGGGCAGAGTATGGGAATGGGTGGTTGCGAGCGCTGACCTGAACGCCGCCAAGCAGCAATTCCTTATCAGCAGCACCACGCGGCGCAGCGACGGAGTGCACGTGCGTGTGTTGGGCAATTGGCCTCCGGCGGCAGCGAGGCCCGTCGCGCCGAATCTCGAGGACGCCTATCTCTACTGCCTTTCGCAGCATCGTGGCGTTGCCCAGTCCGCAGTCCAGCCCGGAGCCAGGCCATGAGCCGCTCCCGCGCCCTTTACCATATGGTCCGCGCGGATTTTCTTGAGCGTGTCCGTCGGTATAGCTTCCTGCTCACGCTGGCTTTCTCGGTCTACTTGGCCTATGCGGTCTACGCAGGCCAGATCACGCTGCAATTGGACAAGTACCGCGGCGTTGATAACTCGGCCTGGCTCGGTTCGGTTGTAGGGCTGGTCGCCTCGGTGTGGCTTAGTCTGGTTGGGTTCTACATCGTCAAAAACGCTATTCAGCGCGATCGCCAAACGCGCGTAGGCCAGATTCTGGCTACCACGCCCATCAGCAAGAGCTTTTATACACTCGGCAAGGCGCTCAGCAACTTCGCGGTGCTCGCGACCATGGTTCTTGCGCTGACTCTGGCGGCATTCGCAATCCATTTGTTTCATCGCGCCGATCCGCACATCGATTTTTATGCGCTGTTCTCGCCGATCCTTTTTCTGGGGCTCAGTGCAGTGGCCGTGACCGCTGCGCTGGCCGTTCTCTTTGAGAGCCTTCCCGTGCTGCGCGGAGGAGTTGGCAACATTCTCTACTTCTTCCTGTGGATTGCCCTTCTGGTTTTCGGCGCAGTCTCCGCGGAGAACAGGCCCGCGATCGCAGGTCCGGAGCCTTTCAAGGATTACACGGGCGTCGTTTACGTTCTAAGCCAGATGCAGCGTCAGGTGCAAGCGCTCGATCCGCAATACTCCAATGGTGCTCAGTTCAATGTGGGCGGGCTGAACCCAGCCACAAAGACTTTTCTCTGGACGGGGCTCACCTGGACTCCCGCACTGTTGCTGAGCCGCGCGATGTTCTTCGCGATTGCCATTGTTCTTGCCCTGTTGGCTGCGCTTTTCTTCGACCGCTTCGACCCGGCACGTACGGGCTGGCTCAGCGCAAAGAAGCCGAAGCGGACGCGAGAAGCCGGCGTCGGTGAACTGGTGCAGGCGCAGGTCCCCGGGAAGAGCATGGGCGAAAGCGCATTTGGTCAACCGCAGCCGCACTTATCCGCCGCGCAGCTTGCTGCTTTGCTGCGAACCGGGTCGCAGCCTGCCTCGCGCACGCGCTTTCTCGCGCTTGTGGCTGCCGAATTTCGCTTGTTGATCCGGGGACACGCGTGGTGGTGGTACGTTGTGGCCGCGGGCCTCGTCATTGCGTGCCTCGCTTCGCCGCTGGAAATCGCGCGCTCCGGAATCATCGTTGCCGCCTGGCTGTGGCCCGCTCTGCTTTGGTCGCAACTGGGCACGCGCGAGGCGCAGTACTCCACTGGAAGGCTTATCTTTTCGTCTCCGTACGCTGTTTCGCGCCAGCTTCTAGCCGCCTATGTGGCGGGTGTGCTCGTCGCCGCGCTCGCCGGCAGCGGCCTCGGCCTGCATTTGCTCATTGCGCGCGATTTCGCAGGCCTCGCCGCATGGGCAGCAGCAGCGCTTTTCATCCCAGCCCTGGCTCTTGTGCTGGGCGTTGCCACCGGTACGCGAAAGTTCTTTGAAGCCCTGTACATCGCGTGGTGGTACGTCGGCCCGCTGCATCACATTCGCGGCCTCGACTTCATGGGCACTACTCCCGCGTCGAGTTTACCCGCTGCCTGGCTCGCCGCCGCCGCGCTGCTTGTCGCCGTGGCTTGGTCCTGGAGAAGAACAAGTCTCGCATTCGCGTGATCCGTACCCCTCTCACGCAGACGCCGGCCCGAATCGAGCTCAGCGCGCAACTGCCCGCAGCGGAATTGATTCCGGATCGCTTCTCCAACTCGCCACGCGCCCATTCCGGAAGAGCACCTCCGAGCCGCCGTATCCGAATTTGTCCTCAGAGAGTAGCGTCGGTGTCCCCTGTACCGCCAGCACCTCGTTTTTTGTGGAGCCGACGGTGAAGGAACTCAGGTCCGGGTCCACAAACGCGTCCGGCCACAGCTTCACCCGTAGAGGCGATGCGGGGTCGATCTTCCACCCCGCCACTGCGCCGTCTTTGAAGTCGACCTCTGACTTTCCATACATCAGTTTGTCCGCAGCAGAAGATGTGGGCTCTCCCTGGGCGGCTACCACTTCCTCCTGGGTCAGGCCCACGGTGATCACAGGCAGCACTCGAATTGGCGCGGAGTGCGTCTTAGCGGTTGCCGGTTTGTCCGCCCCGCTACGCGCCGTAGCCGGCTGATTTGCAGCCGAGTTTTCCGGCTCACTGAGCGGCTGTGCAGCGGAGGGTGCGGATACCTTGCTTTCAGGAACCAATGCACCCAGCTTCTGCTTCGCATCCCCAAGAATCTGCCGCTTCACATCTCCAAGCCGGCTCAGGAACTGGGCCTTGTACTGGGAATAGAACCTTCCCGTTGTTGGATCAGACGCCAACCTGGAGTCGATGATCTTTAAAAGAATTGCACCTGCGCCGAGCACCGCCAGCAGGATCAGCAGGCGCACCAACAGGGCCATTCCCGGATACGCAAGCACGGATGCTCGCGGCCGACGGCGCACAACCGGTTCCGGCTCGGAAGGGCTCGACGGAGCGGTGGCTGCAGCCGGCGGGGAATCATGCCAAGCCTGGTGCCAGGCTCCAAACTTCGACTCACGGGACGCATCTTTGCGCGGTGGCCCCTTGAATGCTGTCGCCCCCAAGTACGAGAAGGCGGCATTGATTGCCTTAAGCTTGTCTTCGGCCGCGGCCTTTAGCGTGGGGTCGCCCTGAAACCGGTCCGGATGCCAGACCTTCGCCATCATGCGGTAAGCAGCCTTGATGTCCTTTGGCCCCGCGCCCGGCTCCAGCCCAAGCGCGCGCAACGCGCCGAACCAGGCGCAGATAGCATCACCGCCAACAGCCACATTCCCGCATAAACAGGTGGTCATCCAACCCCATCCATCTGCCGCGTCCTTGTTATCCCGGAACCGGCAATTATAGAAGCAAGTCAACTCCTTCCCAATGCGAATCCCTTGAATTTCCTGCGTGTGTTGCAATTTGGGCAACCCGTTCAATTGCCGTCCTTAGGTCACCCCAGCCCGCCGGTTCTTGCCGCGTGACTCAGCATTGTCCGCCGCGGACTGCACAGGCGCAAAACGATCCGTAGAATAGATGTGTAGGGCCTTTCCCCATCCAGATGGCATTTATCGAACAATACGATGTCGCCGTGGTCGGCGCCGGTCATGCGGGCTGCGAGGCTGCCATGGCCGCGGCGCGCATGGGGCTCAAAACTGCCCTGATCACGATGAACCTCGATCTGATCGCGCAGATGAGCTGCAATCCGGCCGTTGGCGGCGTGGCCAAGGGCCACCTGGTACGTGAGGTCGACGCTCTGGGCGGCATTATGGGCGAGGTCGCGGATGCCGTGGGCATCCAGTTCCGGCTCTTGAATACCTCGCGCGGGCCGGCGGTGTGGAGTCCGAGGGCGCAGTGCGACAAGCAGCTCTACCGTGTAAAGATGCGCGAGGTGCTCGAAGGCCAGCCGGGGCTGCACATCCGGCAAGCAGAGGTCGTGGACCTGGTGATCGAGGAGGAAGCAGGGAACGGAGAACAGGGATCAGGGATCAGTCCCCGCCGCCGCGTTCTGGGTCTAAAGCTGCGCGACGGCCGCCGCCTGCTTGCCGGAGCCACGATCATTACAACTGGAACCTTTCTGAACGGTCTCATTCACTGCGGCGAGGAGCGCTATCCGGCCGGCCGCAGTGGCGAACCGGCCTCTGTGCTGCTCGGCGAAGCGCTGCGCAGCCTGGGCTTGCGCACATGCAGGCTAAAAACGGGTACGCCTCCGCGCCTCGATGGTCGGACCATCAAGTGGGAGTTCTTCGAGGAGCAGCCCGGCGACGCCGATCCCACGCCCTTCAGCTTCAGGACGAAGAAGATTGTCCAGCCGCAGATCAGTTGCCACATCGCTTACACCACGCCGGAGACGCTGCGCCTTATTCGCGAAAACGTCCATCGCTCGGCCATGTACTCCGGCCAGATCGAAGGCATCGGTCCGCGCTATTGCCCCTCGATCGAAGACAAGATCGTCAAGTTCCCTGACAAGACCCAGCACCAGTTCTTCCTGGAGCCGGAAGGCCTGAACACGCACGAGGTGTACGTCAACGGCATGTCCACCTCACTGCCCATGGAGGTGCAATGGCAGATCGTGCGCTCCATTCCCGGACTCGAGGAAGCGGAGATGCTGCGCCCCGGCTACGCCATCGAGTACGACTCGGTGGACGCTACTGAGCTTGATCGCACGCTGCGTGTAAAGAGCATGGAAGGCCTGTATTTGGCCGGACAGATCAACGGGACCAGCGGATACGAGGAAGCCGCGTGCCAGGGCATCATGGCCGGCATGAATGCGGCCCTCTGGCTCAAGGGCGAGCCGCCGTTCACCATGGACCGGACGGAAGGCTACACGGGAATCCTCATTGACGATCTGATCTCAAAAGGGACCAACGAGCCCTACCGCATGTTCACCTCGCGCGCCGAGTTCCGCCTCCACCTGCGCATCGACAACGCCGATCGCCGGCTCACGCCGCACGGCCGCCGCCTCGGCCTCATTAACGACTCGGCCTGGGCTGAATACGAGCAGAAACAGGCGCGCATGGCCGCACTCGAGCGCTTTTTGGCAACTGGCAAGGTGAATTCCGAAAGGCTGCTGGCCGCAGGCCTTGGGGATCTCCCTGCCACAGCCGGCCAAACCTGGGCGCAACTGCTCAAGCGTCCTGAAGTCACGATCGAATCGCTTCTGAACGCGCTGCACGATGACCTCGCGCGCGATCCAAAGCTGGCAGAGTTCGTGACCGCGCGTGAAAGCGCGAGTGGCATTCAGCGGAGCGAGATGCGCAACGAAGCACGCGCCGTCGAAACCGAGATCAAGTTCGCCGGCTACCTCGAGCAGCAGAAGAAATCCATCGCGCGCCTCAAGGCCGCCGAATCCGTTGCCATCCCCGACTGGATCGAGTACGGCGCCATCAGCGGCCTCTCGCGCGAGATGCGCGAAACTCTGGAGCGCGTGCGCCCGCAGACCCTCGGCCAGGCCAGCCGCATTCCCGGGGTCACGCCGGCGGCATTGAGCCTCGTTCACGTGTCGATACGCATTCAGGGACGGATTCAAGGCAAGCAGCAGGGCGATCAGCAGGACGCAGGGCGCCGCGCCACGGCCTGAAACGTAGCGCCGGACTCCAGTCCGGCTGTCGTGCGGGCGTCCACGCCCGCACTCGTCCGAGAATCAATGTCGACTCGCTGACCCTTTCACCCCACTTTCCCCGCTGCCCGACCCGCGTATCATGGACCCGTATGAATCTCGACCAAATCCAATCCGCGCTGCGCGACTCTTCCCTTGATGGCTGGCTTTTCTACGACCATCACCATCGCGATCCCATCGCCGCGCGCATCCTTGGCCTCGATCCTCAAGCCCACGTCACGCGCCGCTGGTACTTCTTCATTCCCGCGTCGGGCGAGCCGCGCAAACTTGTGCACCGCATCGAGCCAGGCCGACTCGATGCGCTGCCCGGCAGCAAAGTCCTGTATTCCAGTTGGCAGGAATTGCACTCGGGGCTGGAGAATCTCCTCCAAAACCAGAAAAAAATTGCCATGCAGTACTCGCCCTCGAACGACATCATGTACGTGTCGATGGTCGATGCGGGAACCGTGGAGTTCCTCCGCTCCCTGGGCAAGGAGATTGTCACTTCCGCCGATCTCGTCAGCCAGTTTGAAGCAGTCCTAAGCGAGGAGCAAATCGCGAGCCACCAGGCCGCGCAGCGCGCCATCGACGAGATTGTTGCCGAAGCCTGGCCTGAGATCGGCCGCCGTCTGCGTCCTGCTTCTGGCAGTCCTGGCCGGACGGGCGAACTTTCGGAGTTCGATGTCGTCGTGTGGTTGGGAGAGGCCATGCGCCGCGAAGGTCTGGTGTGGGAGAACGGGCCCGACGTGAGCGTGAACTCGAACACCTCCGACTCGCACTACGAGCCCACCGCCGAGCGTTCCGCGCCGATTCGCGAAGGCGACTTCCTGCTCATCGACATTTGGGGACGGCAGGACAAGCCGGGCAGCATCTTTTACGACATCACGTGGACCGGCGTAATCGGCCGCGAGCCTACGGCCCGAGAGCAACTGGTGTTTGAGACCGTCCGCAACGCGCGCGACGCGGCCATTCTTACCGTCGAAGCTGCATTCGCCGCGGGACGCACGATCCGCGGCTTCGAGGCCGACGATGCGGCGCGCAGCGTGATCCGCGCAGCCGGCTTCGGCGAGTACTTCACGCATCGCACAGGACACAACATCGCGATTGAGCTGCATGGTTCGGGAGCGCACCTCGACAACCTCGAAACCCACGATGTGCGCCGCATTCTGCCGCACACCTGCTTCTCGGTCGAGCCGGGAATTTACCTGCCCGAGTTCGGCGTGCGCAGCGAAGTGAACATGCTCACCGCACCGGGAAAAGCGTGGGTTACAGGCCGCATTCAGCAGGAGCTGGTCAGAATTTAGCTTATTAGGACACTGCCCCGATCCCTGGGCCCTGAAGCCCGTTCTTGTATATTCAAGAAGGAATGTTGACGACGCCGAATAAGCCTGTTGCGGGCAAAAAATCAGACCAGGGATTCGTTTATCTGCCGCTTATCGCCGGATGGCTGGTTCCCGGCGCGGGTCATTTCCTACTCGGTAAATGGGTGCGCGGGACGCTGCTGGCGGTCTCGATTATCGCCATGTTCGCGCTGGGACTGGCCATGCAGGGCAAGCTTTACACCAGCGTGCAGGACATTCTGGACATGCTGGGCGTGGCGGGCGACCTGGGCAGCGGCCTGCTCTACGTGGTGAGCCGCGTGCTGGGCCTGGGCGCGCAACCCATCCAGACCACGGTTGCCGATTTCGGCACCAAGTTCATCGTGGTGGCGGGCCTGCTGAACATCATTGCCGCCGTGGACGCGCACAACCTGCGCACGGGGAGGAAATCGTAATGTTCCATCCCTCCCATTTCGCCGCGGTTCTGCTGTTCTCGCTGTTCGCGTCGACGGTGTTCGGCATTACCATGCGCGACACGCCGCAGCGCATGTTCCGCTACGGCGCCTACTGCTTCATCCTGTTTGTGGGCTCGGCGATCGTGCTGAGCTGGGTGATGCTGCTGATCGCGCGGTAGCGCGATGCTACAATTCCTCCCGATTGCCTTCAAGAAAAAATCCGCTCCGACCACAAAGGAAAGCCCCATGAATCTTCGTTTCTGCCATGTTGCGGCACAGGTTGCCGCGTTGCCTTGTCTTGCTGTTTTGCTGGTGGCGCTGCCGGCGGCGGCACAAAATGTGAACCTGTTCCCGGCAAACCCGGGAAACGGCCAGCAGGAAGCCTGGACGCGGGTGGCCATTCCGCCCGACCATCCCGTGAGCCAGACCCCGCAGTGGCACATCGACTACGCCAACAAGCAGATTGTTTGCGACGGGAACGGCGGGCACGAGTGGCTGCGCTTCAATCGCGAGTTCACGAATTTTACCTTTCACGTGAAGTGGCGCTTTACGCCGGTGACGACGCCGAATCCGAAGTACAACTCGGGCGTATTCTTCCGGAACAATCTCGATGGCTCGATCTGGCACCAGGCGCAGACCACGCAAGACGGCGGGTACATTTTTGGACTGACGCCCATCGACGGCAAGCCCACGCGCTTCAATTTGCAAAAGGACATGACGGAGGATCGCGTGAAACCGGCGGGGGAGTGGAACACCTACGATATCCGGTGCATGGGCGATACGTGCACGCTGGCCGTGAATGGCAAGGTGGTGAACACGGCGAAGGTGGGGCAGGCCGAGGGCTACATCGGGCTCGAATCCGAGGGGTACTTGATTACCTTTAAGGATTTTCGGTTGCACGAGCTGAAGTAGGGTCCTTTGACTCGTTGACGCGTGACCGGGCCGAGCGGGCACAAAAAAGCCGCCGATCCCGAGGGAACGGCGGCGCAGGTTTCGGCGGGAGTGCGGAAAAAGTGAGGTCGCCTCGCAGGGCGACCAGCAAATTCAACCCGTTGCACGTGAGGAAGTTGCGGCGATCAAGCGGGTTTTGTCGCAAGACCTGTGCGTTTGAGGGCAAATGCGAGGTTCGCTGGATCCTGGGATGCGGCTTTTGCCGAGCGGGGTGGTTCGCAAGCAGAGAATCCGTGGTTTTGGGCCGGTCGGCGACGGGTCCAATGGCGTGCGGCGGCTTACAATGGTCTTTCCTTTGGGAGGGATCGATGCAACGCCGCCAGTTTCTTGCCGCTACGCTTGCCGCTTCTGCCATGGCCGCTGCCCGGCGGGCACCCGCCCAGGCGCCGGCGGGTGGGGCCCGCGAGTTCTACCTGTTGCGCCGCTATCAGCTCAAGAGCGGACCCGAGTTGAAGCTGACGGAGAACTTTTTGTCCGGGGCTTTGATTCCGGCGCTGGGGCGCATGGGCCTGGGGCCGGCTGGCGCTCTCAAACTCGACATTGGCCCGGAGACGCCGGCGTACTACCTGCTGATCCCCGGCGCTTCCGTGGACATTCTGGCCGAATTGAACCTGCGGCTGGCGCGCGATGCGGAGTTTCTGCAGGCGGCCGCGCCCTTCTGGAATGCTCCGGCCGGGGCGCCCGCGTTCGAGCGCGCGGAGTCGTGGCTGCTGGCCGCCTTTGAGGGCTGGCCGCGGCTGACTCCGCCGGCTGCAGCGGCGAACAAGGGCAAGCGCATCTTTCAGCTGCGCACCTACGAGAGCCCGTCGAACGCCGAGCACGCGCGCAAGGTGGAGATGTTCCACTCCGGCGAGTTCGAGATCTTCAAGGCCGCGGGCTTCCATCCGGTGTTCTTCGGCGACACCTTGGTGGGCTCGCGCATGCCCAGCCTGACGTACATGCTGAGCTTTGGCGATACGGCGGAGCTTGAAGCGAAGTGGGACGTTTTCCGCAACGATCCCGCGTGGAAGAAGCTGTCGGCCGATCCGCGGTTCGCGTTCGATCCAATCGTGACGAACATCAGCAACCTGATGCTGAGCCCACTGGACTGCTCGCAAATCTAGTGTCCCGAGTCTGAAGTTCGCATCGCAATGATCGGTCATCCTGAGCGAAGTTTGCCGCGTTCTGCGCGGCAAACGGAGTCGAAGGACCTGCATTTGGTCTTCGACGAACTTCAGACTCACCACACTAAGGCTTGGTCACCCGCCCAGAGTAAAGATCACGTTGACCGTGGTTTCCACTTCTATTGGCTCGTTGTTGAATAGGTAGGGCCTGTAGCGCCAGTTCTTTACGGCATCCAGCGCCGCCTGCTGCAGCATGGCCGGTCCGCTGACGACTCGGAGATTTTCAACTTCGCCTGCTTTGGAGATGGTGACTTGAAGGACCACCGTTCCTGTGACGCGGGCCGCTTTGGCGATGGGCGGATAGATCGGCTGCGTCTTTTGGATCAGCATCCCCACTGCAACGCCAGCGGAGATAATGACTCTCTCCGGAGGAGTTGCCCGTGCCTCGGGAGTCGAACCGTCGCCGAAAAGGCTGCCCATGACGCCGGAGTTCTCGCCTCCATTGGATTCCCCGGTGACTGGTGGGGGAGGAGGAGGTGGTGGTGGTGGCGGCGGCGGTGGCGGCGGTGGAGCGATCAGATCGAATTCCAGATCGCCGCTGCCCGCGTAGCCTCCTCCGCCACCTCCGTGAGTCTCGTTGTACTTGCGGGCCTCGGCCGCCTTTTGCATCCAGGCATCCGCCATGGCCAAGTCTTCTTCGCGGGCTCCTTCATCGCCCCGGTCCAAGTCCGCCTTGCGCCGGTACATCAGGTTCAGGTACGCCATGGCATCTTCGTACCAGGGCCGCAGCTGAAGTGCCTGGTCCAGATACTTCAGACCCTCTTCGACCAGCGGAGCGTTTTTCGCGTTGATGGCCGCCATCACCTGGGCGGGCGCATGGACATTGCCCTGCCCGTCATCGTTGATGCCGGCCGGCATCATGGCCGCCAGAACATTGCGGTGCGCTTCCATCCAATCGATCGCGCCGACGGTGTAGGCAGCTTCAGCGTCCCGCCAATCATCGTTCAGAACCTTCTTTTGCCACGCCCTGGCTTCGTCGAATTTCCCGGTGTAGAAGTAGATCGCCGCAACTTGTTTCATGGCGTTTGTATTGTGCGGGACCTTCACCAGGAACTGATTGAAGGCGTCGATGGCTTGCTGAGCTGTTTTCAGGTTTTCCGGTGTGTTGACTCCGGGCACAACGTTTTGTGCCAGTGCGGAGCCAAGGTAAAACTTGATCAGAAGATTGTTCGGATCGAGTTCCACCGCCTTCCGGAAATGCGCAACGGCATCGTCATAGCGTGCGTTTCTGAACGCATCGACTCCCTTGTTCGCCTCGTCGCGCGCGGCAGGGGTGATCTCTGTGAGGCGCGCGGCTTGACCGGCGACAGCGTGCCTCGGAGCGGTGAAGGCGGTTGCGGAGATCAGGCAGCAGACAACTGCGCACTTTAGAAAGCAGCAGGAACCACGGAAACTGAACATATCCCACCTCGAGCGATCAGATTGAATAGCGACAGCAATTTTCAACTGGGCTGCTGATTTGCGTACCAGTCTACACCCGGCTGCGCTGCGTGATCTGGCGGCCGGCCACCGGCGGGCCGTCGCCGCGGAGGGAAAGATTTCTGTTGACAGAACTATCTAACAGGCATATATCTAATAGAGCTATGGCGCGCCGCTCCAGCTCGAGCCAGGAAGTGCTGCTGGGACTTTTGACCGTGGAACCCATGTCGGGTTACGACCTGGGACAGTCCATCCGTGCATCGATCGGCTTCTTCTGGAATGAGAGCTACGGGCAGATTTATCCGAACCTGAAGAAGCTGGCCGCCGCGGGGCTGGTGACCGCGAAGACCGAGAAGCAAAAAGGCAAACCCGACCGCCAGATTTACTCCATTACGCCCATTGGAAGGGCGCGTCTGGAAAAGTGGCTTGCCGTGGAGCCGCAGCCCGAAGTGCCGCGAAATGAATTGCTCCTGAAGCTGTTTTTCGGCACGCAGGCGGACCCGGAGACAGTGATCGGCTACGTGGAGCGCATGGCGAAAATCGAAGGGTCGTATCTCGAGAAGTTCCAGCAAATAGAGCGCGAACTGGTGGCGCAGATGCGGCGCTATCCCGACGTGCCGTACTGGCGGATGGCGGCGCGCTTCGGACAACTGGAGCTGGAAGCGCACCTGCGCTGGGCTGAAGAGACGCTGACGGCCTTGCGCAAGATGAAAGGCAGCCGGCGACGCCGGGCAATCGGAAAGGATAAACGCAATGCAGATAAATAGCACGTTGGCCACCAGGCCTCCTAAGCCCGAACCAATCGCTTCGTGGAAACACTTCGCGGGCTTTCTCGCGATCATGGCTGCGTTGCTGGTTCTGGGGTTTTATGCGCAGTACGCGGGCGGCGGGAGCGGCGCAAACTCCGGACAGCTCGCCGGTCACGGTCAAGCCATCCAGATCTATCTCCCGACTCTCGTGATGGAGTGGGCGCTCTTGTATTTCTGCTGGGCTGGCGTGCACCGGCATGGCGGCAAATTGTGGGACCTCGCGGGCGGACGCTGGAAGAGCTGGCGCGATGTGTTTACCGATCTCGCCATTGTGTTGCCGTTCTGGGCCGTCTGGGAAGGCGTCGCATATGGTGTCCACTGGATACTGGGTCCGGGCAACGCAAAAACCGTGGACAGCCTCCTGCCGAAAAGTCTTGTCGAAGTTCTCCTCTGGATCGCCACGTCTGTGACCGCGGGCATCTGCGAGGAGATGGCTTTTCGCGGCTACCTGCAGCGTCAATTTCACGCGCTCACGGGCAACATCGCCTGGGCCATCCTTCTGCAGGGTCTAGTCTTCGGCATCGCGCACGGGTATCAGGGTTGGCGAAACGTGGTGGTCATCAGCGTTCTTGGCGTTCTCTATGGCGTTCTCGCCGCATGGCGTAAGAACCTCCGCGTCAACATCATCGCCCACGCCGGGTCGGATATCTGGGAAGGCTGGCTGAAGTTCGTGGTTTTCCGATGAGCCAAAGCAGCCCTTTCATGCAGACACTGCGAACCGCGAGCTGAGAACTGCAAACCGTCGCTAATACCTGCTGCGTTGGGTCAGTGTGAGAAAAGCCATCCCTCAGGGGCTAAAGCCCGGGCTCATTTTTGGCTTTTGCGGCACGACTAAAGTCGTGCCCTTTCAAAACGGTTCCAAACTGACCCGCTACCATATCTGCTTTCTTGTCACCAACCGCACTATAATCGCCGCATGCCGTTTCTTGACGATCCACGGCGGCGTTCCATGTTCCTGCTCTTAGGCGGGGTCCTGCTGTTGTTCGCCTTTCTGGGCGCGTTGCAGGCCTTCAACATGTCGGAATTCAGGTTTCTCAATCCTGAAACCTCCGGTGAGACGCTGGCCTTTGTCGGCCTCATCGTGCTGGTATTTCTACTGCTGATGTTGCTGTTGACGCTGCTGTTCAGGAACATCCTGAAGCTCTACGCCGATCAGAGCGGAAGCGCGCTGGGAGCGCGGCTGCGGACGCGCATGGTGGTAGGAGCGGCACTCATTGCACTGATTCCCGCGGTGTGCATGTTCCTGTTCAGCTTTCTGCTCCTGAACCGGTCCATCGACCGCTGGTTTTCGCAGCCTACGGCGGATCTGCGCGAGGACTCGACGCGGGTGGTGCTGGAGCTGGCGCAATACGCCTCGGCCAACGCGCGGGTTGAAGCGGAATCGATTGCGGCTTCAGGCGCGGCAGACAAACCGCTTGCCGATCTCGAGGCGGAGCTGGGTTCGCATCGCATCACGCTGGATGGCGGATTCGCGGTGGTCTTTGACAAGGACCGGAGGATGCTGGCGGGTTTTCAGGATCCGCCGGAGTCGAGCGCCGCGAGCCTGGAGACGTGGCTGGACGATGTGGAGCCCGGCGGCGTCCTTCTCCAGGGGCCGCTCTCGCAAATTCTGCTGACCTCGGCGCAGCGAGGGGATGAGGCGCTACTGCGTGTCGCCGGCCGAGAATTCGCACTGGGCATGGCGGCGACCGCTTCACGCAAGACGGTGGTTGTCGCCCTGCCCTTGCCGCAAGGCTTGAGCCAGACCGCGGCGCAAATCCGGTCGGGCGCAGCGGAATACAGACAACTGTACCGTTCGCGGAGCCGCATTCGCACTACCTTCATCCTGATGCTGTTGCTGATCACGGTCTTCGTGTTTTTCTCGAGCGTGTGGCTGGCGCTGTTCCTTTCAAAACAGATCACGCGCCCCGTGGAAGCGCTGGCCGATGCCATGGACGAGATTGCGGCGGGCAAGTACGAGCAACGCGTGCCGGCGCTGGCGACCGGTGAAATGGCCGACCTGGTGCGCTCGTTTAATCACATGGCCGCCGATCTCGAAACCAGCCGCCAACTGGCAGAGAGCGCACAGGCACAACTCACCGCGGCCAACCGGGCTGTTGAAGAACGCCGGCGCGAGCTGGAGACGATTGTCGAAACCATTCCCTCTGGGGTGGTGACGCTGGACGACGCGGGGACGGTGCTGCAAGCCAACCGCGCCTTTGCCACGCTGGTGGGACTGAAGCAGGATGCTGTCCTGGCCGGAGAGAAGATTGAAGACCTGCTGCCCGCCGAATGCGCTGGAGATTTGGCCGGCGTGATCCGGCGCGGCCATCGCATGGGCGCCGCGTCGACGGAAGTGGAATTTCATGCCCGCGGGCGCATTGTGCATCTGGCCATCACAAGCGCACGGCTGGAACTCGCGTCTGGGCACGTCGGATCGGTGCTGGTGATGGAAGACACGACGGAGCTGCTGCGCGCGCAACGGCAACTGGCGTGGAAGGAAGTGGCGCAGCAGGTGGCGCACGAGATCAAGAATCCACTGACGCCAATCGCTCTGAGCGCCGAGCGCATCGGCAGGCATCTGGAGAGGGGCCAGCCGGAGTCGCCCAACATTATCAGGAAATGCAGCGAGGTGATTCTGGGTTGCGTGGGCACGTTGCGCACGCTGGTCGATCAGTTCTCGTCGCTGGCGCAGTTTCCCGCGCCGCAGCCGCGCGCCTGCAGCATGAATCAGATCGTCGAAGAGGCGCTGGCTCTGTTCGGCGGCAGGCTCGAAGGCATCACCGTGCAGCGCGATCTGGAGCCCGACCTGCCCGCGGTGATGGCCGATCCCGAGGCCATCCGCCGAGCGCTGGCAAACCTGATCGACAACGCGGCGGAAGCCATGCAGGGCAGTTTGCTGCGTGTGCTTGGGCTTCGCACCGCGCTGGTGGAAGACGGCTCGGCCGTCGAAGTCACGGTCTCCGATACCGGCCACGGCCTGACGGAAGAGATTCGCGAGCGCCTCTTCCTGCCGTACTACTCCACCAAGCATCGCGGTACGGGTCTGGGACTGTCGATTGCGGCCAAGATCGTGCAGGAGCACGGCGGCACCATCAGCGCCGAAGCGAATACTCCCAAGGGCGCGTGCTTCATGCTGCGGTTGCGGGTGGCGGAGCCCGGTGCCGAGCCAGCGTCCGCAGCAAACGGCGGGCAAGTAGCGAAGAGACTCGTTTCATGAACCACATTCTGGTGGTAGACGACGAAGCGGAGATTCGCAGCTCGCTCGAAGAGATTTTGCGCGAGGAAGGCTACGGCGTGGCCGGCGCGGCGGATGCCGAAGAAGCGTTAACGCTGCTGCGCGATGTGCCCTACGACGTGGTTCTGCTCGATATCTGGTTGCCCGGTCGCGATGGACTCGAGCTACTGGGCGAAATCCGCACATGGCCTGGGGAAACGCGGCCGGAAGTGGTGATGATCAGCGGCCACGGCACCATTGAGACTGCGGTAAAGGCCACCAAACTGGGCGCGTACGACTTTCTGGAGAAGCCGCTTTCGCTGGAGCGCACGCTCATCGTGGTGAAGAACGCCGTGGAGGCGCGGCGGCTGCGCGCGGAGAACGTGGAATTCAAGCGCCAGTTCAGCGCCGCATCCGTGCTGACCGGCGAAAGCGTGCCGGTGAAGGCCCTGCGCCAGCAGATCCGGCTGATGGCGCCGACCAACGGACGTGTGCTCATCTACGGCGAGTCGGGCACCGGGAAGGAACTGATTGCGCGCTCCATTCACGCGGAAAGTTTACGCCGCGACGGCATCTTCGTGGAGCTGAACTGCGCGGCGATTCCCGAAGCACATATTGAGGCGGAACTTTTTGGGGTTCGTCATGGCGCGCAGCCGGGCGCGCCGCTGGGTGCGAGTGTTGAGCAGCGCGGCACTCTGGAGCGCGCCGATGGCGGCACGCTCTTCCTCGACGAAGTGGGCGACATGAGCCTGAAAACGCAGGCCAAAGTGCTTAGCGCTCTCGACGACCAGATGTTTACGCCCGTGGGCGGCACGCAGCCACTGCGTGTCGACGTGCGGCTGATCGCCTCGACGAACAAAGACCTTGAAGAGGAGATTGCCAAGGGCAACTTCCGCGAAGATCTTTTCTACCGGCTCAACGTGGTGCCATTCTTCGTTCCGCCGCTGCGCGAGCGCAGGCAGGACATTCCGCTGCTGGTGCGCGAGTTTCTGGGGGAGTTCGGCCGCCAATACGGCCGCCCGCGCGTCGAGATCAGTGAAGACGCGCTGGAGGCGCTGGCCCGGTACCACTGGCCCGGCAATGTGCGCGAACTCAAGAACGTGATCGAGCGCGTGCTCATCCTCAATCCCCGCGTGTTGCGTATCGAGCGCAAGCATCTGCCGCCCCTCACGCACAAGACCGGCGCCCGCTCCACGGAGGAGTTCTCGAGCCTGCAGCAGGCGCGCGACGCCTACGAGCGCGAATACATTCAGAAGAAGATCGAAGAGGCCCGCAACAACATCAGCCATGCGGCTGAACTGCTGGGCCTGGAACGAAGCCATCTCTACCGGAAGATGAAGGCTTTAGGAATCGCCGCTCGCGAGTAGCGGCGTGCCGGATGTCTGCTAGACTGGCGATTCCTCTCGCCACTCCTGCTGGCGAAAGCGCCGTTCCACTTTCTTTTCGCGCAGATCGGGTTGGCCGACGCGGCGGTCTGGTCTGCCCAGGCGCCGGTCCTTCATCTCGCTCATCGACGAAGGCAGCACAATCGGTCCGGGAGCGCGGAATGGTTGACCTCTCGCGGGCTGCCTTGGTGTGGATGGAGCAGCGGTGGGCTCGGGCGCGGCCACGGGCGCCTGCCTGTATTGTGGTCGCGCAATGTCCTCGACCGAGGATCGCGAACCACTGGTAAGCAGTTTCTGCAGGGTCGGAATACTCGCGCGTTGTGTCTCCACAAAGTCCACGCCATCCACGGAAAGCGTGTACTGCGCATTGTCTGTCTTGGCCACGTAACCCTTCTTCTGCAGATACCACAGCGTAAAGTCCAGGTAGTCGCGTGGGAAACCCATGCGCTCTTCAATTTCGGAGAGGGGAACTTGAGGAAAAGTTGGGTTTGTGCGCCGCCTGTAGTAAAGAACCGCCAGCACCGCCAGCCGCCGGTTCAACTCGCCATCCAACGCGTCCATGAAATCGACGGTCGCGGCAAGCGGCTCCGGCGGCGTCTGGGTCCGTGCACGGGCCGCATCGTATTCTGTGCGGCGGTGCGGATCCGACAAAACGTCATAGGCAGCCTTCAGCAGGCGAAAATTCTCTTCGTGGCCGGTTACGTTGTTATCCGGGTGCATCCGCGCCGCCAGGAATCGATAGACACGGTGGATCGTGTCAGAATCGGCATTGGGGCTGATTTGGAGAAACTCGTAGTAATCGCGCACCGACGTGTCCATATTCTCCCGCAGTATTCGTCCTGAGTTTAGCCCACGCCTGAATCGTCTTGGTATCCCGCATTGGTGGGAGCATGCAGCCGCGCTCCAACCGGCACGGACTTCCTTTTGATTACCAATCGCTCCTAAGGTCTTTTTGACGAACCACTTGGACCGAAATGTGGGATATCAGGGACCGTCTCTCAATTACGCAGGACTGGGCAAAGGCAGCGGCAAATCGCTGTTCCCTTTTCGGGGTGAAATCGCGGCCGGACGAGTCGAGGCGAACCCCGCCGCATGCTACGCTAACCCTCATGCCACCAGCGGTACGGTCGGAGGTCGAGACCCAATCCCCGGCGGCGCCGCGCGAGCGCCCCTGGCTCTTCAGCTTTCTCATCGCGCCCGATGCGGTGATTTCCCTCGGCCTTGTGGGCGGAGCGCTCACCTTTCTGCTGCGCAACGAGGGAGTGACGCCGGGGCGAGCGGCCAGCATCTCGGCGCTGATTGCGCTGCCCCATGCGATCTATTTTTTCTGGGGCCCGGTGACGGACTTCTGGATGCGGCGCCGCACCTGGCTGATGATTGCGGCCGCTGCCGCAGCCGCGGCGGTCCTGGCCGCATTTCACCAGCGCACGCTTGCCACCCGGTGGGCCGTTGGATTGCTGTTCCTAGGCGCGTGCTTCGGCGTGATTGTTGCAGCGGCATGCGGCGGCATGATGGGCGCGTTCACAAGCGAGATCAATAAGCGCCGCGCCAGCAGCGCTTACCAAATCGGCTCGCTTACAATCGGCGCGGTCGCGATTTTTCTTCTGGTGTCGCTCGCCGATCGCTTTCCTCTCGGTGGGCTTGGCTGCATTGTGGCAGCCATGGTCGTTTTGCCCGCGCTGTTCGCATTTGCCGCGCCGCCGCAATCGATGGTGAGAGAACACGGTTTAGAAGGAACCCTGGCGCGCATCGGTCGCGAATTCAAGTCCACCTTTCTGCGCTGGGAGGCCATCCCTTATACGCTTCTAATCGCTTCGCCGTGCGCCAGCGGCGCCATGATCGGCCTGCTGCCGCAGTTGGCGCGCGACTACGGAGTGAGTGGAGTGCAGGTGGCGTGGATCAACGGCGTCGGCGGCGCGCTGCTCACGAGCGCCGGCGCACTCTCGGCGTTGCTTATTCCTGTCCGCGTGCGCGCTACGATTGCATACCTGCTGACGGGGCTGGCGAATGCGGCCACTCTCGCCTTGCTCAGCTTCGGGCCGCAGCGACCAGAGATTTATTTCGCGAGCACAGTGCTATTTCTCTTCACCGTCGGCGCTGGATACGCGTTGTTCACGGCGGTGTCTCTGGAATTCCTTGGCGGCTCGGGCAAGAGCGGCAGCGCGCGCTACGCCATTATCAACTCTCTGGGCAATCTTCCCGTGGCGTATATGTCGTGGCTCGACGGGCGCGGCTACGCCCATTAGGGACCGCGCGGCATGCCTGGAGTGGATGCGCTGGTCAGCGCCGCGGTGATTTTGATTTTGCTGGGGCATTTCGTGATCAGCGGGAGGAGAAAACAGTCGGCGGGCCAAATCCATTGACAGCACGATATGGGGACAGGTGCGGACGCGGACGCCCGCACGACAGCCGGTCTTGAGGCCGGCGTTACTGGCGCGGCTGTTTGAGGATGGGCCCGATCGAGTTGGGATTGTCGCCGGTGCGCGGATCCACGCGGAAATCCCACACCGACTCATTGATGTCCGACGAGGAGATGATCTCGACCAGCGCGTATTCGCCGATGGTGAGCTTCTGTTGCGGCGTGACGCGCAGCCAGCGCTTGCCGGGCATGGTTTCCACCTTAGTGGGGATGGTGTCCTCGTCCTGCGAGACGGTCCCGGTGGGTCCGACTTTGATGGCGCCCACGACGCGCACCGCCTGGCGCTCGTCCACGCGCACAATCACAAATCCCGACTGAGTCGAATGCGCGCCATGCTTTCCGTTGACGGCTTTGGAGCCGCCGGTGTCAACGGTGATGGGGTGGGTGAGCACGGGCTCCGTCCCTTCTTCGACGCCGAGAGAAAGATAGATGACCGGATCGTTGACATGGAGGTGGACCCTGGCGTGCGCGCCTTGCAACTCGAGGCTGGCTTTCTGCGTGGCCAGTGGATTGAGCACCGCGACGCCCTTGCGGTTCTTTGCGTTCATCGAAAGATCGCTCGAGATCAATTCCACCAGCTCCGGCGTGCCCTCAAAGGTATCGAGGACGAATACGCCATTCTCATCGGGGAGCTCGAGACCTTCGGCCACCAGGGGCATACGCGCACTTTGCTCGTTGCGCTCCTGGGATTCCTCCTTGTCGAGTTCCTCCGCCTCTTTCATCGCGGGCGAAGCATCCTCTTCGACCAGGTCCGCGTGCTCCTTCTCCCACTTGTGCGTAGCATCCCAGTCCACGAGATTCGCGGGCAGCTCCTCCCACTCGCCGCGCTCCTGCGAGAGGTAACGCACGCGGTCGCCGACGATCTGGTAATCGCGGACCATTTGGTAGGAGCCGTCTTTCAGGATCAGCCGGTGGTTCCTTCCGATGCCGGGAACGCCCGGCTTCAAGGGTACGGGCTGGGAGTTCTGGCCCTGCGACTTCTGACCCGAGGAACTCTGACTCGACGAGGTCTGACTGGATGGGCTTTGGGCCGGAGGCGTGGCCTGGCTGGCGCCGCTTTGCGCGAGCGCGGCCGTCGCCGCCAGCAGAAGCGGCGCGAGGCCAAGCGCTCCCAAGCGGCGCATTTCCAGCAAGATCACCATGGCAACACAGTTTAGACGCTCCCGGCTCGCAGGCGTTGGCCGAAAAAAGTCTTCTTCGGATACAACCCCTTCCTCGCCCAAGCGTCCAATCTTATACATTTTGTTATACGTTCTTATGTAGAATAGACCCAGAAGGAATCATCGATTGGCAGGACTTAGGACAAATCCTCGCGGGAAACGCGGCGCCTGGCCCGGCTTTATGCCGGCGGTGGCGGTGCTTTGTCTGGTTCTGCTGGCGATGCTGGCCGTGGCCCAGGTTGCGCACGTGCATCCCGACCAGACAGATGCGGATCACTGCCAGTTGTGCATTGTCATGCACACCGTGGCGCCCGTGGCCGCGGCTGCGGTTGCGATTGTGATCGTGCAATTGGGAGCATCTGCGCCCCAAGCCGATCCCATCCTGATTTCTCACCAGCGGCAAATCCGTCTCTTCATTCGCCCTCCTCCACCCGTCTCCCTGTAGGGCGTCTTTCCGTTTTCAGTTGAGTTCGTCGCGCCGATCGCCGCTTTTTGGCCCCGGCGATGCTATGGCGCATTCCCAAAAAAGGCCAAAGTCGAACGCAAAACCCGGATCGATGCTCTCCGAATGCACTGAAAATGCCGCGGTGGACGTCCCGCGGCGCGGTTTCCATTCAATTCAGCCATTTTCAGGAGACTTTCTCATGACGAATCACCGTGGCGCAAAGCTATTGATTCTTCCCCTTCTCGCCTTCGGCTTGATGGCGGTCTCGGCCTCCGCACAAAGCGGCAACGCCGGCGCCGTACGTGGCACCGTGACAGATCCGTCCGGCGCCGTCATTCCCGGTGCAGCCGTGCATCTATCGAACGCAATCAGCGGATTTGATCGGACCACGACTACGGACGCAACCGGCCAGTTTGCATTCACCAATGTGCCCTTCAACCCTTACCGGCTCAGCGTCTCCGCCAAGGGCTTTGCCCAGCTGGCTCAGAGTACTGTGATCAACTCGTCATTGGGAACCAACCTCAAGCTGGTACTGCAAATTGCCGGATCGAGCCAAACAGTTACCGTTGAGGCCACCGGTGACCTGATTGAGGACGACCCCACGTTTCATGTGGACGTAGACCGCGATCTCTTCAATAAGGTTCCGTTGGAAAGCGCATCCTCCACGCTCAGCTCGCTGGTCACGCTCACCACTCCCGGCGTCTCGGCCGACTCCAACGGCCTGTTTCACGGACTGGGCGATCACGCCTCCAATTCATTTTCGGTCGACGGGCAATCCATCACCGACCAGCAGAGCAAAATTTTCTCCAACCAGCTTCCAGCCAACTCGATTCAATCCATCGAAGTCATCAGCGGCGCGCCACCGGCCGAGTTCGGCGGGAAAACCAGCCTCGTCATTGTAGCCACCACCCGTTCTGGTCAGGGAGTCACCACGCCGGCCGGCGATGTATTTGCCTCCTATGGCTCCTTCGGGTCGGCGAACGCAGGCTTCGATCTCTCCTATGGCGGCAAGAGCTGGGGCAACTTTGTCGAAGCCGACGGGCTCAACACCGGCCGTTTCCTCGATCCGCCGGAGTTTGCTGTTTTCCACGACAAGGGCAACGAGGAGAATTTCTTCGACCGCGTCGATTATAGCTTTACGCCTGCCGACTCCATCCATCTCGACTTCAATTACAGCCGCTCCTGGTTTCAGACGCCCAATGCCTTCCAGAATCTGAACATCCAGAACGTTGAAAACGGAGGCACCGGAATCGGCGGAGGCGCCAGCGCCAACCCCACTTTCGTGAATGTGGGTAACACCGATCAGCGCTCCACGATCGAAACCTACAACATCTCGCCCACCTACACTCACGTCGTCAGCAACAATTCGGTTCTTAACTTTGGCGGTTACGTCCGCAAAGACGATTACAACTACTACCCGAGCGGCAACCCGCTTGCCGATCTCGGCCCGCCAACCTTACAAACGTCCTCCATCGGCCAAAACCGGACCCTGACCAACGCCGGAGTCCGCTCCGACTATACCTACGTGAAGGGGCACAACAACATCAAGGCCGGCGCGGTCTACGAGCAGACATTCCTGCGGGAGCATGACAGTCTGGGCATCGTCGATCCCACTTATCCCCTCAGCGCCCCCTGCGTGGACAATAGTGGCAACCCGCTGCCGGGATTTTCATATCAAGACTATCTGAACAATTGCGCCGCAGCTCCAAGTGGAGCCAGCGCCAACCCCAACTACGTGGTTGCCTTAGACAGCTCGTCAGGGAACTACGACCTGACCCGCGGCGGCAGCGATTACCTCTTCTTCGGCCATACCGACGTAAAGCAATTGGCCCTCTACATTGAAGATGAGATCAAGGCCGGCAACTGGGACTTTAACCTCGGCGTGCGCGGCGATATCTACAACGGCCTCGTCACTACAAAACAACCCGAACCGCGCGTGGGGATCGCCTACAATATCAAACCTTCGGCCACCGTGTTGCGCGTCTCCTATGCGCGCACGTTGGAGACGCCCTTCAACGAAAACCTGGTGCTCTCCAGCACCGGCTGCTCCGACGCGATCCTCAATCCGCTGCTCAGTTGCAACCCCGGCGTTACCGGAACCATGCAGCCTGGATTCCGCAACGAGTTCCATGCCGGATTCCAGCAGGCAGTCGGCAAAAACGTCGTGGTCAGCGGCGAGTACATCTGGAAGTACACGCACAACGGCTTTGACTTCAGCATCCTGGGAAACACGCCCATCACCTTCCCCGTCGACTGGCATAACTCCAAGATTCCGGGTTATGCGCTGAACGCGGAAGTCCCGAACTTCCACCACTTCAGCGCCTATCTCGTCACTTCTTCGGTGGCCGCACGCTTCTTCCCGCCGCAGGTGGCCGGCGCCGGAGCCACCAGTGGCGTCGCACTGGGAACCGTCTATCCTTTCCGCATCGACCACGACGAGAAGTTCAACGAAACCACGCACCTGCAGTACACCGTTGCCCACGATGGAAGCTGGACGAACGGACTGTGGGGCGGCTTTAACTGGCGCTTTGACTCGGGCCTGGTGGCCGGTTCCACCCCTTGCTATGGCCTCACTGATCCAGTCTCTGGAAGCATAATGCCTCCCCCCAACAGCCCCTGCGGAAACAGCACCACAACAACCGGGAGCGGCGGCCCAGGCATTGCTATGGTCGACAACGTTGCCCCGCCCAGCGCGGCCACCAACAATGTGCCCCTCCCCTTGACGGCGGACGAGGAGTTTCAGGCGGGATTCTCATGCAATGGAGTGAAGGCTACGCCGACCACCCCCCTGCCCGCGGTCTGTCCGGCCAATGAGTTCAGCTCCAGCCTGATCAATATTCCTGCGCCGAACCAAGGCGACAACGATAAGAATCCACAGCGCATTGCGCCGCGCAGTCTCTTCGATCTGACCGTCGGCAAGAACAACATCTTCAACAAAGAGCACTACAAGACGAACCTCGACTTCACGGCCATCAACGTCACCAACAAGTACGCGCTCTACAACTTCCTCTCGACGTTCAGCGGCACGCACTACGTGACGCCGCGGGCGTTGACGGCGAAGATTACGCTGAACTTCTAGTCTGAACGAGTGCGTTTCTACGAGGGCGCACATTGCGCCCTCGATCTATTTTCGGGACTCTCAAAAATCTCACATTGGAGGCGTTCCCGTCGAAATGACCGCCAGTTCCAGAAATGCTCTTCTCTTCTCCACGCTGATTCTTTTCTTGGGGCAGGCCTTTGCGCAATCGGCTGAGAAGGAGCCAGCCGCGATTTTGGAGCTGGGCGCGGCGGCGAGCCACAGCCTGAACGATGGAGGATCGTCAGGAGGGCCTTCGTTTGCCGTTGAGGTCACGCCCATCAAAGAATGGCTTGAGCTTGAGGCGGGCGTCACTCCGCTTTTCAGCCCGCAGGGAACGGAATGGGATACCGATTTGCTGTTCAAAAAGCCGTGGACCCTCTCGCGCAAGGTAGAGTTCATGGCCGGCATCGGTCCGGAGTGGGTGCACACAAGGCATGCCGAAACGGGAGTGAATGCGTTGGCCGGGGAAGCGGCGTTGGATTTCATGTTCTGGCCGACACGAAGACGCAAGTTCGGCTGGTATCTCGAGCCCGCCTACGATCACGGCTTTGTGTACGCGCACGACCAGTCGTTGGGAGTGACCGGCGGCCTGCTGATCGCGATCCCCTGAAGACGTGGGGCGCTCCCGATCCGACTACGACAAGCTGTCCACGGTCTTCAAATACGCTTGATAAATATCCTCGCCAAAACACGCGAAGATCACTTTCTGTACGGCATCGCTCGAAACCAGTTCCGCCACAGTCTCGGTCACTGCGATCTTCACGGCGCGATCGACAGGGAAACGGTACACTCCGCAACTGATGGCGGGAAATGCCAGCGAACGGATGCCATTTTCGCGCGCAATGCTGAAGGCCGAGCGATAACAGCTCGCCAGAAGCTCCGGTTCGCCGCGTTCGCCGCCGCTCCAAACCGGGCCCACGGTATGAATCACGAATTTTGCGGGCAGACGATAGCCCTTAGTTAGCCGGGCTTCGCCCGTGGGGCAGCCGCCGATCTGGTAGCACTCGTCGAACAGCTCCGGCCCAGCCGCACGATGAATCGCCCCATCCACGCCGCCGCCGCCCAACAGGGAAGTGTTGGCTGCGTTCACAATGGCGTCTACGGCCAGGGTAGTGATGTCCACATTCAGAACCTCAATCTTGCTCGTCATGGCAGCCTCGCTCCCCGGAGCCATCGTAGCGCCAGGGCCGCCGCGCCGTCACCACCGGGCAGCAAGGCGCTCATTTCACTGCCGTTATGTGAAACTACGGCCCGCCGCGCATTGCCGGGAGTAATTTTCCTCTTTCGCCGCACCCACATCTCTGCCATACTTGAATGTGCCCACCAGGTACGGCCAAACCAAACAATTAAAAATGAGGTTGCATCGATGTCGGCAAAGTATGTCTTTGTGACGGGCGGAGTTGTGTCCAGTCTCGGCAAAGGTCTCGCGGCCGCTTCCATCGGCTGTTTGCTCGAAAGCCGCGGCCTGCGCGTGAACTTGATGAAGTTCGACCCCTACCTCAACGTCGATCCCGGCACCATGTCGCCCTTCCAGCACGGCGAGGTGTTTGTGACCGACGACGGCGCTGAAACCGACCTCGACCTGGGCCACTACGAGCGCTTCACGCACGCGCCGCTTTCGCGCGACAACAACTACACCACCGGGCGCATCTACGAGCAGATCATTTTGAAAGAACGTCGCGGCGACTACCTGGGCAAAACCGTCCAGGTGATTCCCCACGTGACCAACGAAATCAAGAACGCCATGCGCAAGGTGGCCGCGAATGGCGCCGACGTGACGATCGTGGAGATTGGCGGCACGGTGGGCGACATCGAGTCGCTGCCGTTTCTCGAGGCCATCCGCCAGATGCGCCAGGAGCTGGGCCGCGAAAGCACGGTCTTTGTCCACGTAACGCTCGTTCCCTGGATCGCCGCCGCCCAGGAGCTGAAGACCAAGCCCACGCAGCACTCGGTGAAAGAACTGCTCTCCATCGGCATCCAGGCCGACGTGCTGCTGTGCCGCTCGGAGCGCCCGCTGAGCCGCGAGATCAAGCAGAAGATCGCCGCCTTTTGCAACGTGGAAGAGAAGGCCGTGATCGGCGCGAGAACCGTGCCTTCGGTGTACGAGGTGCCGCTCACCTTCGCACAGGAAGGAGTCGACGAGCTCATCCTCAAATATCTGCACAAAGACGCGCCCGAAGCCGATCTGAGCCGGTGGCGCGACCTGGTGGAGCGCTGCTACCACCCGAAGGACGAGGTCTCGATTGCGATTGTGGGCAAGTATGTGGAGTACGAGGACAGCTACAAGTCGCTCAAGGAAGCGCTGACGCACGGGGCGGTGGCGCAAAATCTCAAGCTCAAAGTAACGTGGATCGAAGCCGGAGGCCTGGAGTCGACAGGCCCCGAAGACCGCAGCTACGAGGCGCAACTGGAGGGGTACGACGGCATCCTGGTTCCGGGCGGATTCGGCAAGCGCGGCATCGAGGGCATGCTGAATGCCATCCGTTACGCGAGGGAGAAAAGCGTGCCTTATTTCGGGATTTGCCTGGGCATGCAAACCGCGTGCATCGAGTATGCGCGCAACGTGTGCGGCCTGAAGGATGCGAACTCGAGCGAGTTCGATCCCGCCACCGAGCATCGCGTCATCTACAAGCTGCGCGAACTGTTGGGCGTGGAAGAGATGGGCGGGACGATGAGATTGGGCGCGTGGACCTGTGTGCTGCAGGAGGATTCACTGGCCAGCCGCGCCTACGGCGGAGCCAAAGAGATCAGCGAGCGCCACCGCCACCGTTACGAATTCAACCGCGAGTACGAGGCGCTGCTAAGCGGCGCGGGCCTGCGCATCAGCGGCGCCACGCCCGACCAGACCTACGTCGAGATTGTGGAGATTCCCGGCCATCCGTATTTTCTCGGCTGCCAGTTCCATCCCGAGTTCAAGTCGAAACCGCTGGAGCCGCACCCGCTGTTCCACGCGTTTATTGAGGCGAGCTATAAGAACCGGGTGAAGCGTGTCGGCTCCAGCGTGCGCGCGACGCCAACTCTCACCAACGCGCTGTTATCCTGAGCGACCGAACCCTTCACGCAGTGAAGGGGTAGGGAGCCGAAGGACCTGTGGGTGCTTTTCAGTCGTTGCGACCGCTACTGAAGTAGCACCGCCCCCTTCACCTTCGCCGCCAGCGCACGGTCCATCGTAACCAGCGTAAGTTTGCCGACATCGGCAAAGGCGGCGAGGTACGCATCGGCCCAAATCTTGGGCGATACCAATCCCTCAGTCGATCGTCCGCGCATTTCGGATTCGAGCCCTGGAGGGTCCTGGGCAACGAATGCGAGGCCGGATTCGATCCAGGGATCGTAAACCTGCCAGCATTGCCTCTGCTTCAGGACGTCCAGCTTCATCACGATTTCCGTGCTCAGCAGGCGAAAGAGCCCCAACTGCGTGTGCCGGCAGAAGACCAGAGTCGTCGACGATTTCAGGCTCTCATACCACTCAACGGCGATTGGATTGTGCACATGCTGCTCGTAGATCAGCGCAAGCCACACATTCACATCAGGGAAAATCAATGATTTCATAGATCTTCTCGTTGTCGATGACCAGCTTGTCCTTGCGTGTCGAGTGAATGAGAGGCATTTTCAGGCGCTGGGCTGGGGGTGCAGAGTTCTGTTGCAGCAGGACCAGGTCCAACCCTTCAAGCACCACCTGCCGTACAGTGGAGTTTTCCTCCGCCGCCTTGACCTTCAGCTTGCGGTAGGTCTCATCAGGAATGTCTACAGTCGTGCGCATATTTCCATATTAGCATATTTATGTATTTATGCATAAGAACCGCAATTCCTTTGTTTGTAGCGAAAACTGCCCGCTCTTGCCAACCACTGCCCCCAGATCCCGATTTTCACCGAAGATTCTTCTCTGCGCGCCCTCCCGTTAAAGCGGAGTTTCCCGCAATTTCGTCTACTTGCTTTGGAGAGGTTTCACCGAGCCGGAACTGGCCCAAAAGGTCCCCTCGACCGCCCCGGAAACGCTGGGTTCTCTCTTCAGACCCGTCTTTTGGACCAGTCCGGTACATCCCGACCAAAATCCCGGTTCGGGTTATTGACAATGATTTCGTGGCGGGCCTATTGTGACTAAGTTTTTGGGGTAACAAAAGCAGGAAAGGACTTGGAAACATGGTTGCCTACTTTCAGCTTCAGCCCGCGGAAGCGGAGTTGCAGCAGTTGGCAGAACAGTACTGGCAGACGACCGACGAAAAGGAGCACGAGCTGGAAAAGGCAGCCTTCGAAGCTGGCGAAGCCATCCGCAATGGCGAAACCACGTTGGCGAACCTGGAAGCGATCGTGCGCTGGAAGTCAGAGCGCGCGGTGCAGTACCTGATCGGCAACAGCAGCGAGAAGATCCGGCGCGTGCTGGCCACAGCCGCCGCGCCCGATGCGGCGACGGAAACGGCCGTGAAGGCCCTGCTCGAGCTGCACGGCGTGGATCTGACCGTGGCGTCCGCGATTCTGGCAGCGATCTACCCGGAGCGCTACACGGTGCTCGATTACCGCGCCCTGGAAGCGCTGGGACATGCCCGCCACGACGTGCGTTTTTACGAGGAGTATCTGGCCTTTTGCAAGCGCCTGGCCGAAAGCAACATCGTGAGCCCGCAGAGCGATCTGCCCGCCCCCACGCCGCTGCGCACGCTGGATCGCGCATTGTGGGAGTGGACGCGCAGCCACACGGGCTGATTGCCGGCCCGGGCTGCATCAACTTGTCTGCCGCGTGCTCTGCCTCTCGAAATCGCAGTAGAGGGGAGCACGCGTCGACGCACGCCGCTCGCGGTGAGTGGCCGGCAACCGCTAAGCGTCCACCGAGCACTGTAGAATCAGCATCGTGAGCGCTTCGTTCGAAATCGGGCCGGTTGCGGTAGGCGCGGGCCGGCTCTTCCTGATTGCCGGTCCCTGCGTCATCGAGTCCGAGACCCATGCGCGCAGCATCGCTGAAGCTGTCCAGCGCATTACGGCCGATCTCGGCGTTCCTTATATTTTCAAAGCCAGCTACGACAAGGCCAACCGCACTAGCGTGAAGAGCTTTCGCGGACCCGGCCTTGTGGAGGGTACGCGGATCCTCCGTAGGATTGCAAAAGACACGGGCCTGCCGGTGCTGACCGACGTGCATGAGCCGGCGCACTGCGAAGTTGTCGCCGAAGCCGCGGACGTGCTGCAGATTCCCGCGTTTCTTTGCCGGCAGACCGACCTGCTGGTGGCGGCGGGCCGCACAGGGCGCGCGGTCAACATCAAGAAAGGCCAGTTTGTGGCGCCGTGGGACATGAGCCACGGCCTCGAGAAAGTCCGCTCCACGGGCAACGAGCGCGTCTTTTTCACCGAGCGCGGTTCGAGCTTCGGTTACAACAATCTCGTGGTCGATTTTCGCTCGCTGGCCATCATGCGCGGCCTGGCGCCGGTGGTTTTTGACGCCACGCACTCGGTGCAGCAGCCCTCGGCGGCCAACGGCGTAAGCGGCGGCCAGCCGGAGTTCATTCCACTGCTGGCGCGCGCTGCGGCCGCCGCCGGCATTGACGGGCTATTTCTCGAGGTCCACGACGATCCCGCGAACGCGAAGTCGGACGGCGCCAACGCCCTCGACCTCAAGCTGCTGAAGCCGCTGCTGGAAACGCTGCTGGCGATACAGGCGGCAGCGAACCGGTAAGACAGGAACCACTTGCCTATGGGTCGAAGGACAGTCGCTCAGCGGATTCGGAACCACGCTCTCGCTTTATGGAAGAGAATTCTCTCGTATCGCAAGCGCGACTGGGACCTGAAGGACTATCCAATTGAATTCCGCACGCAGGGACCAGAACCTTCGCCCCGGCCGTCGCGGCTCAAGCTGAACCCATTTGTGGCAGCCATCGTGAATTGGTGGTTGTCGGGGACAGGAGAAACCCGAGAGGAAGCACTTGTAGACTTGCGGCACCATTTTGAAAACGCAAAAGCTTTCAGAAAGGAATCTGGTGAGCCGCTCCCACGTCCGGGCACTAATGCTCCCATCAGTTACGCCCCGCACGGCAGAGTTGATGCGCACCGAGAGCTCTCCGCTGATTTCATTCGACGTATCCTCGGCGTCGAATGCGCTTGGATCTCAGATGAGTCGTCTCTCTGGGACTTTCACTTCGAAGAGACCAACGACGCGCTGCTAGCAAAAATTCAGGAAGTCTATGGAGTAGATGTTTCGGACATCGAATCCGCCAGGCTTTGTGAAATCTTCGAACGCATTTCCCGAGGGCCGTCAAAATGAGTTCGGACGGCGCGGTAATGCTTCACCGATTTGCGCATCCCACGTCAGCTGAAACCGCTTTTCCGTCGAGGCGGAAGCAGGTGATTCCGTTGGTATCGGTCTGGTAGGTGCGGACGTGCGCCTGCTGCAGCGCCTCCAGCACCTCCTCGCGCGGATGACCGTAGCGGTTGTGCAACCCGCACGAGATCACCGCCCACTGCGGCGCTACGCGGGCTAGAAACTCCGGCCGCGTGGAGGTGATGCTGCCATGATGGCCGACTTTGAGCAGACTGCTCGCGAGTCCCGTCTCGGAAAGCATGGCCTGTTCGATCGGCGCCTCGGCGTCGCCTTCCAGCATGACGGAAGTTGAGCCGTAGGCCACATGCAGCACCAGCGAATCGTTGTTGGTGGGCTCCGCCTCAGGTTGATAATCGCGAAACGGCGCCAGCACGTTGATCTGCGTGGCGCCGAAGGTGAATGCGTCTCCGGCGCGAAAGCTGCGCACGCGCACGTGCAGCGTAGCGGCCTCGGCGAGCAGTGCGTTGTAGACGGCAACGTGGGGATTATTGCCCACCCACAGCTCGTTGGGATGAAAGTTTCTTAGCACTGCCGGCAATCCGCCAATGTGGTCGGAGTGCGCGTGGGTTAGCGCCACGGCGTCGAGATGCCGGATGCCGCGGGCCCACAGAGCCGGCGAGACCACTTCTTCGCCAATATCGAAATCCTGCGGAGCCTGGCGTGGGCCGCCGCCAAATCCGCCGCCATCGATCAGCAGCGTTTTTCCATCAGGCGTGATCAGGAGCAGTGAGTCGCCCTGGCCGACGTCGATGGCCTCCATGAGCATTGCGCCATGGGGCCGATCGACCGGTCGCGGCAGCACAGCGGCAAGCGCCGCCAGCCCCAAGGCAATCCAGGCGCCAGCCCGCAACCGCCGATCCGCTGATTTCAAGCTCCCGCGCGCCAAGGCAATTGCCGCTCCCAGCAGCGCGCAGAACGCGGCTGATTGCCAAAGCAGCGGGCCGGGAATGCGGAAATCGCCGAGGGCCGTCGAACCAAATAGGTGCACAAGGCGCACGCCAACGTGCATCACCAGCGCCACCACCATCGCCGGGACCACCGCGGCAGCTGGCCACACGACCAGCAGGAGCAATGTAAGCAGCGCCGCCGGCATGAGCACAACCAGCACCGGCACGATGAGGAGATTCACTGGCAAAGCAAAGATGGTAATGCGATGGAAGTAGATGGCCATGGGCAGCGTCATGACCAGCTCGACGACGCACGAGATCACTACCAGTTCCACCACGCGAATCGCGAAGCGCAAGCACCAGGGAAAGACGCGCCAGGCGATGGTGCGGCTGGCTGCCCGTTGCAGGCGCTCGGCGACCATCCGCATCAGCACGCGGAACTGCGCGAGCGGCGGCGCGAGCTTAATGTCGATCGCAACCAATCTCAGGTCGCGCGTGGCGGCTGCGTAGGGATGGATTGTGCCCTGGAGCAGCGGCGCAGCCACGCCGGCAATCGCGAGAACAGCCAGCAGCGTCATCTGCAGGCTGGAGTCAAAGAGGCTGCGCGGGCTGACCACCAGCAGGCACAGCGCGGCAAACCCGATGGTGTTCAACGGGCTGCGCTCGCGGTAAAGCAGCCGCCCCAGCAGATAGAGTGTCACCATCCAGAGCGAGCGCTGCACCGGAGTGGCAAAACCGGTGAAGAGCGCGTAAGCAAACGAGGCGGCGATGGTAAGAAGCGTGGCGGGAACGCGCGGCAACCGAAGACGCTTGAAGATCCAGAAAAGACATGCCGCCACGATGGCGAGATGCAGGCCTGAAACCACCAGCATGTGGAAGGAGCCGGTGCGCTCAAAGCCCACGCGTAGCGCGTGGGTCAGGTAAGTGCGGTCGCCGGCCACCATCGCAGACAGCATCACGGCATCGTCTTCAGAGAGGCGCAGGGGCGCGGACAGGTTTCGCATCGCGGCAGGCAACGCCAGCAGCCGCTCGGTGGACGCGTGTTGCCATGCGCTCACGCGGCACGACACAAAAGCGCCGGACGAATGCCCCAGCTGAGCGACACGGTCAACAGCTACCGTCGCCGTTGAGGTAATGCCCTCGTCCAGCAGGAAATCCGCGCGGCTCCAGACCCCCGGATCGTGATAGGTTTCCGGTGGCAGCAAACGAACCACGGCGCGCACGCGGTCTCCACACGCGAACGCCTGCACGCCATTGCCCGCTGGCCAGCGGACGGTGAGCCGCACCCCGCCGCCCATCAGCGCTTGCGCATCGCTCGCGTCGTTGACCACCTCGACGCTTTCCACGCGCAGGTCCACGCGCTCAGAGGGAGAAGCGGCCGAAGGCTCGCCGACATTCTGCTCCAATTCAGTGCGTAGAGGACCGGTGCCGATCACGGTGCCTTCGACGGTGCGCAGCAGGCCGTCAGAAAGTGCGGCCAGCGCTGGCGCGGGTGCAGGGTGTGGCTCCATTTCTCCGCACCATGCGCCGAGCAGCAGCCACAACGCGGCCAGCGGCAGCCAGACCACGCGTTGCCCGCGCAGCGCCGCCACCACACACACGGCAGCGGTGAGCGCCAACGCGATGAGGACAACACTGGGCTGCAACCAGAGGCGGCCCGCCAGAACGATTCCCGCCGCAAACAGCCATGCCGCATGAAAAAGGGGAACGGCCGTCAGGCCGGCCGCGGGCTGCGCGGGGGTGGGGGAGGCAATTGGCATTGGGCCCGAAGACGAGGTGAATTTGGCTTCAAGCCTATCAGGAACCGAGACCCCGTGCACCGAATCCGGGGTGCGCGGCTATCGGCGCAGGCGGACCACGGTTTCAAGATGGAAGGTTTGCGGGAAGAGGTCGGCGAGGGTGATTTGATCAATGACGTAGCCGGGCCCGTTGCGAGAATCGACGAGCGCGCGCAAATCCCTCGCCAGAGTTGCGGGGTCGCATGAGACATAAACGATTTCGGGGGCGGCAATTTCCGCGAGCAACGCCGTGGTTTCCGCACCCAGACCAGTGCGGGGTGGGTCGACAACAATCAAATCGGGAACGATGAGATCAGGGCGCTCGCCCGAGCGTTCTCTCCGCAAAAACTCGAGGGTGGCCGCTTTCACTGCCGATGCGTTGGTGCCGCGCAAATTGTGCGCCAACGCCGCAGTCGATGCCGAAGCGGACTCGACCGCAATCACGCGCGTGAAGCTACAGGCAAGCTGGCGCGCGAACAAACCCACGCCGGCAAAAAGATCCCAGGCCAGCGCGCCGCGCGCATGCGCCGTGACACGATCGACCAGAGCATCGACAAGCCAGCGATTCACCTGAAAAAACGCGCCCTGATCCACGCGATAATCCACCCCGGCGGCCCGATACAGCAGAGAATTCGCGCCCCATTGCGCTATGCGGAGCGGGGCCTGATTCTTCGCGCCCTCGGCCAGAAGCTCAACGCCCCTCAGCTCGGGGATATGACCGGCAAGGGCTCGCGCAAAATCTTCAAAGTCGCGTTTTCCGGATCCAGCAACCGTGACACTGACGAGCAGCGCCGTCTCCGCGGCATCGCAAAAAAGGGAAATCTCGCTCACGCGCAAACTGGCCGGCGATTCCCGCAAAATCCGGCTGGCCGCGAGTACGGCGCGCACCAGCAGCGGAGCCGCGATGGGGCACTGGGCGATGGGAATGACCGAATGCGAACGCCGCCCGCGGTAACCGGCATCTTCATTGGCGTCGAAGGCCAGGCGAATGCGATTGCGATATGCCCAGGACTCTCCGGCAAGCACCGCGATGTCTTCGGGCGCGTAAACGCCGCCGCGCTCCAGGGTCTCGCGCAGGATCTCCTTTTTCCAGGCGAGCTGCGCAGCATAGGTTGCGTGCTGATATTGGCAGCCGCCGCACGCGCCAAAGTGCGGACACGCGGGCGTAGTCCGCTGCTCGGACGCCGTAACGATCTCTTCAACCTCGGCGGTCGCGTAGCCGCGCTTGCCGTCCACGATGCGCACCCGCGCCTGCTCGCCGGGCAGAGCCAGCGGCACAAACAATGCCTTGCCTTCGATGTGCGCCAGGAACGCGCCACCGTAGATCGGTTTTTCGATGTGGACAAGCTGCGAGGCCGCCGGCAAAGGCTGCGCGCTCGTTGCCCCATCCTTTCCGCGTTCTTTGCGGAAAGGGTGGGAGCCCTGAGAACTTCCGTTTACCCCTCGCCGCTTCTTCATTGCTGGCTCATATAGAACAGGCTCAATCGCGGCAAATTGTAATGCACCAGCAGTTGCTTCTGCACAAATTGGCGTTCCACCTGACGCATTTGCACGGCGCCCATGCGGCTGCGGTAGGGCGCGAGCTCGCGAGCAGCATGCGCCTTCAGGCCCACGAGCAAATCTTCCGGGGCGGCCGCGTTAAGCGCGGCAAAGAGCTTCTCTTCGAGCACGGTGAGCGAGCGCTCCAGCGCTTCCAGATCCACGGCTCGACTCTTTTCTCCACTCGCCGCATTGACTTCGGCCGCTATCTCGCGCAGCCGCGCGGCCGTTGCGCGGCACGCTTCGGGAGCTACATCGGCAGCATCGAGAGCGGCGGCGGCCGCGGTCAAATGGGCCGCGACGCGCGCGTGTTCGAAGCCGGATTCCGCGGACGCGAGCGGCGTTGAAGCCGAACCAGTTGACGCTTCGCTCATTTCCACGGCGGCCTGCATCACGGCCTGTGCGCACCACGCGAGGCCATTGATGCGCTGCATCCGGGCCCGCTTCTGCCGAGCCTCATACTTGTCGAAGGCCGCGTCGATGCCGCGCAACGCCGCCTCAAGCGGAATCCCAGCCTCCCGCCAGGTCTCGATCAGCGCCCAATCGAGCGTGGAAAGCAGCAAAAGCGCCCCGCGCCTCTGCTGGAAGCGTTCCTCAATCTCGGTAAAATAATTAAAGTAGTTACGCACCACTTCATCTTAAATTCGGCGCACGGAGAACAACGATGGCAACGGTTGGATTTGTCGGGCTCGGCATCATGGGCCGTCCCATGTTGAGGAATCTGTTGAAAGCCGGCCACACGGTGGTTGCGTACGGCCGGACCGGGGCAAAACTCGACGCCGCCGTGGCCGACGGCGCCCAGCGCGGGGCATCGAATGCCGATGTCGGCGCACGCGCCCCCATCGTCATCACCATGCTGCCCGACGGGCCCGAGGTCGAAGAGGTGGTGCTCGGCGCCGGCGGAATTCTCTCCGGCTCGAAAGCGGGCTCGCTTATTATCGACATGAGTTCCATTAGTCCATTGGTTGCGCAGAAGATTGCCGCGGCCTGCGCCGAGAACGGC
>Ga0181520_10002382_pt1 | contig 34923 bp, 27 predicted proteins | sample PEATcosm2014_Bin_29_FD_132451 | JGI IMG/M metagenome (GOLD analysis project Ga0181520, IMG submission 132451) | Peatland microbial communities from MTU Mesocosm Facility, Houghton, MI, USA - PEATcosm2014_Bin02_30_metaG | ecosystem: Environmental > Terrestrial > Soil > Wetlands > Peat | place...
GAATGACGCCGAGGGAGAGGAAAACAGCCGGTGAAAAAGAAAGCCGACTCCAGCGATTGCCAAGTTATGGGTCAGATAGATGCTGTAGCACATACCCCCAGTCAGGCTTACCCAGGTCATACGGAAGAATCTTGGGAAAAGCAGGCCCTTGAACGCTCCGACATAAGCAACCAGAGCCGCAACAGGCAAGAAAACATGGACCAGATTTCCGTCGGCCGCGAATATCCACCACCAGGCGCCGATCGATAAAACATCCCATATCCAGTGCGCCGGAATTCGGATCCAGTCGATGAGATAGAGATCGCACAACAGGAATCCGGCGAAGAAGTATTGCAGGTAGTTCGCGATGCTCAGAGCTGCCCTTGAATCGGACGGCCAGGAAAAGAAATGGAGCTGCATGATTCCGGCCGCAACAATAAACGCCAATCCAAGCAGCCTCCGCACCCATTTGGCGCGCAGCCTGAAATAGACCCAGGCAAGAATCGGCGCCAGGCAGTAGAACTGAATTTCGACCTCCAGCGACCAGGCAGGAGGGTTGATTGCGCTCGCGGCGCCGTATACCAGGCTATGCAGATAAAACAGGCTCGCAAGACCATGCACGAGCACCATGCGCACTGGTTTGTGCATGACCAGCAACAGCAAAGGAATGCGAATCAGGATCGACAGAATATACGGAGGTTCGAGCCTGGTTACCCTGCGCAGAAAGTAATCGCGCAGACGTACGGCCTTCTTCCCAAGCAGCAGGTGCGCCGCGAAAGGCATCCCGAGAATGAAGCCGCTGATTAGAAAGAACAGTTGCACTCCGCGGCTCCCGTTCGCAATCAGATGCCAGAATGGACTTGTTGTCGCCTCCTGGACGGAGTGGAGAGGTATCTGGACTGGTACGTGAAAGAGAACCACCGAGAGAATAGCGATGAACCGGAGCCCGTCGATCTCGGGGATATAGGTTCCTGAAGTTGTTATTCGCCGGAGTGAAAGCGCGGAGAATAGAGATGGCCTGACGGAACTGCTATCGGACAAGAAGTCCCCCTAATTTTGGCCAACATCGATAACTTTGCTGTTCAAACCCGGACTCTCCATTTCGGAAACAACTTCCGGGCAACAGCATGCCGGTTGGCGCAAATTGCGAGACCAAGGCTGGTGTACCCAGAAACGAAAACGCAAACGGACAATCAGACGCAGGAAGCAGCCGCGACTGACCCGCGGCCTGTTAGAATCTCAATTTTCTTCCCGGGAACCAAGTAAGCTGGATGGTTGTACTGGTGACGGTCTGCTGGCCGGAAAGATAGATGGGCGCCTTCCAATGCTCGTGCGTGAAACTGCCATTGATCTCGAGATCCTTGCCGATCCGCTTGACCACTTGAAAGTTGATGTCGTTTAGAGTCGTTCCGCCGGGAATAAAATCTTTTGCGGCTTTCTGATTACGAACTCCGACCTGAATCCATTCATTGCCGCTCAGGTGGTAAGTAATCCAGCCCTGGCCTCCCCGGTCCTCACGGCCAATCCAGTCGCCGAACATCTGGCCGTTGTTGGTGTACCCCTGGCGCTGAATCGCCTCAAAATACATGAAGTGACCGTCGCCGCCCATTGCCCCGGGCGGATTGGTAGAGACAGCTTCGGCTCGCACGTCCAACTTCGGAATACCCGGCACGTGGGATAGATATAGACCGGGCCGCCAGGATGCACGCCGCGGAGCATCGATCGGGGAAACATCGTCATGCACCTCTGAGTCCGTGTAAAGAGTAAGCCAGTTGCGGACGAAGGGAAGCCGATAGGAGAAGTCAAAGGCGCCAAACCGCGCTCCGGGGTCGCGAGTGCTGTTCTTGACGGCAGCGCTGGGAGAGGCAAAGCTAAAGAAGCTCCTCAGGAAACTCTTGATGGTGATGGGAGTGTGATCCTTGCCCCCCCATATCACGGTGCGCTCGAATCCAAGCTCAAGGTTTTCCGTAGGCCGAAAACTGACCTTCTCCACATGTACCCAAGGATCGATGGGATATGTGTGCCCCTTCAGGGGACCTATCAGGAACTCGTAACGGAAAGGACCGGTAATCCGGGAAAGCAAAGGCACATCCAGCGGTTCAATGCGGTTGATATGGAAGGCGTAAATGTTTTCAGCATTGTTGGAATAGGACATGGAGCCGCCCAATGCCGGGCTCTGCCATTCATCCTGCTTCCCGAAGGAGATTACATGATTGAGATATTGGACGGAGACGTAAGCTTCCATGATGCGCATTCGGACGGCGGATGCAACGGGGCCCACCGGCATCGTCGTCTGCTGGCTGTTTGGGAGAGGGGTGCAATTGGTTCCATTCTGAAAACAAGTGGGACTGAAGTAATTCGTTGTGCCGTCGAGAGCTGCAAGTTGCCCGACCAGCGCGGGCGAGTAGCCGGCAGTCGAGGGCGCGCCCTGAAACTCCGTGCGCACGTAGAGGAGAAGCCGGTTGAAGGACGCATAGCCGCTGGCGCCGGAGTAGTTATTGAAGCCGTTGGCATAGGGTCTGCCATAGTCGTTTACGACGGTCGAGCCGAGATGATAGCTGTCGCGCAGCGGAGTGCCGCTCATGCCACGGGTCACGCTGTAGACCGTCTCGGTGTGGACGCTGCCCTTGTTCGCCGTGCAAGAGTCTTCAGTGTCGTTGCGTAGTTCGCGCCTGAGCGCATCGTATATTCCTTTGGCAACGCTCGTAATCGGCCCTTCATCCACATCCTCGAGACGGTCTTCAGTCTCATCCAGCATGTTGCTCAAACTCGCGCGCGTCCACGGACGCATACCCAGGTAAACTTTATCCATATACCCCAAAGCATAGAGCCGCATGACCGCCGGATAGACCCAACTGTCCAGAGGAATATAGGGTGAGCCATGCGTGACCGGCTCACAGTCGGGTCCGAGACCGTTTGAGGCGACTGTGGACTGTCCTGAGCTGCCCGGCGTCCCCGATGGTTCAGCCGCAAGCGTGCCAGTTGCCATCAGGGCGAGTCCTGCTAACGCAGTTGCAAATCGGATCAAGGCCGTCACGGCCACTTTTCTGCTCACGTTCTTACTCCAGTTTATGGTTCGCGCGCTTTAGTCGATTGCGGTATGAGACGCACGGCAATTAGAGAATCCGTTGATCGAGAGTGACTCAGGTTGTACTGCCAGGTAACCGGTACCAGGATGAATGCTGGCGTCGAGCGCATCGTGTCCGGCGGTCGGTCTCACCGCGATGCATCCGTGTTTGCCATTCGGAAGCGGCGGTGACGATTTCAAGATCCCGGAATCTTAATGTACAGCCTTGGGCCGCATGGAACCGATATACCAATCGATCGTCTTACGCAGGCCTACCTCAAACGACGTTGCGGCCCGGAACCCAAACTCGCTTTCTGCGCGGCTAACGTCCAGACGACGCCGCGGCTGGCCATTTGGCTGGTTCGTGTCCCAGACGATCCTTCCCGTAAAGCCTGTCATCTCCGCAATGGTAGTTGCAAGGTCGCGAATCGAGATCTCCATGCCGCTGCCCAGATTTACCGGGTCGGATTTGTCGTACTGCTCCGTCGCCAGAACAATGCCCTCCGCGGCGTCCTCCACGTAAAGGAACTCGCGCGTAGGCGACCCGTCGCCCCACAGCACAATCTCTTCGCGGCCTGCCTCCACTGCCTCAAGGCACTTGCGGATCAGAGCAGGAATCACATGAGAGGAATTCAAATCAAAGTTGTCGCCGGGCCCATAGAGATTTACCGGTAAAAGGTAAATCGCGTTCATTCCATACTGCTCGCGATAGGCCTGGCACTGCACGAGCAACATCTTCTTCGCCAGCCCGTAAGGGGCGTTGGTCTCCTCTGGGTAACCGTTCCATAATTCATCTTCACGAAATGGCACCGGCGTGAACTTCGGATATGCGCAAATTGTGCCCAGGACAACTGTCTTCTCGATCCCGCGACGCCACGCCGCCTCGATAAGTTGAATGCCCATGATCGCGTTTTCGTAGAAGAATCGGCCTGGGTTGGCGCGATTTGCGCCGATTCCGCCCACCGCAGCCGCCAGGTGAATGAGAACCTCCGGCCGATGCTCGTCGAGCATGCGTTCGATCGCGTCGAGTCGCGTAAGGTCGTAATCTTTGTGCGCCGGATCGAAGATGTCTTTGCAGCCCATCTTCCGGAGCCGAGCGATCAGGTGACGTCCAAGAAATCCTGCTCCGCCAGTGACCACGATTCGCTTATCGGGCAACCGAATCATGCCTGCCCGCCTTCGGCAGCGGCCGCAAGCTGAAGGGCCGCGGTCCCGCCTTTGATGCGAGCCTCCAAATCCTTCATGTCAGCCTCGACCATGATGCGGACTAACTCTGTAATCGATACAGTCGGTTCCCAATCCAGGACCTTTCGCGCCTTGGCGGTATCCGCACAGAGATAGTCGACCTCGGCCGGCCGAAAATAGCGGGGATCAATCTCTACGTACTTCTGCCAATCCAGGTCGGCGGTTGCGAAGGCAAGTTCGACGAATTCCCTGACAGAATGCGCCTCTCCGGTGCCGATGACAAAATCGTCTGGCTCTTCCTGCTGAAGCATCAACCACATGGCGCGCACGTAATCGGGTGCATATCCCCAGTCGCGGCGCGCTTCCAAGTTACCCAGAAAGAGTTTCTGCTGAACTCCGTACTTGATGCGTGCCACCGCGCGCGTGATTTTGCGAGTGACAAAGGTCTCGCCGCGGCGCGGAGATTCATGGTTGAAGAGAATGCCGCTCGACGCGTGAATCCCATAGCTTTCGCGATAGTTCACCGTAATGTTGTGCCCAAAGACCTTGGCGCAGGCATACGGACTGCGTGGATGAAAGGCCGTCGTTTCGCTTTGAGGGGGAGGCGCACTGCCGAACATTTCGCTCGATGAAGCTTGATAGAAGTGGCACTTGACGCCAGTGAGCCGCATGGCCTCGAGCAGGCGCAGAGTTCCGCAGGCGACCACATCTGCAGTAAATTCCGGAATCTCAAAGCTCACCTTCACATGGCTCTGCGCACCAAGATTGTAGATCTCGTCCGGCTCAAGGTCGTGCAGGAGCGAAGAAAGCGAGCTGCCGTCCGTGAGATCGGCATAGTGCAAGAAAAAGCGGTTGCCGGTCTCGTGAAGATCCCGGAAGATGTGATCGACGCGATCGGTATTGAAACTCGAAGCACGCCGCTTGAGACCGTGAACTTCGTATCCTTTGGCGAGAAGGAACTCAGTCAGGTAGGAGCCGTCCTGGCCAGTGCAACCGGTGATGAGAGCTTTTTTCATTTGCGGGTGGTAACCCCCGATCCTCGAACAAATGCAATGGTGCTGAGAAGATTACAGACTTGGTCAAACCGCTTCTTCATAACAAGGCCGGTCGCGGGTGACCGATTCCCCTGTGCATCTAAAGCAGGCCGGGTCGTCAGGCCAGCGATCGTTCTGCGGCGGGAGATGCGCTTTGCCAAGAGAAGATCGGCATTCAATGAGCGGGCGCTTTGATGTCCCACCGCCTCATCTTCTTCTAGCGGGCGCCGGCAGGCACCTTCGCGGACTCCGCCAACGCGGCTTGCAACTGATTCTGGATCCAAGGATATGTTTTTGAGAGACCTTCGAAAAGACTCTGGCTCGGCTCCCAACCAAGATTCTTGCGCAGCAGCTTGTTGTCGGAGTTTCTACCCCGCACGCCAGTGGGCCCCGGAATATGCTTGATCGAAAGCTTCTTGCCGGCGATCTTCATGATCATTTCCGCCATCTGATTGATGGTGACCATCTCCTCGGAACCGATGTTAACCGGGCCCGGGAAAGAGCTCTCCATCAGCCTGCGGACTGCTTCAATACACTCATCGATGTAAAGAAAGGAGCGGGTCTGCAAGCCGTCGCCCCAGATTTCAATCTGCGCGCCATCCGGCTGCTCGGCCACCTTACGCATGAGAGCGGCAGGCGCCTTTTCCTTCCCCCCCTGCCATGTGCCCTCCGGGCCAAAGATGTTATGAAAGCGCGCAATCCGGACGTTGAGGCCGTGATTACGGCCGAAGGCCAGGTACATCCGCTCGCTGAAGAGTTTTTCCCATCCATATTCGCTGTCGGGGGCCGCAGGATAGGCAGTTTCTTCGGCGCACTTGGGATTGTTGGGGTCCTCCTGATTGTAGGCTGGGTACATGCAAGCAGAAGATGAGTAGAAGATTTTCTTCACTTTACGCTGCGCGGCAAAATCCGCCGCCTGAAGATTGATCATGGCCGAGTTATGCATGACATGAGCGTCGTTTTCTCCGGTAAAAATATAACCAGCGCCACCCATATCCGCCGCAAACTGATAAATCTCATCCATCCCCTCGTCAAGAATTTCTTCCCAGCTTTCGCGAAGGCGCAGATCGGCGACAACGAAATCATGCGCTTCAGACGGACTGTACTCGGTATGTTTGAGGTCGGCTCCGCGAACCCAGTACCCTTCCGCTCGTAAACGCTTGACCATGTGGCTGCCAATGAAGCCGCCGGCGCCACAAACCAACGCTTTCTTTATCGCCATGCCGTTCTTCTCCTCGAGGATGAATATTGAACGATGTTTGCACGGTTATAAATACAGAGTATGAATATGCCGGGCATTCTTTCCAGGAAAATGATCCAGCGAACTGTCAATCTAGACTAGCAGAGCGGAATTGGGCTTTCCAATGATCAATTGAGTTGGGAATGCGAGAAGATCATGAGTCTCCTCCTAAAACTTTTGCCGCGTTAGGCCTGCAATCTTGATGCGGACGTCATCGCCGGGCGAGGCATCGCGTACCGCCGCTTCCAGTTCGCGAAGTTTTGCTCCCGCCAGGAAGCGGTACCAAAAACCCTGCAAAACGTGATAGACAAGACCCTGGCGCCCATCCAGAAAGCCAAGCTGGATGAAATATCGATAAAAAAAATAGGCGAAGGCAGAGATTTCAAACGGAATCCGATTGTAGACCGATTCTTTGAAGAAGCGCTTCAACTTTGCCTGGCGCGCCGTCGATTCAGCGGTGAGAGTGCACGACTCTTCAAAGAGATGAAGGCGCTTGTTCAACACGTCCAACGCTTCCCGGCTTGCATACCAATTGTGTTTGTCGATGAAGAACGTGAGGTCTCGCAGGCTGTGGTCCGCGAAGCCGCCCTCGAAGGTTACCGAACGCCCCTCCGAGAGGTACATATGTTCGTCCATCCAACGGTCTTCGATGTGCGCCTTGCCGCGGCGCCAGATGCGAAGAAGTGTCAAAGGGTACCTTCCTCCATGACGGATGAATCTGCCCTGGAAGATCGTCTTGCGGTTCAGATTCACACCCGTAACATCGGGAGGAAGCTTAGCAAGTTTCGCCACAATCTCCGCCGCAAGGTCGGCCTCGATCACTTCGTCCGCATCGAGACGCATTACCCATTCGGCGGTGATCGGCGCGTTCTCAAGCGCCCATTCAAACTGTTTTGCGTAGTTCTGAAAGGTGTGCTCAAGGACTTGGGCGCCGAAGGACCTGGCCAGATCCGCAGTCCCATCTGTGGAGAATGAATCGACCACAAAAACTTCCTGGGCAAAGCCGGCGATGTGCTCGAGAGCCCGCTGCAAATGCAGAGTTTCGTTGTAGGTCAAGATGATAACCGCGACACTCGCCCTCTCACTCATCGCAAATCCTCGTACATAATGGATGGCGCCGCTGCTGGGTTGATAGGCCGCACCCGCGAGCACCCGTTATTCCGCGACCGTGCATTTTTTCGCCGGCGCGATGGAGAGATCGGGATCATTCGAAGCGCAGTCTGTGCCTCGAGCCTGTCCAGACTGGGCAGCTTCGGAAGAAAATGTCTGCTCGAGGGCCGCGACGGTCCGCTTGAGCGTGTATCGCTTTAGAAAACTGGGTCGCGCTCGCGCGACCATGGCGTCGCGTTCGGCCGGAGCCAAATCGAACCACCGGCGCAGGAGGCGCTCGGTGCCTTGTAACGTATCGTCCTCGACGAAACCCACATTGCTGTCCTTGATCTCGGGCCATATGTTTACCTGATTGCTGATGAGCACCGGACGTCCCACGGCGAGAGATTCGACGACCGCAATGCCGAAGTTTTCCTGGTGAGACGGCAGGATGAAAACGTCGCAGGCGCGGAGCGCACCCCATTTCAGGTCACCGCCAATGAGGCCGGGCCAGTGCACTCTATCGGCGATGCCAGACCGTTCGGCAAGGAGCTGAAGCTTCGCCTGCATTCCCTCCTGGTCGGGACCGGCGATTACGAGGTCCACATCCGGAACAGAGGCCGCAACCTTCGCAAATGCCTCAAGGAGCAGGTCGCAGCCCTTCTTGGCGTGGACGCGGGCCAGGAACAGAACATAGCGGCGGCCGCGAAGCGCTGGAAATTTGCGGTAGAACAATTCGATCTGACCGGCGGAATCTCTTCTTTCATCCTCGGGATCGGTGATTCCAAATGGAACGACTACACTATTCCATTCATTCGGACGAAAACTGGTCTTCGCCAGATCCCGCTCTGATTCGGTCGTAAAGAAAACCGCCCTTGCGTCGCGGAGAACCTTGTACTGCATGGGCCAGTAAAGCGACTTCTTGAGGTGCTTGAGCGGATATTTCCCGGCAAACCAGGGATCGAGCGAGCCGTGAGCAAAGATCCCGTAGGGCTTGCCCGCGCGGCGCGCCGCGAAACGAAGCGCGACACTGGGAAAGGTCCATACCCCGTGCATCACAATGCCGTCGAAGCGATCTGCATTCTCGCCGATCCAGCGCCAGAAACGGGGCGACAATCCAAACCTGCCGAGATAGGGCCGGCCAAGAGCATGCACTGGGCATTGAATACCGCAGAGAAACGGCTCATCTGGATCGTCCAGGCAAACCGCCTCGATCCCGGCGCCTACTTCGACGTAGGCCATTATGAGCTGGCGCACGACCTCGGGCGGGCCACCGTCCAGTGGCGAAAAGCTACCGATGATATGAAGCGTATGCATGAGGCTTAACGTCCGCGCTTTGACAAGATGAATTCCTGGTCAGGCACGATGACCGATTCTCTTCCCTGTTCAAAGCCTGCTCAAGAGCCAGCAATTGGCAGACGATCCCGGTATCGCAGCATTAGTGGGACCAGATGCCGTGCATCCCAGTAGCGGGGAACGAAACGCATCGGATCGGAGACAATGCGCCATAGCCAGCCGAGGCCCATTTTGTCGGCCCAGACCGGAATTCGGACCTGATCACCAGAGAGAAAGGCTATCGCGGCGCCGACGCAGTGAATGGCCGGCTGATAGTTCAGGTTCTTTTTCAGATAGAATCCCAATCGCTCCTGAGTGCCGCCACCGATGCCGAGGATCACGTTTTTCGGCCGCTGGAGTTCAAGCCGTTCAAGGAGCTCAGGGTCGCTGATCTCTGCGCCGTAAATAGGCGCTACATGAACATCCTCGTCGGCCACGGGAATGCCCTTTGCTCGCAGCCATGCCGCATTGCGATTGGCCGCGTCTATGGAAGGCATGACCCAGAAGTTTCTGCCGCACTGACGGAAATCGGCCTGCTCGATCAGCGCACGCAGATACTTCAGCCCCGAAAGCTTGGGAATCCGGTCGCGCTCGATCAGATTCCAGAGCAGCACCATCAGGACGCTGTCGGCGATGGCGAAGTCCGCGCCCAGCAACGCCTCCCGGTACTGACGGTCGTGAGCAAGATTCTTGAGCGCGGGTGCGGCTGGCACAACCACAAGTCCGCCCTGTCGTGACACTTCGTTGATGGCATCCTGAGCAGTCCCAATAAAGAAGCGAACACCCAGAATCGTCTCGTAGCGGATAGGGTTTGAAACGGGTGAACTCATATTCTCTTTGTCAGGACGCGAATTGAACGTGCCTTCCCGGAAAAGTCTCCGATCTATAAGCCTGTTCCCTTCCCGGTCGCTTCGAACCGGGTGGGCGGAACTACCGCGTCCAAAGTGCTGTTCGCGAGCTCGAATGGTCAAGTGGAGAAGAAATATGAGCCAAGCTACGAGAGCGATTGCCACCTGTCGTCCACACACAAGATTTCGTGTGGCGCAGAGCTCATCGCAGTTCTCCGCTCACGACCAGGCGCCGCACAACAAACAGCGCCCCAGGCGGATTGAAATGGTCTCCGTCAATCATCAAGGGAATCGTTCGCGCAGCATCTGCGTATTCGATGCACCTATCGCCCTCGCAAAGCGAATCGTACAACGACACAAACGGGACATGCCATTTGCCTTGCGCGACGGCGCGTAAACGGACCTCAAGGACTCCCTCCTCCGGCATCAGGTGTTTGCTGGCGAGGTCTGGCTCGTGCCAGGCGACGGAATAGGCAAGAAGACGTGGCAGCGGAGCGTCGTAGGATGGGACGCATCCCATGACGATGACCGGGATCCGATGCGCCTCGGCCCAATCCAAAGTTTCCTCGAGTGGCCCGATGCTTCCTGAATTCCAATTCGCCTCAAGAATTAATGCCTGAACTGTATGAGTGGACAGGTAGCTCTGGAAAACATAATCCATTACGTTCCGGCAAAGGCCAGGCCGGGCGTGGTGTAGTGTCGGCTCACAACCTCCCACGTTGGCCTGCATGACATTGACTCCTGGGAGAGACTGGGAAAGCGCGAGCCAAAGAGCCGCTGCGTGACTATCTCCCAACAGCAGGTAGTTCTTCCTCGCTGGGTCTAAACGAAGGCAGGAATCCAGGTTGTAAGAATCAGTTACTTTGTTCTGGTCAAAGAAACACGTTCCCAGCCGCAGAGCTTTCTCGGCATTCTTGAGGGCCTCTCCCCGGTCGAGGTAAGACGCGATTTGGATGACCTGAGGAGAGAAGCGTCCTGGCAGACCTTGAGTGAAAAGGACAAGAGATGAAAACAGGACGCAGACCAACACTACGGCCCCAGACATCCAAAAAAGTTTCGAACCCGCCAAACGCATCCTTCCCTTGCGGAAAGGCCGTTCTACGAATCTCCAGGAAAGAGTTGCCAATCCGAATGAGACTAGTAGGATCACCAGATGTTCGAACCGGCCAACCTGGAACACCGTACCGAAATGGCGGTCGAATTCAGAATTGAGATCAATTAATCCCATTTGGTAGATGAGGAGGACTGGCCAATGCCACAAATAGAACGAATATGAGATTAATCCGACAAACACGATGGGACGCCATGCCAGCAGTGAGTAGACAAGGCTAGGCCCTGATTCCCCGGCACCAACAATGAGCGCGGCACCAACGCAAGGCAGCAGTGCGCTCGTGCCCGGGAAAGGCGTTCCGGAGTTAAACGAAAAATCTGCGTATGCGATCATGCCGAGCCCGCCCAGCGCAGCCAGGTTGCGCAACCAACTCGATTGCAACCTGGGAAACATCCCCAACGAAAGAAGGGTCCCGAGCAGAAGTTCCCATGCGCGGGTGTAGGGCATGAAGAAGGCGGTAACGGGACTGTAGAAAACAACGACGACGCTGCTCAACAGGGAAGCAGCAAACAAAAGGACCACAGAGGCTCGGAGCCGCCGCACAAAAAATCGGCGGACGAGGACCAGGAAGAGCGGGAAGAGGAAGTAGAACTGCTCCTCAACGGCCAGTGACCATGTGTGCAGCAGAGGATCCGGATTATGGACCTCAAAGTAGCCGCTATGGGCCCAAAAATAAAAATTCGATAGGGAAAATGTGGTTGCAAGAACGGACTTGCTGAAGTCGACCAATTCCGCTGGAAGAAAAAATGCCGCGGCAAACGCGCAGTACACCAGCAGCAAAGCAAAAAGCGCCGGGAAGATACGCCGAATGCGCCTTTCATAGAAACCAATCACCGAAAAACGGGAGTTTGCAACCTCAGAAAAGATGATGGAACTGATCAGGTAGCCAGAGATGACAAAGAATACATCGACCCCGACAAATCCGCCTGACAGATGAAAAATTCCGAAGTGATACGCCACCACGCTGAGGACGGCTACCGCCCTCAAACCGTCAATGTCGGGGCGATATTTCAAAGCGTCATTGTGAATCGGCTGGCCCCGCACCTTCTAACTCACCGTGGATTTTCGGTTTCATTGAAATGCCCGATTTGGAAACGTGGGGTAAATGCGAACTGGACGGAAGTTGAGGCCTGGGTGGGAGCGGTTGACATTACTGCCCCGCTGGAGTCGCCACGCCGGCTGCGCTGCGATTTCTCTCCTTCACTTTGACAGCCGGCACGCCCGCGTACACTCCCCATGGCTCGAGGTCGCGAGTTGCTACTGACCCTAGTCCAAGCACGGCGCCTTCGCCAACGTTGACTCCGGGACTTACCAATGCCCGCGCGCAGATCCAGGCGTATGCTCCGATGTTCATGGAAAAAGCGAGCAGAGGGAATGCGGGGTCATCGAAATCATGGGTTGCGCCGCAGACATAGGCGCCCTGCGACACGATTGCATGCGATCCGAGGCGCAATGGCGAAGGGTTATAAATTTCGGCGCCATCCCCCACGGCCACCAGGTCGGCGCATGTCAGATTCCATGGAGCCCATATCTTTGAGCCGGGATAAAAGTGACATTTCGGCCCCATCTTCGCTCCGAACAGCCTAAGCAAAAGCGCACGCCATGAATGGAGGGGGCGCGGGGATGTTCGGTAAAGGAGCAGCCAACAGATGTTCCACAGTTGCCGCGCCAGTCTGTCGCGGAACGAGAATGCCGGGCGGAGGTATGGATCCTCTACCGTGCTCGCCGGGATGTGATCCGCAGAGTTGTAGTGAATCTCCTTGCTCATTCCGTCATCACTCTATCGAGTCAAGATTCCTCAAAGTCAGTTCCCGCGCGACACCCCAGTACCCCCTATTGCGCCGGTGAACGCAGAAGCACCCTCTTGATGTCGTCCCCGCATGAAATCCGCAACGGTATCGATTCTCAGCAAGATCCCCTTCTTCTTCAGACGCGCAATTCGAGCCGGGTCCCGTATCGCTATATAGTCCTCAAAAAACTCCTCGATCTCCCTGTCGGTGCAATTTCTGGCGACAAGTGCAAGTCGATATCTTAGGTAAAAGAATTTCTGCAATATTCCTTCTTGCCGCTTCCGGAATTTAGCTGCAAAATAGGCCGCATCCGGCATATCGTAGTGAAGTATGTTACCAAGCGTTATGCCTCGGGGCTTCCTGGCATCACCCTTCCAACAATGCGTTGCGAACTTGAAGTTTGAGAATGTTGTCAGTCTAATGAAAGACTTATAGCTATGGTAACCCAAGAAATAACCCGCTGGGATCCTGCGGCTGGTCTTGGGGTCGCGCATTAACCGAGGCAGCGCTCCTCGAAACCGAGCCTGATAAAAGAGACAGTCATACCACGCGACAAGTTCAGGTGACGCTCGTAACCCAATTAGCAATGCACGAGAGTATCGCCAAACCAATTCAGTCGCAGGAAAGCGATTCATAAAATACACGCAATCAGAAAAAGGGCTCTGCGTCTCTCCGGATGTAGGCACAGCATCGAGGTTCGGCAAAAGCAATTGATCGATGTTATCCGGTACACGACTCAAGCGGCCCGTAATACTCTCGCGATTTACCGCGTCATGATTCCCCATCCAAATCAACTCATCCGCATCAAGACTTATCAGCCAATCAATCCCTTCGTGTGCAGCACTTCTTGCTGCATAAAATGTATTGATGCACTTGCGAACATCCATATCTACTTCCCACCAGGGGAGAATCTTCGCGATCCACGGGGGCACATCTTGTGCTTCGTCGGGAGTAATCGAGTTGCGCGCAAGGACCGATGGGTATTGAGAGAGATCCAAGTCTGAGCGGCCTGGTACTCCATCCCAGTAAACATAGATACGTGAGCAGCCAGCGGCGATGTGATAGTCAATCGCAGCCGGCAACATCCTTGACTCATCCTTTACTGTGTACGAAATCGCGAAACGAACCGATGACATATCCACCTTAACGCCGCGAGAACGTTTGGAAGCCTTCGAGAATTGTATCGGCCCATCGGGCTGGCGAAAATTGTCTTGACAGCAAATAACTCGCACGGGACATGGCATCAAGTCGCGCTTCGCTCAGGTTGCTGACGTGGGACATCAGTGCGGCAAGCCCCTTGACGTCTCCGCTATCGAAGATAAATCCGTTGTAGTTATCCTGTACGAGGTGGACGGCTGCGCCGGCCTTCTCAGATGCGAGAATGATCAGCCCCGCCGAGGTTGCCTCGTGGATCACGAGCCCCCAGGGTTCAAGGTTGCTTGGAAGGACCAGACACCCCGATACGGCTAGTAAGTCGCGCAGGCGACCCGGTTGGACAAACCCTTCGACGCGAATCCCGGGTTGGCCTTGGAGACGAGTGCCCAAGGGACCGGCACCGCAACAGACAAGGGGCCAAGGGGCGGTCGAACTCTCACGGTATATCTGGTAGGCATCGACTAGTTCATCTACCCCTTTGTCTGGGACGAACCGCCCAAGAAACAGAAATGAGTGCGGGAGGGCGCGTCCGGCAGCCAGACGTGATTCATGCACGGTTTCGATCGCCGCGCGATCGCAGGACAACGATCCGCGAAGAATTGCGCACTGCCCGAAACCCAACCTCCTTGCAAAAACCGCTTGACGCTCTCCTGGAACCCATGCCGCATCTGCAATCGGCTGAATATACCAAGGCGCGATGAGTGTACCCAGCCTTTGCTTCAGCGTCGCATTCCAGCAGTTATCCATGGCCATAACGCGAAAGCTCCGCTTTGCAAATTCCTTCGCGACTTGCCTATACCCGTGCACGTGCCACCCGCAGAAGACCATGATCTCCGGATCAAACGCGCGCAGCCTATCCCTTAACGAAGCGACATCGACATCCGAGCGCCACACAAGGCGATTTGGTATCCATGCAAATTGATCGTCATCGAAAGGAGCTTCCTCGACAGCTGCCTGGTGACTTACAAACAGTTCAACCCCTTCGCGGCCAGCGAGCTCCTTCAGGCATGCGTTTAAGTATCCCGACAGGCCAGTCCAAAGAACGGCGGCTCTCATGCGGTATTCCTCTTTCCGGCCGGATCTTTCAACCGCGATCCTGTGCGGAGAAGCAGACCTTCCACCCTATAAAGTAGATGAAATACGTCATCGGTTACACGCCAGTCCCGCCCGCGAATCTGCCGAAAGATGCGCCTGCAATCTTCTCGATAGGCGTCCAATAACCGGCCGGTTCCGGAAATGGACGCGCCGTGAATTCGGAAGGCAGCAAGGTCTGCGTTTATATAGCCGACGGTAGCTCCCATCTGCGCCATGGACACGAATAACTCGCCATCCCAGCAGGTGCGATTCTCGGTATTGAAACCTGACGACCGCCGGAATGCCTCGCGACGGAAGAACGTAGATTGCTGAAGCCATTGCGTCCCACCATAAAGAAATCGGCGAACCGTGAAATCTCTAGCCCGCACGTGACGCAGATTCTGGCCGTGGGCGTCCACAACATACCCGTTTCCAAAGACCATGTCGCACCGCGGATGCGACTGAAAAAACTCCGCGATCCGGCACAGGGAGCCTGGCAACAGGAAATCATCGGCATTTAGAAATCCGAAGACCTCACCACTTGCTCGGCCAAATCCCTTATTCAGACCATCCGCGGCGCCGTGGTCAGGTTCGAAGATATCCTGAGATATCCGCTCCCCATAACTCTGAAGTAATTCGCGGCTGCCGTCCGTCGAGCCGGGATCGACAACAATGTACTCCAAGTCAGGATAGCCTTGTTGCAAAACTGAATCGATCGCTTCCCGCAGAAAATCCCGCTGGTTATAGGACAAAGTAACAATGCTGATTTTCATGCGGTTCCCCGCCGCTTGTTCTGGCGTATTTGCTGCGTGAAGGTGAATGGGTTCGTTTTAGATCTCAGGGCCTGAACAGTTCGAACGCCAGTTCGACAGAGCAGCGAGAAGTGCGCCATCCCAGCGCCGGCTCACCACAACCCCGAACTTGACGCGGCGGAATTATCTTTCCCGCTGCGATCCGGACCTACGCGGTTGCCCAGCGAATCCAATCTCGACAAAAAGGAGCATCGCTCGAAGACATCTCGTCACTCGATAAACCACTGAGCCTGCTTTGTGCGGTTAACTCGGTGAGGTTGCGTTGATCTCTTGGTACCTACTGATTTTGTATCGCTCTGTCACAAGGCAACGAGGTGTACACTAATTGCGACCGGGCCGCCGAAATGGGGATTCCTGTTGGAAGGGCGCATACGGCTGCATTCCGTTCGATCCGTCGTCGGCATTGCTTCGAGTCGAGGTGAGCGGTTGTCCCAAATCATCTCTCCGCCAATCGTGCCCGAAGCAACTCTCCGGCCTCTCTTTGTCGATCTCGACGGAACTCTCGTCAAATCCGATACCCTCATCGACTCCTTGATCCTGCTCGCGCGCGAGCATCCCGCGCTTCTGTTCGCATTGCCCGGTCAGCTTTTGCGCGGCAGGGCGTCGTTGAAAGCATTCGTTACCAGCCACGTCTCTCTCGATGTCGCGCATCTGCCCTACAATCGGAAGCTTCTGCAGTTCCTTCACGAGGAATGCGCTCGCGGCCGCGCTATCTACCTTGCCACCGGCGCGGATTTGCACCTGGCCCAAAGTGTCGCCGCCCATCTTGGTCTCTTCGCCGGCGTTTTAGGCAGCGACAGTGGAGTCAATTTAACCGGAGCCAAGAAGCTCGATCGCTTGCGCAGCCAGTTGAACGACGGCGCCTACGACTACATCGGCAATGACGTTCCGGATCTGCCACTGCTGGTTCACGCCACCGAAACCATGGTTGCCGATCCGAGCCTCCGCTTGCGATTGAGGCTGCGCATGCGTGGCATTCGTCCTGCTCGCACCTTTGATGAGCGCGGATTTCCGCTCTTTTCCATTCTGAAGGCCATACGACCGCTTCAATGGGCAAAGAATCTTCTCGTCCTTCTGCCTTTGCTGCTTGCGCACATCTTTACAATCCATCGGCTCTCGACCGCGCTGCTAGCTTTTTGTTGCTTCAGCCTTGTCGCTTCGTCAGCCTACGTGGTAAACGACCTGCTTGACATCGAAGTCGACCGCCGGAACCTTCAGAAGCGGCTGCGTCCCTTTGCGGCCGGCGATCTCTCAGCATTCACGGGCGTTGCCATCGTGGTGCTTTTCTTACTCCTGGCGTTTTTTGGCGCGCGCCTTCTGCCTGTCGCCTTCAGCGGATGGCTGCTTCTGTATCTGGCCACAACTCTCGCTTATTCGTGGTCTTTGAAGCGGATCGCCATCGTTGATGTCTTAGTGCTCTCCGGCCTGTATACTCTGCGACTGCTCGCCGGCAGCGCGGCCACGCAAACGCACATCTCGCATTGGCTGGCTGGCTTTTCGGTTTTCCTGTTCTTATCTCTTGCCATCGCAAAGCGCTTCGCGGAGATGCAGAACCACCGAAGCAGTGGACTGGCACCGCGCAACGGGCGCGGCTACCTGGTGGCCGATATTGAACAGTTGCGCAGCTTTGGCACCGCGAGCGCGTTTGCCGCGGTTGTCATCTTTGCCATCTATATCAACAGCAGCGACGAGTTCATGCTTTATCGTCACTCGCAGTTGCTCTGGCTCATCATGCCCCTGATGATTCTGTGGCTGTGCCGGGTATGGCTCCTGGCTTCGCGCGGCGAGTTGAATGAAGATCCACTCGTCTTCGCCTTGACCGACCGGATGAGCCTGCTCATCGGCGTGGCCATTGCAGCCGTCACGGTACTGGCGATCTGAGATTGGCAGCCCAAGCTCTTGTTCATGGTCGGTGCATTGATGCCGCTCAGGCAGGCGATTCCGCTGGCTTCGGCTTGACGGAATCGATCCACTCCTGAAGATTGAACGCGAGGATCAGCACGAACGAAATAAAGAGCAGGCTGAGATCGCGAAATTCCCCCGGTTGGCAGAAGAACAAGTAAAGCGGGATGTTGATGACAGCCGCGATCTGGGCGTTGCGCTTAAACCAGGTTGGAAGATGACGCCAGCCTCGCCAATAGGTCCAGATCAGGAGAGCGATACCGAGCGGGCTGCTTATGGCCGGGAACGTCAGGTCGTAGGTTCTGTCGACCCAGGTGAGGAGCCTGAAGGGATGCAGGAAGAAGTCGATCTGTTCCTTGAGGTGCCACTCGACGGTGCCGCCCGGGTTATGCGCGAAGTGGGTACGGATGGGAATGTAAACCGCGGCGCATACCAGAACCAGGACGAAAACTCCGAGTAAGGAAATCGATCGAGAACGGCGGCGGCGGAAGAGCGGATACAGCGTGAAGATGAAGAGCAGAAACGATTCCTTATTCCAGGTTCCCAGCGCGGCAATGGGGATGATCCACCACCAATCGAGCTTGAGCGCCATCCACGCTGCCACGATCATGAAGAACAGTTCCGGATAGTCGAAGAAGTATCCGCCCTTGACTCCGATCAACGGAAAGATGAGCATGAACACCACCGTCGCAAACAGCGCCGTGGGCGGCGGCAGGTCGACTGCCCTGCACAGCCCATAAAGAGCAAACGCTGCGAGCAGGGCATACAAATAGGTCAAGATGTAAACGATCACATATTGAACCGGGTGCACCTTGGTACGAAGGTCGAGGCCAGCGCCGATCCGGTTCCCGGCGTCTTCCGGCATTCGGCGGCTAATGGCGTCGACCGGCAGCACGCGAACAAGCCAGTTGGCAGTGTCGGGCACCAGTTGCCGGTAGACGTAGGGACGACGGGCCGAACCATCGATCATTTGATCAAATTCGACACCCACATCGGTACCGCGCGCTCCCAGTTCGCGGAAGTGCCATTTTTCATAAAAGGCGCTGAAAGAGGCCGCAGACGCCACGACCAACAAGACAAACGCGCAAATGACATCGTAGAGCCGAGCGCTTCGGAGCTTATTCATGCCACGCCTCGAGGGTTTGGAAGGAGATACGATCGATTCTTCATGAGGCGGGCCGGCACAGGCAGGGCCGATGAGGAACTTTCGCATGTGGAGGTGGGAATCATCGAATCATCGCTATGAGCAGATCTTTGTGATGGAATCGAAAACAAAATCGGGTATCGAGGAGGCAAACCCCGTACATTCCTTCGCGGCCGCAAGCTGAAATGGAAATCCGGGATAGAACCCCTCAGGGGCGCGATTTGGGTGATTTAATGCCCATAGAGGACATTACGAGTCATGTCAACTTCCCTCAAGCGGTTTCTCAAGACGCGCAGTAAGAAGCTTCTAAGGAGCGCCTTCGAGATCGGCCAAAGATTTCGTATCGATATTCTCCCGCGCCATTTTTATTCGGAAATCCCTGATATCCGTACTTTGCGCGGGACTGCCTCCTGGCGGAAGCCGCGCAGTTTCCAGGGCGTTTCAGGCGACATCGACTCCCAGGTGGCATGGATCGACGGATGTACGAAGGATTACCGCGATGCTTTGAAGCAGTTCGCTATCCACAAATCCGCCCTTAAAATGAACGGGAGCGACGAGGGGTACGGCGAAGTCGAGGCCGACTTCCTGTATTGCTTTATTCGCTCGCACCGGCCAAAGCAGATCGTTCAGATCGGATGCGGCGTTTCCACCGCTGTCTGCCTGTTGGCCGCACAGGACGAAGGCTATTCGCCGCGCATCGTCTGCATCGAGCCTTACCCGATGGATTTTCTCCAACGCGAAAGCAAAACGGGCCGGATCGATCTCGTCCCTCAAAAGGTCCAGGATGTTGGCTCTGAATGCGTTCAGGGGCTGGCCGCCGGAGATCTTTTCTTCGTCGATTCCAGTCACGCGCTTGCCCCCGCCGGCGAATTGAACCTCATTATTTTGGAAATGTTGCCCCGTCTTGCGCCCGGCGCCTATGCCCACTTTCACGACGTCTACTTCCCCTACGACTACTCTCCCGACGTGCTGTCCACGGGATTATTTTTTCCCCATGAAACCGCTCTGCTCTACGCATTTCTCTCGATGAACCGCAGTTTTGAGATCGCCGGCTCATTGTCCATGCTTCACCATCAGCGGCCCGGCGACCTCCAAAGAATCTTTCCGGAAATTCGTCCCGAAATCTTTGAAGACGGTCTCACCATCAAGAGCGGGCAATTTCCCAGCGCCATTTTTCTCAGGCGTCTCGATCAGTAGGCCGCATCTCGCGCCAATACTGACAAGCCGGCTGCAAAGGAAAGCAATATGCGAGAACCTATTCTCCCGCTGCGAAAACATGCGTATTCAGATCAGCGCTGCGGTCGAGGTGCGAATCCGGCGATGTTCTTTCTTTTTCGTCTTGTTCGTCACGGTACGCACAGCCTTGCGAGGCGCTACGCTGGAGATCGTCATCACCAGAACCATAAAGTACGGAAAAATGATACGCACATCTTCGCCAAAGGGAGAAAACAGAATATTCCACATTAACGAAAGTGCCACGAACGAAAACAGCGGCAGTAGAGGAGTCATAGGCGGATAGATCCGCATGAACGTTCTCGCCGTGAACACAAAGGCCCACGCCCAGAAGAGCGCGCCTGCGATGCCGGACCATACCCAGGCTTGCAATAAATATGAATGAGCCGGGATGATCCCTCCTTCGAAGTCCTCATGCGTCATCTGGACAGACCCTTTGTATCCCATGAGGGCCAGCGCCAATCTCTCCGCTTTGAGATAGGTCCAATCCCTGGCCCATGAACCATGTCCTAAGATAGGGGAATCGTAAATCGCGGGAATGGCTCCCAATAGATCCGGCCGGCCGCCAAGAAGTACTCCGTATTTCCCGCTCGATTCCAGTTCATATTTGTCTTTTGCATCCGGGCCCAGAATCCCCGCGGTAGCCGCGTATTGATAAGCCCAGGCGGTTCCGGCGATGACGAGAATGATTGCAGTAGCAAGAGCTATTATGGTTCCGGCTTTCACCCTGGAACCTGCCTTGCGCTTTGCATCCAGGAAGCGAGCGACGAGAAGGTAACCGGAGGCGACGAGGCAGAACTCCCCCATGCTGCGGGTTGCCAGGGAGAGATCGATAATGCCCATCAACGCACTGAGCGTAATTGGCCAGGGGCCGCGGCAGTTTTCGCTTGAGATAAGGAGAAATAACGCCAGGTTCACCGGCAACGAGATTCCAAACTTCCAAGGGCTACCGTGCGCATATTCGTTGGGGCTGATGAAAAACGTAAGCACAGTGCCTGCAACTAACCCCCAACCAAAGAACACCAGTCGACGCGGCCGCTTGTACAACAGCATATAGAGCACAACAAAACCGATCAGCGTTAACCCAATCATGCTCCAGCCACGCGCATAATCACTGAATGCGGAGCTCCTGACAATATCCGTCACAATTTGTGCAACGAGCCATATCGAACCAAGAACCAGGAATCTCTTGCCGGTCGGCGTTGTGATCCTGATCTTCCCGCGGTAAGCAAAGTAGAAGAATGCGGCCAGCATCAGCAAGTCAGAGCCTTCTAAAGTACCAACGACCTGGAAATGAATGAACTGCAGACAGGGGATAAAAAAGACCAGAATGTCTGCACGATCAAACCTCCTCGCGCGCCCAGGGACAGGCGTCACCACGGAGCGCTTAGCTTGAGTCGAGGTTGAATTCATCCTAGCTCGAAAGCCCGTTTGGGGTTATCTTCGATCCACTACGGGAACGGATAGCGACAGTTCCGTGCGTCGCGTCGAGTACGGCTGTTTTGCTTCCGTCATGCATCCGATCTCAGGCCGAGATCCCGCCGCTGTCAAAGGCCAGCGCCTCAGAACGGCTGCGCCCGGTGACCCAGTGCCAGAACCGGGAGGGCCAATTGGGATCCATGCAAGGCCGTTCGATGAGCAGATAAAAGACAAGCGAAGTCAGCAAAACTGGTAGAGCGGTCACGAGGAGTTGAATTCCGAAGTTGGCGAGGAAATCGAAGTGAACTCCGACGAAGCGGCTCGTGACCTTGAAGAAGAGCGCGATCATCTGGAAGTGCATGAGGTATATCGAGTAACACATTCCCCCAATCGCCGCGATCCAGGGGTTAGCGAAAAAGCGGCGCATCACGATGCTGCGGAAGGCGGCTAAGAACAAAAGCGCCATGGTCCAGGGCATGAAGATTTGCGAGAACACGAAAGTATGGCTCAAGCCGAACGTAAGGGCCAGGCCCGCAAGACCAGCCGCGTCGAAGAACAGCGACGGACGAATCCGGGAAGCGTCAAGAATATAAATCTCGGCCAGCAGCAAACCCATCAGAAAGAACTGAATATAGAACAAAATGCTGATCGATGCGCGTGGACTACCAACTATCGTGAACTGCGCGAGGCTGATGCCGACGATGAGAGCTGCCATGATAGCGCGGCGAAGCAACCTGCTCGGCAAGCGATAAAGCTGCATGAAGAGCGGCGCGACAATGTAGAACTGAATTTCTATCTCAAGGCTCCATGAGATCACATTAATGAAGGTCTTTTGTCCGTATACGAGGCCATGGAGGTACACCGCGGTGATGGCGGCGTGGCGCAGCAGATCCAGCGTCACATGGTGCGCATAAAAAACGAGCATGACGACGAAAATCAGCACGGAGAGCAGATAAGGCGGCTCAAGACGGGTGGCGCGACGCAAGAAGTACTTGCGCAGTGAGACGGGCCGGGAGCTGCAAAGGAACTGACGCGCGAAAGGTAAAGCAAGCACGAAACCGCTGATGATGAAAAATAGGTTGACGCCGCAATCGCCATGGTCAATCAACCAGAAGAGACCTGAATAGCGCGGTTCAATTGGAATGATGCGGCCCGAGCGTAGCTGGAGTTCTCCAGATAAATGGAAGAGAAACACGCTGGCGATGGCGACAAACCGCAACCCGTCGATCTCCGGAATCCATCGGCCATCGCGCGTGATCCGGCGTATCCGATCGAGAGGCTTAAAGTGTGACCCCCTGTCAGGCGCGTGGGAGTGAACGCTCACGCCGGAACCTACTCGATCGGGCGCTGCCACTTTGACTTCGGTCAGCTCCAGCCCATCTTCAAGAGCCTTTTGCCCTTCGGCGATTTCAACCTCCCGCAAAACCACGACTACCAGCGCCGCATGATGATTACGGCACGCGGCGGAGCGAACCGCCGACGGACCTCCCCTGTTTGTCGAGACATCGAAAGCCCCGTTTCATCATTCGGCTGCGAGCTCTGTCCGGATCAAGAGTGGCCAGAAAATTGAGCGACTCATTGGAAAAGGAGCGAAAGCGTCGGACCTTATCCTCGGTATCGAGCAAAGCCGGCCCAAAGACCGTTTTATTCAGTCCGAAGAGAGTGTATCCAGCTCCTGACAGCAGGCGCGCTAACCGAGAAGTCATGCCTTCGAAATCTTCAAAAATGATATCTCGTACTCTACCCGCATCCAGTGTTTTCCTGCTGGCGGAAAACGCCTTCAATTCGTGTCCTTCGATATCGATTTTTAGAACGCCGATAGAACGTTCACCGATAATCTCGTCGAGGGTCGTCGTGCAGACATCAAGAGTGAGGCCCGGGACTTGGCCGGCGCCGGCTTCGAGGGACGAAATACCCTTGTTCGTATTGAACCCCGACGGAATATAGAGCGTCGTATGGCCCAGACTCTCACTAATCGCCACCTGCTTACAGCGGACTCGGCCAGCGATAGCCGGGCGGGCCTCTTCCCACATGGCGATGTTGCGTGAAAGTCGATCGAAGAGTACAGGGTGTGGTTCGAACGAATAGACCTCCCTGGCATTCGCTGCAATCGCCGCCGCCGACATAAACCCGATGTTGGCGCCCACATCGAGGAAAATATCGCTTGGATCCGTGAGCCTGAAAATCGCTTCAACAACTGAGATTTCAAACATCCCATGATGGCTTAGAGTTCGGCCATGGGCCTCCCCCAAATCCACTTCGATTCGAAGACCCCAGGGGAGTTGAACGATTTTGCTGCCGCTGTTTGCATGGCGGCCGAATATCCTTCGAAGGCTAGCGCCAGGTTGATAAATATACTCGGGCATGTTCAGCAGCTTGATCACATTTGACATCGTCACAGGTACTCCCAGAAAGCTGGTAGTCGGCCAAGCATCATGCCATTTCAATCGACATCGAATTTGGGGAACAGATGCCCAAGAAAATGAGGGGCGGAGACACCCAGTGGTATATTCGTTTGGAACCAAGAGGCAAAATGGAAATTCCGGTCAAGGTGTATATCCAAACCCCGAAATGGTTCATTCGTCCGAGGAACTCCGATTGGCGGCACATGCGGTTCATGATCCCGCGAATCAGTGAATTTGCTCAAGACTGCACTCTTTACTGCGCGCGCTCAAATTCAATGGTCCTGCATGTGCACCTGAAGTGGGCTCGCGGTGTTCTCTACCGGGAGTTGAAAATCTCCGAGAGCCGGGACAGGAGCTCAACACTCGACCGAAGAGAATTTGCCAAGAGTGGATGCGACCTGGTCTTTACCCACGAGGACTTTCCCAGCAACGCAGACTCGATCCCTGTTGTGTGGCATAACTCGATCCTCGATCCTGCAATGACCCGGGCGCGCGGCGATTCAGAAGAGGACCTTGCGTTTGAACGGGAAGTAAAATCGAGAGATTTTCAAAAGGCTGCCTTCGTCCAGGTTCCCACCGATGCGGAGCGAACGCGACTGGGCCAATGGTTTCCTGCGATCGCTGACAAGTTTGTCGCCATACCGAAATTCTTGCCCCAAATAAGACCCATTGCCCAAGATCGCATGAACAAGAAGATTGAGCGGGTAGGACCGCTCCGCTGCCTCTTCGTCGGTAACCAAGCGCGAAGAAAGGGGCTCGACCGAGTCTACGCAGCGATGGTTCGCCTGCCTGCCAGCGTTCAAAAGCAGATTGATCTTACAGTGGTTTCCCCGCAGACAGACGGGCCGATTGCCGCGCCATCACTCCCAAACCTGCAGGTCACAGATGCGCTGCCGTTCGACCAGGTGCTGCAGCGGATGCAGGACAGCGACGTTTTCCTGATGCCGTCCTATTTTGAGAGCTACGGGTTTGTTTACCTTGAAGCAATGGCCCAGGGCGCGATTCCGGTGGTCCCGGATTGGGAAGTGCAACGGGAAATTGTCGATTACGGCAAAGCCGGTATTGTTACCAGCGGAGATGCGAGTGACCTGGCATCGAGCCTCGAGCGTCTTGTCGATGATAACGATCTGCGGACCCAGTTAGCCTTGAGCGCAAAAGCAAGATTCGATCAATATTTTGCCCCATCGGTCGTCGCCAGGAAATACTCCGCCCTGTTTCATCGGGTGGCCCATCAACGCAGCGAGTAGGCTGTCTGACCTTATGCCCGGCAGACTTTCTCGTAAAGCTGCAGGTATTGTTCAGCGACCACCGGATATGAAAACTTCGACACGGCAGCCTGGCGCGATTGCGCACTGAGCATTGCGCGGCGGTCAGCATCCGCAATCACGTAAATGATCCCTTGCGCCAGATCCTGGGTATCAAATGGTTTTGCCAGATAGCCCGTTACTTCATGCTCGACGATATTGCCGAGCGCGGTGGCGTTGAATACGACCGCCGGCGTCCCGCAAGCATGAGCCTCCGCGCAAACGTTAGAGAAGCTCTCCTGGCGCGAGGGCACCACAACTGCATCCGCGGCATTGTAGTGTAAACAAAGGCTAACATCGTCATGCAGACGTCCAGCGAAGTGAATAGGGAAGCCAAGATCCAGGGGCTTCTTCGGTGGTGACTGGCCGAGGACGATCAGCTCAAGCCCGCGGATTTTACTACGCAGTTGATCGAGCGCACCTTTCAAGAGGTCAAAGCCCTTGCGCGGGTCTTCTGTGCCTCCGAACGCACTGAAAAGGAGCAAGGGGCACTCGGCGGGCAAGCCGAGTATATTCCGGGCAAATGCTTTATCGATCGGACGCCACACTTCCGTATCGATCGCATTGGGAATCACACTGGCAGACCAATCGCGCATGATGACACTTTCGCGTGCACAATCGGCCAACCAGCGGCTCGGTGCGACTATGTGCATGGGGCGGCGCCAGTGTTTTTGCTTCCTCTGCCAGATCCACCGGTTAACATCAAATCCCGATTCGTTGGCGGGGCGGTTTTGGCGGGAGTACCCGTCGCGCCATCGGAAATCCCCGGTGAAATGCTCGGTTCCGTCAAATGCCCACATGTCATGCAGGGTCCAAACGACCGGCCCCCGCAATTGACCAATGTCAGCAACCGACATCATCTCTCCCGCTAGCCAATGCAGATGAATAACATCCAGGTTCAAGTTATTCAGTAGCTTTGGCCATCGGGAGGGAATTACAGCGGGCAAATAGCGGCCCTTCCTGCCCATACGGAGGATCTTCGCCACGGATGCACCCAGAAATGGGCGTAACATATCGATCTTGCTGAGCCACGCGCCGCCCATGGTCTCGACCGTCCAGTCCCCTGCACTCGCGCTGACAACATACATGCGCGAGTCGACTCCAAGAAGGCGCAGCGCATGGTGAATGCGATAGGCCGCACGCCCTGCGCCGCCACCGATATCGGAATGGTTAACATGAACGACTTTCATTGGGAAACGAACACGCCCTTGACCCGACCTTTTAGGATGGCCATGTCATTCAACACCGGACCGAGGAAGCGGGAAAGCCGTTCAGCCCTTCGCGCCCTTCTCAAGTCGAGCGACCCTATGCGCACGAAGATCTGCGCCTGCGGAGCTCCCGATATTCTTCCCACATACCGCAGCCCCATCGCACTCATCACCCAACGAAACGTAAACCGGAGATGGAATACTGATGGAAGGTGACATTTGATAAAAGGCCAATAGCAATTTGCATATACCGCATAACCGCCATGCCGCACAGCGCTAGCAATCCGCCATGCCAGAGAAATGGGGTCTTCGACGTGCTCCAACACATCCTGGGCGATGATCGCGTCGTATGGGTCCACATCAAAATCCGGCACCATGCGAATTCGCGGCTCTTCGTGAATTCGCTCCAACGCCGCACGCGATGCGTACGGCTCGATGATCGAAACTGAAGCGTCACGAGTGGCGCGAACGATCTGCAGGGCCAGTTCGCCGAATCCGCCGCCATAATCGCCTATTCGAATTGTCCTCTGCTGGCTGAACCACGCGGCGATCGCTCTCCGGTGGCCCAGGGACACGGGGTCAACCGCCGAAAAGATGCCGTTCATCAGCCAAACCGGGTGCGAATAAAATTCGCCTATCGGCTGGGCCGAAAGCGGTAGACGATTGTTCAAGTTAAGTTCATCCCATACCCGATCCAGCTCGTCCCACACCCACGGATTCTCAGGGAGCTCTTGGGGCAACGCATTCAAATACTCAATCTCCCGCGACGACAGCGCAGCTTCAGAAATCTCAACACCCCACGTGTTGATAGCAGCCACCTATATCCTCCATTTGGTTAGCAACACGCACCGGCATCGCCCGGAGCAAATTCCATTTGGATGCCCGTTTACGGGCTTCCATTCAACGCGACACACGTCACGCCGATCCTGTTCTGAATTCGGTGAAGTAAGTTGGAAAGGATGAATTCCAAGCAATCTACATATTTACGCGGCCTGCCGGTTATCGCCGGTATTTCCTAAGTCTCGAAGCCATTACGATTCAGTTAACGCTTATTGTTTCCCAAACATCGATGTCTGACCGTCGGAAATCCGTCACCCGCGCCGGTGCCCGATCAGCCAAGAAGGCGGCGTCATAGGTCTGCGATCTCTTTCCGGTGTCAGCCCAAGTCCCCCGAACCCCGATCGCGCCTGGTTTCGACACAGATTGGAAAAGCGGCACTCTTGAAGAATATTGAAGTGATCCAGCCAGCGGCCCTGAGCGGTCCAAGCCCATCAAAATCAATCCTCTTAAAGCCCTTGCTGCGAACCAGGTAGTCCTGCAGATCGTTGTATTGCCATCGGTCAGAATTGTCCAACACAATCACTCCCTCATCCGCGATATACTCCGCGGCGGCGTATAAGCACAGGCACCTCGCCATCCCATCGACCACAATCACGTCGAAGAACCCCTTGGGAAACTCGGTCACCTGCGCTGCGTAATTCGCGAACTCCCGGTTCAGCAGCCCGTGGTCTATGTTGGACTGCCGGTCGGGTAACGTCGGTAGCTCGAAGCTCTCCGCCTCGAACCGCGCAACTAAGTCTTCCAAATAACCACGAGAGACGTCAAACCCTTCCTTCACAAGTCTTACGTCAAACTCAGGGTGGAGCGCCTTCAAATGATTGAACCAAGATTCATCATGTTCCACGGACACGGTGAGTGCGCACCGCGCATTCCAGAAAACAGTCGAGTAGCCGCTGCCGTATTCGAATACCTTCCAACTCGGCTGCACTACCCCATTTAGGAATTGAATCGCAGGATAAGTGAACCACGGCACAGCGTTGCCATTCGAGTCGGCTGGGTACGAATGCCAATATCCGCTCGGAGCCAGATACTGCTCACTTATCAGACGCATCCTCTCTATCCGCGATAAGAGCGCCGACTTCCTTGCGAGGTTCTTGATGAACTGCATAACTAGACCGGGATCTCCATCCTGGGCTCCATTTTTCGTGAATTCCACCGCCCCCGAGAGGAATTGAGGGAAAAACACGGCATTTGCCTTGAAACAACTGGACGGTTCAGAACCGTCTTTGTCCCGCCAATGTCATCAATGTGTCTCCTCACCGATTTCTCCTCCTCCCCTCGACTCTCAACGATTGGCGTTTCTTCGATGATACCTTTGAGCTGCTTACTCACAATCGGCACGGAGCTGCCTCGCGACTGTCACGCTCTCGGCCTTCCTAAACAAGTTTCGAATGATGAAGAAGCTTGCCGGAATCGCGATCACCAATTGTGTAATGATCGAGCCCAAACAGGCTCCGATCACCCCAAGCCGGCGGGTAAGTAAAATCGAGACAGCCAAGTTACTCGTGCTTACGAACACAGCCACGACGGCGAGAGCCTTCACTGTTCCTGTTCCGTTTAGCAGTATGGATATCGCAGTAGAAACCGAGGAAACAACTCCCCACACCGCCAAGACGACGAGCAGCGCCATCGGCGCATGGAGAGATTTCCCCACGGCTACGCGAAGGATCCAGGGTCCGGCTAGCGCAAGAACAGAACATATCGGAATCGTGATCCCCAGCACCAGCCAAAGTGAGCCGAAGAAGACCCGGCGCACCCACGCCACATCGCCGCGCGATAGTGCCTCACCGTAAGCCGGCCATAGCGGACTGATCCCCATCGTTACAACGGTGGACACAAAGCCGAAGAGCTTCTGCGGGACCGCGTATACGGCAACGGCGGCCGCGCCCAGAACCTGGGCAATGACGATGTTGTCGGAGGTGAAGGCGAGCGCAACCGCGCATTGCAGCACGAAAAACATCATGCCGAGCTTGAAAATCTTGTGCGCCGAACTTGCCCGATAGGCGTGCCAGGAAGGCAACAGCCACGGATACTCGCGAAACAGAATCCAACCGTTGAATAGCGTGGCAATGATGCCCGCGAAAACCGAGGCAAAGACAAGCCACGCCAGACTGGCATGCAGCAAAATAACCAGCACCATGGCGCCAAGGGAAAGAATGCCGCCACATGCGGATACGATCTGCGAGGTGTAACCCTTCTGCATCCCTGCCTGAGCACTCGTGATCACGCCCAGCGGGATATTGACTACGAAGGAAGCATAGAGAACTAGAAACGCCGCGCCTCCTTCGGCGGCGGCGGCCGCCGATCTGACGTTCAACAACCTTGCCCAGGGCAGAAATGGATATGCGACTGCGCCAGCCACCGCAAGGAAGGCGGCGATGCACAGCATAAGGGCAAGTGCGCTTGTGACGTGCTGCTGCGCCAAGCGGCGATCATCCTTGCCGTAAGCCTCTGAAACAGCATTGATCAGCCCGTTTCCGATGCCGAGATCCGCAAAACTCATTGCCGCAATGATGGAAATCAGCACCATCCAGATGCCGTAGCGCTCAGGACCGAGATATCTGTAGGTCAGCGGTACAGAAATGAGGGATGCCAGGAGACCAATGGCCTTCGCTATGCCGGCGGCTATTGTAGTCAGGCCAGCACGTCGGAGTCGCTCTTTCGAACGTCCTCCCTCAGTCGCCGTCTCAAACGGACGCAGGTGAACTAAGGAAAACAAGCGCGCGATCTGCTGAAGGACTGTTATCGCTGACCTCTTTCATCACGGGACTCCATCCTTCACGACACCGCCTGGCGTTCCTCCGGCTGCAACCAGCCAAATCAGCCGGCATGCAAACCGATCAAATCGTCATCGCACAGATTCCCAGGAGAAGGAGTTCAGGAAGTCACTCATATCTCACGGCCAAACACTTCGATCTTCCTGCCTTCCGTTAAACGGGCCGCAACAAAAGACCAATCTCTGACAAACAAGCTATTCGATGATTTGAGATCGATTGGCTTCCGGCTTAACTTACGGCAAAATGGATCATAAAACGCCTTTTCGAATTTATTTCTCCTTAGAATATCGTCGCTCTCAGGTGTGACCGTTTCTAACTCAACGACTTTAAGGCTCAGCTCCGCGAGGAGTGCATTTGCCCCTTCAAGGACTCCTTGTTCGGCCCCTTCGACATCGAGTTTGATCATAACCGGGTGAGAACAATCGATAACATCGTCGAGACGCTCCAGGCGAGTCATGCGAACATTCCGGTCATCAGCAGAAGCAATTCTGTTTACCGTGTCGAGACCGACAGTAAACGCCACTTCACCCTGCTCCGCTCCCAACGCACATTGATAGACCTTTACCAGTGCGTTCAGGCCGTTCACCGCAATGTTTCGCTCGAGATGCCGCGATGTATTCGGGTCCGGCTCAAACGCCCAGGTTTCTGCTTCGCAGACCCCGGAAGCAAGTACCGTGTAAGTTCCAACATTGGCGCCAACGTCCAGAAACAAATCACCCTTCCTGAGAAAGTGGAGAAGGAGCATCATGTCCGGGAACTCATGCAAACCAACATAGATGTTCTCGGTCGCCCCCGTCATACCACGTCGGACTGCCAGTCGTTGGCCCTCAATCCACTGGAATAGGATTTCGTCTTTAAATCGGCTCCGTAGTTGCCACGATGCGAAGCGCGCCCATGCTTTTATGGGCGCATTGTTCGTTAGAGGATGGGTTGCGAATTGGCGCTGTAAATTAGCCAAACCGTCTATTGTTTTCATCTCAATAAGGCGGCTTTCCGACCTTCAAGACGTGTAACTCCTTGCATCAGCGTGTCAACGATCTGGTTCAAGTCAAGCCTCGTTGACGGTCTCCGTCTCACGAAGTTGCGGCGATCCCGAATCGGATTCAGTTGAATCATGGGGCATCAATCGCGAGGCGTTCGCAATCAGCTAGGCTGACCCTTCCGATCCCTTCACACGTCCGCGAATCCGGCTCATTCCGGGCAGTCTCCAGTACCAGCGTTGAGAGCTCAAAGAGCCGTCGACGGCCTCTGCGAGCCATCGCCTGGGCTCTCCCTGAGGATCCATTGCTTCCCAAATCGTCTCCACGAGAACCAAAATGAGCGCCAGCACGAGAGAAAGCAGGGCGCCTGACTCGACAATCAACCGCCGCGAAGGCCCGGTCTTTCGCACGGGGATCTCGGCGACGTCTAAGACGCGAACCGTCGGAAGCTCCTCGGCCTCCTCCACTCTGGCCGCTTCATACTGCTTAGTGAGGGCCTCCCATAGCTCTTCCTCAACGCGCAATTCACGCTCTAAGTCAGAATAAGTAAGCCCCAAGGCGGGCATTTCGCCAACAGTAAGATAAGGAGACTTGGTTGTATCCGCATTCGCGCCGGATCCTTGAGGCAACCCGCCCATCTTCTTGAGTTGCTCCTCTAACTCCGCATTGTGTGCCTCCAGGGCGCGTACTCTGAGATTATCTTCCGAATAGGTTTGCCGCAGTGCTGCCAGTTGGCTGCGTCCATCGATCAACTCGGCCTGCAGTCTTAGCCCTTCGTCAACCATTGATTTTGTCTGCGATGGCACGTCGATTGCGCCGCTTTTTGAGGAGAACTGACTCAGTTCCCTGGCGGATTCATCAAGCTTTTGCTTAACGTCCTTTACGCGCCCTTCGAGAAAGATCCGCTCACGGCGAGCAGCAGATGTGGAATTGTCGGTCATTACGCGATTCAGTTCATCTACATACCCCCGTGCCAAATCTGCAGCAGCCGCAGGGTTCCCGTCGGTAACACTAATCGAAATGATTCCACTCTTTTGGTCCACCACGATTTTTGTAGAGGCCGCCAATGATCTGCGAGTGTCATCGATAAAATGTGTCCCATAGTGATGAGCGAGATCGAAGCGATTGATCAGGCCATCCTGGACGTTCCGGCTTCCCAGAATGCTAATGAATAAATCGCCTGGGTTATAAAGTCCCAAGTCTTCACTGCTAAACCTGGCTCCGGGAGTGCTCGAAAGCGCGCTCATGATGCTGAAGTCCGGAGAGGTGCTGTCAGGGGGCATTAGGGTTGTCGTCGATGTATAGAAGGGTGGTTGGCGGAAAGCGTATATCGCTGAGACGAGAATACCGACGACAAGAAAGCCAACGATCATCCATCGTCTCACCCAGCATATCCGCAGGAAATGAGCGATTTTTGATGCCAGCGATTCACCGACTTCTTCGGTACCGGCGAATTCAGCCTCATCTGCCTGAATCTGGAGTTCCGAATCCGGTGTTGCGATTTGAGAATCGTCCATTTGAAACTCACTCTCCGGGTAACTGTGCGGCGGCGGATTAGTCAATCGGGAATTGAGTCAACTGCATCTTTGAAAACCAGCGAAGCCGCGATCGGCAATTGTTTCACCCGGCTGCCGGTTTCAGAACATGCGCTTCAGCAATTCGCCAGACCATTCAAGCTGATTGTCGAATGGATTCGAATTGCTCAGTACGATCCAGCAATTGCGATGGGTAGGGCAGCGGCCGCCATGGCCTGCGCCACTGCTGTTATGTTTTGCCAGGCGGTTGAGGCGCCAACGATTTTCTGGGGGACAAAGATTGTGTCGCCGGGCCGCATGCGGAGGCTCATAAAGTTACTACTTACCCAGACACTGCCGTGCGGTACCACTGACCCGTCGGCGTGGAGCACGTAGATCTGTTTCTTGTCACCGAAACGAGTCGCACCGCCCCCCTTGCGCAGATACCAGGCAAGATCCTTCCCGGGCACATAGCTTATTGCGGCTGGGTTATACACCTGGCCACTCACCACGACGAAGTTTGGCCGCTTGGGTATGAACAAGGTGTCTCCCGCACGAAGCTCAATATCCTCAGCCGTATTTTCCCACCGGCTGACGTCTGAAGAAATGCTGATGATCAGCCGGCCACTGGCGGGATGACTGCGGAGGCTCGCGAGAATCTCCTGGCGCTGCGCGTCCAGCGATTCCTGGTTATTCCCCGACATCTGCGAAGCGATTAATCCTGCTCTCTGGGTCGGTGTATTCTCGATCTGTTGAATCACCTGCTGACGCGCCTGCTCGGCAAGTAGACGGACTTGGTTCCGCTCCAAGACTGCAGCGGGCGGATACGCATCATCTCGAAAACCTCCCGCCCGTTTCAACACGGAGCTCAGGCGCTCACCCGTTTGAATCGCGTAGCTACCAGCGTGCTCGACCTCGCCGCTTATCGTCACCGATGATCCGATATCCTGCCAGCCTGCCAATTGCTGAACGCTAACGACGTCTCCCGGTTTAAGCGCCACGTCGGCACTCTTGTCGCCCTCCAGTGCTTTCTCCACTTCCACAATTTGATGGGTTACCAGGACCTTTTGGCCATTTTGCACCTCGTAGCTTGAAAGGCCGGCTTCATCCCGATAGGCGCTCCGTGTGAATCCTCCGGCCATACCCACCAATCCGGCCACAGTCATACCCTCTGACATAGGATATGTACCGGGACGAAGCACTTCTCCCCGGATGACAACCATGGGGGGATCGACTTCATAGCGGCCAAACACACGAATCGAATCGAAAGGTTCCAGTGGAAACGAATCATTTCCGACCAGCGCATCATGCAGATTAAAACTGGTGGTCTCTGGCCGGAAGTCGGGTGGCAGGAGACGCACAAGTTCCGCATGGTCGGATGGCTCGGGCATTACGTCCTGGTACGAATGCAACAGATCGGTAATCGTCATCCCATCCTTGTAGGGATACTTGCCAGGCCGATAGACGTGTCCTTCGAGATAAACCGCATCCTGGTTGTAGGGCAGGATTTGTGAGATCACGACGTCATCACCACCCTGCACAGGGAAGTCAGCCAGCTTCTTTGCCGCCTCCGCCGGGTCGTCAGGGAGCTGGAGACTTACCATGGTGCGGCGCTCCTGAGCCTCAACTCGCGCAACATTAATCTGCTTCAAGCTCGCCGTGCGCAGGACTCCACCCGCAAGCTCAATCACCTGATCCAGGGTTTTCTCACCGTTTAGTTCATAAATCGCGGGGCGATGCACCATTCCTTCCACGGTGACTTGCGGACCGACCGTTGGCACCAGCAAAGTATCGCCGGGCAAAAGACGCTCGGCATCCGAGCGAACGCCCTTCAATAGATAGTCGTAGAGGTCGATCTCGCGGACCAGTTGACTGCCGCGATACTGTCGCAGGATGCGTATCGACCCGCGACTGGTTGGGCCGCCCGCGGCGTAAAGGGCGCTCAGCGGCGTGGACAAAGAACTCACGTCATAAGCGCCAGGTCTCTGCACATCTCCCACCACATAAATACGCACCGTGCGCAATCGGCCCAGAGAGATTTCGACGTGTTCATCCTGAAACTGCTTGCCAAGGGCCTGTTGGATCGCACTCTGCGCCTCCGCGATCGTCATTCCATTAATCATGATTGTGCCCGCTTCAGGAAGGTCAATCTGGCCTTGGCGGTCGATCGTACTGCTCAGCCGGTTTGACTCGCCGCCCCACATATTCACGATCAGGCTATCCCCCGGCCCAAGAACATAATCGGGACCGGCCGGGAGATCCATCGGCAACTCGTTCGCGTTTCCAGAGCCAATCACAAAGGCATCGCTGCCGAAGCGCTGCAGCTTGCCTCCAGTGGCTGGGATTTGAGTGTAAAGATCATGCAGCGAGGGCAGGTTCTTATATGGACTGGGCTGCTGTATATCCTGGGGTTCACTCTGGCCGTTCTCGGGATTTGTTTGGTTAGGCGCCGCAGGCGGAGCGGCTGCTGGTGCATGA
>Ga0181520_10002383_pt1 | contig 34923 bp, 28 predicted proteins | sample PEATcosm2014_Bin_29_FD_132451 | JGI IMG/M metagenome (GOLD analysis project Ga0181520, IMG submission 132451) | Peatland microbial communities from MTU Mesocosm Facility, Houghton, MI, USA - PEATcosm2014_Bin02_30_metaG | ecosystem: Environmental > Terrestrial > Soil > Wetlands > Peat | place...
CCGCGAAGACCGGTCCGATTCTGCCGCCTGACCCGTTTGACGATGGATCGCAGGCCGTGACCGCGAAGACCGGTCCGATTCTGCCGCCTGACCCGTTTGACGATGGATCGCAGGCTGTGACCGCGAAGACCGGTCCGATTCTGCCGCCTGACCCGTTTGACGATGGATCGCAGGCCGTGACCGCGTCGGACGCCGCCGCCTGATCCGTGAGACGTGGCCCGGCAGTCGTGACCGCGGAGACTGGTCGATGCTGCCGCCCGTCCACGGGACTCTCGCCAGGGAGTGGTCGCCTGGCCGAAATCTGCTCATTGCTCGTGGACCAGAACGACTAACCTCGAGCGTCAACTACAGCACCCGAGTTCCGGTCCCAATCGCCGATTGCGCAGGCCTGAGCTGTGTTCCCCCGCCGAGCATTCCGCCGCTCAGAACCTCCGTTGATGGCCACGCCTGCCAGAACTGGGGCCTTTGCCTCGAAGGTGCCAGTCCGGGCGACCGCGTCCAGGGTGCCCTGGTTTAAAGGGCCCATCGACGCCAAACCGGCGACACTACCGCCGACGATAATCTGAATCGCAACTTCTCGACATCTTGTACTGGCAAATGACTCGGTCCGTCGCCACGGAAAGCGGAAACACACCTCGCGCACCCCTTCGGGCCTGCGCCCATGTTCGCGCAGGCTGCTCGTCGCGTAGGCTGGTGGAGTCTGTATAAAAGAACCGCTCAATGCTCGGTCCTCTAAGCGGCGGACGAGCCTCAGGTCGAACCGTGCTGGCGCGACGGTGCGAGGGCGGCCGACGCCTTCTTCTCTGGTTGGCGGCGCAGCGCACGCCACCAGGCATAATAGCGGAACGCTCCGGCGGCTAGCATCACCACGGAGCCAGTCAGCGCCAGCGGATGTGATCGTGGCCGTATCGACATTTGGCGCAGCGATTCTCCAATCGCGCTGCCAGCGAATTCCACGCCCAGCCCGCCGGAGAGCAACAGCAGTTGCCGATCCCTGTCGCGTGTCGCCAGCAGCAGAGTCCAAAGCACGATGTCCATCACCGCGCAGGCAAAATACAAGTCGCGGAACCACGGCGTCAACCACGCGCGAGGCTGCTGCGACGGATCGTAGTGCACCAGGAGCGCTCCGCCCGCCACCAGGCAAGCGCCCAGGATCAAGGCAACCCGGGCCGACCGGGCCGAGCCGAGGCGCTCGCAGGCGCGGTAAAGGAGGCTGATGATCACGGAGTAAAGGAGCAGGCCCTCGACGACTGCTCCGTACCAATAGAGGGTCTGATACGACAGCCCCGGCGGATGGTGGCCGGCCAGGGTTTGCAGAGCACCCGGCGCCTGGACCAGGGCGGAAACCAGTTCCGCGACTGACAGCGCGAGCACCATCGGAAAACGGCGCCAGGAACCGCGCAACAATGCGGCGACAACCAGGACCTGCAACGGCAGATCGACCGCGAAAGCAAGGATCTGGATGGCCAGCCGCATCGGGCACTATTTTACCGTGGCGCGCCGCAAAACCCTAGACCCATAAGGACCAGTCCAGACGCTCACGCGCCAAGCGGCGATCCCGGCGAAGATGGCAGCCCGGCAAAGCACCACGCATTTGTGGGCGCGGCGCGGCGATCCCCGGAGCCGCCTTGACCCTTCTGGGAAATACCCGCGCGCTGTCCTATTTTCCGATGCAGAACGCCGAGAAAATGCGGTTCAAAATATCATCGGCGGTGGTGCCGCCAGTGATCGCGTCAATGGGCTGCAACGCGGCATAAAGATCGAGCATCAGCATCTCGTGCGGAATCGCGGCGCCCACTGCAGCGCGCGCTTTCTCGAGCCAGCGCCCGCACTCGCGCAGGAGTTGCTCGTGGCGCAGGCTGGTGATGAAGCCGGTCTCGGGTTCGAAGGCGCCGGCCGGCGCCACCGCGTTGAGAATGGCCTGGCGCAGGCGCTCAATGCCATCGCCAGTGAGGGCGGAAACCAGAATCGCCTCCGCGGGCGGCTCGGCGGCGCGCGGCAGATCGCTCTTATTGGCCGCCACCAGCGCCCGTCCCGCTATGCGCGCCCGCTCGATCAAGCGTTGGTCCTCCGCGTCGGGTGCGGCCGAAGCATCCATCACCAACAGCGTCAGATCCGCATCCGCCATCGCCTGAAAAGTGCGCTCGATCCCCATCGCCTCCACCTTCCCGGTGGCTTCGCGGATACCCGCGGTGTCGTGCAGTTTCACCGGGATGCCGCCAATGGCGGCGGTTTCGGAAACCACATCTCGCGTGGTGCCGGGGATCTCGGTTACAATCGCGCGCTCCTGCTCCAGCAGGCGGTTGAACAGGCTGCTCTTGCCCACGTTGGGACGGCCCACAATGGCCAACGACAAACCGTCCCGTACCAGCGCGCCGTACTGAAAGGTCTGTGCAAGCTGGCTGACACCAGCCTCCACAGCCGCTAGGCGGCCGAGGATCGCCGAGTCCGAAGCCACACCCACATCGTCTTCGGCGAAATCGATACCGGCTTCGAGCAGAGCGATCAGTTCGAGCAATCTCTCCTTGATCGGCGCCAGGCGGCGAGAGATCGATCCCGCGGCTTGCTGCGCCGCCACGCGCGCCTGGAAGAGCGTGGTGGCTTCGATCAGGTCACGCACGGCCTCGGCCTGGGGTAGGTCAATGCGGCCGCGCAGAAACGCGCGCAGGGTGAATTCGCCGGGTTCGGCCAGGCGCGCCCCGGCTTCCACGGCGCGTTCCAGCGCATGCCGCAGCACTACTGGCGATCCGTGGCAGCAGATCTCCACCACGTCTTCGGCCGTGTAGGAGCGAGGAGCTTCGAAGAAGGTGGCCACCGCTTGGTCGATAACTAACCCGCGCGTGTCGGTGAGTTCCGCCGAGCGAGCGTGCCAGGAGCGCCAACCGCTTTCCGCGGAGAAACGCAGAATGCGGCCGGCGATGGCGCGGGCCTGGCTGCCGGAGAGCCGCACCATGCCCAATCCGCCGCGCCCCAACGGAGTGGTTATAGCGACGATGGTATCGTTAAGCTGCATGGAATCGCCCGCAAGCGGGCTTAAGGACGAGTTTCGTGACCGACTTTCATCCCTATCGATGGCCTACACAGGGCCATGGCGACTCCCTTACGGTCGCGGCCCTGAACGCGGCGGAGCCGCGACCGTAAGGGAGCGGTTGCCTGCGAATCGACCTCTTGCTTCCCAGCAGGCCCTTACCGGCGCCCGCGTGGACGCGGGGCGCCGCGCCGCTCGCCGGGTCCGTCGCGCCGCGGCGCCGGCACGTAGGGCACATCGGGAAGGCTGGCCATTCCCGCGGGGTAGACCACCACTTGCCGTCCCGGGCCGACGCCGGCGCTTTCGCTGCGCACCGCCGTTTCCCCGCGCAGCGCCAGGTGGATCACGCGCCGCTCGCGGCTGTTCATCGGGTTGAAGCGGAACGGGGTTCCGGTGCGCTTCACCCTCTCGGCCGCGGTCTGCGCGCTCAGGCGCAGCTCCTCGATCCGCAGCAGGCGGTAATCGTTGGCATCGAAGGAAAGCCGCGAGTGCTCGTCGGAGCCGAAGCGCAGCATCTCCATCGTCACCTGCTCGAGGGCCAGCAGCAACTCCGCGCGGTTGGCCAGCAGCACGTCCACGTCCGGCCCACTGAAGTTCACCAGCACGTCGGGAGTTTCAAAATCGCCTTCGCCCGAATCCGCGTTCGAGATCTTGTACCGCAGCTCGAGGCCGGCGCTGGCCAGCAGGGGACCGAGGAAACCGTCAATCCGCGCTCCAATCGATTCGACCGAGTATTTTCGCTGTGTCAAGGCTTACTTCCTGTTTTTGTTTTTCTTGGGCGGCTCCACGCTGCGTGCGGCGTCCTCGGCCGCTGCCGTATGGTTGAAAAACGCCTGCAGTCCCATCCCGACCAGATTGCTGGTCAAGTAGTATAGCACCAGGCCGCTGGGCAAATTGTAGAACATCACGCCGAAGATCAGCGGCATCATCATCATCATCATTTTCTGCTGACCGGGATCTCCCCCCGGGGCGGCGGTGGGCGTCATTTTCTGCATCCAGAACTGGCTGGCGATCATCACCAGCGGCAGGATGTGGAGGGGCAGCGTCTCCGGCTGCGAAAGGTCGGTGACCCACAGCCAGCTCGCCCCGCGCATTTCCACCGAGACGGTGAACACCTTGTAGAACGCGATGAAGAAGGGAAGCTGGATCAGCATGGGCAGGCACCCGGCCATCGGGTTCACGCCGTTCTGCTTGTACAGAGCCATGGTTTCCTGCTGCTGGTCCGCCTTGCGCGGATCGGTCAGGCTGAGCTTCTTGTACTTGGCGTTGATGGCGTCGATCTGCGGCTTCAGCGCCTGCATCTTGCGCATCGACTTCATGTTGGTGAAGCGCAGCGGGAACAGGGCCACGTTGATCACAATCGTAACCAGGACGATGGACCAGCCGAAATTGTGAACGAACGATTTGTGGAACCAATTGACGACCAGGAACAGCGGCTTGGCCAGAATGGAAAGCCAGCCGAAGCTCACCACCTGTTCCAGTTTCGGGTCCACGCTCTTGAGCAGATCCAGATCCTTGGGCCCTATGAACAGCCGGAAATGGTTGCCGGCGCCCAGGGAAACCGCGGCGCCCACTAGCGGCTGCGGCTTCTCGACGGCCACCGTGCGCAGCGTATCGGAGAAGGTCGTAACGACGAACGGCGGCCGCTCCTCCCCCACGAGGACCTCGCCGGTCTCGGGCAGAAACACGGCCGCGAAATACTGGTCCTCGACGCCGGCGAACGAGAAGTTCGCAGTGGCTGCCGACGGCCCATCCTTGGCGGCCTTGGCGCTCTGTTCGTAGAGCTTGTTTTCAGCCGGGTTGAAGTACAGGGTGTTTTCCTTGGAAGCCGCGTTGGACACCGTCAGGTCGCCGAAACCGCCGCGCCATTCGATCGAGTGCGTCAGCGGCCGCTGGTCGACCGTCACAACGCTCGATACCTCGCAAAGGTAGCTGTCGCGCCGGAAGCGGAACGTCTTGTGAACGCTGGTGTGTCCATCGCTGAATCCGTACGCGATGCCCAGGCCGTCCGCATCCGGCGACTGGGTGTAATAGACCTGATTGACTTTCGCGGTCGGCGGCTGACCGGCGAAATAGAGGGCGAACGGATACGGCACCTCCGACGATCCGATGGCCGGATTCACCAGGTCGAGCGGCTTGTTGTCGTTGCCCTTGTACTTCTTGAGCTGCCAGCTCCGTACCGTGGCGCCCTGGTTGTCGAAGATCACCCGGAAGACGTTGGTATCGATCACCACCGGTGGCAAGGATACTGCGACCGTGGCCCGCTCGGTGGGGGCGGCTGCCGGAGCTGCCGGGGCAACCGGGGCCGCTGTTTCGGCGGCCGCGGGCGCCGAAGGCGCCTGGCTTGCCCCGTTCTGCGCCGCCGTAGTCCTCTGCCCGGTCTTCGGTCCTGGCGGCGGGCTCTTATAAAAGTAGGGCGTGAGGAACATCACCACGCCCATCAGCAGGAAGGCCAGCAGCAGCCGCACTTCCGTCGACATTTCTTTCGGCGATCCGCCGCTTCCCGATTCTGCCATTCCTTTTAATTCCGCCTGTCCCCTTTTACCGGACCGGGTCGAAGCCCCCGGCATGAAACGGATGGCAGCGCGCCAGCCGGCACAGTCCCATCCACACTCCGCGCAGCGCACCGTACCGCTCGACCGCTTCCCGCATGTACTCCGAACAGGTCGGATGGAAGCGGCACGCCGAGGGCAGCCACCACGAGATTCCTACCTTGTATACGCGCAGCAGCCCTAGGATGATCCGTTGCAGCGCTGAAACAGTCGCTCCACTTCGCGCTCCAACTCCGCCGCCGGGGCCAGGAGCGATCTCGACCGGGGATTGATGACTATCGACCACGATTGATTCAATCGGTCCAACCGCAACCGCACGGCCTCCCGCATGCGCCGCTTGATCCGGTTCCGCACCACGGCTTTGCCGAGCGCGCGCGGCACAGTGAACCCGATGCGCGACTCGTCTTCGACCGCTCCGCGCAGGCAGAACGCCGCGAACATGGGACACGAAAGGCGGCTTCCCTGGTCATATACCCGGCGGAAATCCGTGGATCGCAGCAGACGAACACGTTTGGGGAACTTGTAGCGGCCGGGCATGCCCGGAAACCCCTACCTCTCCGAACTGACAGTAAGCTTTTTGCGGCCCCGCGCCCGGCGGCGGGCCAGCACCGCGCGGCCGTTCTTGGTTTCCATGCGGCTGCGAAACCCGTGGGTCTTGGCGCGATGGCGGTTATTTGGTTGAAATGTACGCTTCGGCATTTTAGCTCAATGTCTCAGTATATCAGCCCGGAAAGCGGCATGCTCAGGGTGTTCGTAGGCCGTTATCATGAGCTGCCGAATCATGAGCCTACCGACGTGAAATGGGCGAACGGAAGCGTCCGCTTCACGCCCCACCTGCTGGCCGACGCCCGGTGGCGGGCGGGGCGGACTCTGTCCTCCGCCAATCGCCGCGGAGGCTCTCCCTTCCGCCGTCGGCGCTTGCGAGTTGCGCGACAAGCTGGTATCGTCCAATTTCCACGTGAAGCGGCGAATTCCCGGAAAGTTCTTTCTTCGAAATCTGGTGGGGCGGCGCAGCCTGCTGTTCCAGCTGGTGCGGCGCGACTTCGAGCAACGCTTCGTCGGATCCATTATCGGCTGGGTGTGGGCGCTGATTCATCCGCTGGTGCTGCTGGCTTGCTGGTGGTTCGTTTTCAGCGTCTGCCTGGGGGCCACGCTCCCACCGGGCGAAGGCACCACGAATTACGCGCTATTTCTGTTTGCGGGGATGCTGCCCTGGCTGCTGTTCAGCGAAACGTTGCAACGTTCCGCCTCGAGCGTCGTCGAGCAGGCCAACTTGATCACCAAGACCGTTTTCCCGTCCGAGCTGATCCCGGTCTCGGTTTTCCTCTCGGCCGTGGTGAGCCACGCGCTGGCCCTGGCGCTTCTGATCGCCGTGGTGGGATTGTCGGTGCATCACCTCAGTCCCTTGGTGCTGCTGCTGCCTGTATTCGTTTTCTCGATCGGGCTGCTGGCCGTCGGCCTGGGCTGGATCGTGGCGAGCCTGCACGTATTCCTGCGCGACACGGCCCAACTCTTGAGCGTTGCCCTGACGTTCTGGTTCTGGCTAACTCCGATCATGATTGCGGAAAGCAAGTACCCGGCCAAGGCCCGTTGGCTGCTCCCCGCCAACCCGCTTTTCTACGCCGTGCAGGCGTACCGAGCTATCCTGCTGCGAGGCGTTTTCCCCGGCCGCGAACTCGCCATCCTCACCGCCTTCGGCGCCGCCGCGTTCGTGCTGGGCGGCCTGTTCTTCCGGCATATGAAACGGGGATTTGCGGACGTGCTGTAGGAGCGGCCGCGGCACGCCCGAGTGCGTGCGCCACATCTGCCGGTCAGACGGTTTGGAGTTATTTCGCCGCCGGCCCTCACTCGTTGCGCAGGGCGATGGCGGGGTCCACCTTGGCGGCGCGCAAGGCTGGGCGGAAGGCGGCCAACGCGGCGGCGGCCAGCAGCAGCGCCAGCGGCAGAGCGAGGCTCCAGAAATCGCCGGGCCTCACTTCGTAGAGCAGGCTCTCCACGGGGCGAGCCAGCAGGCGACCGAGCACAAGCCCGGCGGCCAGGCCGATGGCGGCGGCGACGGTGATTTCGCGGATCACGAGCCGCACCACCGACGCCTGCCTGGCGCCCAGAGCCATGCGGATGCCGATTTCCTTGGTCCGCCGCACCACCGAGTAGCTGAGCACGCCATACAGGCCCACGCCTGCCAGCGCCAACGCCGCCAGGGCGAAGAAGCCGGCCAGCAGCGCCAGCAAGCGCTCGCGCACCAGATCGTCATCCACCAGTGCGGATTGGAGGGTTACGCCGCCGTCGCGCACGGAATGGCCGAAGTCGCGGATCTGCCGGCGCACCAGCGGCACTACTTTCCAGGGATCGCCATTCACGCGCACCGCCAGGGTTCCGTTTAGCCCGCGCAGCGGTACGAACACGGTGGGGGGAGCCGGTTGGCGGACGCTCTGTAAGCGGACATCCTGGACAACGCCGACGATGTCCTGCGGAAGGTCCCGGTCTCTTTGGGAGAACACGAAGCGTTTGCCCACCGGATCTTCACCCGGATAGTTTCGGCGCGCGAACGCCTGATTCACCAGCACCACCGATGGCGTGGGAGTGAAATCGGATGGCGCCAAGGTCCGGCCTTCCAGTAACCGCACGCCCGTCGTTTCGAGGAATCCCGGCGAGACCGGCACGCCGTAAACACCCCCATCGCCTGGAGCGCGGCCAGGTATTCGCACGTTTTCATCCATGAGTGTGCCCGAAAAGAATCCGAACTCGCACATAGCGGCATTGCGCACGCCCGGGACCTCAAGGACGCGGTCCACCAACTGGAGCGCGGTGAGACGGGCGGCCGGCGTGTAATATATCTTGGCGAACGGATCGGGGTCCGTAGTCTCGACACCTATGAGCACCACCCCGTTCTTCCTGAATCCGAGATCGACGTGCGTCAGTTGCCGGAATGAAAGCAGCAGCAAGCCGGCCACGAACAGCACCACGAAACTGAACGCGATTTGCGCGGCGACCATGGGCCTGAGTGCACCGGCGCGACCCGGTTGCCTGCCTCCCGATTTCAGCGCTTCGTGCGGAGAAACGCCGGACGCCCGCAACGCGGGCAGCAGGGCGAACAGCAACGTGGCTGCGGTACACGCCAACAGCAGAAAGGCCAGCATGCGCCAATCCGGGTGCAGATCCAGGTACGCCGGGCTATCCGTCGTGCTGAGCAGACTCACGATGGCCGGCGCTGCGATCGCCGCGAACGCGGCCGCCAGCACGCTCGCCGCGCAGGCCAGCAGCGCGCCCTCCACTAGCAGTTGCCGCATCAGACGCCCGCGACCGGCGCCGATCGAGATCCGCAGGGCCATTTCGCGCTCCCGCGCCAGCGCACGGGCGGTGAATAGGTTGGCCAGGTTGGAGCACGCGATCAGCAGAAGCAAGCCGGCGACCACGGCCAGAATCCACAACGGCCGTGCGAATGTTTCGCGCAACTCCGACGGGCCGTTCGGGGCAGGACGCAGGTCGAGACGGCTGCGCAGGAAGCGATCGACAGTGACGCGTGGTGTGTCCGGTCGAAACTCCGCCACGGCCTGCTCCCGAAGGAACCTGGTGTAGACGGTCTGCAAGGCCGGACGGGCCGCCTCTATCGTCACTCCCGGCTTTAGCCTCCCTAGCACGCGGAGGAAGGTGCTACCGGGGTTCGCCAGATCCTCGTCGCTCCACCACATCATGGCCGGCACCCAGAGGTCAGTGCGGATCCCCGGCTCGGTGCCGGTGAACCCCTTCTCAGTCACACCGACGATCTGAAACTGTTTGGTTCCCACGCTGAACCATTGCCCCAACGCCGAAGGCTCGCCGCCGAAACGCCGCATCCAGAAGTTGTAGCTGGCCACGGCGACGGGATGGGCGCCAGGACGCAGGTCGTCGTTTGGAGTCAGCAGGCGGCCCAACGCCGGCCGAACGCCAAGAGAGGGCAGGGCATTGCCCGAAGCGTACTGCACGCGAAGGCTCTCCTCGCGGCCTCCCGACTTGGCGAACACGACCCGTTCGAGAGACTGGATGCTCATGCCGAAGAGGTCGAGTTGTGCGCGCGAGGCCTGGCGGCAGCGGTCGAAAAGAGGATAGCTGAGGGTGGGGCCTGCCCACCCGTTGATCTCGTCCGGAGTGGTGAACTGAATCAACCGCTCGGGCTGGTACACCGGCAGTGGGCGGAGGAGCAACGCGTCCACCAGCGCGAAGGCTGCTAGCGAGGCGCCGATCGCCAGCGCCAGCGATGCCAGCGCCGCCGCCGTTACGGCGCTGTCCTTGCGCAACATGCGGAAGCCGAAGCGCGCGTCCTTGAGCAGCGATTCCAGCCAAGGCATCAGTCTCGCGTCGCGGCTGGTCTCGCGCGTATGCAGCTCATTGCCCAGCCGGAGCCGCGCCTCGCGTGCGGCATCTTGCGGATTCATGCCGCGGCGGATGGCTTCCTCCGCGCGCGCTTCCAGATGAAAGCGCAACTCCTCTTCGAGTTCGCGATCCAGCCGGTCCGGCCGGAAAGCATTCATCAACCGAGATAGCCAGGACATGATTTCCTCGTGTTAGCTAAAAGGAGCATCTCCAGTTCAGCCGAACGGTCTGGCGGCATCGGCAGCTGGATCGAAATGTTTGCTGGTTACAACGATGCGGCCCGCGTCAAGCCGGAGCTTTACGTCGACCGTGCCGCCGGTTGGACAGCAATGGGCATCGCCTTTCTTCCACACAGGCATGTGGTAGGTCAGCGACGCCATATTCAAGCCGCCGCCATTCCAGACGGTGGAATCGGCTGGAAGAATCGATTTGACGGCCTGCCCAATCGGGTCAAGGTCGATCCGGACCGGGCCTCCTGGATCAAACCAGAAATAGTCCTCGTAATAATAGTTGCCAGCTCCTGGAATCTGATCGCGCGTCACGAGGATCTCGTCGGCACCAGCCTTCAGGAAAAATGACGGTCCGATCTCCGCCTGGGTTGGCTGCAGGTGGTAAATCTCGCGGTACTGTTCCGGCGAAGTCTCAACCAGAATTGACTTCCAGTCGATCTGTCCGCTGTCGATGTGGTCATCAAAACGATAGAACAGGTCATAGATCGCAAACCCCTGCAACTTCCCAACGCTCTGTACTTCGGTCCTGGCCCTGTGATGTGTGTGCACGGTGGCTTTGCCCTCCGGCGTACAACTTGTGCAGAAGTCGTTTCCATCGTCGCGCAGGAACGGATCCTGAGTGAAGTACGCCAGCGGGTGCGGTGCCGGTGAATCGGAGAAATCGCCTTTTGGTGTAAAGACATGCCTCTGCCAGGTTGCCGCGCTGGCCGAAACTGTTATGAAAAGCCAGATGGTCAGATACTTCATATCGGGTCTTTGCGCATATCCGACGCCCGCCTAGGCCTGCTCCAGAACCGCGTCCACCGCGGCGGTGATCGAACGCCAGCGGATTAGCTCGCCTTCCAGTTGCTTTCGGCCGGCGGCGGTGATGTCGTACGCACGCACGCGGCGATTGCTCGGGGTGGTGGCCCACTTCGCCTTGATCCAGCCGGCCTCTTCCATGCGATGGAGCGCCGGATAGAGCGAGCCTTCTTCCACCCGCAATATGTCCTCCGACATGGCCTCGATCCGGAGGGCGATGCCGTAGCCATGGAGCGGCCCGCGGCGGGCGAGAATCTTCAATACCAGCAGCGGGAGCGACCCCTGCAATGCGTCCTGTCGCGCCATACCGAGATTCCTTACTAAGACATCTTATTATTAAGCCGGACGAACGCGGTTGTCAAGAGCGCGCGCTGCGGGCCCCGGCTGGCGCTATACTGAAGAAAAACCGCCGCCGCTTTCTTGTTACCGGATGCGCGGCCGGCGCATCATGGCTGTAAAAGTGGGGGCGTGGAAACTTCCATGAATGCTCGCAACGGGTCAACTGCGGTAGCGGCGGCCAAAGCTACCGCGACGCCAGCTCGGTCGTTCCCGGTGTCGGGCGTCTGATCATGCCCAAGCGCTTCACTCTAACCGAAGCCGAGCGGCTGCTGTCACGGGTCGAGCCGTTGCTGCGGAGCGCCATCGATCTCAAAAGCGATTTGGAGCGGGCGCAGGGCGAACTCATGGAATACCGCGAACGGGTGGCCCTCATGGGCGGCGTGAACCTGGACCGCGGCCACGTCAGCGCGGTCCGGACGCGGAGCGAGACGGCGGCCTCCCACCTGCGCGCCGCCATCGAGCAGGTGCAGAACCTGGGCTGCGTGATCAAGGACCTGGACACAGGCCTGGTGGACTTTCCCACCCTGCTGCGCGGCGATGAAGTGTACCTGTGCTGGCGGCTGGGCGAGGCTGGGATAAGCTTCTGGCACGGGGTGGATGAAGGTTTTCGCGGCCGCAAGCCGGTGGACCGCGACTTTCTGGACAATCATCGCGGCGATTGAACCGGCGGCGACTGGACTGGGATGCTCCGCGGAACCCAAGAAACCGAGATCAAGCTGGCCGTGCCCGGCGTGGCGGCCGCGCGGAGCCTGCTGCGCAAGGCCGGATTTCGCGTGTCGCGCCGCCGCGTCTTCGAGGCCAACACGGTTTTCGACACGGCGAACCGCAGCTTGCGCCAGACGAACTTCTTGCTCCGTGTGCGTGAAACCCCCGGCGCGGACACCTTCACCTTCAAAGGAGCACCGCTGGCGGCCAAATACAAAACGCGCGAGGAACTGGAGGTCGGTCTTTCGAGCGCAGCCAAGTGCGGGCTGATTCTCCAGCGGCTCGGGTATGAGCCGGCGTTTCGGTACGAGAAGTACCGCACTGAGTTTCGCCTGCCCGGCACTTCCGGCGTGGCGACGCTGGATGAAACGCCGATCGGCGTTTACCTGGAACTGGAAGGCCGCCCGCGCTGGATCGACCGGATGGCCCGGCGGCTGGGTTTTCGCGAGCGGGAGTACATCACCGCCAGCTACGGCCGGCTCTATTTGGATTGGTGCGCCGTGCGCAAGGTCGAGCCGGGGCACATGGTGTTCGGATAGGGTACGCGCGAATACTGGACGATTCCTGAAATGCATCGGAGCCGCGACCATAGGGAGCGGTTATGCACAGTTGTGTGGGGGTGCCACGCGAGCCAAAAGTGCTCCCGCCCCGCGCCGGGTACAATGGGGAATTGCGCTCCTCGTTTCTTTCGCTATTCCTCTTGGCCTTCCCCGTTGTTGCCCAGCAGCCTGATGCGCCGCAACCGGCGGCCCAGCCCGCGCCTGCCGCGCAGCACGAAACGGTGGTCGTAACGGGCACCTTCGAGCCGCTTTCGCTCGATGAGATGGACCGCGCCATCACGCTGCTGCCGGCGCGGTCGAGCGGCCTGGTGCTCAACGCGCTCGAGGACCTGCTGCGTACCGACCCCTCGCTCGACCTCCAGGAACGAGCGCCCAACGGCGTGCAAACCGACCTCTCGATACGCGGCGGCACGTTCGCGCAGACGCTGGTGTTGCTCGACGGCCAGCGCCTCAGCGACGCGCAGACTGGCCACCACGATATGGATATCCCGGTGCCGCTCGATACCATCGAGCAGGTGGAGGTGCTGCGCGGTTCCGGCTCGACGCTGTATGGCTCGGACGCGATTGGCGGCGTTATCAACATCATCACCGCTCCGCCGGAGGATCTGGAACTGCGGCTGCGAACCGCGGTGGGCAACGACGGCATCAACCAGCAGCGCGCATCGATCGCGGATACCTTCGGACCGGTCAGCGAGCAGCTCAGCTTCTCGCGCGATTTTTCCACCGGCTTCATGCCGGATCGCGATTACCGCAACCTGAATTTCGCTTCGAGCACCCACGTTGCGACCGGCTGGGGCGCCAGCGATCTGACGATGGCGTACATGGACCATCCCTTCGGCGCCAACGACTTCTATGGGCCGTATCCTTCCTGGGAAGACACCAAGACCTGGTGGATCGGTGGGCGGCAGGCGTTGGGAAAGAAGACCGAGGGGAGCTTCGCCTGGCGCCGGCACAGCGATCTGTTCGTGTTGTTCCGCGATCAGCCCGAGATCTACACCAACCATCACGCCGATGAAAGCTACCAGGCCGCGCTACGCCGCCGGGAAACGCCGGCGCGGGCGATCACCATTTCGTACGGCGTGGAAGGCCTGCACGAATCTATCGTGAGCAACAACCTGGGGACGCACGCGCGCAGCCGCGGCGCCGCCTACGCGGCGGCCGACTTCCGCGCGCTGCGGCGGTTCTCGCTCTCGGTGGCGGCGCGGGAGGAAATCTGGCGCAACCTTTCGGCGACGCTCAGCCCCACCATTGCCGGCGGCGCCTGGGTCAATCCGCGGTTCAAATTCCGTGGGTCCGTGAGCCGCGCTTTTCGCGTGCCCAGTTACACAGAGCTTTATTACTCCGACCCCAGCGACTTCGGCAATCCCAGCCTGCGGCCGGAGAGCGCCTGGACTTACGAAGCCGGTGCCGATTGGCAGCCCAGCTCCCGCGTGCGCGGCGAACTGACTGTATTCAACCGCCAGGTGAGCGACGGCATCGATTACTACCGCACTGACGTGGACGCCCCCTGGCAGGCGTTGAACATCGACCGGCTGCGATTCACTGGTGTCGAAAGCGGACTGCACTTCGCGCTCAGCCGTTCGCAAACGCTCGATCTGCACTATGACTGGCTGATCGGCGCGCAAAACACCGTACCCGGCACTTACACCAAGTACAGCTTCAATTACCCGGCCGATTCCGGCGTGGCGGCGTGGCAAGCGACGTTCGCCGAACGCTGGATGCTGCGCACGCGCGTAGGCGCGCTGAATCGCCGGGGTCTTTCCCCGTACGCCCTCTGGGATATCTACGCCGCGTATGCGGCCGGGATAGTGCATCCGTTCTTACAAGTCTCCAACCTGACTAACACCAGTTACCAGGAAATCCTAGGCGTCCCGATGCCCGGCAGGACCGTAGTGGGAGGCGTGGAGTTGCTGGTGAGACGGAAGTGAAAGCGGAGGGTGAGTACGGAGTCGGCTTCCCACCGTCCACCCGGAGGCTCAGCGAACAAAGAAAAGCCGAGACGAATCTCGGCTCAGCAGGCCGACAGTCTGCGCCACGGGGCCAAACCGACTACAATAAAAAGCTGCTGGCGATCTCTGGGGCGCGCCAAGTCGTTGAGAACTTCAACACTGGCTTGCGCGAGGATGGCTAGCTAGACGGATGTTGTCGACGGAGGGCGAATTTTGGGGGCGGGTTTTGGGAAGCTTGCTCCATTGTGGATGCATCTCATAATCATGCCCGGCAACCGAGCGGGCGGCCATCGATCCCACACATGCGCGATTACATTGAGCTGACCAAGCCGCGGATCACCTGGCTGATTCTGATGAGCACCGGAATCGGCTACTTTTTTGGACTTGCCGGCACGGGCGGCTGGAGCGAGTTTCTCCAGCACGTCGGCGTGTTGCGACTGCTCCACACCATGGTCGGAACGGGGCTGATTGCTTCCGGCACGGCCGCGCTCAACCAGTGGCTGGAGCGCGAGGCCGACGCGCAAATGCGGCGCACGGCGGACCGGCCGTTGCCTTCCCGAAGGCTGGCCTCGGGGCCGGCGCTGGCTTTCGGCATAGCGCTTTCGGTGGCGGGATTTGCCGACTTGTGGGTGGGAGTAAACCCGCTGACGGCCTGGATCGGCGCATTCACGCTGGCCAGCTACCTGTTTTTCTATACGCCGCTTAAGCAGCGCACCTGGTGGTCCACCACCATCGGCGCTATCCCAGGCGCGATGCCGCCGGTGATCGGCTATGCGGCCGCGGCAGGACGGCTGACGGCGGATTCGTGGGTGCTGTTCGCGATCCTCTTCCTCTGGCAGTTTCCTCATTTCTATTCGATCGCCTGGATGTACAAAGAAGACTACGCGCGCGCCGGGATACGAATGCTGCCGGTGGTGGAACCGGACGGCCGGTCCACGGCGCGGCAGATCGTACTTTTCGGCCTGGCTCTGATCCCGGTCAGCCTGGTTCCGGGTATGCTGGGAATGTCGGGGCGCATCTACCTGGCGGGAGCGCTGCTGCTCGGTTTGTGGTTCCTGTACGCGGGCGTGCGGGTGGCCCGCGAGCGGACCGTGGCGCGGGCGCGCGGCGTTTTGCTCACCTCGGTGGTGTACCTGCCGTTCCTTTACGGGCTGATGCTCCTGGACAGGCCAGGTCTGTGATTCAAGTTGAAAACCTGACACATCGATACGGTGAGCGCACAGCCCTGCGCGGCGTCAACTTCGAAGTCGCCCAAGGCGAGATCTTCGGCCTGCTGGGACCGAACGGCGGCGGCAAGTCCACGCTCTTCCGCATCCTCTCTACGATGATGGCGCCGAGCGAGGGAAGGGCGGTGATCGGCGGCTGCGATGTGGTGCGCGACCGCGCGGCGGTGCGGCGCCAGGTGGGCGTGGTATTCCAGACGCAGAGCCTGGACAAGGCACTGACGGTGGAAGAGAATCTGCGCGCGCAGGGCCATCTGCACGGGCTTTCGGGAGCGCTGTTGCGGGAGCGCATGGAACACGCCATGGCGCAACTGGGCCTGGAGGATCGCCGCAAGGACCTGGTGGAGAAGCTCTCGGGCGGGCTGCGGCGGCGCGTCGAGATCGCCAAGGCCCTGCTGCACCGGCCGCCGGTGCTGCTGATGGACGAGGCGTCGACCGGCCTCGATCCGGCGGCGCGGCGCGATCTGACGCGCCACATCGAACGGCTGCGCGATCAGGAGGGAGTGACAATTCTTCTCACCACCCACGTTCTGGAAGAGGCGGACCGCTGCAACCGGCTGGTGCTGCTGCACAGAGGGCAAGTGGTGACGGAGGGCAGCCCGCAAGCGCTGCGGGCGCGCATCGGCGGCGACGTGGTGGTGCTGGAGGCGGAAGACGCGAAGGCCTTGGCAGGCGCGATCGAGCAACGCTTCGGATTGCGCGCCAGCCAGGTGGACGGGCAAGTGCGGGTGGAGATCGAAAACGGGCACCGCTTCATCGCCGAAGTTGTGGAGGCGTTTCCCGGCGCCATCCAATCGGTGGGGCTGCACAAGCCGACGCTGGAAGATGTGTTCGTGCACGAAACGGGGGCGCAGATTGAGTAGCTTCATTCTGCCCGCCGCTACGCTGTGGCAGCGCGAGCTGGTCCGCTTCTGGCGTCAAAAGAGCCGCGTGCTGGGCGTGGTGGCGTCGCCGCTGGTGTTCTGGCTGCTGATTGGCTCCGGATCGAACGACCTGGCGCGATATTACTCGGGCGCACTGGTACTGACTGTGATGTTCTCGGCCATCTTTTCGACCATCTCGATCATCGAAGACCGGCGTGAGGGGTTTTTGCTATCGATGATGGTCTCGCCCGCGCCGCGCACCAGCCTGGTGCTGGGGAAGATTTTGGGATCGGCCACGCTGGCCTGGATTCAGGGGTTGATTTTCCTTTGCTTCGCGCCGTTGGCGGGTGTGCGCATAGGACTGTTGGAGCTGGTTCCGGTGGCTTTGGCAATTCTGCTGATTTCGTTTACGCTCACCGGGCTGGGATTTGTGATTGCCTGGAGGATGGAATCCACGGCTGGATTCCACGCGATAATGAATTTGCTGCTGGTGCCGATGTGGATGGTCTCGGGATCTCTATTTCCCATGGCTACCGCGCACGGTTGGGTGCGAGTGCTGATGTGGGCCAACCCGCTGACGTATTCGATTGCGCTGCTGAACCACACGCTGGCGCTGCCGAATGCACAACCGGGAGCGATGACGAGCCTGGTAGTGACGCTGGCGTTCGGGTTGGTACTGCTGGCGGCCTCGGGGATTATGGCCGCACAGAAGAGCACGCACAGCACGGCATGAAGACGCCATGACCGGAATTCTGCCTTCGATCAACGCTTTCTTGAACGCCTGCGCGGCCATTCTGCTGGTATGGGGTTACGTGCTGATCCGGCGCAAGCGGAAGGAAACCCACCGCCGGGTGATGACGACGGCATTCGTCGTCTCCTGTACGTTTCTGGTGTGCTACGTGGTCTATCACCTGCAAGTTGGGCACGTGCGGTTTCAACACACCGGTCCGCTGCGTGCCATCTACCTGAGCATACTGGGGACGCACACGGTGCTGGCTGCCGCGGTGCCGGTGCTGGCAATCATCACCCTACGGCGCAGCCTGACGGCGCGCTACGATGCCCACCGGCGGATCGCGCGCTGGACCTTGCCGATCTGGCTATACGTGAGCGTGACAGGCGTGGTGGTGTACTTTATGCTGTACCACACGTAGGCGCGATTGCCATTGTGGGCCGCCGTGTGCGACCCTGCGTCGCCAGCGTCAAAACAGGTAGGCGATATCCACCATGGGCACAAGATTCTCCAGGACCTTACCATACTTGACGCCCGGAGGCGGGGCTATCACGTTGGTGGGGAACTGGGAAATGAAGTCGCGTATTTCGGTGCGGAGGTAGAGGCGCTCCGTCAACTTGTAGCTGATGCCGCCACCGACGCTGAGCATCGGTTTGATCTGGTGGGTCTGGGTGAAGTATCCGAACTGCATGAGAGGCTGGTAAGCCTCCGGCGCGCCAGTGCCATCGAAGATCTTCATGCCGCCGCCGATCGCCACAAAGAATTGCACGGGCGACTGCTTCCGGTCGGTGTGGTAGATCAGGTCGTAGTGGACAGCATGGGCGACGCCGCTGAATGAGGCGGAAGAGCCGGCGCCGGAGAGCTTGAGGTTGCTGTCGAAAAACTCATAGCGGATCTCGCCGCTCCAGTGCGCGTTGATGTTCTGCCCGAAGAATGCGCCGGCGGCCACGCCCGGAGCGAACCCCGCAGTGGCCGAACCGTTGACACCGCTGACATGGACGGTGTCGAGGAAGCCGACGCCGCCGATGCCTCCCACTTCCCATTGCTGGGCGAAGGCACAGAGGCCGAACGCGAGAGGCAGAAACGTCTTTCCAATCGTTTTCATATCCTTCTCCGGGAGACGACTAGTTGGCCACCACCCGCTCGTTGAGCGTGGTGATGGCGCCGCTGGTGCTGCCCTGGCTGATCACCAGCGGCTCACTCAAGCCCTGGGTGACGCCGCCAGGAACGACCGCGTTGATCTGGTAGACGCCGACTTCGCCGGGCGCCAGGCCAGCGTACTGAACGTTCAGTGAGGCGCCGCCCAACGTCACCGTGGGTACAGTGGACGCAAAAGCCAACGGGCTGGCCGGCGCGGCCCAGCCGGCCGTGACCGCTGGAGTGGTGAGGCCCATGCCGGTCAGATAAATTACCAGCGTGTCGCCTGGACGAATTGGATTCGTGGGGGTCACGATCTGGTTGTTGGCGGCGCGAACGACGGTGGCCAGGCCCGTGGTCGGCCCGGCGCTACCGGACATAAACACGGCCGGCGCGGCCGACAGAACCGTGAAGTGGAAGCTGTTGCTTACGCCGCCCGGCGTGTGAATGTTGACCGTGGAAGGACCGAGGACGTTGTTCGGCAACTGCGCGTTGACCTGCGTGGGTGAAACGAACAACAACGGCACCGGCGTACCATTAACGCTCAGGCAGGACTGCCCCAGCGCCGTCGGCAGGGGGACTTGCGAAGCGACCAGGCTGACCGGGCTCATCCCGGTGCCCCAGACGGTGACCAGGCCGCCCGGCGCAACCGGCGTCCCGCCGTTGGCCGCATTCACTATGCTGCTGATCACCGGCGGCACGAAGGAGGCAGCATAGTTCTGGCTCAGGACGGTGAAGCCGGAAGTGGTCAGCACGATGATCTCGTTGGAGGCAGGTAGCGGAGCCACGGTGCGGATGAAGTTGTTCAACTGGTCAGTGGAGTTTACCCCCGATCCGTTGTTGGAAACAGTGCCATCGGGGCTGGGATAGGCCGCGGTTGGAGCCGCAGCAGCGGTGGCGCCGGTCGGACTGCTGCCACTGAAGGGGAGCAGCGGTGCTTCCACCATCGGGATGGGGCTTTCACTAGCGGATGCCAGGGGCGAGAACAACTGAATCGTACCCGGGCTGGCGGAGTTAGGCGCCGTCGTAAGGTAACCGCTGGCGGTGTTGTTCTGATCGACGAACGTGAAGCCGGAGGGATCACCGCCGGCGGTGTTGAGGGCGCCCATCGGCACCAGCGATGAGTTGAGGTAGGCGCTGCCAACCACAAAGTCATCGTAACTGGAGGCGCCGTACGAGCCGGACAAAGCCGTATAGTCCTGGCGCGCGGCCACGAAACTGCCGGCTGCGGCGGAGTAGAGATAGACACGACCATCGGGCCCAGCCATCAAGATGTAGGCCCCGTTGGCCGAGGCGGCCAGCACGGACTTGGGAGAAACCGCCGCGGAGTCGTTCGTCCAGGGTCCCAGAGTTGCCATCGGGATGTTTACCTTGTTCACCAGGTCGAGCACGGTCACGTCGCCGTCACCCGTGTGACCGTCCCTCGACAATGCCAGGATGGCACTGTTGGAAACCGCGATGGACCGGCCAAAATCGCTGTAGTACAAGCCCATTAGCCTGATCGGTGGAACCGGCTGCAGCGCATCCAGATCGAACTGGTTCACTAGCTGAGAATTGGCGTTGGCGACCAACAGGTACTTATTGTCTTGAGTGATGGCCATCCCGGTGGGCGTGGGCATGGTGCGCAGGGTCGTGATCAATTTGGCGGTGGCGCCGTCGTAAACCAGCACCTGATTGCGGTCCTGCCGGGTAATGTAGAACCGGTTGCGGCTGTTGTCCGGCAGAATGTCGCTCAACACGCCGGGAGCGTCGACCACCGTGCCCCGCTGGTCCACGTCCGGGTTGCTGACCAGCACGCGTACCGGAATCGGCTGGTTGATGGCGGATGCCGAGCTGATCTTGATCGGCACCACGGTGGTGCCCAGCGCCCCCTCAAAGGCGGACGCATTCGCGGTCACCGTGATGGTGGCCGGCGTGACGCCGGAAGAGGGCGAAACCACAATGCCGGCGCCCGGAGTGAGTTCGAAATCGGTTTGATTCCCACCCGGATCGGCGAGCGTAAAGGTCTGGCTGGACTGGGCTTCGTTGCAGAAGCTGGTCTGGACCAGGACATCCTCCTGGCCCGGCTCGACCCGGTTAAACTGGTTGAGCGACCCCACCGGAAGGATGGTCACGCCGCTATCGGAGACGGCATACATCACGGTTGCCGCCGAGTTCAACACGGCGCGCCCGACCAGGTTTTCGCGCAGCGTGAGCCGCTCCCGGAAGGTCAGATTGTCCGCATCCATGACGAGGAGGGCCGGCAGCGGAGTAGAAATCGGCGCGGCCTGATTGGAAGTGGCTATAGGCGTTCCAGTGGCCATGGCGGCATCGGGGATTTGCGCGTAGAGGGTGTTGTGGATCGAGTCCCAAGCGTGGCCGGTGACGTTCTTCAGAAAGACGTTGTTGGAATAGCTGGCGACCATGCTGAAATTCCGATCGAACTGAGCCCAGCCGACCATGGCATGCGAACCGTCTCCGGAGACGCTGACCCGCGGTTGCAGCGCTGGACTGGTGGTCCAGGTGACTGCGTTGAAGCCGCCGTTGAACCCGTCGAACCAGAACATCGTCTCCTGGCCGGTTCCGCCGCCAAAAACACCCCATGCGGTCCAACCGTCGGCCGACGTATTGACGGCGGCTTCGGTGAATTGACCCGGATAATTCGGCGCCGACTGCGGAATCGTGTTGGTGACCTCGGCCAGCGTAATCAGGACGTTCATCTCGCCAGTTTCCGGATCGAGCGTCATGATATTCGTAGCGGTGGCGATAACCGCCAAACCACCCTGGTCGCCGTTGAGTGTGTTGACAAAGCTCACCCCCAGCGGCGCCGCGCCCAGTGCGTAGGTAGTCTGCGCCTGGCTGTTGTTCAGATCGATCACCGTGATCAAGTTGCCGCCAGCGGGCGGCACGGTGGGCGTGCTGATGGCGTAATTGGCATAGTGGACCGACACCAGGTATTGCCCGCTGGGCGACAGGGCGATTGCCGCCGGAAACGGGGCCACGTTGATCGAAGTGTGAATGGTGTTGTCGGCGAGCGACATTACATCAATGCAAGCGCAGCCAAAATCCGCGATGTACAAAACGCCCCGCGCCTGATCAAGGGCGAGATCGGCGGGTGTGCCACCGATTGGCACCACGGTTCCAAAGGTTGCGGCGACTGACCGCCCGGCTCCGGCCGTCAGAAGCATCATTGCAATCGAAAAGAGTAGTCTTGTCCCACGCATACAATATAGTCCTCACGCGACTATTCGAATTACAGAACCAAATCGGGTGTGAATCAATGATCGAAATGGCTAGCAATTCCGCCATTACCAAAGTTAGTCGTGTATTTCTGCGGGTTTACGCGTATACTCACGTCGGAATCGAGGCTTCTGGTGTCAGAAATGTCGAAGCGCTCCAGCGCACAATCCGGCTTGATCAGCAATGTGGCGGCGAGGTTCATCCTGGTGGCGGCTGTTTTCAGTTGCCTCGCGTTCCCGCCGCCCGCCCGCGCCCAGAGCGTGACGGTCACGGTTTCGACAGTGCCGGCTGGACAACAGTTCGTGGTCGACGGCCAGCTCTTTTACCAAGCGCAGACCTTCTCCTGGGCGGTCGGAAGCGGGCATTCGCTGGTGGTAGCTACTCCGATCCAGCCATACGGCCAGGCTCCCACGATCTATACGTTTCAGAACTGGACCTACGGCAACCAAACCCTGAACTCGCCCGAGATTTATGTCACAGCCACGGCCGGCGTAACGCTATATACAGCAACTTTCATCACCTCCTACGCGCTCACCGTGAGCGTGACCAACAATTGCGGTAGCGTGTCTTGCGGCGGAGCGCCTGGCGTTATCCTATTGAACGGAACCCAGATGGGGAGCCTGGGGCCGATGTGGTATCCTGCGGGCGCCCCGCAAATTCTGACGGCCGTGCCCAATATCGGGTACGCATTCGCCGGATGGACGCCCGGTATCGACCAATCGATTTCGGGAGTTACAGATAGCGTCGCACTGACCGAGCCCGTGACGGCGATCGCCAATTTCACCAAGGCCACGCCAGTCACTTTCGCCACGCAGCCGGAAGGACTTCATCTGGTGGTCGATACCGAGCCGGTTACGGCTCCCCTTACGGAGTCGTTGGGTTGGGGAACGGTGCACAACGTGGCGGCGGTTTCAGCGCAGCAGGATTTGACGGGCAATTACTGGGTGTTCCTTTCGTGGAGCGATGGCGGGGCCGTCAATCATCCCTACACGGTGCCCTTATCCTCCAACCCGGTCACCCTGACAGCCACTTTTACGCCGGGCTCACTGAACACTTTCCTGACCTCACCTCCCGGCCTGAATCTGACGGTGGATGGGCGGAGCAACTGGAACAACTGGGCCTTCGCCTGGGCGGTGGGTTCGACGCACACGTTCTCGGCGCCGGGGACCGATACCGATGCGCAAGGCCATTTGTGGGGCTTCACCGGTTGGTCCAACGGCGGACCGGCCGCGCAGACGGTGACCGTGGCCTCGCCGCAGCCGGCGACCTACACGGCGACCTACCAGCAGTTGGGGCAATTGACGGTGAACAGCACTCTTTCCAGCATGTCGGTGAGCGTGAATGGAACGACCTGCACGACGCCCTGCACGGTGCAGCCACCGCTGGGAACGCAAGTGACGATCACCGCGCCGGCCAGCGTGCCGGTGGGCGTCGGTTCACGGCAGGATCTACTGGGATGGTCGACCGGAGCCGGACCCGGCAGCCTGACCATCGCAGCGCCGGCCAACCCGACCACCGTGACTGCCGACTACCATTTGATGAATCAACTGGTGACGGCCACCAGCCCCGCCGGCGCGGCTACGTGGAACCTGCAGCCGGCCTCGCCGGACGGATACTACAATGCCGGCACCGTGGTCAACATCAGCTTGAGCCCGCTGCCCGGCTATCAATTCAGCAACTGGAGCGGTGACCTCACCGGTATCGCGCCGTTCGGTACGGTCGTGATGAGCCAGCCGCGCTCGGTGACGGCCCTGTTCAAAACCGTTCCCTACCTGCCGACTGGTGGGGTGACCAACGCCGCCGGACCCACTCCCTCCAATGCCGTGGCTCCCGGTTCGGCCATTACGATTTTCGGTGCGAACCTTGCCGACAGCGTGCAAGACAATGCAGCCAGCACCATGCCGCAGACCTTGGCCGGGGTGACCGTCTCGTGCGGCGGCCAACTGCTGCCGCTGTACTATGTGTCGCCGACTCAGATCAACGCCCAATTGCCGGCGGACACGCCGTTGGGCCCGTCAAGCCTGACGGTGACCACGCCGGAACAGGTTCAGCTCACGACCAATTTCACTGTCGCGCAGGACGCACCCGGGCTGTTTACCCTCACCTTGAACAACAAGGCGTACGGGCTCGCGTTTCACCAGGACGGCACGCTGGTAACCGAAGCTTCTCCGGCGAAAGCGGGCGAGACGCTCACGCTGTACGGCACCGGTTTCGGCCCAACCACGCCGGCGCGGCCCGAGGGCCTGCCAGTGCCGGAATCGCCGACGTTCGCGGTGACCGATCCAGCCAGTGTGCAGGTAGGCACGGCCAGTTTTCCGGCCCAGAGCGCCTATGCCTTGCCCGGGGCGGTAGGCATCGACGTCGTCGAATTCAAGTTGGCGAGCGGGGCGCCTTCGGGCGGCGACTTCCAACTGACGGTGACCATCAATAACGTAGTGAGTAACACCGTCCTGCTGCCGATCCGGTAGGGGCGGGGCACACGGCAGCGCCGGCGGTCTTGCCGGCGGCCGCTCTATACCACTGCGAAACTCACCTTCGCCCGCAGGTTCGCCACACCGGCCGTGTAACGGCTATCGGCGACCAGGAACGCCACTGCGTCTTCCAGCCACTCGTGCCAAACCCCGTCGGGGTCGTGGGAGGCCACCGTCAGCGTGTATTCCTGCGGGCACAAGTCGCAAGGGAATTGAAAGCTCACCGCCAGCGTGCCGCCCTGCCGCACCGGCCCCAGCCGCAACTGCTCCAGTTCCGTATTGGTGCCGTAGACGTTGAATCCGCTGCGCGTGCGGATCATCATCCCCACCACCGGATGGGCCACCAGCGCCTGGTACCGCACGGTTATCTTCACCCCCACCTGTTCACCGCTGCGCCATGCCATGGTGGGTTTGCCATCCTCGCCGCTCAGTTCGACACCGACGATCTCGGCGCGCCCGTCGCCGCGGAAAAAGCGCGGGCTGATGGGTGTGCTCATCGTCCCACCCCACGCGCGCACTCGCGCGGCGATGTGCTGGCGGTAAACGCGCAGAGTCTCTTCCGGATCGCCGCGCGCCGCCAGTTTGCCCTCGTGCAGCCACCACACCTCGTCCGCCAGCCGCCTGAGCAGTTCTTCTTCATGCGACACCAGCAGTATCGTGGAGCCCGTCTGCCGCAGGCGGTTGATCGCCGCCGCGGCGCGCTCCCGCACCAGCAGGTCCTGCCGGGCGAACGTGTGGTCGATCGCCAATACCGGCGCCGGCGCCAGATTCAGCGGGTCGTCGGGCCCCAGCAGCCGCGCCCCGCCATGAACCTCAACCTCGCCCGACACAGGCTGTTCAACCCCGCCGGCCAGGCGCGCCAGCACGCTTTTCCCGGCTCCGTTCTCCCCCACCACTCCGATTACCGCGCCGTCGGGCGCCGCTGCATCGAAATCCACCAGCGGTGATATCGAGACATGTCGAAAGACCAAGGCCATAAAGGATAGAATAGCAACTGAATCATGGATACACCCAACTTGCTGGATTCGATGCGCGCCGATTGGAATCGGCGCGCCGCCGAAGACGCCAATTACTACGTGGCCTTCGGGCGCCGCCGGCAGTCCAACGAGGAGTTCTTCTCCACCGCCGACGGCACCGTGCGGCAGTTGCTGCCGGAGATGAACCGCTTCACGGGCCGCGACGCGGCGCTTGAAATCGGCTGCGGCCCCGGCCGCCTGATGCGACCGCTCAGCCGTCACTTCAAGGAGATCCATGGCGTCGATGTTTCCGACGAGATGATCCGCCTGGCGCGCGAGCGGCTGGCCCATACCGCCAACGCCTTTCCCCAGCACGGCTCCGGCGCGGACCTTGCCATTTTCCCCGATGGCAAGTTCGACTTCGTGTACTCCTACGCGGTCTTCCAGCATATTCCCAGCCGCGATGTCGTTTTCGGTTACCTGCGCGAGGCTTTTCGCGTCCTGAAGCCCGGCGGCTTCCTGCGCTGCCAGTTAAACGGTCTGCCGCCGCACGCGCGCCAATACGACACTTGGAACGGCGTACGCATCACGCCGGCGGAAATCGCCGCGTTCGTCGAATCCACCGGCTTTCATCTGCTGGCGCTCGAGCAGGTCTGGACCCAGTACATGTGGATTACGCTGCGCAAACCAGGCCCGAAAGGCGTCGCGCCGGCCTCCAACTCCGCGCGCCTGCGCAACATCTCGAATGCGCTCACCGGGGAAGCCGTCACCCCCGCATCCGGCGCCATGGCGGCGCTGGCCTTGTGGATTGAGCGCCTGCCGGCTTCCTGCCACCTGCTCAACACCACCGTCACCGCCGATGGCCGCCATTGCCGGCTCACGTACATCGGCCCGCCAGCGGCCGACCGCGTCTCCCAGATCAACGCCGTGCTCCCGGAGAACCTGCGCACCGGCCTGGTGATGGTCGAAGCCGCGCACGATGGCGGCCCGCTCTGCTCCCCGGGCTGGGTCCGCATCGTGCCCGCCGGTCCCTCGGTTCCGCGTGTCACCGGCATCAGCGACGGCGTCAACATCCTGTCGGGCAACCGCATCGTCAGCGGCACGGTGAAAGTGACCATGGAAGAGGTTGCCAACGGCGCGGACTTCCATGCCACGGTGGACAAGCTTGCCACGCCCGCTGCCGATGCCTTCTGCACCGACCCGGTGGGCCAGCGTTGGGAGTTCAACTTCAACCTCCCCGAGAATCTCCCGCCCGGCCCGCACCGCGTCTCCATCACCCTGGGCCGCCGCATCTTCCCGCGGATACCCATCGAGGTGGCCTGATTGCGCCGGTCCTTCGCCGTGGCTGCGGTCGCCACCGCCGTGATCGTTCTCTTACTCGGTCTACCGCGCCGCCGCTCCGTCCGCCTACTGCCCGCCGGTGTGGTCGAGGTCCACGCTGAAATCGTTGTGGATGCCGACAGCGAACTGCGCGGCTCGCCCTACGGCACCGTGCTGCATCTAGCCCCGGATTTCGCCGGCCGAGCCGCCGTCGTCGTCCGCGGCGACAATGTCACGCTGCGCAATTTCACGATCGATGGCAACCGCGCCGCCCTGGAGACCCGCGCCGGGCTGCCGCCCTACGACATCCCTTTCGCAAAGTTCACGCGCGCCAACGGCGTCCTCGCCGAGGGCGTCGCCGGCCTTACCATTGAACGCCTCGCCTGCAACAATATCGCCGGCTTCGCCGTGCTGGTCAGCCATGCGCGTTCGGTCGACATCCGTCACATCAGGGTCATCGGTAGCGGTTCGCGCAACTCGCTCGGCCGCAACAACTCGACCGGCGGCATTCTCCTCGAAGAGGGGACCACCGATTTCCGCGTTACCAACTGTTACCTTTCGCACATCCGCGGTAACGGTATTTGGACGCATTCCCTATACACATCGCCGCGCAACGCGCGCGGCGTGATCGCCCTGAATCGCATCCGCGTGATTGGCCGCGACGCCATCCAGGCCGGCCACGCCACCGCCATCTCGGTGACCGGGAACTGGGGCAGCAGCATCGGCTATCCCTTCGACGACGTGGATATCGAGAGCGGCGCCACTCCCGTCGCAATCGATACCGCCGGGAACGTCGACGCGTCCTCCTATGACGGCAACCGTTTCGCGGAAATCGATGGCAAGTGCATCGACCTCGACGGATTCCACGATGGCGAAGTACGCGCCAACCAGTGCGTCAACCGCGGCGGACCCGAATCCTACCGCTTCGGCCACTACGGCATCACCATGAACAACGCCAACCCGGACATGCGTTCCCAAAACATCCGCCTGGTCGATAACCTCATCGACGGAACGCTATACGGCGGCATCTTCGTCATCGGCTCCGGCCACACCATCGCCCGCAACCGCCTGCGCGGCATCGATGCCTCCCACTGCAACGAAAACGCCGCCCGGTTCGGCTGCTATTATGGCCCCGCCGATCCCGACATTCTCGAAGCCGGCATCTATCTGGCCCGCGGCGCCGAGCATCCCGCCCCAGCCAGGCACAACCTCATCCAAGACAACCGCATCGCGGGTTTCAAGATGCAATCACGCTGCATCCTCGCCGCCCCCGGCGTCGACTTGCGTTCCAACGCAATCATCGGCAATGTCTGCCGTGATCGATAGAGCGCCCGCCACCGGATTGATTCAGTGAGGAAGGTCCCCGACCTGCCAATCGACGGGCGCAAGCCCGAAGGCCGTCGTTTCGGAGCGCGTGGCGCTTCACGCGTGGCGCTGTTTCAAAGCGTCTCGATCTCCAGCCTCGATCCGCCAATCCCCGCCTTCCAAAGCAGCCGGAACCACCGGAAGAGGCACTCGCGCCGGCTCGTGGTTGCGCGGAACCAAGGCCAAGCGGGCACATCGGGATTGGAAGTCGGCGAGTTTCTCAGCCGCTCGCGGAACCCGATCCAGGCGGCGCAGAATTTCCCGCTTCGCCCGGCGAACCAACTCCATGTCCATCTCGTTCATTCGCAGCAGCCGGCCACACAGCTCCTTGCCCCAGACGCCTTCCCAATACTCGCGAGACTCGGCCGGTGCGCGCCGGCCGGCCAGGCTAACGTTTTTGGGGATGTACTCCAGCCGAAGCGTGGGAAACGCAGGGCGTAGAAAATATTCCGCAACCACCAGGCTCTCGTCGAACATCTCAACCAGGCCCGGAACGGCCATCTCGCGGATCACCGCAGTAGCCCGTTGCAGATCCTGGTCATCCGCCGGACGGGTGAATGCTCCGGCGTTGGCTAACTGGGTCACTTGCACCTCGCTCACCTGATGCGGAGCTTCGTCGATGAGGCGCATTGCGAACTCTTGCGGACTGTATGATCGCGCCCAACGGGCATAGAGAGAATCCGGGTCGTTGCGCCGTAAGTGGTTGTAAGTCGAATATAGCCGGGCTAGTGGATCTCGTAAGAAACAGAAATCGAAGAATACCGTCTGCCGAGCAAGCGGTTTCGGATAACGCAGGTGATGGCTGGAGACCGCGGTAAGGCCCGGGTATTGTCCGAGGAACGCCGTGAGGTCCGCCGCATCCAGCGCGGCATCGGGATCGCGGCCGTGAACCGTTGCAAACCGCCCCGGAAACTCGCGCTCCAGTATGTACTCAATCGTACTACCGCCGTTCTTGAATATATGGTAGTGAACGATTACATAACGGGTGCGCACTACAGGCACGGTTACGTCCACACGGTCCCTCATTTGTAATAAACGCGTGACCGGGAGAAAAGTTTCGGGGGAGATTCAGGTTAGTAATACTCCGAGCGGTTCTTCGTGCTTCGGCTAATCAAAGCTCGCGTCAGAGACGCGGAGATTGAGATGGTTGGACAGAGGCCGCCGGCTCCCTATGGCTGCCTCCCAAGCGGACAGGATGCCGCACGATTTTCTTGTAGTCGCGTGCGAACTGATGGATCTCGATGGCGTGGTTCTTATCCACATTCGTAAAGCGTTGCGGATTCCCGATATCGCCGGGCCACAGTATTTCCACGCTCACGTCTTGAGCCGATTTGCCCAAGCCGATGTGCTGTTCGAGGGGCGACGCTCCGAAGGATCCGCCGCTGCCGACGGTCCGATAGATGGAGCGTGTTCCTTGGCCCGCGTTGTTCACCGTCACCTTGATGCGCGCTCCGATCGCGCAGCGGTTGGCTTTCACTCCAACCAGCTTGAGGCTGATCCAGTCGTTGCCCTGGCCGGGGTTCTCAAACAGCCGGAAAGCGTGACTATCGCCCGGTTCCGCGCCGCCGATGACGGTCAGGATGTCTTCAGGCCCGCGATTGTCCAGGTCGGCGAACGCGACGCCGTGTCCCCGATGCAGTTCGCCCGTGCCGGAAGAGGCGGTGATATCGACGAAGTATTTTCCATCATGGTTTCGGAGCAGAACTTTGGGGACCAGAGAAGCGTAGGACGGGCTGCCTCCGCCGAGGTAGATGTCCAGATAGCCATCGTTATCGGCGTCACCGAAACCGGCTCCCATGGGCTGGAAAACCTTGTCCAGTTTGGTCTCCTCGGTGACGTCGCGAAAGGCGCCGTTTCCGAGGTTCTTATAGAGCTTCATACCAGTGGCGATGTGCGGAAGTCCCAGGTAGGTCTTGGCGGTCTCTTCCACCGACATATAGAAACTCGTGGCAAAGATGTCGGGCCAGCCATCGTTGTCATAGTCGAAAAACCAGGTGGCGAAGCCGCGCCCGTTGCCCAAAACACCGGCTTGCTTGGCAACATCCGTGAAGGTTAAATCGTGATTATTGTGGTAGAGCGAGTTAGCGCCCGCCAGGTTGTTCAGATAAAGATCCACGTAACCGTCGTGGTCGTAATCGGCGGCGGTAACTCCCTTGGTGTAGGCGACACGGTCCACGCCGGCGGAGTGAGCGATATCGGTGAAAGTGCCGTCGCCATTGTTGTGGAAGAGTTGGTTGGGAGCGTTCTCGTTGCCCACGAAGAGGTCGAGAAAGCCGTCGTTGTCGATGTCGACCCAGACCGCGGTTTGCGAGGGCGTGGCCGGCTCGGCGAGGCCGGCCTCTCGGGTTACGTCGGTGAAGGTGCCGTCGCAGTTATTGCGCAGGAGGGACTTCCGCTGGCCGATCTGCCACCCTCCGCGCAAAACCAGAATGTCCATGCAGCCGTCGTTGTTGTAGTCCGCCTGCATGATGTTGAGGCCGCCCATTTGGTTGGACAAGCCGGCCGCCTTGGTGCGGTCCGAAAACGTTCCGTCGCCGTTGTTGTGGAAGTAATGCATGGGAGCGCACTGTTCTTGCGACGAAATAACCACATCGAACAGGCCGTTGTTTTCGAAGTCGTCCACAATCACGCCGCCCGCTTCCCCAAAACTGTCCAGTCCCGCTTCGGGCGCGCGGTCAATGAAGCGGCCGATGTCCTCAGGCGATGCGAACAACGAGGGAGGCAGCAAGTATGCCATGGGGACGCCATCCGGGTATTTGCCCAACGTCATGTAAGCGATGTTCAGCAGCCATTTCACCTCGATATCGTCGGGCTTCTCGTCCAGGTACTTCAGAAAATGCTGGATGGCCCTATTCGAGTCGGCCGGCTGGGTGTAGGCGATGCTCGTGCGCGGCGGGAACAGGCATCTGTCTCCGGGCTTGCGAAAGGCGTCGTTCTCTATTTCGGACCTATGCAAGTATCCAATACCAAGCAGCTCGTCGATGTAAGATACGGCGTTGGGCAGATAGGCCTGCGCCATCTGATACACGGCTTCCCACTGCTCGATTGCCTGGTCCATCTCGCCGTTCCAGGCATGCAGTTGTCCGAGGGACGTGCGTATCGACAGGGCCTCGTAGGAAGTCGCGTTCTTCCCCCCATGTGCCTCCAGGTAATTCTCGGCCGCCTCTTTGGCGCCCGCCACCGCCTGCAGGCGGGTGGTGCACATCATCTGGATGTCCTGATTCCAATTCGGCGGTTTCAGCAGGTCTCCCCACGCCTTTTCTACCTGGGGCAGGCCGGAAAGGTCGAATGAGTAGCGGATGCCGGTGGCGGCGCGATTGGATTGCTGCAGGGTCCGCTGTGCCGCCTCCATCGCGTCCAGTTCGGATTTCGCGACCACCTTCAGGATGGCGAAGCCGGCCGGCAGTTTAACGACTTGGGAGAACTGTCCGGGTTGAAGGCCATGAAGCGCGTCTCGCAACTCACCGCGCAGCGTGGCGGGATCGACCTTGTCCATGAAGCCGCCATCCTCGACCGTTGGGTCGACCGACTTCAAGCGCGCGAGCACGGCGAAGTCCGCCCCGGCCTTGAGCTGGTCGTGGATTCGCTGCGCGTCGTCGAGAGAATTGACTACGATCAGGCGCAGCGAGAGCGCCTGCGCCGCCGAATCCTGCGCGGTCGCCCGATTGAGCAGCGCCAGTCCTGCGCCCAGAATCGCCGCCCCGAGCCACCAATTCCTTGCGCGAAAACACCTGGAAGAATGCATGTTGGAGAATCCGACTCCCAAAGTGGCCGGTGCCGCGCGGACGCGAGACTCGTCCGCGATAATCGATTCAATATAGCGCAACAGAGGCTGCGATTCCATCGCTCAAACCGACGTGCCTTGAGCATGCTGGGCCATTCTGCTATTCTCAGGGAGTTGAAATCATAAACAGTCTTTCCCGGCCGTGTGAGGCAGGGTCACTCCGAGGTTCACCATGTCAGGCCATTCCAAATGGGCCACCATCAAGCACAAGAAGGCGGCTACGGACGCGAAGCGAGGGAAGACCTTCACGCGCATCATCAAGGAAATCACCATCGCCGCGCGCAGCGGCGGCGATCCGGACGGCAATCCCCGGTTGCGCAGCGCTGTGCTGGCGGCCAAGGCGGCGAGCATGCCGTCGGACAATATCAAGAAGGCGATCATGCGCGGCACCGGCGAAATCGAGGGCGGGCAGATCGACGAAGTGATGTTTGAAGGCTACGGGCCGGGCGGCGCGGCGGTGCTGGTAAACGTGGCCACGGACAACCGCAACCGTACGGTAAGCGAACTCCGCCATGTCTTCTCGAAGAACGGCGGCAACATGGGCGAGCAGGGCTGCGTCGCCTGGATGTTCGAGCGCAAGAGCCAGATCTACGTGGCCGGCGAAAAGGCGACCGAAGATCAGCTCATGAACGTGGCGCTGGAAGCGGGCGGCGACGATCTGCGGCAGGAAGGCGAAAGCTGGGAAATTCTCTCGGCCCCGGAAGCGCACGAAGCGGTGCAGAAAGCGCTCGAAGCGGCTGGCGTTCCGGTCCTGGAGGCCGCGATCGCCATGGTTCCGAAGAACCTGGTGAAGCTGGAGGGCAAGAACGCGGCGGGCATGCTGAGGCTGAACGACGCGCTGGAAGAGCACGAGGACGTGCAGAACGTGTACTCCAACTTCGATATCGACGAGAAGGAGATGGAGGCCCTCGAGCACTGACGTGCGGGTGCTGGGCATCGATTGCGGGTCGGCGCGCACCGGTTACGGGATCATCGACAGCGACGGGCAGCGGCATCGCATGGTGGCCGCCGGGGCGATTTGTACCAACACGCAATTGCCGTTTGAAAAGCGGCTGCTCAAGATCGCCAACGAACTGCGTGCGCTGTTGCGGGAGCATGCTCCGGATCGGGCGGCTGTGGAGGGAGTGTTTTACTCGGCCAACGTGCAGACGGCGCTGAAGTTGGCGCAAGTGCGCGGGGTCGCGCTGCTGGTGCTGGCGGAAGCGGGCGTGGCGCTGGCGGAGTATTCGCCGTTGGAAGTGAAGACCAGCGTGGTGGGGTACGGGCGGGCGGAAAAGGCGCAGGTGCAGTTGATGGTGAAATCATTGCTGAAGCTCGACCGTCCGATCGAATCCGAGGACGCCGCCGACGCGCTGGCGGTGGCGATTTGCCACGCCACTCACGGGGCCACGCAGGCCAGGATCGAGCGCATATGAAGGGCGCGGCGGGGCTTTGCCTGCTGCTCTGGACGGCGACGGCTTTCGGCGCCGGCGACGCGCGGCTGTTTTTCTCCCGAACGTTTCCGGGGAGCGCCCCGGCGTACCTGGAAGTGCGCGTCGAGAAGACCGGTGACGCCGAATACCGCGAGGCCCCCGACGAGGAGTTGCCGCTGAAGTTCAAGCTGTCGGAAGAAGAGACGGCGGCGGTTTTCGCGCTGGCGGAGAAGCTGGATTATTTCCGGCATCCGCTCGAATCGCCGGCCAAAGTCGCTTTCATGGGAACCAAGCTGATGCGCTATGAGAGCGGCGACGGCAAGAGCGAAGTCAAGTTCAATTACTCCGAGGATGTGGCGGCGCAGACGCTGCTCAACTGGTTCGAGCGGATGGCGGAATCGGCCGAGCTTCGCATCGATCTGGAACGCGCTGCCAAGTATGATCACCTGGGCGTGATGCACGCGCTGGAAACGCTGGAAGCGGCGATGGAAGACCACCGCGTGGTGGGCGCCGCGCAGTTCCTGCCGATACTGGACCGCGTCGCCAACAACGAAACCTACATGCACGCGGCGAGGACGATGGCGGCGGATCTCGCCGGGGCGATTCGCACTCCGAAGAAGTAGGGCGGGGAAGCGAGCGGCGAGACCGGCGAGGCGGGGGAGTGGTGCTTCAGGATTGAATCACGCAGGTGGCTGGCCCCGGTTCCGGTCCTCTGGTTTCCAACTCGAGCCATCAAAGGAAGGCGGCTGGGGTATACTTAACAGTCGCCGGATGCGCGAAACGGAAGCCTCCGGCTATGTTGTCACCGTTGGTAATTTCGATTTAGTAATTCCGACACGGAGGACTTTTCGTGAAGAGATTCGTAATCGTAGCTTTGCTGCCGATTCTTGCCGTGCCCGCGTTCGCCGGCGGCACGCACCAGGATGTGTTTAATGTCCCTTGCAGCGCGCTGTGGTCTGCGGTGAACGATGCCGTCAAGAACTCAGGGAAGTACGGGTTCATAGGCCTCGACAACACCGCGATGACCATTTCGTTCACCGCCGGCGGCGGTCCCGGGGCGCGCACCATCTCGGTCGTCCTGCACGCCCAGGGGAACAGTTGCGAAATGCAGACGACGGTCGGCGCCGGGCCTCCGCACAACGATGCGGGCGCTTTCAAGACTCGTGTAACCGCTTCCCTGGCCAAGCTCCCGGCGGCGCCAGCCAGTGCGTCCGCCAAACCGGAAGCTGCAAGCGATCCGGCGGCACAAGGGGGCTCGCAGAAACCGGCTGCCGGAGCCGCGCTCACGAACGCAGATGTGCTCAAACTCAAAGAGGCCGGACTTAGCGAGCAGGTCATCATTGATAAGATCAATGTCTCGCCGGTCCAGTTCCATCTCGATACGGACGATATCCTGCAACTCAAGCAAGCTGGTCTCAGTGATGGGATCATCAGCGCAATGATCCATGCCTCTCAGCGCAAACAATGAGGGGTCGGTAAGCGCTTTCAGGAATGAGCCCAGGCTAAGGATCCGCATTCAGTTGGTTGTGCCGCGGCGGAGGAACATTCCCAGGATGATCGGCGTGTGGGTCGGCATCACCCAGGGCAACATGCGCATTATCTCAGGCCACTGGACTATCTGTGCTGCCCAACAGTAAAGAATCAAGAAGCACCAGGCGGCGGCGTTTAGGAGCGCGCATCTAGCCAGGAAGTTCCCCCGCGTACCGCCAAATAAGAAACCCGTCGCGAATAATATGGCGATCGGCTCGAATACCCGAAAGCCCGCCCAACCAAGGCTAGCCAACGGCTGCGCACTCGAGACGGCAGGGAGAAGTCTCGCCCCCACAAAGCCACAGCCCAAAAGGAACATCAGCAAACCTGAGGAGGTCTGCGAAACCTTGTCGTCGGCGGGCGGAGCGTAGTAGTCGCGCGGGCCCGCACGTCCGG
>Ga0181520_10002384_pt1 | contig 34893 bp, 28 predicted proteins | sample PEATcosm2014_Bin_29_FD_132451 | JGI IMG/M metagenome (GOLD analysis project Ga0181520, IMG submission 132451) | Peatland microbial communities from MTU Mesocosm Facility, Houghton, MI, USA - PEATcosm2014_Bin02_30_metaG | ecosystem: Environmental > Terrestrial > Soil > Wetlands > Peat | place...
CAAACGCATAAAGCGACCCCGCGCCTCCACGGGTGATTTTTATAAATATCCATCCTTATAGGGTTAGCAGATGAATGTTACAGGGAGATTACGCAAATAAAGGCAGCGGCGTCTTTTACAGCAGCTGCGAAGCCAGGGCGGCAAGCGTGCTGCGCTCGATCTTAGAAAACGTCATGTGACCGTAAATCGACTGGCCTTTGAAGCGTTCGACAAGATTGGCAAGACCGGTGGAAGAAGCGTCCAGATACGGGTTGTCAATCTGGAAAGGATCGCCCGTTAAAACGATCTTGGATCCTTCTCCCACCCTGGAAATAACGGTCTTGATTTCATGAGGAGTGAGGTTCTGGGCATCATCTATGACGATATATTGATTTGGCAGGCTGCGGCCGCGCAGAAAAGCCACCGCTTCCACGACGATTTTCCCGGATTCAAACAGTTCATCCACTTCGCTCGCCTCCGTGGTTTCGGGGCGGTCGGAGAGCAGTTCCAGGTTGTCATAGATCGCGCCCATCCAGGATGTCAGCTTTTCTTCCTTTGATCCGGGCAGGAATCCTATGTCGCGTCCTACGGGTATTACCGGCCGGGCCACAAGCATGCGCCGGTAAATTTTTTCTTCAAAAATCTGTTCCAGCCCCGCGGCCAGAGCAAGCAGGGTTTTTCCCGAACCCGGCACGCCGACCAGCGAAACCATTTTCACGTCCTTACGCATCAGCAGCTCAAGCGCGAACCGCTGCTCGGTGTTAAGAGGCTTCAATCCCCAGGGGTTCGCATTGCCGTAGATAAGCGGAAGGAATTCTTTGGACGCGGCATCGAACCGGCAAAGGGCGCTCTGCGATCCGCCCGCTTCGTCATGCAGAATCACCATCTCGTTGGCCTGCCATACATGGCCGTTGCCGCCGTTGCCCGGTGCCACGTCGCCAAGCTGCAGGCGTTTTTCCTTGAAAAATTTGTCGATCACCTCCGAAGAGACGCGTTTTTCATGCCATCCCAGATACAACTGGTCGGGATGCACCTTGGACTTTTCATAATCTTCCGCGATCAGACCGATCGCCTCGGCCTTTATGCGCAGGTTTATATCCTTCGTGATGAAAACAACCGTCTCGCCTTTCTTAAAAAGGCCGAGGGCCACTTCCAGCATCTGGTTATCCTTGCTGTCATAATGGAAACCTTCAGGCAGGGGCACTCTTGTCTGCACTTCAATCCGTAATTCCCCTCCGTGCTCCAGCGGCACCCCGTCCGAAAGCTTTCCGTGCCTGCGAAGCTCGTCCAGGTAACGATTAACGGCCCGGGCGCTTCGCCCGCGGTTATCGTCAAGACGCTTGAAGTTATCAAGCTCTTCGACGACGGCCAGCGGCAGGACGACCCTGCTTCCCTCGAAAGTAAACAGCGCTTCAGGATCGTGTATAAGAACGTTTGTATCCAGGACGAATGTTTTCATAATGGGGAGATTTTATTAAAGATTTTATGCTTCGTCATTTTTTATTAAAAATTTTTCCCTTGGAAACAGGGAAGACCCCCACTAACTGATCCACTCCCAGGCGGAGCGGTGAACGTGATGTTTCTCGACATAATCGAGAAACTGGCTGTAAAACGGATGGCGGCAGAGCGTGGCGGAATCGCCTATCACCACCAGAAGCCGGCGCGCCCGTGTCATGGCCACATTCATCCGGCGCGTGTCTCCGAGAAAACCCACTTCCCCCCGCTCGTTGCTGCGAACAAGGGAAAGGATTACCGCTTCTTTTTCCCTGCCCTGAAAACCGTCAATTGAGCTGATTTCCACGGAACGGTCCGGAGCCAGAGAGCGCAGGAGCCGCGCCTGGGCCACATAGGGCGTAAGCAGCGCGATCGAGTGAGCCGGGATTCCTCCGTCACGCAGCTGTTCATACAGCTGAAGCGCCAGCCTGGCTTCTCCCTCATTTTCGCGGCTTTCCAGAAGATCGTTCCACTGCTCTTCATAGCCGGCTCCGGCAGTATCAACATAAGCAAGCGGCGCCTGATTAAGGGAATCAGCCTTTACCTGCGGCAGCTGCGCGGCCGTGTGGCCGCGTACGCTCTCGTCGGCAAGCAGGGCGCCGCGATAGAACTGCTGCGAGGAAAATCCCATGATTGTTTCGTGCATGCGGTACTGGATTCTGAGCAGAGTCTGGGCCTCTTCCGGCAGCAGCTTCTGAAGCCGTTCGAAAAGCGTCACGCCCAGGCCCGCATCTCTGGCCTCTCCGGAATATATTGTTGGCGGCAACTGCAGCGGATCTCCTGCGAAGATAACTTTCCGAGCCTGCGTAATCGGTACCCAGGAAAGCGGCTCAGTAGACTGCGAGGCCTCATCCATGATCAACAGATCAAAGGGCTGCTTTATGATCGGTTTCGCAATGCCGCCGTGCGTGACCAGAACGACATCCGCTTCGCGCAGTATCTGCCTGCCCAGGCCGTATTCCAGATCGCGCGCCCGCTGCCAGAGAGACTGTATTTCCTTCTGCAGCGAATGGCGCTCGGTCCAGCCCAGACCACGTCCGCGGCTTTCCGCGCGAATGCGCTGCTTGACCAGGCGTTCCCGCTGCTGGTCAAGCTCGCGGATCGCGGACTGATCAAAGTGCTCGGCGACCTGCGCGGAAAGCGTGGCATGCCGCAGGGAATCAAGAATGCGCGCCGGGTGCCCCATGCGGACCACGCGCAAATCAGTGTCCAGCAGCTTCTCAAGCAGGTTGTCTACGGCGATATTGCTGGGAGCGGAGGCCAGTACGCGCGCTCCCTGCGCAACGGCCTGCCGTACGATTTCCACAAGCACGGTGGTCTTGCCCGTTCCGGGAGGGCCGTGAACCAGCGCCACCTCCTCCGCTGCCAGGGCCTTCTTCACAGCTTCCTGCTGAAATTGATTCAGACAATTGTTGAAAAATCCGATTCCCTCACCCCCACCCTCTCCCGCTGGCGTGAGCGGGAGAGGGAGCAAGGGTGAGGGGGTTTTTAATCCCATGAAAATATCACGCAGCTTCGCGATTTCCTTTTTCTCGGATTTCTGAACTGCGGTCAGCGCCTTTTTCATGCGCTTATAAGTCGCTTCGCTGCCGAGTATGTCGAGCTGGCATTTTCCCCGGGGCAGGGGCTCCGGAGGCGGGCCGTCAAGGGCCACCGTGATCTCGTACTGGTCAACGTCATAAAGCGTGCCGCGTATGCGCCTGGCATCCTTATCCTGAAAAGAAAGCGACACCAGATCGCCCTGGTTCAGCGCCTGGAAAGGAGAATATTCCTCACCGGCAGAGGGCCGGGACAGAACCCATAGGTAATGATTGCCAACCCCGAAATCCTCCCGGACAATTACCAGGCGCGTCACCGTCTTACCCAGGGCCTCGCGCGCCTGCACCGGGAGTTTTTCCAGTTTACGCTCGTTTTCAGACCGTTCGGCTTCGCGCTCGAGGTCGATCAACTGCAGGAATTTCTCAAAATGGGCCTGATGGTCGGTTTTTTCCTTCATATATACCGCTTAGAAATACAGTTCCTCTCTATTCACCGGCTGCTTTTCCCTCAAAATAAAGCTTGACGGGGGGGCTGAATGTAGTATTCTATATGTGGCCGCCTTATGGCAGCCCCCCAAAACACCGGGGATTATGATAACAGTTGAGGTAATTAATAACGTGAGTACAAAAGGTAAAGTGAAGTGGTTCAATGATGCAAAAGGTTTCGGTTTCATCACACCGGAAGATGGTTCTGCGGATGTGTTTGTTCATTTCTCCTCGATACAAGGAGAAGGTTTTAAGAGCCTGGCGGAAAATGACGTTGTAGAATTCGACGTCGTTCCTTCCGACAAAGGCCCTAAAGCCGCAAACGTTCGGAAAACCCAGTAGTACTTTCCACTTCATAATCGCCATTCAGGCGAAACCGCCGAACCCCGGCGGTATAAATCATTTAACCCCGATAACATCGGGGTTTTTGATTTTATAGCCACAAACCTTCCTCGCGAACCGAGTAAACCCAGGCTGCCACATGTCCGCGCACTGTTCTTGAACATCCCAGCACAATAAATACTCCGATCAGGGAAAGCCCTCCCAGCGCAAAGAAAACCTGCGCAGGGTTAAACAGAAAGACGCTTCCCAGCAGCCAGAGTATCGCGCTTGCCGCCAGAATGGCCACAAAGGAAAAAAAGTTCGCTGTCGCCATGACGCGCCCGCGCTCTCCCTGAGGGCTGCGCCACTGCACAAGCGCCGCGAGCGGGATATCATAAAAACCGCCGCTTAAACCCAGGAAAAACAAATCCAGCATGGCATGGACATAAGAACCTGACAGCCAGTAAAGATCGAGGCCAAAAATGCTCATTCCCAATGCGCCGATCGGAACCAAACCCAGCTCGACCCGCTTCTTCGATAATTTACCGGCAAGAAAACTACCCAGACCGATTCCCACGGCAACAGCGACCATAAGCAGGCCGGCGCGGCTCGGCGAAGCGTTCAGCATCTGTTTGGCATAGAGAAAAATATTCAGCTGAAGCACCGCGCCCATAAACCAGAAGTAATTTACGGCAACGATCCCCATTTTTAAGACCGGATCCTGCCGTATTATCTGCCAGTTCGACCGCAGGTCGCAAAGAGGATCCCAGCGAAGTTCCTCTCCCGGTTTGGCTGCCGGCAGCGGATTCATGAAGAAACTGGCGGCCAGACCAAAAGCGCTGGCCATAACCATGATGGCGATGGCGGCCACAGGCTTAAGCGCAAGAAAAGAGCCAATGATTGTCCCCAGGAGAATCGCCGTAAAAGTCCCCATATTAAGCCAGCCGTTAGCCCCGGAAAGTTCCGACTCGCCCATCAGTTCCGGCAGCACGCCGTATTTTGCCGGGCTGAAAAAAGCAGCCTGCATCGAAAGGAGAAACAGGGCAACCATCATGAAAGGAATGCTTTTCTCCAGAACGCTGACAACCGCTACGGCAATCACCAGAAGTTCCCAGAACTTGGTCGCTACTACGACTTTAGGTTTGCCCACGCGATCGGCGATGCGTCCGGCGATCATGGAGAAGATGAGGAAAGGCGCTACGAAAACCGCGCCGGAGAGATCAACAAGGTCCTGCCGCAGATGAATGTCGTGCACCCATTCAACGATGAGAATGCTGACAAGCACTTTCAGGACATTGTCGTTGAACGCGCCAAAAAACTGCGTAACCATCAGCGCCCAGAACGATTTATTTTGCTCCGGAAGCATCGTATACACCACTTTACTGAATTTTTTGGCCTTGAGCGAAGAGTTTCTACTCTTCGCGTTTTCTTCCCAAAGCGGAGCGGATTTTCTTGCGCAGGCGTATATTTTTCGGCGTGACTTCCACAAGCTCATCATCAGCGATAAATTCGATGGCCTGTTCCAGGGATAACGTCCGGTGTGGCGTGAGAACAATCGCATCGTCCGAGCCGGAAGCGCGCATGTTGCTCAATTGTTTTTTCTTGTTCGGATTAACTACGACGTCCGTTTCACGGGAATGCTCCCCAATAATCATTCCTTCATACACAGGGACAACTGCTCCCAAAAAAAGGATCCCGCGCTCCTGGAGATTTTCGAGCGCATAGGCGGTGGTTGACCCTTCCTCTTTAGCAATCATTACCCCGTTCAACCGGATGGCAACCGCCTCCTGCTTCGGGACATAACCATAAAAACTATGATGCATGATACCAGTGCCGCGCGTGCGGGTCAGAAGCTCGTTTTTAAAACCGATCAACGCCCGCGCGGTAATAATATATTCGAGGCGCAGCCGGTCGGTGCCTTCAATAACCATATTTTTCATCTCCGCGCCGCGCCGGCCAAGACTTTCCAGAACCGCCCCCTGGTAATCCTTATGCACGTCGAGAATCAGATATTCGGCAGGTTCGAGAACCCGGCCGCTTTCTTCCTTGTAAATAACTTCCGGCCGCGAAACCGCCAGCTCGAATCCTTCGCGCCGCATCGTTTCGATCAAAATGGACAGATGAAGTTCACCTCGGCCGGAAACTTTGAAAATTCCGGAATTGCCGATTTCGTCAATTCGCAGTCCGACATTCGTTTCCTTTTCCCGCTCCAGGCGCTCGCGCAGCTGGCGGGTCGTTAGAAAAACGCCGTCCTGCCCGGCAAAGGGGCTGTCATTGACAAGGAAATCCATGGAAAGCGTGGGTTCGTCGATGACAAGGGGAGGAAGCGCGCAGGGATTCTCAACTGCCGCGAAAGTCTGGCCCACGGTCACTTCCGCGCACCCGGCTATCGCCACGATATCGCCTGCCCCGGCGGTTTCTATATCGCGGCGCGACAAGCCGTAGAAACCATGCAGCTGGGTAATCCGGAAAGTAATATTGCCTTCCGGGCGAACAAGCACCACGGCCTGGCCTTTGGATATCCTTCCGCTGAAAATCCTGCCGATCCCGATGCGCCCGACAAAATCATTGTAATCAAGCATGGTAACCAGCATCTGAAAGGGCTCTTCGGCTCTGGTAAGCGGGCCCGGCACGTGCCTGACGATAGTTTCGAACAGAGATTTCATGTCTTTCGAAGGCTGCTTGAGGTCCGGCGTGGCCCAGCCCTCGCGTCCGGAAGCGTAGATAATCGGGAAATCAAGCTGGGGGTCGCTCGCGCCCAGCGATACGAACAGATCGAAAGTACGGTCCAGGGCGATATTGGGACGGGCGTTGGGCGCATCAACTTTATTAACAACTACGATCGGGCATAATCCCAACTCGAGCGACTTCTTGAGTACAAAACGCGTCTGCGGCATAGGCCCGTCCACCGCGTCAACCAGCAGCAGCACACCGTCAACCATTTTTAAAATCCGTTCCACTTCGCTTCCGAAATCAGCGTGGCCGGGAGTATCGACGATGTTCAGGGTAATGCCGTTAAAGGAAACCGACGTGCATTTGGCGAGAATCGTGATGCCGCGCTCCCGTTCCAGTTCATTGGAATCAAGAACGCACTCCTGCGCGGCGTCGGCTTTAACCTTGAATTCGCCGGTCTGCTGCAATAAGGCGTCGACCAGCGTAGTTTTCCCGTGGTCAACGTGGGCAATAATGGCAATGTTGCGGATATCGGCGCGTCGTTGTTCAATCATAAAAGTCCTTGAGATTCTACCGGCACAGCGGTTGGTTCGCCTGACGGGCGGAATATTACTATTCCATTATAACAGAAAGCCCGCCAAACTTACGGCGGGCTTTCGACGGTAAAGTTTTTATTTAACTTAGCGGAATTGAACTCTCAAACCAAGGTCGCCGCCAAGGTTCCTGGTGCCGGCATATTCTCCCTGGAGATCCAGTTTGACCACCCACATCGAAAATTCCAGCCCGGCCAGCGCGCGATAGTCCCAGCTGTTCGGCGTTGAAGAGGCGCCTCCCGTGACGGAAAAACTCTGCGCCGGAGAACCGGGGACCAGCACTGTCCCGTTAGACGTAATGTTTGTCGTCACATTGCCGAAGTTTTTGTTCGCGCTGGCGCCGATATACGGAGTGATAAAGGCGATCTGCTTATCCAGAATGGCCTGAACACCGACGCTTTTGGTGTCCCAGTCTGACCGGCCATTGGCCGTCGAGTTGCTTAATGTGACGCCGGATTGTTCGGTAGAAGTTATGGGCGTTGTAGTTGTTAGAGAACCTTTCGCCCGGGTGAAATTAAGGCCAAGGGTCAGGCCAAAAGGTTTCGCAATCCCCTCTTCGATAATCTTTTTGCGAAGATCAACTCCCCAGACTGTGTTGCCCGCATTAATATGAGTATCGCCGGTATTGATATCAGTTGAGGGCAGGCCGCCAAACCGGGCGCCCAGATCCAGCCCGAACGGCAGCCCTATTTTTGCCTGACCCAGGATCATCGGTACCGGTAGACGATTGAACATGTCAATCGTCTGCGTATTAACAATCGCTGTGGGAATGCTGCGAAACGCGTTCACATCCAGCCTGGTACTTGTACCGACGGCTTCGACTCCCAGATCAAAACCGAATAATTTGATCTGACTGGGCACGACATTGCCTGCGGTTGAATTGAACGGGATTGCTGATTTCAACTGGTCCGACGTCCAGGCGCTTACCAGCGCCGAATCTGACGCAATCTGGCTTATAGCCTGGTCAGGCGTCAATGCGTAAACCGAACTGCTGAGCATCCCAAGTGCAGCCAGCACGGCAATGTGTCGCTTCATGATTCCTCCCTTTATTTGTTGAGGTCCCAGATTAATCGCAATCCTTGAAGCGTCAGATCAGGCAGAATTTTCGAAATGGCTTTAACGCGCGGGCCGATCACCACCGATAACCCTCCGGTGGCGACAACTTTCGGTTGGCCGCCCATTTCCCGCTTTAATTGGATCAAAATTTTATCCACAAGGCCAACGTATCCCCAGAAAAGACCGCTTTCAATACTGTCCACAGTAGTTTTGCCCAGAGCCCTGGCCGGGATTTCGAAAGTTACTTTCGGAAGCTTGGCTGTGCGGGAGGCAAGAGCATCGGCAGCCATTTCCAGTCCTGGAGCGATTACTCCACCGAGATAATCTCCCCTTGAACTGACGCAGTCAAAGGTTGTCGCAGTTCCAAAATCTACTACGATCACCGCTGCCTTGAAAAGCGAATGCACGGCCACCGCGTTCACCAGCCTGTCAGCCCCCACTTCCTCAGGCTTCTTATAAAGATTCTTGATACCCAGTTTTATGCGCGAACTGACAACGAGCGGCTTTTTCCCCAGGTATTTCCGTACAGCTTCCCGCAGCGCGGCGTCCAGGGGAGGAACAACGCTGGCAATGACAACTCCGGATAATTGGCGCGGATCGAGACTCGCTGCAGCCAGAAGCTGTGCCAGCTGAATTCCGAGTTCATCGGCTGTGCGCTGGCGGTGGGTTTGCAGACGCCACGTATGCAGAAGTTTTCCAGATGAGAAAATCCCCAGCGTTATCTGGGTGTTGCCGACATCGATCGCCAGCAGGAGGGGCATTCTTATATTCCGGTTGTTTTCTGGAGTTCGCGCACGGCTTCGGCGGATTTGTTCAGGGCGCCCTGCTCATCGGCATTAAGTTTCAGCGGGACGATTTCTTCCATGCCCGCTGCCCCCAGCTTCACCGGGACGCCGATAAAAACATCCTTAAGGCCGAATTCCCCCTTTAAAAGAACAGAACAGGGAAGAATTTTTTTCCTGTCCAGAAGAATCGCTTCGGCCATTTCCACGGCAGCCGCGCTGGGCGCGTAAAAAGCTGATCCAGTTTTGAGCAGGCTTACGATTTCCGCGCCCCCATCCCGAGTGCGCTGAACGATGCGCTGGATTTTCTCCGCCGGAAGCACTTCCGTCAATGGAATCCCCGATACCGTGCAGTATCTGGGCAGCGGAACCATGGTATCGCCATGGCCGCCCAAAACAAAAGCTTCCACGTTTTCAACGGAGACTTTTAATTCCTGCGCTATAAAGGCGCGCATCCGCGCCGCGTCAAGCACCCCGGCCATGCCGATAACCCGCTCCCGTGGGAAACCTGTAGCGCGCTGCATCACATAACACATTGCATCGAGCGGATTAGAAACAACGATCACGATCGCATTTGGAGAAGTCTTCTTTATCTGTTCGGCCACAGACTTGATGATTCCGGTATTGGTCCGCAGCAGGTCATCACGGCTCATGCCCGGCTTGCGGGCGATGCCGGCAGTGACTACAAAGAGATCCGATCCCGCTGTCGGGGCATAATCGTTTGCGCCGGTGACGAGCGCGTCAGAACCGACCAGCGGCCCTGATTCCAGCAGGTCAAGCGCCTTGCCCTGCGGCAAGCCTTCTACAACATCCACCAGCACTATATCGGCGAGCCCCTTTTCCGCCAGGCGCTGCGCCGCAGTCGCGCCAACGTTGCCCGCCCCAACCACCGTAATTTTCTTGCGCACCTTGCTACCTATCCTTTCATGGGAGCTAGGCCATCGTCCATAAACACATTGGAACGATGGTAACGGTAAAGATTATATCAAGTGGTGATAACTTGAAAATTTAGAATCTGCAGACTTAACGGCGGGAAAGAACTATCACACCAACCGGGAAGGCTTAAGCTGCGCGCAGGAAGTCTGTCGACGTGGAATAAATATTTGCAGTTGTACCGAAAATCCGGGACACTTTGGCTATCGCCAACGCCGCGACGACAAGGGCTGCGGTATCCGCCCAGGGGGCCAGGAGAAAATCTGCCATAGCAGGACCGAATCGGCGGGCGAGCCAAAGGCCGGCGCCGTTTTCATGGGCAGAACGTTCATGGAACGCCACAAAGACCTTCGAAAAGCTGTTCAGGGTCGGATCGATGTACCCGGGCAAACCCACCACCGTACTGCCCTGGAGGCGACCGTGCCGCGCCAGCAGGACCATCTGGGTCCCGAAAAGAAGCGTCCAAAACGCAGCGGCTGTCAAAGCGACTTTCATACCCATGGCAGGATCCAGGATAGGAACCCCGATCGCCTGCAGGGTCGTTCCCGCCAGCATGACCGCTCCGCCGAGCGCGCACGCAGTAGCCCATCCGCCCATCATCCCCACGAAAGCCGTAGTCAGGGATTTTTGTCCTTCAACGACTGTGTTATCGCCTGTTGTTCGCCGTTCAGCAGTTGGTTCCCCAGAAGAATCCTGTGCCGCGCCGTCCCCGGCAGGTGGAGCAGAAACGGCGACCTTTACTCCGGGGACAAGGCCTCTCTCTGCCTGGTAACGAACAACTTCCGCCTTGGCTGCGATGGCTGCCCTGGCCTTTTCAATCATCTCCCGCAAGGCCTTAGTGGATTTATCCTCGAACTGGCCGAGAAATTGTGACAGCGCTTCCAGAATCCGGTAGTCTCTCTGTCCCCACGCCCATTCCTGCAAAGGCTTCCTAAGGAACGGGAGATTCTGAAACATCTCCCAAACTCTCCCCAGTTTTTCATTGTCCCACTTCATGTCCGGCTCGTATAGTTCGAGGTGGAAAATCGTCTCCAGCAGAGCTCTCGTTGGAGACGTGATCCATGGAATTATTCCGGGACGATAGGCACTCTCGGCAATGGCCACTACGTTCAAACGCCCTTCTGGGTTCAGGGCGTAATAACTTTGCGCCAGATCGCCCCAGGAATCGAAGCTCAGATTTTGATTTCCCAGCAATCGGCGCAATTTCACTGGAAGCCAAGAGATTACCACCTCAGGCACACTTGATCTATTGACGGTCGCAGGCCTCGACGCTTCCGGGGATTGAGTTCCGCGAGGAATCCCAGCGCGTCTTCCCTCGTAACGCGCCCGGAATTCTGTTGCGAACCGATGAAATGCCTGGACCTGGTACGGCACCGATCCCTCCTGACGGATCAATTCCGATTTTGCTTGTCGGAATTGCCGGAGAAGACCAGGCAGGGCCCTGACCTTCTCCGGAACCCAATCCTGGCGCCAAGCGTCCGTGTCAAGTTCGGTCGAATCGATAGATCCCTTGTATCCAAAGGCGGTTAACACCTCGCCGGCCTGTTCCTGAGGATCTTCGCTATCCCATATTTTATTCCAGCCGGTGCATATTCTTCTCGCCGACTCTCGCTGGAACAGAACCTCCGTTCGGACATTCTTGAGCGCGGGAATATAATCCCCAAATCGTTCCGGGATCAGCCTTACCGTTGGCACCATGAGCGCTAACCCCCCAATGCTGGCTGATACGCCAATAGCGCGACGATAACCTATTTTGCCTTTTCCCAATTGCTCAAAAGTAACATCTGAATAATACGGTTCAAGCACCTGAAGGAGCAATTGTTGGGCCTTTTGCACATCCGAATAATTGCCGTCCCATTGATCCAGGTATTCCGTATCTTCCCAATTGATGACGGCTAGTTGATTAGCCACAACGCCCGGGTCGGGAAATCCCGGGACAACGTGCTGCTGAATGAACGCCAGAGTTTCCTTCAATTCCTGGAGAGATCTCGAGAGATCTTCCTTCTCTGGGGCTTCCAGAAGGGTTATCAGTTCTTCTTCTGGAAGCGTCAGGGTTTCCAGCGCCCGTGCCCTGTCTTCTGGCGGTTGCGCGGCCAGCCAGCGCCTCAAAATGGCCTCGACATCGGCCGGTGATTCTTCATAAGCCCGAAGGAGTTTCCGCAAAACCCTCCCATGCTCGATCTTGTCGAAGGATTCGCCTCTCGGGAAGCAGTAATGAAGAAAAGTATTCCAAAAACCGAAATGGGTATAGGCTTGATAACGGAGACTGGAATACGTTAAACCGCCACCCACTAAGCCAAAAGAGAGTGAAGCTTCAAGTAGGAATCGAAATGGCAAGTGATATCCCGACATCGTCCCCATGAATCCCCAAAAAATTAATGCCAATCCGAAGGTCTTGAGATAACTAGAAATAGCGCAATAAGCGATCTTTTTATTAGCGAAACCTCTACAATACGGGGCCTGATCCATCGGCCATTTTTTTGAGTTGTCCAAATTACTAGCGACGACTCCTAATAGGGGTATAACGGCCAGAAGAGGCCATCCCGGCAAGGCGTTCGCCAGTAGGCCGTGGCCTGGAACACCCCCCAGATGAGCCGGTGCATCATGCGCGCCAAGAGCTCCCGCTGCCACGATTGCCGCCGCGAAACCAGCGATGGGATATATGACCCTCGGAAAAATCCGGGACACTTTGGCTACCGCTAACACCGCGACGACAAGGGCTACGGTATCCGCCCAGGGGGCGAGGAGGAAGTCTGCCGCAGCAGAACCGTAGCGGCGGGCGAGCCACATGCCGGCGCCGTTTTCATGGGCAGAACGTTCATGGAACGCCACAAAGACCTTCGAAAAGCTGTTCAGGGTCGGATCGACATACCCGGGCAAGCCCACCACCGTACTGCCCTGGAGGCGACCGTGCCGCGCCAGCAGGACAATCTGGGTTCCAAAAAGAAGCGTCCAGAACGCGGCAGACGCTAAAGCGACTTCCACCCCCATGGCAGGATCCAGGATAGGAACCCCGATCGCCTGCAGAGTCGCCCCCGCCAGCATGACCGCTCCGCCGAGCGCGCACGCAGTGGCCCAGCCTCCCATCATCCCTACGAAAGCCGTAATCAGGGATTTTTGTCCTTCAACGACTGTGTTATTGCCTGCTGTTCGCCGTTCAGCAGTTGGTTCGTCAGAAGGAGCCTGGACCGAACCATCCCCGGCAGGTGGAGCAGAAACCGCGACCACCTCTACTCCTGGGACGAGGCCTTCCTCCACCTGGCGGCCAACGACTTCCGCCTTGGCGGCGATGGCTGCCCTGGCCTTTTCAATCATCTCCCGCAAGGCCTTAGTGGATTTATCCTCCACCTGGCCAAGGAATCGTTCCAACGCATCGAGAATCCGGTAGTCTCTCTGTCCCCACGCCCATTCCTGCAAAGGCTTTCTAAGGAACGGGAGATTCTGAAACATGTCCCAAACTCTCCCCAGTTTTTCATTGTCCCACTTCATGTCCGGCTCGTATAGTTCGAGGTGGAAAATCGTTTCCAACAAAGTTGTCGTTGGGGACGTGATCCATGGAATTATTCCGGGACGATAGGCACTCTCGGCGATGGCCACCACGGCCGAACGCCCTGCGGGGTTCAGGGCGTAATAACTTTCCGCCAGATCGCCCCAAGAATCGAAGCTCAGATTTTGAGTTCCCAGTAATCGGCGCAATTTCACTGGAAGCCGGGAGATTGCCACCTCAGGCACACTTGATCTATTGACGGTCGCAGGCTTCGACGCTTCCGGGGATTGAGTTCCGCGAGGAATCCCAGCGCGTCTTCCCTCGTAACGTCTTCGGAATTCTGTTGCGAACCGATGGAATGCCTGAACCCGTGCCAGCAAGGACTTCCGCTCATAGCTCAATATAGATTCCTCTAGTTTGAGTTCACGTAGAATCCCAGGCAAGGCCTTGACTTTCGGATGAACCCAACGAATCCAGGTGTCCTCACTCGCGTATCTCGGATCGACTGATCGATAGCCAAAGACCTCCATCACCTGTCTGGCCTGTTCCTGAGGATCATCGATCTCCCATATTTTCGCCCAGCCCTTGTCCTTCGTCTTCCGTGCCTTCAGAACCTCATTTCGAACCTTGCGAAGCGCGGCCATATAATTCTTAGTTTCATCGCGGTAGACCTGGCAATAGGGAACAAGGTCTCGCAAGGAGGAAACGGTCTCCGGGACGCAGTCGTACTTCTGGGGGAATGTTTTTCCTTCCTGCAATCCCTCTAAAGAAACATCTTTATAATACGGATCGAGAACCTGGAGGATCAGGTCGTATGCCCTTTTCTCGTCGGCAGGATTCCCATCCCAATAATCCAGGTATTCAGCACCTTCCCAATTGATATTGCCCAACGCATTGACGGGGTGGAACCCGTTACTATAACCGGGATTGACGCGTTGGTGGATGTCCTGCAAAGCAGCCGTCAATTTTTGCCGTCCCGTTAGAAGATCATCTTCGATGGAGGCCTCCAGCAGGCGGACCAGTTGATCTTCAGGAAGCGTCAGGGTTTCCAGCGTCCGTGCCCTGTCTTTTGCCGGCTGCGCGTCCAGCCATTGCGTCAAAATGACCTCCACGGTAAACGGCGATTCTTCAGCAGGCTGAAGGAATTGCCGCAAAACCCTCCCTTGTTCGATCTTGTCGGCTGCAGCGTCTTTCGGAAAGCAAAAATGGAGAAAAGTGTCCCACGATTGACGTGTTTCCTTAGAGATGTTCAGGGCCGAAAAGTATCCACAACTGGAAGCCATTAAGATAACCACGGCCCAACAGTGTAGATTCATCATAAAATCGCTCGGCGTTTTACCTAGAAATATGTCTACCCCAATAAGTACGACGGACACAATGAGGGAAATAATCGAACTCCACCCTGCCAGGGGACGCAATAGGATCTCCATGAACGTGAAACCAAAACAATCCGGGGCATACTTCCCCGTCCATTTTTCCGAGTTATCCGAATTATCGGAAACGACTCCGAAGAGGGGGACAACGGGCAGAAGATGTCCTGCCGGCAAGGCGTTCGCCAGTAGGCCGTGACCTGGAACACCCCCCAGATGAGCCGGTGCATCATGCGCGCCAAGAGTTCCCGCCGCCACGATTGCCGCCGCGAATCCGGCGACTGGGACCAGGACGTTCCAGAAAGAACTTTGATGTCTTGCCAGTCGGCCCCGCCCGAATGACTCTTTTAACCGGATAGAAACTCCCGAGACAAAACTATGCACTGAGGACATCACTGCCAAACCGGGAGAGAGGGCCTGACCAGCGAAAAGAGAGTCCGTGGGCTCTGAAACTACTGAGGAGGATTCGAACCGGCCGGAATTGAAAATACTCTGCAAACCTGCGGCCGTAACGGATTCAGCCGCCATGGTAAATACCAGGATGGAAACACAAGCCTGCCGCGAGAACCTGAGAACGCTCATAAGATATGGACTACCGCCTGAGGAACCGGCGGTCAGTCCAAGGTGATAGTTTAAGGGAACCTCATCGGTAGATCAATGGAGCGAAGGGCTAAGAATTCGAGACCAAAAGCCCCAGATATTTTGGGGACTGTTGGACGTGATTTTATGGGCCCTGAAGATGAGCTAATGGTACGCGGAGATCAGGCTGCGGCTGCCGCGATAACCTCTTCCAGGGTGGTGAGGCCTGCCGTAACTTTGATGAGCCCGTCATGAAAAAGCGAGCGCATGCCTTCTTTGAGCGCAAGTTCGCGTATAGGGCCGGAGGCCACTTCGGTGAGAATAAGTTTGTGCATTGCGGGACTGACAAGGAGCAGTTCAAATATTCCGACGCGCCCTTTGTATCCGGTAAGATTACAGGCGCCGCATCCCCGGCCTTTGTAAAAAGTCGCTTTTGAAATATCGATATTGTTTTCCCTAAAAACCCGCAGCATCTCTTCGTCGGGTTTGATAGGCTCCTTGCAATCTTTGCAGACCCGGCGCACAAGACGCTGAGCCAGAACGCCTTCGACAGTAGAAGAAACAAGAAAGCTTGGGATGCCCATTTCATGCAGGCGGGCCACGGCGCTGGGAGCGTCGTTGGTATGAATCGTTGAAAAAACCAGGTGACCGGTCATTGCCGCTTCCATCGCGATCTGCGCCGTTTCCTTGTCGCGGATTTCTCCCACCATAACAATATCAGGATCCTGCCGCAGGAAAGACCGCAGCGCGGCGGCAAAATCAAAACCGATTTCCTGATTGATGTTTACCTGCACTATGCCCTGCAGGTTGTATTCCACCGGGTTTTCAGCCGTGAGAATCTTCATATCCGGCGTATTGATTGAATTCAGGGCGGCATAAAGGGTGGTTGATTTACCCGATCCCGTAGGACCACAGACGAGGATCAGCCCGTAAGGACGTTTGATCAAATTCCGGAAAGATTCAAGGATATCGGGAAGGAATCCCATTTTAGCCATGTCCATCTGAATGGACGCGCGGTCAAGAACGCGCATGACGCAGGATTCCCCGAAAACCGTAGGTACGACATTGACGCGGAATTCAATGGGGTTTCCCCTGGCGGTAACCTGGATGCGGCCATCCTGCGGCTTCCGGTGCTCTGTTATATCCATTTGATTCGTCATGATCTTGATCTTTGCGATCAACGCGTTACGGTAGGTATAAGGCAGGTTGAATCCCGCTTCGCGGAGTGAACCGTCAACCCTGTAGCGGAGAATAATTTTTTTATCAAATGGTTCGATATGGATGTCGGAAGCCTTCTGCTGAAGCGCGCCCAGAATCACGGCATTCACCAGTTTTTCCACTTCCGGCGCATCCGCGGATACTTCAGCGACATCCGCGACCGCCTCTTCGGTTTTCTGAAGATGAAGATCGTCTTCGGAACTGACTCCCGAAACACCCTTTAATAAATCGTCAACGCTGACGTTTTCCATGGCCTGCACATTGGCTGCGCCGTAAGCCTTATCAAGAAGAACGGAAATGTCAGCCGGCAGAGCCAGGTAGGGTTGGACCTCAAATCCGGTACGGAGCTGGATATCTTCCACCGCGAAGAAGTCGCGGGGTTCCGCCATGGAGATGAAAAGAACGTTTTCTTCCTTGGCAAAAGGCACGGCTTTATGGCGCCTGGCAGTGGTTTCGGGGATCATTCTTACAACATCGAGATCCACCTCCATTTCCGCCAGATTGACGGCCTTGATATGCCATTCGTCCGAAAGAGTTTTGAGAACGACCGTCTTATCCAGAATATTAAGGTCTACAATGACCTGCTGCAGCGGTTTGTCGTTTCTTTGTGACTCTTCAACAGCAGGCTGAAGCTGCGTCTCCGTAGCGAGCTTTCTGTTGACAAACAGATCTATCAACGCTTTCCGGGAAGCCGCATTCTTTGTAGGGATAGCCATCAGCCCCCCCCTTCTTCCAGGGAAAGAAGATCTCCGACCTGCGTTCCTGTGCGGGAAAGCGTGCCTGCGGGCAATTCTAAAACCCCGCAGGCAGCAGGCACCCAACGGGATATATGCCAAGGTTTAAGAGTGGTTTGGAAAACCACTGCTCCTTTTCTGCTTAAAAATACGGCATCAATCGGAAATTTCATAAAAAACATGTGTACTGATGTGCATGGCGTTAAATACAACCCGCTGTCCTTTGCAAGCGAAGCTTGTCCCATAAGCCCTACAAGCCGGCCTTTCAAAGAGGAAACAGCTTTTACCTGCGCAGCCAGTACTGTCTTCCTCGTTAGATTTTTTGCGCATAGTACCATTGACTCAGTCCTGAGTATAACGGCCTCATTTAAAAATGCAATGGTTTTTCAAGGGTTTTTGAAGGAGTGGAGGAAAGGCCTTATTATGCGTGTTCAGAGACCTGAACGTCTTTACGAAGGGGCAGACGGAGACTGAATGATTCGATCAGCCCTGAAAGGAGGGCGCCCAGGTAATAAAGCCACCAGGAAAACCGGACGTGGAAGAACAGAACCAGAGCTCCGGCGAAAAACATCGAGAAAGGAAATGCAAAGACCGCTGCGGAAAGAAGATAGAGTTTCCGAGGCATATTATTATAGATTTCGCGTTTCCCCGGCGGGTAGTGCCGCGCATGCCGAAAAACGATCACCCCGGCCAATAGGAGAATAAAGACGGGGTCAATGAGCTGGAGCACATAAATAATCAGAATCAGGCCCTGGCTGCGCGGATCGGGGTTATTGAACCACAGCCCGTCGTAGGCAGGATAGTTTCCGATCCAAAAAATAATTTCGGAACCGTGGATCGCCTTGGTTTCGAGAACAACATAAGCGAGCCCTAAGGATAACCCCAGCAGAAAAATCCCCGCGATCAGCCTGCGCGGTATATGACTTGCCCCAAAACAAAGACTCATCATTGCCAGAAAAACCGCCGGCGCAAAAAATGCCATCATGCAGAACTCACGGACGCAGGTGACAATCGACGGCATCGGGTGCGGGCCCAGAAGAACCTGCAGCGGACGGCAGATGAGATAGACGCCGAAAAACGCAAAGCCCCAGGCCGCTCCCTTATAGGTAATTTCGCCAGTCACAAGAAAGCGCATGGGAGCGATATGCGCGGCATAGCGGGCCAGGCTCAGGAATGTCAATCCCGCGCAGAGCGGCAGGGCAATATTCGAAAATATCAGCCACACTTCATGCATTTTGGAGTTTGGAGAAGTCAGCGATGCGCAGGAATAGATTTACAACCCTGGTAAGCAGAGCCAGGCGGTTGGCGCGCAAAACAGAGTCGTCTGCCATGACCATTACACCATCAAAAAACTGGTCAAGCGGTTCGCGCAACGGGACCATCGACTCTAATGCCGCGGCGTAAGTTCCGGCCTCTATGAGGCGGGTGATATGGCCATCAATATCATTCAATGAACGGAAGAGAACCTGTTCGGCATTCTCCTTCAGATGTTCAGCCTGGATCTGGGCGCCATCTCCAGCTCTTTCTAAAATTCCTTTTTGCTGTGCCTGGCGGACGATATTCATCGCCCTTTTAAACGCCGCAGAAAGCGCTCCAAATTCTTCCCGGCTGCGTATCCCATGCAGGGCATCAAGGCGGGCAATAGAATCTGGGAGCCGGCCGATTCCTCCGACAAGTATGGCTTCGACTTCATCGAAACGATAATTACGCTCTTCCAGCAGGACGGCCAGCCGCTGTTTCAGAAACTGCAATACCTCATCCCGGGCAGCGGGACGGGCGCTGCGGACATTTTCCGGTAGAGCATCCCACGCCGCCGCAACAAGCTCTTCAACGACAAGAGGCCATCTGCGATCTTCAAGAATGCGCAGGATACCTGCGGCAACCCGGCGCAATCCATACGGGTCTGCGGATCCGCTTGGAACAAGCCCTACCGCGAAATCCCCCACCAAAGTATCGATCTTGTCCGCCAGAGCCAGCGCTGAACCCAGGTCGGAAGCAGGTAAATTACCGGCAACGGTAACAGGCCAGTAATGCTCTTCCAAAGCCTGCGATATGGCCGGATCTTCTCCGTCGTGAAGAGCGTATATCCGGGCCATAACGCCCTGGAGTTCCGGGAATTCCCGCACCACAGCAGTTACAAGATCCGCCTTGCAGAGGTCCGCCGCGCGCATGGCGCCGGACATCCATACCGGGTTATTAATTTTCTCCGCCAAGGCTTCCAAAATTTTCTTAGTTCGTTCCTTTTTATCAAAAAGACTTCCCAAAGAACCCTGAAGCATTACTCCTTTAAGCAGATCGGTTTTATCCGCCAGCTTCGTTCTGCAATCATGCTCGAAAAAGAACCGCGCGTCCGCCAGTCGCGCAGATAAAACACGTTCATACCCTTCCCGTACTGTGTCCTGATGCACAGACATGCCGTTTCGAATACCGATAAAATGCGGCAAAAGCGTCTTGCCTTCGGTCTTTTCCACAGGGAAAAATTTTTGATGATGTTCCAGGCAGGTAGTCAAAATCTCGCGGGGAAGATCTAAATAGGATTTATCGAAGTCGCCCATAATAGCCACAGGATGTTCGACAAGATTTACCACCTGGTCAAGCAGCTCTTCCGGCATTATTGCGCGTCCATGGCTGCGGCGAACCGCCTGTTCGCAAAGCCTTATGATCGCCTCGCGCCTTACCGCAGGATCGACCAGTACGCACTGGTTCTTCAGAAGAGCAACATATTTCCCTGCGGAAGCAATCGGCACCTTTTTCGCAGATTGGAGATACAGACCGTAGCTGAAACGTCCGGAGCGCACGCCTGCGAGCGAAAAAGAGACCAGATCAGGGCCATACATGGCGGCGATCCAGCGGACCGGACGGGCATAGCGAACCTGTGTTGTTTCCCATACCATGGATTTAGGAAATTCAAGCCTGGAAATCCACTGGGGGAAAAGTTCCTGAAGAAGCGCGCGCGCCGTACGCCCTTTAATGTGATGAACAACGCAAAGCCGTCCATCTTCAGCGGTCAACTCAGATGGGTCTACCCCCTGCTTCCGTGCGAATCCGAGCGCGGCGGGCGTCCACTGGCCGTCAGCGCCTTTCGCGCGGTCCACAGGCGGCCCCTGCACAACCATTCGTCTTTCTTCGGAGACAGGCGCCAGATGAGTGATAACCAGAGCCAACCGCCTGGGCGTACCATATGCTTCTACTGTCCCGAAGCTGATTTGCTGTTCGGAAAGAGATTTACCGGCCAGTTCCTTTAGTTGCCGCAGCGCCGGAGCTATAAATGACGCCGGTAATTCCTCGCTGCCGATTTCCAGAAGGGCGTCTTTCTGGGTCATTTGGGGCTCACCGGATCCGGGCTTGCCGCTGTATGCGCCGCCACATAATCTCTCGCCACTCTGCAAGCCAATGCCCGCACGCGGGATATAAATTGGACCCGCTCTGCCACGGATATCGCTCCACGCGCATCCAGAAGGTTGAAAGCATGGGAACACTTCATCACCTGGTCATAGGCCGGGTTGATAAGGCCGGCATCAAGAAGGCGCTTCGCTTCCTTTTCATAATCATCAAATGCTCGGCGCAGCAGCGATACATCAGCCAATTCAAAATTGTACCGGGAAAACTGTTTTTCATCCTCAAGATGCATCTGACCGTAAGTCACGTGGGGAGCCCAGAGAATGTCAAAGACGCTGTTCTTCTTCTGGGAATACATTGCCAGGCGTTCCAGACCGTAAGTAATTTCTACTGAAATCGGATCGAGCTTTATGCCGCCAATTTCCTGGAAATAGGTGAACTGGGTGATTTCCATGCCATCGAGCCAGACTTCCCATCCCAGCCCCCATGCGCCAAGCGTCGGGGATTCCCAGTCGTCTTCGACGAAGCGGATATCGTGCTGCTTCGGATCTATTCCAATCGACCGGAGCGAAGCGATATAAAGCGCCTGGATATCGGCAGGCGCCGGCTTCAGGATCACCTGGTACTGATAATAATGCTGTAGACGATTAGGGTTTTCTCCATAACGCCCGTCGGTGGGGCGCCGGCTTGGTTCGACATACGCGGCTTTCCACGGCTGCGGCGTAAGAGCTTTAAGAAATGTGGCCGGGTTAAACGTGCCTGCTCCTTTTTCCAGGTCATAGGGCTGCCAGAGCAGGCATCCCTGCTTTGCCCAGTATTTGTTCAACATCATGATTATTTCCTGGAAAGTCATCCTTAAAAAGTTTCCCCTCATCCCCGCCTTCTACCACCGGAGGCGGGAGAAGGCTCCTATATGTTTATTCCCGTCATTTGCCGGAAACGATTAACCTGCAGTGGGCGCAACAAATGATCGTTAACGAGGTCTCCGGCCAATCGCTCCAATGAAGATATTAACGGATCGCTCCAATCTTCTTCACCCAGAAGATAAAGGGGGTCCTGCAGCAATCTTGCAGACCATTCCGACCGATGGTTTTTCAGCCTTTGCCAGGGCTCACGGTTTCCCACGCCAAAACCAGCTATCCCCAGAAAACGCAAAGCAAATGCCAGACGTAATATCCTGAAACAGGGAACTGTCTCCAAAGCCGTCAGGGCTTCCTTAAGCAATGAAAATTTCTCAATGCTCGGCTGTTCTTCCGGAGTCAGGCGATAAACGACTTCGCACGCCCAGGAAGCGGCCGTACTGCGTTCCACCTGCGTCCGCAAATTCGGAAAGGTCTGGCATATGCGGCCGCCGACAATTTTACCCCAGGCCTGAGCCGGCCTCATATAGACCGCCAGTTCGCTTTCCACGAAAGGCTCGGTTAAAGCCGTGAACTTGGCCCCGGCACGGGCGGCGCTTGTGGCACGCGCCGTCAAGCGGCCCTTCTCGGCCGTATAAAGCCCGACAATCTTATCCGCATCACGGCTGCGCCTGGACCAAAGAACAAGAGCCCTGACATTATGGATCATAATAATGTCTGCGGCTGGTCAAATTCATCGGCAATATCGCCTACAATGGCCTCAACGACGTCTTCTATAGTAACAAGGCCTTCCGTATGCCCATATGAATCCGTCACGATTGCCATGTGATTACCTTCACGAAATCCCTGCATGAGAGCAGATAATGGAGCGTCAGGCGCGATGCGATAAGGAGGGCGTAACAGATCATCGAGAATTAAAAGCCCGGAACTCCGCCATTCAATTAGGAGGTCCTTAGCATAAACGATTCCCAGAATGTTGTCAATGTTCCCTAAATAAATGGGGATTCGCGAAAAACCGGAGCGGACGATCGCTTCAAACATGCGGTCGGTCTGCTGCTGCGAGGCGACAGCAATAATCTGCGCACGCGGCACCATTACGTCGGCAACACGAACTTCGTGAAAGGCCACAAGGTTCCTGAGCTGGCTGCGCACCGAAGCCGATATGCCTTCCACCCGGCCTTCAGACAACGTCTGACTGAATTCCTTCATGGTCATCAAAGGTTCTATTTTTCGCCCGGTAACGGGTCGCGTCAGCCATTCTGCGATCGCCTCAACCCTGCCGATTGCAGGTTCAAATAACCGCGCGAAAATCTGCAGCGGCTGCGCCGCCCGGCTGATAACACGCTCCTGGAAACGACGGGCATATAATTTGGGGATTATCTCGCCCAGCACAAGAATGAGCGTGCCTCCAATAAGGGATGCCAGCAGAACGCTCACTCTTGGTGAAAATCCGACATTGCGCATGGCGGCGTTAGCTAAAACGCTGGCTCCCAGGCTGAAAAGAGTATTGCCAAAAATAACCGTTGCCATCATCAGCCCGGGATTGCGAGTCCACAGCTTATAGGTTTTCTCAAGAGTAACCTTTTCGCGACGCAGGCGATCCCACGCCGTAAGCGAAAGGCTGGTTAACGACGTTTCCGTTCCTGCAAAAAAGGCTACGGCTCCCAGACAGAGAATAAACATAATTGCGTCAAACAGTCCCATCAGCGAGACCTCCGGGAAGCGTCAAATTCGCGCTCATCAAGGATCTCTCCGACAATCTCTTCGAGAATATCTTCCAGCGTCAGAATTCCCATGCATTCTCCATGGCTGTTCTTGATCACAGCAAGGTGGGATTCCCCTTTACGGAAAGATTCCAGAAGCTCACCGATCATATAGTCCGGTCCTATAAAAAGCGGCTGCCGTATGAGCTGATCTGTTTTTAAAGGCAAAGCCCCGCGCCACGCCATGAGCACATCTTTGATGTGCAAATAACCTTCTATTTTCCGTTCATTACCCCGATAAACAGGAACGCGCGAATGCCCCATTTCCGCCATTTGATCAAGCACAATATCAATATCGAGCCTAGCGTCCAGGGCGGAGAGTTTTTCGAACGGAGTCATAATCTTGGAAACAGTTATGCGGTTGAGATTTAAAACCCGCTCCATCATATCGGTGGAGCGCGCCGGAAGAAGGCCCTGTTTGGCGGTTGAGGCTATAACCTCACGGAGATCCTCAATGGAATATACCGAGACACGGCCTACCGGAGAGGCTTCCAACGAAGGGAAAAGCCCCTCAAACAGGCGCAGGCCGGCGCGAATAAACGGCGTTGAAAATTTTGTCAGCGCACTTAACCAGCCCAGGGTCAGTATTGCCACGCGCTCCGGCCTGTGGCGCGCTACGATTTTCGGGATAAGTTCAGAGAAAAAGAACAGAAGAAAAACCATCAAAAGCCAGGCGCCGGTTTCGGCTAACGAAGGATTGAGACCGTAAAACAGCCAAACTGCGACATTTGTGGCGAGCACGGTAGCGAACACATTAACAAGCGTATTGCCGATCAGGATCGTCGTAAAGAGATACTGCGGTGTTGACAGCCATTCCAGAAAGGCGGAAGCCAGTTCGCGGCGTTGGGCGATCAATTTTTTCAGTCGCGGCCGTGACAGAGAAACCAGGGCCATTTCGGCGGCGGAAAAAAAGAAAGATACTACGGAGAAAAACCCCACCAGCAGCAGTTGAGCGATAAGAAGGTAGTTCATCCCACCCACCTGCGTGGGGCTGCAGAACCCGCCTCCAGCGTGTACGCAGGTAGTGGGATCACTTCACACGCCTTTCCCAGCAGCGCAAAAGCCCGTTCTGCCTGCGGAACATCCGCCGCCGGGCTTTTTCTTCATAATCCGTATATCCCAGCAGATGCAAAATTCCATGTACCAGTAGAAGCCGGATCTCGTGCCTGGTGGGATGGCGCATTTCCCTGGCCTGAATCGCCGCCTGGGGCAGATTGATCGCGATATCTCCTTCCAGCGGACGGCGATTCTGACAAAAGGCTATTACATCCGTAATACGGTCGACACCGCGAAAACGCCGGTTCAGAGAACGGATCCGCGCCGGGGTAGTGAAGGCCAGAGTCAGAGCGGCCTCTCCCTTGTATCCTTCCTGCGCTAACACGAAACCTGCAAGAGATTCAAGGTCCGCAACCGAAAAGGCTCCGGAATTTGTGCGGCAGAATTTAAGAAGTGTAAAGGATACCGGAAGAGATGGTTTCACTGCGTTTCGGTCATCGATTCGGAGGATGGCGTTTCCGGATATTCGATCCGGACGTGATGAACGGCGCTCAGGGAATGCGTGAAATTTTCGATAATTTTACGGAGATCCCGCATGGTTATCGGCGCTTCGTCAAATTGACCATCCATGAACTTACTGTTGACAACTTTTTCGACCATGTCGTGCAGCCTTTCATACGTCGGCTCTTCAATTGAACGGCTGGCGGCTTCAACGGAATCGGCGAGCATTGCGATCGCCGTTTCCCTGCTGCGCGGTTTTGGACCGGGATAACGGAATGACTCCGGCGGCGGCAGGGATTCTTCATCTTCTTCCAGCGCCCGCATGAAAAAGTATTTGATGATGCTTGTCCCGTGGTGTTCCGGGATAAAACGAATCACTTCCTCCGGCACGTGATAAGCGCGCGCCAAGGCAATGCCTTCCTTTACGTGATTCATAATAACCAGACTCGAAATAGACGGGTTCAACTTGTCATGATGTTCCGGTTTATCTTCCGGACTGCGGCGACCGATCTGATTTTCAATGAAATATTCGGGATTGGCCAGTTTGCCTATGTCGTGATAGTACATGCCGACGCGGCATAAAAGCGAATTGGCTCCAATGGCGTCAGCAGCCTGTTCCGCAATCGAAGACACCATGAGAGTGTGATGATACGTCCCGGGAGCTTCCAGCATCAGCCGGCGCAGAAGCGGTCTGTTAAAATCACCGACCTCAAGGAGCGTGATGGGAGTCAGGCGGGAAAAAAAGGCTTCCAGGATCGGCAGCAGCCCCAGAGGGATGATTATGCACAGAAAACCGTTCAATGCGGCCCAGGGAAATTCGTGCAGCATAATTTTAGCAGGCCAACCGGAGTAAACGCCCAGCCCGTAAATCGCAAGTACCGTAACCCATGCGACATGAATGCCGGCGCGGGTTATATCGCTGCGCTGGCGCACGCGATGGGCGGCAAGCATGGCAGTCATGCTGGACAGGAGGGCGACAAACGTTGCGTTGAAAGAATAACGGCTCACCACTCCCGCCATTAAAGACAGGACAACACTGATCAATAGCGCCAGGCGGATATGCAGCAAAAGCGTTGCGACTATGGCTATCGCTCCGATGGGAACGCCGAACTCCGAAAAACCCGGGATAAAGCTTCCTATCTCTATCAAAATGACTCCCAACATGAGACAGAGGCTGGTGAGCAAAACAACCTCATCGTCATTTACTAACTCGGGAAGATCGTAGCGGAAGTAGAGAATGAAAAAAAACAAGACCATCGCGATCATGCCCGCAAGCGTTAAAAGCCGCGGGGAGACAAAGCCGACCTCCGGAGCGAGGAGGACAAAAAGCGCCACAGCCGCGCTGATTGCTATCAAAATGGTGGGGACATGGATTTCCCGATAAAGGAAACTCGCCTTTTCCCCTCGTGCGCTTTCCGGTTTCCCTCGCTGCGCATCCACCCAGGCCAAAAGCGACAGCAGGGTGCGGCGCAGAGGTTCAAGCCACCAGCGATTGTTCATTTAAATCCTTCATTTTTTTCAAATTCATCATAAGCCCTGATAATTTCCTTCACTATGCCGTGTCTGATTACGTCAGCCTCCGTGAAGTGGATTATTTCGACTTCCCGAATATCCCTGAGTATTTCCGGGAGCATAATCAACCCGGACCGTTTGCGGGACTCCAGATCTATCTGAGTGACGTCACCGCTGACAACCACTTTTGACCCCATCCCCATGCGGGTCAAAAACATTTTCATCTGTCCCGGCGTCGCATTTTGTCCTTCATCAAGGATGATAAAGGCGTTTTCCAGCGTTCGCCCGCGCATATAAGCCAGGGGAACGATTTCAATTGTCTCTTCGTCACGATACAGCCGAAAACGATCCGGCCCCAGCATCGAATAAAAGGCATCGTAGAGGGGACGAAGATAGGGATTCACTTTCTCATAAAAATCACCCGGCAGAAAACCAAGTTTTTCTCCCGCCTCGACAACCGGCCGCGTGAGCACAATACGGTTAACCTGCCCGGCTTTAAGCGCCGCCAGAGCGCAGGCCACGGCCAGGTATGTCTTGCCCGTACCTGCAGGGCCAATTGCAACGACAAGATCCTTTTCCGCAATCGCACGGACATAGTGTTTCTGCGCCGCGGTCCGGGGATGCACCGATTTCCCCAGAGCACTCGTATAGGCGGCGCCCGCGGGACCTTCGGCTAAATGCTGATCTTGCATTATGTTGGCCGACGCCTTCTGTTCGCTCCCAAGCTGGCCACGCATATCTTCTATGGCCATAAGAGCCTTTTCCACTTTCCCGGGGGCGCCACGAACCGAAAGAATATGTGCACGGCCAAAGATCTGAACCCCGAAATTATTTTCAAGCGCGCGCAGATTCTGGTCATGCTGACCCAGGATAAGCATTGCCTCATGCGAATCGTGCAGATGAATTTTTTTGGTAACCATTGTTGAATTATTTCAATTGGGCTGCCAGTCCGGCGGCGGAATTATTAATTTCTGATTCGGATAAATTTTATTAGGGTCATGGAGAATATCGCGATTGGCGGCATAAATTAATGGCCATTTGCTACGGTCCCCATAGACCTTTTCCGCAATACGCCAAAGGCAATCTCCATTTTCCTGCCATATATAAACTTTATAATGTTTTGGGACATCAGAAATTCCCGATAAATGTTTGCTCGCCGCCTCCGGGCTGACAACCGGGACAGCGCTTTCATTCACCACAGGCTTCCGCCGAGACAATAAAGAGCATCCGTTGAAAAAAGCCAGAGCCATAATAATCGCCAGCATCTGGTATTGCATAAGGTTGGGATTAGAACGCTAGCATTTCGCCCAATTATCGTCAAACCCCGGCTTTCATGTCTTGTCCGGCGCTTTTGATTGAATGTAAAGTTCGCGCAATTGAGCCGGGGAAACCGGCGAAGGAGCGTTCGACATCAGGCAAATCCCTTTTTGAGTCTTGGGAAAAGCGATCACATCGCGGATAGACGGTTCGTTGCAAAGCAGCGCGGCAAAGCGGTCCAGCCCCAGAGCAAAACCACCGTGGGGAGGGGCGCCGTACTCCAGCGCATCAAGCAGAAAACCGAATTGGAGCTGCGCAGTTTCTTCCGGTATCTGGAGAATATTGAAAAGGGCCGACTGATCTTCCCTGCGGTGAATACGTATGCTTCCGCCGCCAATTTCCACTCCGTTCAACACCAGGTCATACGCGCGAGCTCGCACCTTTTGAAGCGGAATCTTTGAAGGATCACCCACCCCCTGCTTCAAAGCCTGGCGCAGTACAACCCAATCCTCCTGTGCCGGCGATGTGAAAGGGTGATGAACAGCCATCCAGCGCTTTAATTCATTGTCCCATTCGAGCAGGGGAAATTTTGCGATCCAGAGAAAATTCCATTTATTCTGAGGGATCAGCTTATAGGTCTCGGCGAGACGGCGACGCAGCAATCCCAGCACTTTGAAAACCAGTTCCACGCTGTCGGCCACGAAGAAAACAATATCCCCCTCCTGCGCTCCGGCGCGTTCCCTGATGGCCGATATCTCGCCGGGCTGTAAAAATTTAACGATTGGCGATTCCGCTCCTTTTGCTGTGAATTTAATCCACGCCAGCCCCCTGGCGCCCAGCGTGTTTACCCACTGCGTCAGGTCGTCGGTTTCTTTCCTTGAAAAGGCAGCGCCTTTAGGCATACATAGACCGCGAACCGTCCCGCCGGCTTGAATCGTCCGGGCGAAAACCTGAAAACCGGAATTTTGCACGAGGTCGGAAAAATCACGCAGTTCAAGACCATAGCGCGTATCCGGGGCATCAGTCCCGAAGCGGCCCATAGCCTCGTCATAACACATACGCGGCACCGCGCCTGAATACGTGATGCCGGTCGCCGTTTTAAAAGCATCGAGAACCATGCGCTCAACTGCCCCCATGACATCTTCCTCGTCGACGAATGACATTTCCAGGTCCACCTGCGTGAATTCAGGCTGGCGGTCGGCGCGTAAATCTTCATCGCGGAAACAGCGCACAATCTGGAAATATTTATCAAAGCCGGAAACCATAAGGATCTGCTTGAAAAGCTGCGGGCTTTGCGGCAGGGCATAAAAAGAACCCGGGGACATGCGTGAGGGAACGAGAAAATCCCTGGCCCCTTCCGGCGTTGATTTGGTCAGGAAAGGCGTTTCAATTTCAATAAATCCTTCCCGTGCCAGACACTGGCGGATCTCCTGAGCTATTTGATAGCGCTTGATGATGTTTTTTTGGAGAGGCGGGCGGCGCAGATCGAGAAACCGGTACCGGAGACGGATGTCCTCTCCGGCTTCGGAATATTCAGAGACCTCGAAAGGCGGGGCCTTCGATGTATTCAGGATTTCAAATGACTCGACATTTAATTCCACGTCGCCGGTAGCAAGATTGGGATTATGGGTCCCCTCAGGCCGGGAAGCAACCGTTCCTGTGACCTGTACGACGTATTCACCGCCCAGTTCTGAAGCGCGGTGAAAAATATCTTTGTTTTCCGGGTGAAAAACAATCTGCATGATTCCTGAACGGTCACGTAAGTCGCAAAACAGAACCCCGCCATGGTCACGGCGGCTGTGGATCCACCCGGCCAGTGTCTCTTTTTTACCTATATCCTGCTTACGGAGCTCTCCGCAATAATGAGTTCTTTTCATAATGAAAGTTTGAGGATATCAAATACCCGTCGATCTTCCAAGGGAGCCTCAGCTGAATTTATATCTATAATACAGCTGTGACGCTTCGCTTTATCCCATTATTTCTAGTGGGCCTTCTGCTGGCAGTGCCTTTCCCATCGCACGCCGCCGACGAAACCTCTGACCAGGAACGGTCTTTCAAGATGCAGGAAGGCGAGAAAAAACTGATTCCTGAGGCTGAAGTTGAAACATCCACTTCTCCTTTAACCCCAATCAGCCCTGGCACGAATCAGCCCCCATACGAACAAGCCAAGGCTGAACTCATCAAAGCGTTTCAGTTTTCCAACGCTGGAAACTGGGAAGCGTCTTCAGACGTCGCTCTCGAAGCTTATGAAGATCTTCTCGCTCTGCATCGCCCGTTCCGGGTCAAGAAAAGCAAGTTGCGCAAAGAAATTCACGAAGCCGCCGCCATTTATATAGATTCAAGCATTGCCTTTATCCTGCAAGGCTATAAAGACGCCGGTAAAACCTCGGAAGCCGCTGAAGAAGCCCGTGCCCGGCTGGAAGACCTCAGAGACGTAGCCCGCAACTACCCAGAACTGAACAAGAAACTGAATAACACCATCGACAGGATCTAAAATCCCCCTAAAAACGCATTCTGGGACAAAAGGCTCAGATTTTCATTGCATTTTTTACAAGCCCCTGTTAAAAATACACCATGAAAGTAAGCACGCGATTTAGTCTCGCGGCAATTTTCGTTGCTGTGTTCACGCTGGTGGAAGCTTCTATCTTTTTCTATGCCTTCCAAAAGGCCTATTTCAAGAAAGTAATGAGCGCCAACCAGCAGGACACGGTGGAGAAATTCGTCAGAGTCTGCCAGGAATCCGTCTGGACGAAAAACGATTTCCTATTAGTTAATTACATGAAAGAAATCGCCAAGACGCCTGCCGTACGTTATGCGCTTTTTCTTGACCCGCACGGGCAGATTCTTATGACGTCGGATGTAACGAATGGGATCAAAGCAATAGGCAAATCAGTGACCGATCCTTTTCTACTGAAGCTTGTTTCATCCGAAGAACCTGCCAGCCAGGAACTCTGGCTTCCCGGCGATTCCGGGCTTTCCAGGTATATGTCCAGCCCGGTTTTCATGGGTGACACCAAAGTTGGAACAGCTTTGATCGTTTACGATCAGAACGCCGTTACAAGACGCATAACGGAATCCCTGAATCAAGCCCTTCACCAGTTCGCAAAGTTCGCTATTCTGGGGTTAATTATGGCGATACTGGCCGCCTTTGTCCTTGCCCGGAATATTACCCGTCCCGTTCAGGAACTGGCGCGCGGCGCACAGACATTGGCTCAAGGCAAGCTTGATTACCAGATCGAAATGTCGCGATCCGATGAATTAGGCGCGTTGGCCCAGGAGTTCAACCGTATGGCTCGACGTCTGAAACAATTGGATCAGATGAAGGACGATTTCGTCTCCAGCGTCTCTCATGAACTGCGCGCACCCATGACCGCCATTAAAGGTTACGTCGATCTGCTGCTTAAAAATATTCACGGTCCTCTTTTGCCCAAGCAGATCGAAGATCTGCAGATCGTCAAATCCAACACCGAACGCCTGGGCAGCTTTATCAATAACGTTCTGGATATGGCCAAACTGGAAGCAGGATTGATGCAGTTCGACCCGCAGCCGGTTGATGTGGAGGAGATAGCAAATGATATCGCAACCTTATTCAAACCTACCTGCGAAACACATTCCATCAAGCTCATTATGGACATCAGCGATAACCTCCCCGCTGCTTACACCGATCCTGAAAGATTACGGCAGGTATTTACCAACCTGCTGAATAATGCGATCAAGTTTACCCCGGACAAGGGCACCATAACCCTCTGGGCTAAATACGAAAAAACGGAACTTCTGATGGGTGTCACTGATAACGGCGTGGGCATACCTGCGGACAAAATTCATACCGTTTTTGACAAATTCAGCCAGGTCAAGGAAACACAAAATAAAGCCCGCGTGGCCAAAGGCACGGGGCTCGGCCTGCCGATAACAAAAAATATTGTCGAAGCTCAAGGAGGCCGCATCTGGGTGGAAAGCACCCTGGGAAAAGGGACTTCTTTCCTTTTTACCTGTTCTGCGGTTCCCAAAAATAATGAGGCGGCACCACCGGTGAATTTCGCAAAATTCGCTTGAACATACTGGAAATCACGAGGTTAACATGAAAATGTGGTTCTCGCTGATTCTTTCTTCGTTGATATTGTTCATTTATCCCACAGTACATGCAGGGGGGCTTGATTACGCCCATGCCTTTCCAGTTCCTTTTGAGTCGTCCAAAAGTCAAAGCATTAAATTCGTTGACATGAACACGAATAACGATAAAACCATCAAAATTTTCAATGTTCGCGGGCAACTAATTCGAAGCATCTCAGTCAAAGGCACATCTGCCTACTATGACTGGGATGTAACCAATGATTCCGGGAATACCGTCGCTTCGGGCGTTTACTTTTTCATCATCACTTCCGGCGATGACATTGCTAAAGGCAAGCTGATCATAGTGCGATGAACTCATGCCGATTTACTTATCTTGCGTTAACCGGCCTGACACTCTCAACAACAGCGTATGCAGGCAACAACGGTCAGGACGTATTTGAATTTTTGAATCTGGGCGCCGGACCGCGCCAGATTGCAATGGCAGACGCTTCCGTAGCTCTGGCCGATGACGCTTCAGCGTCTTACTATAATCCGGCCGCAATCGGCCGGTTAACGCAGAATGAAGCGGCCTTCATGGATGCGACGTTGTTCCAGGATGCGCATTATGACGTTGCTGATTACGTTTATCCGGACCATGGCTACGGCGGATTTATGGCCGGCCTTGAATACCTTTCCTACGGAAGCGTTGCCACCTACGACACAAGCGGTAAAGCTCTAGGATCAAGCACTCCTTCCGACTTCTCGTTCTCCGCCGGGTGGGGCAATCTTCTGTTCTCCACACTGTACGGCGGCGTAAAGGTCAATTACATCCATGAAAATCTGGTTGCTGCAAGCGCTAATGGATACGGCCTGGACCTTGGCATACAGCAAACGCAAAAGGATTCCCGTGCGCCGCTAAAATGGTCATGGGGCGCAGCATTGCAGAACGTCGGCCCGGACGTGAAATTTGAATCAGCTTCAGAGAAATTGCCGACCGCGTTTGTTCTCGGCGGCGGGTTGCATATGCTGGAAGACAAATTGCTTTTTGATCTTGACCTGCACCAACCTTTTAACGGCGGCACATGGGCGTCAGCGGGGACGGAATACTGGGTGCTAAATGAGATCGCGCTTCGCTTCGGATATCGATCCGATCAAAACATAGGCGTTGCCGCCACCGGCGGCGTAGGGCTAAAGATGCGCGAAGTGCAGGTGGATCTTGCCCTTGAATCTTTTGGAGATCTGGGCATGACCTATCGCGCAGGTATTCTTTATCGATTTGGCGGCCCTGCGGAAGACACTTATAAAGAAGGCCTTTCCCTGATGAAACAGAAACACTATGCGGAAGCTATTATTAAATTTGACGAAGTTCTCAAAGTGCGGCCGGATCATATGGGAGCCTTGCAGGCCATGCGCATCTGCTATGACAAACTGCGGGCAACGGAAAACTCTCATGAATAAAGGGAAGGCGGCCATTGCCGCATTTATCCCGGCGATATTAATATCTCTGCCGTTCAGAACCTTTGCCGGCATTCCCTCCAACTCGGGCACCCCTTCATTAAATGAAATCGACAAGTTCTACGACGCAACGGAATACGTGAAAGCTCTCGACGGACTGCTTGAAATTATCGAAGCAAATCCAAATGATGCGGAAGCAAAACTCTATATGCGCAAAATCGCAAAACAGCTGCAGCAGCGTGAGATAGACATTCTGCTGACCTCGCCGGTAGATCGCGAAGCCATGGTGCGCGAAGCGTGGCGTCATCTTAAAAAGACGCCTCCTTCGGCAATACAGGAAGCATGGTCGAAAATCGACTCATACATGCAGCAGCGACATTTTTTATTTGCGGGAGACCTCTTAACCTGGATTGTTCAAAATTCGCCGGAAGGGTCTGCTGATTTCCGCAAGGCATCAAAGCTTCTTGACAAAATACCCGGCAAACTGGCGAAAAAAGCAAATTCCCTTGCAGCCGCCGTTCAAATCCCCTATATCGAAGGCTGGCAGGAACACCGGCAGAAAAAACTGCAAACCGCAATTGCCCTTTGGCGCGAAGTGTTTGACGTTTATCCGGAAGACGATGAGCTGAAAGAGATGATTCAACGCGACGAGGTGGAAATCGCGGGAGAAAAACGGCACCAGGAATTCCAGCAGCATATAGCCGACGCCAGAGAGGATTACCGGCAGGGATATTACGCTGAAGCTATCGATGAACTACAGAAGGCGCTGGAATTTGATCCTCAAAATGCCGATCTGGACAGGGAACTTGAAGAGGCCAAGGCAAGGCTTAAGATCCAGAAAGGAATTCATAATGCCGCAGGTTTCATGGCCGGCCGCAAATATCCTCAGGCGATCGGAGCGTTGACCGATATTCTGCAGGCTGACCCAAAGAACGCGCAGGCGCTTGCAATGCTTACGGAACTCGAAAAGAAACTCACTGTCATTCAGAAGGAAGACCTGATCCAGGAAGTAGCTCCTGCCAAACAGGGCAAGAAAGGCAAACCAGTAAAAGCTGTGATAAAACCCGCAGAAACCACGGCGGCAGTGCAAACTCCAGCATTGGCATCATCCGTGAGTCCGAAAAAAATCTCTGTCATTGTCCAGTCCAATGCCTATTACAATCGTGGTCTTATGCTCTATGCCAGCGATCATCTAAACAATGCTGTCGATGAATTCCGGAAAGCGATTGATCTTAATCCAGAAAACGAAAAAGCACGCCGCGCTCTGGACCGCGTTAAGGCGGAACTCAAGGGTACTCTTAATAATCAATAAGCCGGTATTCCCCGAACCTTTGGCGGTCGGAAACAACTAATTATCAGGGTTCAAACTATAGAAGAGGAAATCCTTGTCTGCTTCCAAAAGGCGTGCGTGCCGGGAAAAGTAAGCGGCCCATTCCGGATGGCGCGCCCAACTTCCTTCCACGGGGGTTAGAAAATATCCCGCTCCGCGTTTCTTAAACCCTTCGATATCGGCAATAGACGCCTCGTCAAAATCTTTGGTAAATCCGTATCGGTCCAGATAATACAGTAAAACCGGATATTCGGCTGTATTCGTCAGAATCAGATCCTGCGGTTTAGTAAGCTTGGCGATAACTGGTTGGGCTCGAAAAAGCCACAGCCTTTCCAGCCGGTACCAGTGCTTGATGCGTAGAGCGGCATGAGCCGGTATTCCAATAACTAGTACTCCGTCAAATAAGTTTTTCCTGATGATCTGACGACAAATAAGTGCCACGATGGATTTACTGAGGAGGGTACATCTTGGAGGCCATGGCACTTCGACTGAAAAGCCGGGAGTTGAATCGGATACGCGAGATGTTGAAATACGAAGAAGCACGAGTGATTCGTCGTTGCAATATCCTGCAGGGGCTGCATTTGGGA